>Ga0207646_10002230_pt1 | contig 23073 bp, 18 predicted proteins | sample KBSK5502metaG_FD_184343 | JGI IMG/M metagenome (GOLD analysis project Ga0207646, IMG submission 184343) | Corn, switchgrass and miscanthus rhizosphere microbial communities from Kellogg Biological Station, Michigan, USA - KBS K5-50-2 metaG... | ecosystem: Host-associated > Plants > Roots >... | reverse complement strand
GAAATCGCCGGGTCCTCGCCATCGACGACGTACCCCGTCATCACCTGCGCGTGGCGACCGCCCCAGGCGAGGATCCCGACGGGCATGTCGTACCGGGCGATCGCCACGACCGCGGCATGGACGGCCGCGTCGTAGGTCGTGTACTCGAGATCGTCATAGACGCTGACAGCCGGGTTCGTCATCGCAGCGCCGCCCCAGCCGTAGGAGTTCAGGGCGTTGCGCCAGCCGTGGCCGTCAGAGCCGGCTCCGTACGCGGAGAGCGTGTCGTGGCCTCGCTCGAACCACAGGATCGAGGTCATGTCGCGATAGTCGGCCCGGTTCCGCGTGTTGTTCTTCACGCGATAGGGAGTCCACCGGAAGGCCTCGCCACCGGCCTGGCGGTAGGCGATCGTGTTGAGCATGATCATCGTCGCGGCGGCCGTACACGCGGTGGCGTACGGGTCCTGGTAGAGGAATGCCTGCGGCGTGTAGAGGTTCTTCGTCCAGGTCTGGGCGGCGATCGCCGGCGCCGTCGCCAGCTGGCAGGCGAGCACGGCGACGCCCACGATCAGGGCGACAGAGCGGCGCAGGCTCGCCGGCCGACCTCGAGGATCGGTCATGTGGGCATCGGGGTCCGGGCGCACGGTCGACTCACCGTAGGCGCGTCGCCAGGGTGAGGCAAGTAGCCACTTGGTCCGGGAGGGTCACCCTTCCTCTCCGCTGATCGGCCCCCGATCGCCGGTCCGAATGGCCCGGTTCCAACCGGCGTGCGGCCGGGGCGCCGGCCCGATCGCGCGCTACAATGATCGATGATCGATGGCACGGGCCCGAAGCCCCGCGGTCCAGCGCTGATGTCCACGCTCGTGGAGGAGCCGCCCGTGGCAGCGACAGAGGAGATCCTCGACCAGTTCCTCGGCGACTCCTCGTTCCCGGTGACCTGGGATTCCGCGACCGAGAAGGACTTCTTCTGGGTCTACGACGACCTCCATATCCCGCATCCGGTCAGCCCGATGTTCTTCGACATCGGCGGGTGGTGGCTGAGCTGCGACCACATGTTCCGGCGGTTCGGGACGCCGTTCGCTGTCGACTGGCTGGCGAAGAACGTCAACGGCTACGTCTACACCACCGCCATCCCGGCCGATCCGGACGTCCGGATCGAGGGCACCGAGTACAGCTCGCGCTACCAGGCGCGCGTCCCACGGGACCGCGCGTTCGCCGAGCAGATGGGCAAGTACCTCGACACGGTCCTGCCCGTCTACGGCCAGCACTTCGCCAACTGGTGGCGGGATCGGCTCGTCCCCGAGATGCAGCGGAACTTCGCCTACCTCGAGGAGCGGCTCGACGGCGTCGATTCGATGTCGCTGCCGGAAGCCGCGACCCTGCTCGAGGACGCGATCGACATCCACGACCGGCACTGGAAGATCCATTGGATGCTGAACTTCGCCCAGCTGTCGGCGACGCTCAAGCTCCGCGCCGTGATGGAGAAGACGCGGGGCGCGGTCGACGAGGAGCTCCTGGGGCGGCTCCAGAACTCGGCGTCCGACCGGAACTGGGACTCGATCGAGGCGCTCTGGCGCATGAAGAACGAGGTCCGCGACGACGCCGAGCTTCGGACGGCGTTCGGGGCGCCCGATGCGGAGGCCATCGCCAGTGCACTGCGGGGCTCCGAACGCGGCCGGCGCTTCCTCGCCGAACGCCTGGAGCCGTACCAGCGTGAGTTCGGCTGGCACGCCGTCTGGAGCCACGAGTTCATCTTTCCGACGGTCCGCGAGCAGCTGGAACCCGTCCTCGACCTGATCAAGGGCTATCTCGACACCGACTACGACTACCCCGCGGCGATCGAGGTCATGCGCAAGGACATCGAGGCGGCGTCGCGCGAGATCCTCGACGGGCTGGATGATGAGGCGCGTGCCGAGATGCGGGCCGCGAACGAGACGAACCTCCGGATGGCGCCGCTCACGCCCGACCATCACTTCTACATCGACCAGGGTGCGAACGCCCACGTCCGGCTCGTCCTGCTCGCGATCGGCCGGAAGCTCGTCGAGGCGGGCCGGATCGAGCAGCCCGACGACGTGATCTTCCTCCGCTACAACGAGCTCCGGATGCTGATCGGCGACGCGCCGGCCGTCGAAGCCCGCCGACTCGTGACGGAGCGCCGCGCCGAGCGCGAGGCGTCGAAACAGCTCCACCCGCCGAACTGGATCGGGACCGCGACGCCAACGCAGCTCGCCTTCCCCTACCTCGTGAACTGGGGTTACCCGGAGCGCTTCCACCAGGGTCGGCCGGAGGCCGAGGGACCTGTCACCGGGATCGCTGCCTCGCCCGGCCAGGTCGAGGGCATCGCCCGGGTCGTGATGACCGTCGACGAGTTCGACGACGTGTCCGACGGCGACATCCTCGTGTGCCAGATGACGAACCCGGCGTGGGTCGTCCTGTTCACGAAGATCGCGGGCCTCGTCACCGACACGGGCGGGACGACCTCCCATCCGGCGGTGCTGTCGCGCGAGTTCGGGATCCCCGCAGTGGTCGGAACCTCCGTCGCGACGAAGCGGATCCGGACCGGCGACCGGATCCGGGTCGATGGGACGGCAGGCACCGTCGACATCCTGGCGGCCGACGGCGGGGCTTCCGTCGACGCCGCGGCAGCGGTCTCGGGGATCGGCTCCTGAGCGCCGCGGTCGCGCCCGAGGCCGTCCTCGCCCGGAGCGTCCTCGCGGATCAGGTCCGGGAGCGGCTGCTCGACGGGATCCTGAGTGGCCGCTACCCGCCGGATGCTCGGATCGTCGAGACGCAGGTCGCCCGGGAGCTCGGTACGAGCCAGGCGCCGGTGCGTGAAGCCCTTCGCGGGCTGGAGGCGCTCGGCGTCGTCGAGATCACCCCGTTCCGCGGCGCCCGCGTTCGCCGGCCGACGTCGCGCGAGCTGCTCGAGGCGTACGCGGTCCGCTCGGCCCTGGAGACCCTCGCCGCCCGCCTCGCGGTGCCACGCCTGACCGGCGCCGACGTCGATCGGCTCGCCGCCGCGGTCGAGGCGATGCAGGTGGCCGCGCGCGTCGACGACACTCACGCGGTCGCCGCGGCCGATGCCCGGTTCCACGGCCTGATCGTCGAGCTCGCCGACAATGGAACGCTGCTCAAGGTCTGGCGATCGCTCGAGCCGTTCCTGCGGACCTACATCACCCTCGTGGTGCCGGGCGCGGACGCGCAGTGGTCGGCCGATCTCCATACCCCGATCCTCGACGCGCTCCGGGCTGGTGACGTGGAGGCGGTCGTCGCGGCCCTCGAGCGCCATTTCGCGGACGTGAGCGACAACATGGCGAGCCGCCTCGCCGGCCAGGAAGAACCCGGATGAGCGCCCCGCTCCAGCTCTCCGAGGAGATGTCGGCCGGCCCGGCCCGGCTCCGGATCGACGTCCACGGCTCGCAACCGATGGACCACGTCCTCGACGACATGAGCTTCCTGAACTATCGGCTCGCCGACGTTCGCGTCTCGCCCGTGGTCACGCTCGCCGAGCCCGACATCGTCTGGCACCAGGAGGCCGAGAAGGGGATCGCCTTCGATGGTGACGCGATGACGTTCACCGGCCCCTGGCCCGCCGGGCCGATCCAGAAGGTGGTCGTCACGATGCTCGCGCTCCGGATGGAACCACTGGGCCTGCATCCGTTCCACGCCTCGGCCGTCCGCTACCGTGACCGGACGATCCTGTTCCTGGGCGGTGAGTCGAATCACGGCAAGTCGATGGGCCAGATCGAGGCCTGCCGACGCGGCGCGACGCTCGTCTCGACCGAGACGACGGTGATCGACGAGGACGGCGTGGCGGTCATGGGCTCCAAGTCGCCGTTCCTGAAGAAGCGAACCGAGGGCACCGAGCGGGCCGACAAGGCCGCGCCGGAGCGCGGCGTCGAGAAGTTCTTCGACCGGCTGCCGACCTGGGAGATCCACGCCGAGCCAACCCGAATCGACGTCGTCGTCGTGCCCGCGATCGACGGCAACTTCGACGCGTCGTGCGCGGAGATGATCCCGTTCGAGCGCCAGTTCCAGACGTTCCACTCGGTCCAGAACTACTTCCTGACGAACGAGCTGCTCGCGCCGGGCTTCCCGATGCCGGTCGTCGACACGGACGCGCGACGGGCGTCGCGCGCCGGCTTCGTCGCGCGGTTCTCGGACCGGCCGTACTACTTCATCCGGGCAGCGACGCCGCAGGTCCTGCTCGACGAAGTGGATCGGGTGCTCCAGGCCGGCTGATGCGGGCGTTCGCCTACGAGCGTCCCGAGAGCCTTGCGGAGGCGGTCGGCCTGTTGACCGAGCACGGGCCGGAGGCACGGCTCCTGGCCGGCGGGACCGATCTCATCATCCGGCTCCGCGACGGGACGATCCGGCCGCGGGTCGTCGTCGACGTGAAGCGGATCAGGGAGCTCGACGACGGGATCCGCCAGACCGGCGCCGGGCTGACCATCGGCGCCAGGGCGACGATGACCGCCATCGGCGCCGACGAGCGGATCCGGCGCGACTTCACCGCGCTCGCCGAGGCGGCTGCGGTCGTCGGAGCGGTCCAGATCCGGAACCGGGCGACGCTCGCGGGGAACACCTGCAACGCCTCGCCGGCGGCCGACACGGTGCCAGCGCTGCTCGCGTTCGACGCCGTCGTCGTCGCGGCCGGCCCGGCCGGCGAGCGGCGGATCCGTGTCAACGACCTCCTCGTCCGATCCGGCGTGACGACGCTAACCCAGGGCGAGCTGGTGACGGCGATCGAGCTGCCGCAGCCCGATGTCGCGCGCTCGTCCGTCCACCTCCGGCGCACGCGCCGGCGCGGCCACGACCTCGCGGCCGTGACGGTGGCGTGCGTCGTGCGCGCGGACGGGAGCACGCGGATCGCATACGGGAGCCTGGGCCCGCGACCGGTGCTCGTCGGCGACGACTCCGGACTCCTTGCGGATCCGGCCGTGCCGGACGACGCGAAGGCGGCGCTGCTCGCGGAGCTGTTCACGGGCGCATCGCCGTCGCCGCGCTCGATGCGCGCCTCGCCCGACTACCGCGTCGCGATGCTCCACGTCCTCGGCCTGCGAGCGGTCCGGGCGGCGATGGGTCGCCTGACGGGGCCGCCATGACCGCCCGGACCCGGCGGATCGAGCTGACGGTCAACGGGCGATCGCGGTTCGTCGAGGTCGCCGTCCATCACACGCTCCTCGAAGCCGTCCGTGACGACCTCGGCCTGACCGGGACGAAGGAGTGCTGTCTCGTCGGGGAGTGCGGCGCCTGCACGGTCCTCGTCGACGGGCAGAGCGTGGACTCATGCCTGATGTTGGCGGTCGAGGCGGACGGCGCGTCGGTGACGACCGTCGAGGGGCTGGCCGACGGCGACCGGCTCGCGCGCCTGCAGCTGGCGTTCCTCGACACCGGCGCCGCACAGTGCGGGTTCTGCATCCCGGGCCAGCTGATCTCGGCCGAGGCTCTGCTCGCGACGACGCCGCACCCGACGCGGGCCGAGATCGAGGAGGGGCTTGCCGGCAACCTCTGCCGCTGTGCCGGCTACGAGCAGATCTTCGAGGCGGTCGAGCTCGCCGCTCGGGCCGAGGCGCCCGCGTGAGCGAGAACGGTCCCGTTGGCGGCTCGCCGCCCCGCGTCGGCGGGATCGGCCGGGTGACCGGCCGGCAGGCCTACGTCGCCGACATCCGGCTCGAGGACGCGCTCCACGTGAAGCTCGTCGCCATTGACGTGGCCCGTGCGCGGATCGTCGGGATCGACGCGTCCGCCGCGCTGACCGTGCCGGGCGTCCGGCTCGTGATCACCGCCGCCGACCTGCCCGACCCGATGCCGCGGTTCGGACCGCAATGGCAGGACCGGCCCGTCCTCGCCGTCGGCGAGACCCACTACCACGGCGAGCCGGTCGCGGCGGTCGCCGCCGACACCGTCGATGCCGCGGAGGAGGCCGCTCGCCTCGTCGGCGTCGAGTTCGAGGAGCTTCCGGCGGTCTTCACGATTGCCGCGGCGCTCGCGCCGGACGCGCCGCTCGTCCAGGATCCGTCGCTCCGTCCCGGCGACCCGCTCGCTCGCACGAATGTGCTTCGCGAGCACCACTACGGCTGGGGCAATGTCGACGCCGCGGGAGGGGACGCCGAGGTCGTCGTCGAGGGCACGTACGCGTTCCCGATGGTGACCCAGTTCGCCATCGAGCCGCACGCGTTCATCGCCGCGCCCGACGGCGACGGGATCGCGATCTGGAGCTCGATCCAGCACCCGAGCTGGCTCCAGCGCGTGATCGCCGGCCTGGTGAAGCTCCCGCTCGCGAAGGTGCGCGTGTTCGCGCCCGATCCCGGCGGCGGCTTCGGCGGCAAGCAGCACGCGAAGTACGAGCCGCTCGTGGCCTTCATGGCCCTGCGAGCCGGCCGCCCGTGCCGGCTCGTTCTCACCCTCGAGGAGACGTTCCAGGCCGTCCGCCGCGGCGCGTGCGAGGTCCACGTCCGGACGGGGCTCCGGCGCGACGGCACGCTCGTCTTCCGCGACGTCGAGGCGAACTACCTGATCGGCGCGTACGCCGACATCGCCGATCGGACGGTTGGCAAGGGCAGCTATACCGCGGGCGGGCCGTACAACACGCCGGCCGTCCGGATCCTCGCCCGGAGCGTCCTCTCGCACACCGTGCCGTCGACGGCGTTCCGCGGCTTCGGCAACCCGCAGCAGATCTGGGCGATCGAGTCGAACATGGACGAGGCGGCGCGCGTCCTCGGGATCGATCCGGTCCAGCTCCGGCTGCGCAACATCGCCGCCCGCGGCGACGACTTCCTGCCCGGCGACACCCGCGCCGACGGGCAATGGGCCGAGACGATCGAGCGCGCCGCGGCGCTCATCGACTGGGGGAGCTCGGTGCCGGCCGGTCGCGGCCGCGGGATCGCCGCCGGGCTGAAGTCCGGCCCGACGACCGGCCTCTCCTACTCGACCGTCCGGCTCCTCGCCGACGGCAGCGTCGTTGTCTCGGCGGGGACCTCCGACATGGGCCAGGGCGCGCGGACGATCTTCGCCCAGATCGCAGCCCAGGAGCTCGGCGCAGCGCTCGACTGGGTGACCGTCGTCATGGGCGACACCGCGGTCGTGCCGTACGACCAGCAGACCTCGGCGTCGCGCTCGTCCGTGCTCATGGGGAACGCGGTCCTCAACGCCTGCCGCGACGTCCAGGCGAAGGTCAGGTCGATGGCGGCTCGCCTCGAGAGCGTGGACGAATCCGACGTCGTGGTCGACAAGGGCGAGGTCCGGATCGACGGCCGCGTGTGGCCGCTGCGCGACGTCCTCGTCCGTGGCCTCGGCCGGCTCGGTGGCGAGATCATCGGGCTCGGGGAGATGCGCAAGGAGGCGGAGCCCGAGCACCCGCTCGGCGGGACTGCCGCGTTCTATGAGTTCAACTGCACCGCGGTCGAGCTCGAGGTCGACCGCGAGACCGGCGACATCACGATCCATCGCCACGTCACCGTGTCTGACGTGGGCCGGGCGCTGAACCCGATGCAGGTCCGCGGCCAGGACGAGGGCGCCGCCGTCATGGGCCTCGGCCATACTCTCATGGAGCACTACATCCTCGACGAGACCGGACGGATCCGGAACCTCGGCGCGATCGACTACCGGATCCCGACGTCGATGGACCTGCCAGCCTCGATCGAGAGCGCGATCGTCGAGAACGGCGACGGGCCCGGGCCGTACGGCGCGAAGGGGATGAGCGAGGGCGCGCTGCTGTCCGTCGCGCCGGCGGTGGCGGCGGCCGTGCGCGACGCGACCGGCGTCTCGATCCGGGATCTGCCGCTCACGCCGGAACGCGTCTGGCGGGCGCTGCGCGAGGCCGAAGCCGAGGCCGCATCGCAATGACGTCGACGTTCGCCCTCGACGAGCCGGTGGCCGAGACTCTGGACGAGACGACGTCGATCGTCGGCGGCAAGGCGGCGAACCTCGGCGTGATGGCGCGCGAGCTCGGGCTGTCGGTGCCGCCGGGCTTCGTGATCACGACCGAGACCTGCCGGTCATTCCTGGCCGGCGGCTGGCCCGCCAGCCTCGACGACGAGATCCGCGCCCGGATGGGCGCCGTCGAGACGGCCGTGGGGCGGCGGTTCGGCGACCCCGCCGACCCGCTGCTCGTCAGCGTCCGGTCCGGCGCGCCGGTCTCGATGCCCGGGATGATGGACACGATCCTCAACCTGGGGCTGAACGACGCGACCGGGGCCGGGCTCGCGGCCGCCGCCGGGGACGCGGCGTTCGTCGCCGACTGCCGGTCGCGCCTCCGGACGATGTTCCGCGACATCGTGGGCACCGAGCCGCCCGATGATCCTTGGCGGCAACTTCGCCTGGCCATCGAGGCGGTGTTTCGGTCGTGGAACAGCGACCGGGCGAAGGCGTATCGGGCCAGGGAGGGCATCCCGGACGATCTCGGGACCGCGGTCACGATCCAGGCGATGGTGTTCGGGAACCTCGGCGCGGACTCGGCGACGGGGGTCGTGTTCACGCGGAACCCCGCGACCGGCGCGCCCGGCCTCTACGGCGACGTGCTGTTCGACGCGCAAGGCGAGGACGTCGTCGCCGGCACGCAGGCGACCGAGCCCATCGGCGCCCTCGACGAGCGCCTGCCGGCGGCCGCTCGGGCGCTCCGCGACGCCGCCGATCGGCTCGAGCGCCACTACGCGGACCTGTGTGACATCGAGTTCACGATCGAGCGCGACCGGCTGTGGATGCTCCAGGTTCGGGTCGGGAAGCGCAGCCCGCAGGCGGCGCTCCGGATGGCGGTCGACATGGCCGAGGACCCGGCGTTCCCGCTGTCGCGCCCCGAGGCGGTCGAGCGCGTCGCGTCGCTCCTCGTCGATCCGCCGAAGATCTCGACCGGCCGGAGCGGCGACCTCGTGCCCCTCACGACCGGGCTCGGCGCATCGCCGGGCGTGGCGAGTGGCGTGATCGCAACGACGCCCGAGGCGGCCGCCCGCGTCGCCGAGGCCGGCACCGCCGTGATCCTCGTCCGCGCCGAGACCTCGCCCGACGACGTCCACGGGATGGCGCGCGCTACCGGGATCCTGACGGCGCGCGGCGGACTGGCGAGTCACGCCGCGGTCGTGGCGCGCGGCTGGGGAATCCCCGCAGTCGTCGGAGCCAGCGCGGTCGAGATCGCTGAGGGTGTCGTCCGGATCGCCGATCACGCGCTCCGCGAGGGCGAGACGATCTCGATCGACGGGTCGTCGGGCGAGGTGTTCGCCGGGACGATCCCTGGCCAGAGCGAGGTCGTGCCGCAGGCTCGAACGCTGCTCTTCTGGGCCCGGGAGCTCGGCATCCAGATCGGGCCGGCCGAGGGCGGACCGGCCGATGGTGGGCCGGACGCCTCCCGCCCTGCCACCCTCGACGACGCGATCAGGCGCCTCTCGACGAAGGGCTTCGCCACGGTCGCGAGCCTCGCGGACGCGCTCCTGTCGACGGTCGAGGACACGCAGCCTCTGCTCGACCAGCTCCTCGTCGACGGGCTGGCGGCATCGGTCGCCGGTGCGTACCGCCTGGCGGACGCGGGCACGTCTCGCGCCGAGGAGCTGCTCGGCTCAGACCGCGCCGCCTGGGGCACGGAAGCCGCCAACGCCGCCCTGGACGCGTTCCTCGAGCTCGACCGCCGGATGAAGGACGCCGTCACCGCGTGGCAGCTCCGCGCGACGGACGGCGAGCCGGTCGTCAACGACCACGCTGACGCCGCCTACGACGCCGCCGTCCTGGAGCGGCTGGCCGCGATCGGCGCCGACGCAGACCGCTGGCTCGAGCCGATCGCGAACGTGAGCCTGCGCCTGGCCCCGTACCGCCCTCGCCTCGCCCGCGCGCTCCGACGCGCCCGCGACGGCGACCACCGGTTCGTGGCGTCCCCCAGGGTCGACAGCTTCCACGGCGCCTGGTTCGAGCTCCACGAGGATCTGATCCACCTCGCCGGCCGGACGCGCGCGTCATAGGTCGAAGCGGGCCGCGCGTAGCGACCCGGCGATCACCAGCGGTCGCGATGGATCATCGACTCGACGGCAGGCCGGCGCACCGGTCCGAAGGTTCCCATCGGCCAGCCCACCGGGATCAGCGCGTAGGTATGGACGCCACGCGGGATCCCGAGCACCTTCTTGATCTCGCCCTCGGCCATCAGGTGCCAGGTGGTGATGTTCGCCGCCAGCCCGAGAGCCCGGGCGGTCAGGAGCAGGTTCTCGATCGCCGGGTAGATCGAGGCCGCCTCGGATCGGCCCGTGACGGTCGGCGTGTTCCGGAGCATCGCGAGGGTCCGACGCGCCCCGAACCGTCGGAACGCACCCAGCGCCCGCAGCATCCGGGCGCGCACGGCGCTCGGATACGACCCGAAGTCGTAGCACGCGACGATCAGCGCCGGTGTCTCGGCGAAATGCTCGGCCTGGTAGTCGATCGCCTCGCGTGTCCTGCGGTAGGCGTCGGGATCAACGTCGGTTCGGTCGACGCTGAGGAAGGTCTCCTGGTAGAAGCGCACGACCGCCTGCCAGATCCCCGCCAGCCGCGCCATCTGATCGCGATCCGTGACGACCACGAAGGAGTAGCGCTGGAGGTAGTTCGCGGTCGGCGCCCAGCTGGCGGCTTCGACGAGCTGGTCGAGCAGCTCCTCGGGCACCGGATCGGGTCGGAGCCGACGCATCGCGCGCATCGAAGCCATGACCTCGAGGATCGGGGCGTCGATACCGACCGGCACCGGATGTCGGGGCGCCTCGTCGCCCGGTCGCGCCGTCGGAGCCGGCTCGGTGGGCAGCACCTGCTGCGGCGCGGTAGCCATCAGGGTCCCTCTCGCGGTCCGCGCGCCATCGCCCGCCTGGTGTCAGACGCGGGAGCTCGTGCGCTCGGCCTGGCCGGATCATGGACCTGCACTGCCGCCGAGTCCACCTTCGCGCAGCGCCGGCTCACCGGCGGCGCTGGACCCTCTCGATATCAGCCAGACTGTTTGCCAGCGCCCAAGCACCGACCCGAACGGGATCGGGCGAGCGTGATCACGCTCGGTGCGCATCGAGTCGAGCCTGACCTGGTTTGTCGAGAGGCGTTCGGGCCCTCGCAACCCGGGCCGCATCACTGGGGCTGATATCGGCAGGCATTCGCCTCGTACCCGCTGGGCGCGGCGAGCGGGCGCCGACAACGTACGATCGACGCTGGACCCCGACGACGACGAGGAGGCGCACGCCCGATGCTCACGGCCACGAAGGATCTGATGCTTCCCGCGACCGTCACCGGCTCGTGGCCGCGCCCGCGTTGGTACGACCAGGGCCTCTGGGGCCGGCCGCTCGACACCGCCCTCCTCGACGTCCGCTTCCGCGAGCAGTTCCTCGACGCCCATTCGACCGTGATCGCGGACCAGGAGCGGGCCGGGCTCGACATCCTCACGAACGGCGACTACCACCTCGACGAGGACTTCGCCGGGCGCTCCTGGCATCACTACCCGCTCCAGCGCTGGAAGGGCCTCGAGCACGAGGAGCTCCAGTACGAGGCCTCACGGGACGGGTTGCTCGACTTCCTGCCCGGAACGCTGATGAACGAGATCGAGACGACGTGGCGCTGGCCGCGCGTCGTCGGGAAGGTCGAGCACGATCCGAAGAACCCGCTCGAGTACGCCAAGCTGTGGCGGATCGCCCAGGCCCGCGCCGCTTCCGGCAAGCCGGTCAAGTTCGGGACGTGCTCGGCGCAGGTACTCGCGATCTTCCTCGACAGCCACACGTCCGAGTACGACCGCGACGACAAGAAGCAGCTGATCTGGGACATGGCGACCGCGATGAACCGTGAGCTGCGCCAGCTCGCGGCCGCCGGCGCGAAGGTCATCCAGATCGAGGAGCCCACGATCCACTTCACCGCCTGCTTCCATCCGGAGCAGACGGAGCTCCTCGACTTCATGGTCGAGGCGTTCAACCACGAGGTCGACGGCCTCGACGACGTCGAGCTATGGATCCACACGTGCTGGGGCAACCCGAACATGCAGAAGGTCTACAGCGGGGAGTCCTACGAGAACTCGATCGACATCTACCTGAACCGCTTGAAGGGCGATGTCTGGACGATCGAGGCGACCGAGAACGAGCTCGCCCAGATCGACCTCTTCAAGCCGTACGCAACCAACCTGGCGAAGAAGCTCGCCGTCGGGGTCGTCAGCCACCGCCAGCTCCAGGCCGATCTGGCACCCGTCGTGGCGGGCCGCGCCCGGCGCGCGCTCGAGGTGATCCCGGCCGACAAGCTGATCCTGTCGAGCGACTGCGGGTTCGGCCGGCAGGGCTTCAACCGCACGGTTGCGTACTACAAGGCGGCCGGGATCGCCCAGGGCCGGAACATCGTCCTGAAGGAGCTCGGCCTGGAGCCGCGCTACGTCGCGGCGGCTGATGCATCACTCCAGCCGGACGTTCGCCCGGATCACGAGCCGATGACGCACCTGCCGACGCCCTGGCAATGATCGCCGATGGCGTGGCTCACACTCGGTCAGACCGAACATCTCCGCTGACCCGCCACCGCGCCTCCATGACTCCTTCACAACTCGCCGCGACAGTGATGGTGACCGCGGACGAGCACCTGCTCCAGCCGCGAACGCAACGCATCGGAGTCGAGATGAGCAAGCAACGGAATGGCAGAGGCCCCAACCGCGGGCTGCTGCTCCTGATCCCAGCCGCCGTGATCATCGCCAAGGGAATGCGCCATCGCCGGGCGATGTGGGCTTCCGGGTGGGACGCGTCCGGCGCGGACTCCCATCGACACGGTCACTTCTCGCGCTTTGGCGCGGGCGAGGCGGCGGCCGGCGAAGGCGGCACGTTCCGGTTGCCGCCGAAGATCGAGTGGATGCTCGAGAGCTGGCACACGCGCGCCCACCAGAACGCCCAACCCGCGGATACCACGACCGTCTGATCGATCCGGCGCCGCCGGGGATTCTGTCAAACGAATCCCAGGCGGTCGCGAGACAGCGCGAAGGGCGGGATCGGACGCCGGTGGAGCGTGGAGCCCGCCCGAGTTCCTGACAAGCGATCGCCAGACGAGCGGTAGACAGATTCGTTCCGGCTAACGACCGGGTGGAATTCGGTTATCGGAACATGGCTCCGGCTGGCCTGCAGCGACCGCTCCGCGCGACCTCCCGCGGCGACCACCCACAACGACGACGCGCTCGCCCGACGTCAGCGGCCCTTTGCGTAGCCCGTCGCGGTGAGCTTGTCCCAGAGCGAGCCGGCGTTGTTGTTCTGGATGTGATCCATCATGTAGCCCTGCCCGACGTCGACCGGGCCGAACTTGTGGTCGAAGCGGACCTTCTCGATCGTCTCCTCGCGTGACAAGCCCCTCGCGACCGCGTCTGCGACGGCGGCCTTCCAGGTCATCAGCACAGCGCGCTGCGTCTCGACGTACGTGAGATCCACGACCGGGCCGTGGCCCGGAACGACATAGTCGACGTCCGGCAGCGCCCGGATCCGCTCGAGCGCCTCGAGCCACTGGTCGACGTTCGACGTCATCAGCCACGTCTGGACGCCGCTGAAGATCGTGTCGCCCGTGAAGACGACCCGCTCCTCCGGAACGTGGACGGCGAGCTGGCCGGGTGTGTGGCCGGGCGTCCACAAGCAGCGAATCGTGTGGTCGCCGACCTTCAGGGTCAGGTCGCCGCTGAACACCACCGTGCCGCGCGGCAGGTTCGCGTAGTAGACGTCGCGATCGGGGATGAGGGGCGCAGCCTCCGGGTCGTCGGTCGGGATCGCCTCGAGGGCGTAGGCGAACGGGTCAAGCGCTGCTTTCGGGTCCATGAAGATGTCCCACAGCGCCTGGTGGTTGACGATCTCGCCAGCGCCGCGGAACCACCAGTTGCCAAAGATGTGGTCGACGTGATTCTCGGTGTTGATCAGGTAGCGGATCCGGCCGTGCGACTCTGCTTCGGCCCGCATCGCCACGGCTCTCGTCGGGAGCTGCGGCGTGTCGATCACGACCACGCCGGCCGAGGTCACGATGAAGCTCGGATTGCAGCCGCGAAGCTTCGTCGTCGTGAAGACGTTCGGGGTGACGCGCTCCATCATCGAGGTTGCCTGATCGGTCACGGTTGAGCTCCTACTGGGTAGCCGTCAGGCCGCCGTCGATCCCGAGGACCTGGCCGGTCACGAAGGAGGCGGCGTCCGAGCAGAGGAAGATCGCCGGCCCGACGAGGTCGCGCAGCTCGCCGATCCGCCCGAGCGGGATCCGGTTGACGATGCCCTGCTTGAACGCGGGATCGGCGAGGAGCGAGGCGACCTGGGGCGTGTCGACGAACGTCGGCATGATCGCGTTGGCCCGGATTCCGTGCTTCGCCCACTCGGTCGCCCACTGTCGGGTCAGGGCAGAGATCGCGCCCTTGGCCGCGACGTACGCCGAGTAGCCGGCGTTGATCCCGAGGTTCGCTCGCACCGACGACAGGTTGAGCACGGCGCCGGGACGGCCCTGCTCGATCATCCAGCGGACAGCCGGCTGCGTCGCGACGAGGGTGCTCCGGAGGTTCAGCTCCATGATCCAGTCCCAGGCGTCGCGCGGGTACCCCTCCGCGGGGTGGAGGGCCTGACCGGCGCCGCCGCCGACGGCGTTGACGACGATGTCGACGTGACCGAAGCGCTCGACGGTTGCCGCGACGACGCGCTCCGCGTGGGCTTCGCTCGTCATGTCGGCCGGGACCGCGAGTCCCTCCGAGCCGGCGGCCTCGATCCGCCGCACCGCGTCGTCCAGGGTCTCCTGGGTTCTGCCGGCGACCACGACCCTGGCGCCGGCGCCCGCAAACGCCTCGCCGAGGGTCGCGCCGATCGAGCCGCCACCGCCCGCGACGAGGGCGACCTTGCCGTCGAGCGCGAAGATGTCGAGCTGGCTCATCAGGCTCCTCGAGGTGGGGCGGACGGCCGCCGCCGCGGGGATGGCACCACGGCGTATGATCGATTATCGAGAATAGCACCAGCCGACGCGACGAGAGTCCGCGGACGACCGGCAGGAGGAACGATGGACCTGAACCTCGACGGCCTGATCCCGGCGACGGTCCTGCCGATGACCGAGGACGGCCAGATCGACGAGCCCGCCCTCCGCACGTACATCCGTTGGGTCGTCGACCAGGGCCCGGTCGCGCTGGCGATCAACGTCGATACGGGTGAGGGACCGCACCTCACGCACGACGAGAAGATCCGTGTGCTCCGGACCGTTCGCGACGTGACGGAGCTACCGATCGTCGCGGGGTTGGCCGGGCCCTCGACCGACGCCGCGGTCCGTCAGGCGCGCGACTTCCGCGATGCCGGAGCCGACGCACTCCTCGTGTTCCCGATCCCGGCCTACCTCAGCGAGCCGCTCGACGTCCGCGTCCCGGTGAAGTACCACGAGGCGATCGCCGAGGTCGGGCTGCCGCTGATCCTCTTCCAGCTCCAGCCCGCGCTCGCGGGGCTGAATTTCGAGCCGGACACCCTGCGGGCGATGGCCTCGGTCGAGGGTGTGATCGCGATCAAGGAGGCGTCGTTCGACGCGCGCCGGTTCGTCGACACCGTCAATCTCATCGCCGACCTGCCCCGCCCGATCACGATGCTGACCGGCAACGACAACTTCATCCTCGAGTCGTTCATCCTCGGCGCGACGGGGGCGCTCATCGGGTTCGGCGCGGTGATGACCCGCGAGCAGGTCGACATGATCCGCGCCTGGCGGGACGGCCGGATCGACGAGGCGCGGGAGCTGGGTCGGCGGGTTCAGCGTCTCGCGGACGTCGTGTTCGCGGCACCGGTCGGGGACTACCGGGTCCGCCTCAAGGAATGCCTGCGGATCCTCGGCGTGCTCGAGAACGCCCACGTCCGCCGGCCGCTGATGCCGATCGGCGATGCCGAGCGGGCGCACCTCGCGGATGTCCTCGCCGAGGTCGGGCTGCTGGACCGGGTCGCGAGCCGCTGACGTTCGGGCGCCCGGTGACCGAACGAGCGGAGGAACGCCTGGGCGAGAACCGCTCAGCCCTGCTCTCGGGCGCCCGATGCACGAATCGGGTGCGGGCGAACGATTCATCCGTCCGTTCGGGCGTGTGGCGCCCGAGGCAGGGTGCGGCGCCGAGTCCGGGCAGACTCACGTCGGGGGTCACCGTGCCGCGACAGGCTCGCCCCGACGGGCGGCCAAGGATACGCGCAGCAAACGTTTGCTGCTATGCTCCCCGGGTCACCTGAGGGTCCCCTCCGCGCCACCGGCAAACGGAAGGAGTCGTCCGTGGCCACCGATCCCGCAGACGTCCTGATCATCGGTGCCGGCGCGTCCGGCGGGGTCGTCGGGCTTCGGCTCGCCGAGGCGGGCTTCAAAGTCGTCTGCCTCGAGCAGGGCGACTGGCTCGACCGCGCGGACTACCCAGGGAACAAGCTCGACTGGGAGCTCAAGGCCCGCAAGGACTGGGCAACGAGCCCGAACATCCGCGGCCTCGCCGCCGACTACCCGATCGTCGAGGACGACACCCCGGTCTCACCGCTCATGTACAACGCGGTCGGCGGCTCGACGATCATCTTCGCCGGCGCCTGGCCGCGCGCCCTCCCGTCGGACTTCCGCGTCCGAAGCCTCGACGGCGTTGCCGACGACTGGCCGATCGACTACTTCGAGCTCCTGCCCTACTTCTACCGGACCGATCGCCAGTTCGGCGTGTCCGGGCTGCCTGGCGACCCGGCCTACCCGCCGGACACCGAGGACGCGCCGATGCCGCCGCTCCCGATCGGCGCCGCCGGGATGAAGGTCGCCCGCGGCATGACGAAGCTCGGCTGGCACTGGTGGCCCGAGTTCAACTCGATCAACTCGACCCCGTACGACGGTCGCCGGCCGTGCGTGCAGCGGAGCACGTGCCAGTCGGGTTGCAACGAGGGCGCCAAGGCTTCGACCGACCTGACCCACTGGCCGAAGACGATCGGACTGGGCGCGAAGCTCATCACGGGCGCCCGGGTGAGCAGGATCGAGACGAACGACCACGGCCTCGCGACCGGTGCGACCTGGATCGACCGGGACGGGGAAGAGCACCTCCAGGAGGCGAAGGTCGTCGTCCTTGCGGCGAATGCGATCGGCACGCCGCGGCTGTTGCTTCTCTCGGCGAGCGCCCGCCAGCCGGACGGGCTCGCGAACTCGTCCGGCCTCGTCGGCAGGCGCCTGATGATGCACCCGTTCGCGAACGTCGCGGGGTTGTTCGAAGAGCCGCTCACGAGTTGGGCAGGCCAGTTCGGCGACCTGATCGAGTCGCTCGAGTTCTACGAGACCGACGAGAAGCGCGGCTTCGTCCGCGGGGCCCGCTGGGGTCTCGCCCCGACCGGCGGCCCGATCAACGCGGCCCTCCCGAGCCGGGCCGGCGAGCAGGCGTGGGGACCCGAGCACCACACCCACGTGAAGACGCATCTCGGACATGGCGCGAACTGGGGCCTCTTCGCCGAGGATCTGCCGGACGAGGCGAACCAGGTCCGGCTGTCGTCGTCCATCACCGACTCGTCGGGCATCCCCGCGCCCGAGATCCACTACGCGATGGCGGACAACGCCCGCCGGATGCTCGATTTCCACATCGAGCGGGCGAAGGAATCGATGGACGCGGCAGGCGCATACAAGATCGAGGTCGACCGGCTCATGCGCTATTCCGGCTGGCACCTCCTCGGGACGGCGCGGATGGGCGACGACCCGAGAACCTCGGTGCTCGATCGTTGGAACCGGACCCACGACGTGCCGAACCTGTACGTCGTCGACGGCTCCTGCTTCGTGACCTCGTCCGGGGTCAACCCGACATCGACGATCGTGTCGATCGCCCTCCGTGCGGCGGACCACATGGTCGAGACCCGCTTCGAGCAGCAGGTGCCGGCATGAGCACGAATGCTCCGGCAGATCCGCTCGCCGCCCTCGGCCCGGACGAGCGAGCCGCCCTCTCCGCGGTCGCCGAGCGGCTGATCCCGGCCGCTCACGGAATGCCCTCGGCCGCCGACGTCCTCACCGACGAGCGCCTCCGGTTCGTCCTTACCGCGCGCCCTGACCTCGTCGAGGTGGTCCAGGCCGCCCTCCGTCCCGGTCTGGGCGACGACCCGCAGGCGCGTCTCGACACACTGAGCCGGGACGATCCGGCGGCCCTCGGCGCGCTCCAGCTCGCGATCGTCGCGGGCTATTACACCGACAAACATGTCCGGGAGCTGATCGGCTACCCCGGCCAGGAGGCGCTCACGATCAGGTCGTGGGAGCTGCCGCCCTATCTCGAGGAGGGCCTGATCGACGCGGTCCTCGCCCGCGGACCGGTCTGGCGCGACCCCGCGACGGGTACGCGCGCGGTCGTGAGCGACGCGCCGAGGACGTACGCGGAGCGGTTCGCCGCCCAGCGGGAAGGAGCAGACGATGGCCACGACGGCGCCTGACACGATGGCGAGCGGCGGCGGTGCGGTCGGCGTGGGCTGGCTCGATCCGTTCCTCGGCGACTGGCGACCCGGCACCGGCGAGCCGCGGGAGACTCGGGAGCCAGCGACCGGCCGGTCGCTCCTGACGCTGGCCCAATCCACGCCGGACGACGTCGCCCGCGCCGCGGCCGCCGCGGCGGCCGCCCAGCCCGCCTGGGCGGACACGAGCTACGACCAGCGCGCCGCGATCCTCCGCCGCGCCGCCGAGATCTACGAGGCCCACCGGCCGGAGTTCGGGACGTGGACCCAGCGCGAGACCGGCGCGGTCCACGGGAAGATGCACCACGAGCAGAACTTCGCCGTGGGCGAGCTGAACGCCGCGGCGACGATGCCGTTCCAGCCGTACGGCCAGCTCGTCCCGAGCGTCGTCCCCGGGCGGCTGTCGATGCTGCGGCGCGTTCCGGCCGGCATCATCGGCGCGATCACGCCCTGGAACTCCCCCAGCGTGCTCGGGATGCGGGTCGTGGCCCCCGCCCTCGCGGTCGGCAACGCCGTGATCCTCAAGCCGGATCCGCAGACGCCGGTCTGCGGCGGCGCGGTCTTCGCCGCGATCTTCCGCGAAGCGGGCCTGCCCGAGGGCCTGCTCCAGATCGTCGTCGGCGGCGCCGAGACGGGCGAGGCGATCGTCACCGACCCGAACGTGAACCGGGTGTCGTTCACGGGGTCGACCGGCGCCGGGCGCCGCGTCGGGCAGCTCGCCGGCGGCCTCCTGAAACGCGTGTCGCTGGAGCTCGGCGGGAACAACGCCTTCGTCGTCCTCGACGATGCCGACCTCGAAGCAGCCGCGTCCGCCGGTGCCTTCGCGTCCTTCCAGTTCCAGGGCCAGGTCTGCTTCGCGACCGGCCGCCACATCGTCCATCGGAGCGTCGCCGGCGATTACGTCGACCTGCTGAAGGAGAAGGCCGACCGGCTGCGGCTCGGCGACCCGTACCGCGAGGAGGTCGACCTCGGGCCGATCGTCAATCAGCGCCAGCTCGAGCGCGTTGACGGGATCGTCCGCCGCTCGATCGAGGGCGGCGCGCATGTCGTCACCGGCGGGACGCACGAGGGCCTCTTCTACCGGCCGACCGTCCTGACCGGCGTCACGACCGACCAGGCTGCCTGGCGCGAGGAGATCTTCGGCCCGGTCGCCCCGGTCGTCGTCTTCGACACGGACGACGAGGCCCTGGCGCTCGCGAACGACAGCGAGTACGGCCTCACTGGCGCGGTCTACTCCAGGTCGATCTCGCGCGGCCTCGCGCTCGCCCAGCGGATGAAGTCGGGGATGGTCCACGTGAACGATCAGACCGTGAACGACGAGGCGACGATCCCGTTCGGCGGGATGGGCGCATCGGGCAACGGCGCGCGGTTCGGCGGCGCGGCGAACTGGGACGAGTTCACCGAGTGGCAGTGGGTGACCGTGCGGGATGACCCGCGCTCGTATCCGTACCCGTACTGAGCGGACGACCAACCACCCGATGGCATCGATCACGGAAGTCGCCCGGCTAGCCGGCGTGTCCGCGGCCACGGCTTCGCGGGTCGTCTCGTCAGCGGACTATCCCGTCAGTGCCGCGACCCGCGAACGCGTCCTGGAGGCCGCCCGCACCCTGGACTACGTTCCGAACGCCCTGGCGCGGGGGCTCCTGAAGAGCCGCGTCCCCGTCGTCGCGGTGATCGTCCACGACATCACCGACCCGTACTTCGCCGAGGTCGTCCGGGGCGTCGAGGACGGCGCGTCAGCCGCCGGGTTCCTCGTGATCACCTGCAGCTCCGAACGCGACGCCGAGCGCGAGCGCTCGTATGTCCGCCTGCTCCGCTCGATCCGCGCCGCGGCGGTCGTGTTCGCCGGCAGCGGGCTTGACGACCCGGCCCTGACCGAGGACATCGAGCGGCATGTCGCCGCGATGCGCGCCGACGGCGCCGCGATCGTCCATCTCTCGCCCCACGCCCTCGGCGAGCCCGAGGTCGGCGTGGACAACGAGGCCGGGGTGGCGGCGATGGTCGCCGCACTCGCCGGGCTCGGGCACCGTCACATCGCCTTCTTCGCCGGCCCGCGGTCGTTGTTAGTGGCCCGTGAGCGGCTCGCGGGCTACCGCCGCGGTCTCGCGGCCGCCGGGATCGCGTTCGACGAGCGGCTCGTGGTCCGGTCGACCTTCAACCGAGAGGGCGGCGCGCTGGCGGTCGACACGCTCCGCGCCGACGGGGTCGATGTCACCGCGATCTGCTGCGCGAACGACCTGCTTGCGATCGGCGCGCTCCGGCGCCTGGCCGAGCTCGGCGTGGACGTCCCGGGCCAGGTGTCGGTCGCCGGCTTCGACGATATCTCCACCGCCGCGCTGACCGCCCCGAGCTTGTCGACCGTTCGGCTCCCGCTGCGCGAGCTGGGCCGGCGAGGGTTCGAGCTCGCGGAACGGCTCCTGGCCGGCGAACAGCCGGCGCCGATCCACCTGCCGACCGAGGTCGTCCTCCGCGGCTCGACCGGACCGGCCGCACGATGAGCGACGCCCTCGCCGATCGCGTGGTCCTCGTCACCGGCAGCAGCCGCGGGATCGGCGCCGAGATCGCGGTGAAGGCCGCGGTGGCCGGTGCGCGCGTGGCTGTCCACTACCTCCACGCCTCGGACGCGGCCGAGGCGACGATCGCGCGCGTCCGGAACGTCGGTGGCGAGGCCGAGGGGTTCGCAGCGGACGTCGCCGACGGCGCGGAGGCGGAGGCCCTCGTGGGCCGGGTCGTGGAGCGGTTCGGACGGATCGACGCGCTCGTCAACAACGCCGGGCTGACCCAGGTCGGGCCGTTCCTCGAGATCACCGCCGGCGAATGGGACGCCGTGATCGCCACGGATCTCAGCGCGGCCTTCCACACCTGCCGGGCGGCCATCACTCCGATGCTGGAGCAAGGCGGCGGATCCATCGTGAACATCGCGTCGCGGCTCGGCCAGATGGGCATCGCCGAGACCGCCGCGTACAGCGCGGCGAAAGCCGGGCTGATCGGCCTCACCCGTTCGCTCGCCCGGGAGTTCGGCTCCCGCGGGATCCGGATCAACGCCGTCGCGCCGGGCGTGACGGTCACCGACATGACGACCGACCTCGTCGAGAGCGAGGAGGGTCGGCGCCGGCTGCGCGACATGGCGCTCGGGCGGTTCGGGCGGGCCGACGAGGTTGCCGACGCCGTGATCTTCCTCCTGTCCGATGCCGCGAGCCTGTTCACCGGGCAGACCCTGAACCCGAATGCCGGCGGGTACATGCCGTGAGGATCGATCGCGAATGACGAACACGTGAGCAAGGTCATCGAGGTCCGCGACGCGGTCGGGCTCGTCAAGGACGGCGCGACGGTCGTCGTCGGCGGGTCGGGCGCCGGCCACGCGCTGCCGCAGCGGTTCATCGACGAGCTCGCCGCGGTGTTCACCGAGACCGGCCACCCGCGCGACCTCACGACCGTCCGGGTCGTCGGGATCGGCGACTTCGCGGACCGCGGGTTCTCGCAGCTGGGCCTACCGGGCCTGCAGCGCCGGACGATCGGCAGCAACATCGGCAACGAGCCGCGCCTCGGGGCGCTTGTCGAGGCGAACGAGATCGAGTCGTATTCCTTCCCGCAGGGCGTCCTGTCGCAGCTGATGCGCGAGATCGCCGCCAGGCGCCCGGGTCTCGTGACCCACGTCGGACTCGGCACGTACGTCGATCCGCGCCAGACCGGCGGCAAGCAGAATGCCAGGACGACGGAGGACCTCGTCGAGGTTGTGACCCTCCGCGGCGAGGAGTGGCTCCTCTTCCACGCCTTTCCGATCGACGTCGCGGTCATCCGCGGGACGACGGCCGACGAGGACGGCAACCTGACGATGGAGGGCGAGGCGGTCCAGGGCGAGATGCTCGCAATGGCGATGGCCGCCCGGAACAGCGGCGGGATCGTGATCGCCCAGGTCCGCCAGCTCGCGACGCGCGGCAGCCTCCGCCTGCGCGACGTCAAGGTGCCGGCGGCGCTGGTCGACCACGTCTATGTCGATTCCGACCAATGGCAGACCTACATCACCCGCGACTCGCCGTACTACGCGGGGGCCCAGCGCCGGCCGGTCCGGCCGGAGCCGCCGCTGCCGCTCGACGTCCGCAAGATCATCGCCCGACGCTCGCTCCTGGAGTTCCCGCGCGGCGCGATCTGCAATCTGGGGTTCGGGATCAGCCAGCTCATCGGGAGGGTCGCCTGGGAGGAGGGGATCACGGACCAGCTCGTGCTCACCGTCGAGCAGGGGATCTTTGGCGGGGTGCCAGTCGCCGGCAACGAGGGCGGGGCCGGGTTCAACTACCAGGCGATGATCGACCAGCCCTACATGTTCGACTTCTACGACGGCGGCGGGCTCGACATTGCGAGCCTGTCCTTCGCCGAGATCGACGCCGAGGGAAACGTCAACGTCCATGCCTTCGAGGGCCGGGTCCGCGGCCCGGGCGGCTTCCCGAACATCAGCGCCCGCACGCCACGGATCAACTTCGTCGGGACGCTGACCGCCCAGGGGCTGGAGCTCGCGATCGACGGCGACGGCGTACGGGTCGTCACCGAGGGCAGCCTTCCGAAGTTCGTCCCGGAGGTCCGCCAGCTGTCGTTCAACGGGCGGCTGGCACGGGAGCGCGGCCAGCAGGTCCGCTACATCACCGACCGCGCGGTGTTCGCCCTGACCGACGAGGGGCTCGTCCTGACCGAGGTCGCCCCGGGAATCGATCTGGAGCGGGACGTCCTCGGGCAGGACGAG
>Ga0207646_10002228_pt1 | contig 23080 bp, 30 predicted proteins | sample KBSK5502metaG_FD_184343 | JGI IMG/M metagenome (GOLD analysis project Ga0207646, IMG submission 184343) | Corn, switchgrass and miscanthus rhizosphere microbial communities from Kellogg Biological Station, Michigan, USA - KBS K5-50-2 metaG... | ecosystem: Host-associated > Plants > Roots >... | reverse complement strand
ATCGGAAAATCGACACTGACGCTCCAGATGCTCGTTGGCCTCGGGCACCGGTGCCTCTACGTGACGGGCGAGGAGACGCGCGAGCAGCTCGCGGCGACTGCGCGTCGCGTTGGCGCGCTGTCGCCCCGTCTCCATGTGCTCGCGGAGCGGAACCTCTCCAAGATTTTCTCTCACGCCCGCATGATGCGTGCCCAGACGATCGCGGTTGATTCGATTCAGAAGATGACGTGCGACGAGGTCGGCGGTCGCGCTGGATCGCCGGCGCAGCTCAAGGAGTGCACCGCCCAGCTGGTCGACTACGCCAAGGCGAACGGCACGGCGGTCTGGCTCGTTGGCCACGTGACGGGCGACGGCGACATCGCGGGCCCCAAGACGATCGAGCACGAGGTCGACGTCGTGATCGAGCTGACGCAGGGGGCGAAGTTCGACGGCAACGAGCGGATCCTCACCTGCTTGGGTAAGAACAGGTTCGGCCCGAGCAACCTGGTGGGGCAGTTCGAGTTGACGGCCACGGGTCTCGTCCCCGTCGACGCGGACGGGTGGGACGAGAAGCTGTAGCCGCGCTCAGTAGTCGCAGTGCTGGCAGGACGGTGCGATCGCTTACGCGTTCACCGAGATGCTCTTCGCGCCGTGCTCTCCCGACGGTGATTCATGCCGTGTCAGACCGTCGGCGTAGCCTACGGACCATGGCCAAGAAGCAAACTCGTCGCTCGGTCTCGCTCAACCGCAACGACTACGAGGCTGCCAAGCAGGAGGCCGAGCGCCGCGGTGTGACGCTCGTCGGGCTCGTCGAGTCCGGGCTCGCTGCCATTGGCGTACCGATCGGCGCGCACCCGCGGCAGTCGCGCGAGTTCGCGCAGGCGAACGCGGTGCTCCGAGCCGAGAGCATCGCGCGTCGCGAGGGTGTCGGGCGACACGCCTCGCGCGAGTGCACCGTGCTCGGCGACCACGTCGCCGATGCCTACGGGCTCGCCTGATCGATGGCGATGACGCAGCAGACACGGAACAAGCGCCGCGCCATGATCGTCCGCCGCTGGGCCGCGTACCGCGTTGGTCGCGCGCAGCGTGAGATCTGGAAGAAGCGTCGAGCGGCCCAGGCCGACGATCCCGAGGAGGAGATCGGCGAGGATGACTCGTTGATCGAGCTGCCCGGGGCTCTGTTAGGCTGATGGTCATGAAGGACCAACCCCTCGTCCCGCGCTCCTTCCACGACGTCGACGGATGGATCGGCTTTGACAGCCGTCAAGGGCGTCTTCTCGCCGGTGAGGTGAACCGCACGGGCGACGTGATGCCGGCCGGATACGTCGCGATCGCGATCAGGCCGCAGTTGCCGTTCCGGGGCGAGCGGCTGTTCGTGCACCTGCCGGTCGCGTCGTCTTTCCTCATCCACTCGCTGCGAGTCGGTTACGTGGAGACGACCGTCGCGCCCTCGCCGGTCCCCGCCGACGCGTTCGCGACGCGCATGGACGCGCTCGCGCAGATCGACGAGATGTTCGCGCGTGACAAGGTCATCGAGGTCAAGGTCGGCAAGACCGCGGCCGAGCTGCTCGGCTCGCCGTGGACGCTGCCGATTACTCCGCTGGGCGTCGACGTCACGATCTTCGTCGAGAACATCGGCGATCGTCCCCTGCGGTTCCTCGCAGGGATGCTCGGCAAGGTTCTCTCGGCGTGAGTTGTTTCGACAGTTGCGCCTGCTGCTACCGCCGCGACGGCCTCTCGTCCGGTGGGTGTGCGCACTGCGGCGTGCGGACGTATTGTGCGGCGTGCAGCCAACTTATGGCGTGCAGCTGCGGTCGCCGAGTCGAGCACGCGTGCCCGCGCGTCAGCGTCGTCGGCACCGTCGTGCCGGTTCCGACGATGCCGCTGCTGGAGGATGACCGTGCCGCGCGGTGAGGTCAACGAGGTCGCTCCTCGCCTCTACGTCGGCAGCAAGCCTCCGCCCGCCCGCCACGAGGGCGTTGACGTGATCGTGTTGGCGGCGAAGGAGTACCAGCCTCCCGCCCACCTTTTCCCGGGGACGGAGGTGATCCACGCGTCGCTCGACGACGTGCCGGGTCGGCCAATGACTGCTGACGAGATCGCCGTCGCGATCAGGGCGGCCGAGCGCGTCGCACGGCGGCTGCGTGAAGGGCGGAGCGTGCTTGTTACGTGTGCCATGGGATTGAATCGATCTGGGCTCGTCGCTGCCCTCGCGATGCACGACGTCCACGGCATGGGCGCCGACGAGATCGTCGCGCGGCTCCGGCGCGCTCGCGGTGTCTGGGCGCTGTCGAACCCCAACTTCGAGAAGCTCCTTCGCGTGGTGATCGACGTGAAGGAGTCGCGGTCGTGCGCGCGGTGAGCCCGCCCGAAAGGTCCGAGTTGGTCTACAATGAGCATGATGCGGATCGAGATCGCCCGGATCGCACCGTCGCTGCTCGCGCAGCGCCGCGACGAGCTGCTGCACGACGTGTCGCTGCCGCTGACCGTGCGCGGCTCTGTTAACGTCCACCTCGAGAAGCCCTGGATCCCGAACTTCTGGTCGGTCGCGATCCGCGCCCCGAAGCCGGGCAGCGAAAGCTACTTCGACTTCCCGATCGGCTACGCTGACGACGGCGTGCCGTGGTTCTTCCCCTCGCGGCAGTGGTGGATCGCGCATGCCAACGCTAGTCATCCGTCGTCAGACGGTGGCCCGGGCGGGATGGGCTGCGACGTCGCCGTGCACACCAAGTTCCTCTCGAGGGAGGGCGACGTGCACGAGTTCGATTACGCGACGATCCTCACCGACGGGTCGATGCAGGTCCTCGGTCGCGCCGACTTCGAGGTCGAGTGCTCGTGGTGGACCCGCGCGTTCGGGCCGCGGTTGGAGGCGCCGTGAAGATCGTCGATGCTCGGTCGGGCAAGGTCATGACGCCGGGCAAGACGGTGTCCTACGGAGACGGCGAGAAGATCAAGCTTGTCCTCGTCGATGAGGGCCTGTTCAGCGCCCGTGCGCTCGTCGAGACGACGCACCGCGACTACGGCCGCCCAGACAGCGCGCTCGTCACGGCGCAGCAGTGGGTGCCGCTCGTCGTTCGGTTCTTGCACCCAGCGTTCCTGTTCGAGCGTGTCGCCTTCATCCCGAGCTGATCATGCCGGTTCGCCAGTGGGGCGGGAAGCCGTTCCGTCGACGGTTGCGCTCGCACTGGCAGCTGGTCACGAAATCGGGCGACGCGCCGTGTGCATCGCGCTGGTTCCAGCGTCGACCGCAGTCGCCGCAGCGGTGGTTGTCGCAGTGGCAGTTCCAGTACGGGAGCTTCGACGCCGGGCAGATGCCGTTCGATGGGAGGACGACGCGAGGCACGCGCTTCTCCGCGACGTATGCGGCCATGGCCTCTCGACGGTTCATTGAACACATTCTACTTGGTATCGTCGTCAACGGGAGGAGGCTTTGGGATCGGGTGGTCGACTGGTGTCACCTCGTCGTCAGATGCAATGACGGTGTCGGTGTCCGGGTCGGCCAGGGTTGGCTTGACGACGTCGCGCGTGCTCGTCCGCGGGATCTCCGCGAGCGGCATGCGGACCAGCGGCAGTATCTCGCCGGTCGGGATCCGCGGCGGAGTGACGTCGTCGTCGTCGATGAACGGCGGCATCACCATGTGGAGCACGCGGTCGGGGTGGTTCGGCACGTCGACGATGACGAACAGGTCGCGTCCGGCTCCCGGACGTAATCCTGGGAGCCGGCCGAGACGGCGCAGGTCGTCGACTTCCTCCCAGATATCGACGATCGCGTCGTGGGTGACCGTCGTCTCGGCGGTCGCTAGGAATTTGCCCGTCTGCCTGAAGTAGATGAGCTGGACCTTGTACATCTGGCGGCACAGTAGCCCGCGGGGTGATCGAGCGCGAATCTTGTGCCGCGAGCGCTTTCGTTGACTTCGTTTCGTCGGCGCGCTAGCATTCTTTTCGTAGCAGCCATGTTGATCGCGTCCGTATCCACGAGAGTCACAAGGCGCCAAGGCGTCATGGGACACGTGTGCGCGTGGCACGGGCGCGATTGCTGGGCGAACTTCGCCGGCAAAGGGATCGCCGTCGGTACCAAGCGCCAGCCGCGTCCCACGACCCACGAAGGGAAGGCTCCAGACTCGTGAACTAGGCAGAATAGCCGAAACGGATCTGGAGCCGCCCTGGGAAACCCCCTCGGTGGCTTTCTTCGTTTTCGGGCGAGCAGACAGGCGTGGCTCCTGGCGTGACTGTAGATCACGCGGCTTCAGTGTTCGCTCTGGTTCGATTCCAGACTCGCCCACGACATGTTGAACGAACGAAAACGCACCTACGCCCTCGACGTTTTGGGGTCGTAGCTCAACGGCAGAGCACTTGGCTTTTAACCTTGCGATCAGGGTTCGATTCCCTGCGGCCCTACGAAGGAGTCACAGCAACCGCACAGCTCTCACACGAACAGATCGATCAGGGGTCGTCTAATGGCAGGACGCGAGATTCTGGATCTCGCTATATGGGTTCGATTCCTATCCCCTGAACCGCGGCTGACTGCATCGCGCGTGAATCGACGGTCCCCCGAGCAACAGCGTTCACAGCGGGACGACAGCGACACGGCGAGGACGGGGCAGATGACAAACGAATAGTCGATGATGATGACGCGATCGCGGCATGTAGCGCGACCGCAAGATGTCACTCTTGCGTAGATGGTCTGCGCGCTCGGTTGAAGCCCGGGAGGTTCTGGTTCGATTCCAGAGGGTGGCACGTCTGCCGGAAAAGCCGCGCGGTGCGGCACTTCTCTATCAAAGAAGCAATTCCCAGCTTCGATACTCGTCGCGCTCGCGCGACATTCTTCGATGCTTACACGCAGCCGGGTTCGACTCCCGGTTCCGGCGCGATGACGAACGATCTTCTGCTCACGTGCGAAAGCACGCTGCGCATGAAGGCCACCGTTAGCTAGATGTTTTTGGGCGATAGCGCCGCATGGTAGCGGCACTTGACTATGGATCAAGCAACACCCGATAGCGGCACTCGTCTCCGCGAGGAGACACACGTCGAATATCTACAAGCCTCTCGGTTCGAATCCGAGTATCGCCCCCGTTTTTGGATCGCGAGCACCATTGGCCAGTGCACCCGGCTCTTAACCGGCGAGGTCAGGGTTCAAGTCCCTGGCGGTCCACGATCAGTATCGAGGTGTAGCCTAGCGGTTAGGCACTTGGTTTGGGACCAAGGTCAGGCACGTTCGACTCGTGTCACCTCGACGATCAACAACGGGCACCCGAGAGCCCGGCCGACGATCGCGCGCGCGATCGCCGAGGCAACGATGAGACGCAGAGCGTTTCCCAGCTCGGCGTTTGAAAGGCGACTCGGGACTTCCTTTTCGCGGGCGAAGCCGCTAGGTGCGGCACCTTCTTGCCAAGGAGGACTAGGCTGGGTTCGAATCCCGCCGTCCGCTCGGAAACGATCGGTGAGAGCGCTCACGTGCTTGATCCGAACCAAGGCGCGATGGTCGTAGCGAACATCCCAAGTGACGTGTCATATCGCGTTGCCGACCTCCGCCCTCGCAGCATGACGGTCGTGCGCCGGTCCCGTAAACCGGTGGCGTCGGTTCGATTCCGACCGGGGGCTCGACGTGTTGCTACTGTAGCTCAGTTGGCAGAGCACCTGATTTGTAATCAGGAAGTCCCGAGTTCAATTCTCGGCGGTAGCTCGATCGATATTCTCCGGTAGCACAATGGTGGTGCGGTCGGCTGTTAACCGAATGGTTGCCCGTTCAAGTCGGGCCCGGAGAGCTTTGCGAACGTGGTGTATTGGTCGCATGCAGGCCTTCCAAGCCTTGCGGTGAGGGTTCGAGTCCCTTCGTTCGCTCGATGCGCGCATAGATCAGCGGCAGATCGTCGGGACGATAACCCGCAGCTCGCTGGTTCGATCCCAGCCGCGCGCACTGAGGTACTGTTTGCCCTGTTAGTCCACTGGTTAAGACGCCGCGTTCTCAACGCGGAAAAAAGGGATCGTAACCCTTACAGGGTACTGTCAGAGGCAGCAGCTAAATTCTGCTATTGATGGGACGTGTCTATCGGTTACGTGACTTGTCTGCCGCCGCCTTTGCCTCTGTGTGCGGTACCAGCAAAACATTGGCCGAAATAATTCGGCGCATTGGATTGACGGCAACGAGCACCGCTTATCGAGACGTGAAACGAAGAGCACGGCGTGAGGGCGTCTCGCTGGAGCATGTTCCGAGAGGACTTGGTTCTAATGCAGGCAGACCGAATCCGAATAGATCTTCGATCGAGAAAATTTTAGCGAGCGGCAATCGGGGCTGGATCAAAAACGCGATCAGGCGTGACAACTTGATGCCGTACATTTGCGCGATTTGCGAAATGCCTCCTGTCTGGAACGGGCAACCGCTGACATTGCGCCTTGATCATATTAACGGCGATCCTTCCGATAACAGGCTGAGTAATTTGCGCTTTGCGTGTCCTAATTGCGACAGTCAGTTACCAACGTTTGCAGGCCGTAATAGTAAAACTAGTACCAGGTGCGTAGATTGCGGTCGGAAGATAACGCCTGGTTGCGCGCGGTGCGCGGCTTGTCAAAAAGGCCAGCAGCCCACCAAAATTTCTTGGCCCGCAGACACAGATCTGCGGCTCGAAGTTGAACGTACAGGTTATCGCGCAACGGCAGCTAGACTCGGCGTTTCCGATAAGGCCGTGAAAAAACGTTTGATGAAACGGTTCATAGCGCCGAGCTTTCGCGGACCAAATCGAATCAAATTACGTCAGTGATGACTCCGTCTTCTAATAGATAGGATGCGAGGCTACGAACTTCGCGATGGGCGTGCAAATCGTCTCGGAGTCACTAGCGCTCGCGCGCACGTGGGCAGCTCGCAACGGTGTCCCACCACCGTCGCGATGACTGGTGTGCGCGGGCCCTCCTTTTAGGTCGCGACGAGCTGGGGCTCTGTTCGGTCTCCAAAATCGAATGGCAGGGTTCAATCCCCTGGCGACCTGCTACGTGGTCTTGGCCTCGCGGACGGCGAACGCGGGGAGGAAGCCAAAGCGCAGCTGGGTGAAAGTCCCGGAGACCACGCCTTCGCAGCGTCCGGTGGCCGGACAACGGATTCATAGGCCGTATGGTGAGGGTTCGATCCCCTCCGCTGCGACGAAGTTTTTCGGGGTGTAGCGAAGTGGTATCGCGCTCGGTTCGGGACCGAGAGAGCGCTGGTTCGACCCCAGTCACCCCGACGAAGACGCCCGTATAGCTCAGCAGAAGAGCGACGGTCCTACAAACCGTTGGTCGGCGGTGCAAATCCGTCTGCGGGTACAAAGACCGCCCGTAGCTCAATGGTCAGAGCACTTGGTTGATAACCGAGAGGTTGGTGGTTCGAGACCACCCGAGCGGACGACGAGGGGCTGTAGTTCAAACACGTAGAACGCCTGCCTTATGAGCGGGATGTTGAAGGTGCGAGTCCTTCCGGCCCTACGATCATGGTGTACGTAGCCATCTGGAGAAGGCGCGCGGTTGTGGTCCGCGTTCAGGCGAGTTCGATCCTCGTCGTACACACCCCAGCTCGAGCAGTGGCGAAGTGGCATCGCGCACGGTCGGGGACCGTGAGAACGCAGGTTCGATCCCTGTCTGCTCGACGAAAGGAGAATTTCAACTGTCAGTGACGCGCTCTTTGCGCGTCTGTAAGATCAAAGAAGGAGAACAGCTAGCCATGGAGCCGACACACAGAACTTTGGTCCTCTCGCAGGGCTTCGAGCCCGTCAAGATCGTGAGCTGGCAGCGCGCGCTCACGCTGCTCTTCCTCGGCAAGGTCGAGGTGATCGAGGAATATGACCGCGACGTCAAGACGACGTCGATCGCGATCAAGATCCCTGCGGTGGTGCGGCTCTTGAACGCGTTCCGTCGGCACAAGAAGCCGGTGAAGTTCTCGCGCATCAACATTTACGGGCGCGACAAGTACAGCTGCCAGTATTGCGGTGCGAAGAAGCTGATCGGCGAGCTCACGTACGATCACGTCGTGCCGCGGGCGCAGGGCGGCAAGACCGAGTGGACGAACATCGCGACCTGCTGCGAGGCGTGCAACCGCAAGAAGGCGAACCGTACACCGGCTCAGGCCGGCATGCGTTTGCTCTCGACGCCAGTACGTCCGATCGCGGCGCCGGTGCTCGTCGTGGCGATGAGCGCGACGTCAATGCCGGATGCGTGGAGGGACTACCTCTACTGGACCGAAGAATTGCTTCCGTGATAGTGCTGGCCGATGCTAGAAGCTATCGGCCAGCGCTACGGAAGTTGGGTTGTACTGGCTGAGGCTGGGCGAGGAAAAGGACGCCGTCGCTTGGTTAAGGCTCGTTGCGGTTGTGGACGTGAACAGATCGTAGCGCTCGGCAACCTTCGACAGGGTCTTTCAACGCAATGCCTGTCATGCGCGAAGAAAGGGCGACCGTCCAATCGACGCACGCACGGTGAAGCTCTAAAGAAGTCCGCTGAATATATGGTTTGGCGTGGACTACGGCAGCGTTGCTACGCAGAGTACAACGCAAGCTTCAAGAACTATGGCGGGCGTGGCATTACAGTCTGCAAGCGCTGGCAAGGTCCTCAAGGCTACTCGAATTTCCTTGCTGATATGGGGCGCCGTCCTGGACTTGGTTACTCGATCGAGCGCATCAAGAACAATCGTGGCTATAGGCCTTCTAACTGCAAGTGGGCTCTTCCTAAGGAGCAGAGTAGGAACAAGCGTGTGAATGTTCGTGTGCGCGTTGGGCGAGAAGTGAAGACGATCGCGGAGTGGGCTGAGCTTGCCGGGTTGAAATATCACACGCTCTGGGCGCGGCTTCGAGCTGGCTGGTCAAGCAAGCGAGCTGTTTCGATGAAATCAAGGGCATGATTGATCTTGCGAGAGCGCGGCAACGCGCTCGCTTCTGGGGACGCGGAAGAGATGGAGTCTTCGCCTGCTTGTCACGCAGGAGGTCGCGGGTTCAAGTCCCGTCGTTCCCGCTACTGCTTCCAGGGCTCGCCATCGGGATGGCACACCGCCTCGCACGCGGAGTTGCGGGAGTTCAACTCTCCTCGGGTCCACGCTCGGGTCTGTAGCTCAACGGGAGAGCGCTCGTCTGGCTGACGAGAAGTTGCGCGTTCGATTCGCGTCAGATCCACGACATCAGTGACCCTGGCATGGTCCGCGACAGACGTCGCAGTAACCCTCGTCGAGGGTGTCGATGTCGTTCGGCGACAAGTAGATGACCTCCTCTTCGAGGACGTCGTCGACGGGCTCGTCAGCGGAGCAGCCTGGACACAGCAGTCCCGCGTCCGTTCGTCGCCAGCGATCGGGCAGCTGATCAGGACCGGCCGTCTCGTAGACCTTGCCGCACGACATGCACACGACGAACGTGGCCATGCTTCTACGTTACGTGACCGTCGAGACTACCGACAATTTTTGGCCTTTCGGGCAGGCATGTTCCAAGAGGGCGAGCTGGACTTGCAATCCGGGTCCGATTCCCGTCCTGTCCACGCACTTCGCCGCTATCGTCAAGTTGGTAGGACGCCGCTTTGGTAAGGCGGAAACGCGCGTTCGATTCGCGCTGGCGGCTCGACGATCAGGGGTCGTTCAATCGGTAGGACGCTGGCCTTTGGAACCAGCTATCGCGGTTCGAGCCCGCGCCCCTGAACCACGCATCGGTAGCCAAGTGGCCAAGGCACGGAGCTGCAACCTCCGCAACGCGAGTTCGATTCTCGCCCGATGCTCAATGCGGCTCGCTCGACGATTCGGACTCGGGCCTTCTAAGCCTGGTGGCGGGGTTCAACTCCCTGGCGAGCTACGGTCCCGTGGCCGAGTAGATGAGGCATCGCTCTCCTAAAGCGATCGACGCAGGGTGCAACTCCTGCCGGGATCACGATCATCGTCGTTCACTGATACGCCTCCGCGCGTGGATCGCGGCCCGGGTCTCCGAAGCCTGGTGAGCAGGTTCAATCCCTGCCGGAGGCACCCACCTGTCGGCGTCGTTCAACGGTCAGGACCGCGGCCTTTCACGTCGTGTATGTCGGGTTCGATTCCCACCGCCGATACGATCTCTGCGAGCTTGTGCCGGAATGTTTCCGGTGTACAACGCGCAGCTCACCAAAACATGGAAGGAGAACCCATGTCTGGATTCAACTATCTGAAGACCGCCTATGGACCAGCGACGCAGCGAGAGAAGGCCGACCCGCGGCAGCTCGAGAACAACGCGGGCGGCTACACGTTCGCCGTCGACGACTGGCAGCGCCTGCGCCGCTTCCTCGTGCTCGGCGCCGAGGGCGGCACGTACTACGCGTCCGAGAAGAAGATCGCGCGCGAGAACGCCCAATGCGTCGAGCGCCTGGTCCAGCTCGACGGTGTCCGCCTCGTGCGCGAGGTCGCGGAGCTGTCTGAGAGCGGTCGCGCCCCCAAGAACGATCCCGCGATCTTCGCGCTCGCGATGGCGGCCAAGCTCGGCGACCTCGAGACCAAGCGGGCGGCGTACGCGGCGCTGCCGCGCGTCTGCCGCATCGGGACGCACCTCTACCACTTCGCCGCGTTCGCCAGCTCGATCGCGGGAGGTGGCTGGGGCGCGGGCACGCGCCGGGCGTTGTCGCGCTGGTTCAACGCGCGGTCGGTCGACGACGCCGCGCACCAGCTGGTGAAGTACCAGTCGCGCGACGGCTGGTCGGCCAAGGACGTTCTGAACTTGGCGCGGCCGAACCCGAAGAAGGCGACGGGCGGCGGCGAGTTCGCGTCGCGCGACGCGCTCTACCGCTGGGCGACGTATGGCGCCGATGGCCTCGACGCTGACCAGCGGACGAAGCTGCCGGCGATCGTCGAGGCGTTCGAGTCCCTCAAGGGCGTGACGGACGTAAGGAAGGTCGTTGCCACGATCCGCGAGCACGATCTGCCGCGCGAGGCGGTGCCGACCGAGCACCTGACGAGGCCCGAGGTGTGGGAGGCCCTCCTGCCGCACATGGGCCTGACGGCGCTCGTCCGCAACCTCGCGACGATGACGAAGGTTGGCCTCATCGCACCGCTCGGCGCGCACGTGGCCTCGATCTGCCACCGGATCTCGGACGCCGCGCAGCTTCAGAGGGCTCGCGCCCACCCGATCCAGATGCTGTCGGCGCTCAAGACCTACGGCCAGGGCAGGGGCGACAAGGGCAGCTCGACGTGGACGCCGGTCCAGCAGGTCGTCGACGCGCTCGACGCGGGCTTCTACGCGTCGTTCGCGGCGGTGGAGCCCACCAACCTGGCGACGCTGATCGCGCTCGACTGCTCGGCGTCGATGACGTGGGGCAAAATCGCGGGCCTGAGCCTCACGCCGCGCGAGGCGTCGGCGGCGATGGCTCTCGTGACGGCGGCGCGCGAGCCGAACCACCACGTCATGGGGTTCTCGAGCACGCTCGTCGACGTACCGATCTCGCCGAGCATGCGCCTCGACCAGGCGATTGCGACGATCGAGCGCGTGAGCGCGGGCGGTACGGACTGCGCTCTGCCGATGGTCTGGGCCGAGCAGAAGAAGGCCAAGATCGACTCGATCGTGATCTACACCGACAACGAGACCTGGGCCGGCCGCGTGCACCCGCACGCGGCGCTCCAGAGCTACCGCAGGAGCTCGGGGCGGCCGACGAAGCTCGCGGTCGTCGGCATGGCCGCGACGGAATTCTCGATAGCTGACCCTTCGGATGGCGGAATGCTGGATTTTGTAGGTTTCGATGCGGCAGCGCCCGCGCTCATGGCGGACTTCTTCCGCGGCTGACGGTCAGGGAACGGGACCAAGTCGAAACAGTTGGGCCGGTGTTGTCCCGTGCCGGCTCCCCTCGTCGACGGGTTGTCCGCGACCGAGCGTTATCAGCGGCCTCCTAAGTCGATACGATCCGCTCACCGTGATCCTTCATCCGTCGTGCTTGACGTTCCGATCATGTTCGGCCATCTTCCTTCGTTGTCGGGTTGTAGCGGCACTGTTCTCATCAACAGAAAATCGGTGCCGCGCCTCTTCATCCGACACTCGTTTTGCGCGTTGATGCGTCGTCGCTCTTTGGGCATCTTCTCTTCGTCGGGTTGTAGCTGCTCTGTTCTCTCGGAAATGAAACCGGAGCGGCGCCTTTTCATCCGACCTTTCGTTCCCACTGGCAGCTCTCACGTTCGCCGGGTTGTCGCTGGAGTGTTCTCTTGTAAGGAACCGCGCTCCGGCACCTCGTCATCCGGCACCATCTCGGCGGGTTGTTGATCCAGGGTTACCCTACGGAGGTCGAGGTCGCGGGTTTAAATCCCGTCGGCTGGCGCGAGCTGGCCGTAGCTCAGCGGTAGAGCGCGAAACCCCTGGATCGCCCTTCATCCGCCACCATCTTCCGCAGCGAGCGCGGCGTGTTAACGTGCCGCCCATGTCGACCAAGATCGCCGTGATCGTCGGACTCCTGCTGGCTTCGTGCGCGAATCCTGGCGTCAGATCCGAGGTTGCCCAGGACGCACCACTCTTTCGCAAGAGCGGGCAGAAGCTCTCGCGCGTCTCTCAGCTGTCCGCGACCGCGCCTGTTGCCGTCACGGCTCCTCCGCCCGGCGGGTTCTCGCCGCAGGCGCGCCTCGGCTTCCCCGTCGACGCCGAATGGGAGCCCGCGATCGCGGCCGACCGCTTTGGGCACGTCTACGTACTCTACGCGCAGTACGGCGGCGTCCCTGGTTGCCCGAGCTGCTTTTCCCCGACGGTGGTCCTACAGAAGAGCGCCGATCACGGCCTCACCTGGGACTCGCCGACGGTCATGTACCCCGCAGGATCGACCGCGTACCAGGTGGACACGCAGATCGTCGTTGACCCGGTCGACGGACGCACCGTGTACGCGTCGTGGATGCAGAACAACAAGGCCGACATCGTGGTCGCCAAGTCGGCCGACTTCGGATCGACGTGGGCCTTCGTGACGGCGAGCTCGACGAATTCGGGGACGGACAAGCCGATCCTGGCCGCGCGCGGGCAGGACGTCTACGTCGTTTACAACCATTCGCAGACGATCTGGGCCTCGTCCTCGCACGACGGCGGCGCCTCGTTCTCCTCCGTCAAGATCAACAGCAACGCCAAGCTCGGCTGGTCCCTGGCAGCCGGCGGGACCGTCGCGAGTAACGGGTCGGCGTACTTCGCGTGGGCCGGGTACGAGAGCAACGGCGGCGCGAAGGGGAAGGTCAACCTTTTCGTTAGCAGGTCCAGCGACGGCGGCGCGACGTGGACGACGAAGCAAATCGACGTGTCTGAGTCTCCGCCCGACTGCTCGGCCTTCAAGTGCGGCTGGGCCTACCTCGGCCCGCAGATGACGATCGCCTCCGACGCCTCCGACATCTTGTACGTCCTGTGGAACGCGGGATCCGTCGCGCGCGGCCCCGAGCGTGTCTACTTCGCCAAGTCGTCCGACGGGGGCAGCACGTGGTCGCCCAAGCAGGAGCTTTCGACCGCGCCTGCGGGCGTGCACCACGCATTCCCGGCGATCGTCGCGCGTGGGACCGGCGACGTCCGCGTGTCGTGGATGGATGCGCGCTCTGCTTCGCCGGTCGGAGGCATGGACCGCTGGAACGTCTACTATCGCAGCTCCTCGAACGGAGGATCTGCCTGGTCAGCAGAGGCGGACATCTCCACGCCGGTCAGCGGCTATCCATACATCTTTTCCGACGGCTTCAGGTTCCCGTTCGGTGACTACTACGAGATGGACGTCGACGAGCGCGGCGTGACGCACCTCGTGTGGGGCGAAGGCAACGACTACGACGCTCCGGGATCGATCTGGTACAGCCAGGGCGCGCTCTAGAAGACGGCACCGACGGTGAGCGTACCCGTTGGACCCGCCGACAGCGAGCCCGACGCCTGCGTCTCGATCGCCGTGACCCCGGCGGTGAGCGTCACGCCGATCCGGCGGTACAGGTACGTCGCCGTGGCGGCGGTGACCAGCTCGCGCCTGACCGTCTCCTTCGTGCTGCCGAGCGCGTCGCGGTAGCGGCTTACCGCGTCGGCGAACAGGTTGTTGACCGGCTCGACGTGGAGCGCGATCGCGAGCTCGCCGTCGCGCTCGGCGCCCTCCGGATCCTGGCCGTACGCGACGTTCGCGGTGCCGCGCAGCGGGCCGACCTGCTTGCCCGATGGCGAAGATCAGCTCGACCTCGTCCTCGGGTTCGGTGAAGCCCTCCGGCTTGTACGTGAGGTAGGCCGCGGCGTCGACGCCGTGCTCGTCCTCACCGAGGAGCTGCGCCGTGACACCGGTGCTTGGTCGGCCGGTGATTGAACGGTCCGTGGTCTCGGCGATGACGCCGGAGACGGACGCGGTGATCCGGAGAGGACCCCAGATCTTGACCTCGCCGTCGAAGCTGAGCGCGGTGCTCGAGGCACCGCCCGCGCCGCCAGAGGTCATCGCGACGCGCGCGATCCCGCGCCCCCGCCCGTCAGCGCGCGCGATTAGCGGCGTGAACGCCCCGTCGATCGCGACGTCGTGCGGGATCGCCAGCTCCTCTTCGCGCTCGTCGGCAGTCACAGGCGTCATCAAGACGATCACGAGCGCTGGTGTAAGCCACTGCTGGAGCATGTGTGCACGATAGGTCATGGGCGGGTCTGATTCTAAATCATGCGCGATCCGTGCTGTTGTCTGGTAGGTTGATCGGTATGTCCGCCTCCAAAGAAGCGTGCGCGCTCGCGGTCGAGATGATGAACGCGCCCGGCGCACCGACGTTTCCAAAAACACGCGAGGGCACACGCGCGCGACACGACGCGACGGGGGCGCTCGCGCTCGCGCTCGAGGCGAGCCGCGGCAAACGTCCACGCGCGCGTCGAACGAAGTAGGGGTCCCACGATGACGAACCAGGCTGATCCCGAGTTCTCGCGCCAGCTCGACGAAGCAGGCGCTCGCGTCCAGGCGCTGCACGCCGAGCTGCTCGACGCCTACCCAGCACTCCGGGGAAACCTGTCTATTCCCGGCATGCTCGTCGGCCACGGCCTCGGATCGTTCGTCGGCAACGGGATGCCGGACGATCAGATCGTCGCGCACGTGCTCACCATCGTCGCGCAGATCCGGCAGGCGCTTGGCGCGCTACAATCCGACGCGGCGGACGACGGCGCCACCGTGCACTGAGAAAGAGTGCGGTACAACCGCGCTCGATGCAGCTCACGACACACGAGGGCGACGTCTCCATCCCGTTGACCGCCGACGTCATCGAGCGCGTGGTTGCCGGACTCACCGAGGTCGGCGAGGCGTTCGTGGTGCTGGGCGACGGCGCTGACACCTACGTCCAGGCTGCCGGCACCGTCGGCGAAGAGTTCGTCGTCGAGTACCGCGACGGTGGCGTGGGAGACCACTACCAGGGCGATCGACGCGTGTCTGCCGCTGACCTCACCGCGCTACTCGCCGAGTATCTGCGTCGCTCACCCGACTGGAATGCCATGATCACGTGGCATCGTGTGTGTGTCGACCAGGATCCACCGTCGGCGTAGTTGCTCGCGTGGAGCGCGGCGCTGCGACATCACCGAGTGAAGGGACAGATTCGATCGTTGACGACCGCGCTCGTTCGCGCTACACGTGGATCGTCGTGACCCGTTTTTTCGTGTTACCCGCTCGACTTACCAGCTGCCCGATCGCTCGACGATCGGGACGCTCGCTACGCTTGCCGGTTTAAGCAAGCTTTAGCTGAGCAGCCAGCGGTTGACGCTGGCATTGTCTTGGGCCGGCGTAGACGCGGTCGGCATCAGGTCGCGGTAGCCCAACCTTGGCAGAGGCGGTGCGTTGAGCGCGCACTGGTTGCGGGTTCGAGTCCCGCTCGCGACACGTTTCTCGCCGACGTAGCCCAATTGGTAGCGGCAACGCACTCAGGATGCGTCCAGTCTCGGTTCGAGTCCGAGCGTCGGTACGATGAGAAAAGAAAGCCTACTCGCGTCGACTTCGCGCGTGCACTACTGGCGGCCCGAGGGCGGGTGTTCGTGCAGAGGTGCGACGATAGCTTTCGGCTTGCGGCGACCTTTGCATGCAGCGCTGACATCTGATTCGATCGAGCCGCCAAACTTCAAGTATTTCACGTCACCGTAGCCCAACTGGTAGCAGGCAGCGCGCTCAAGACGCGCTCAGTCTCGGTTCAAATCCGAGCGGTGACACCTCGTGATCTTCGATTGTGCTTTCTGTTTTTTCGCACCAGGTGACGCGCGTGCCTGGTTGCAGCACCCGGTAGGTGCCGAACGCGAACGCAACCGTAAACGTGCTCACGAGGGGGTTCGCAAGTGATTGCGAGATCGCTTGATGCGCTTCGCCCGCGCGAGGTGTACGCGCGCGATCGAGCACGCGCGCAGCTCCTCCCCGTCGTCGCAGCGCTTGAGCAGCGCGTACCCGCCGGCGTACCCGATCAGCGCGCGCTCGAGGTCGCCGCGTTGCGCGCGGATCCAGGTCGCCAGGTGTTTAGCACCGTCTACATAGTCGCGCAGGATCGACGGCTCCGGGCACTTCTTCGCGGTCGGCACGTGCTGCAACACGCCGCAGGCGTGCTTGCCGCGCACGAGAGGGCCGACCACGGTCGGATCGTAGCGCGACTCGTGCCAAGCTATAGCCAAAATGATCTCCGGTTGAATATCGTAGAGCACTCCAGCAACTCGGGCAGCTGCGAGATTGATACTTGCGGTCTCTTCGGACAGATCGCTTGGAGCCGTTCGTTGCAGTGCCTCTACGTCGCGTGGATCTTGGAGCATGACGATGAGTCGGAGCAATATTTCAAGCATTACCAACCTCCGTGAGTTTCGATCGCGCTTCCTTTCGTTCTCGGGCTTCGCGCTCATGGCGTAAGCGCGACGCTTCTCGCATCTTGGCTCGGACGTCTGCGCGCTTGGCTGGGTTGTTATTGCCGGAAATCTTTGCGCGGACCTCGGGGCGTGCCATTCCAGCTTTGATCTTTTCTCTGTGGACCAAACGCTGTTCTTCGGTCACGAAGCGCGCTTTCGTAATAGCACTCTGTTTTGCACGTCCTTCTGGGGTTGATTGTCGGGCTTTGGACAGCGCCCCAATCTTTTCTCTGTTCTCTGGAATTGCATGCCAGGCAAGCGATCGGGCACTAACAGCGCTACGGGTCTCTGGCGAAGAGAATTGTCGACGCGCGTTTTTTGCCAGCAGTGCTCTTGTTTCTGCTGACGAATGCGACTCGCGTAGAAGCTGAATTGTCTGCTCACGGCGATCCGGTGCCCAAAAGGAGGCTTTTGCGACAGCGCTAGCTTTCATTTTGGCCTCTGGCGAAGCCATCCGCGCTTTCCCGAGTAATGAGAGTTTTTCTCTGGTTTCTGGGAGAGGATTGAGCGCGCCCTCCCCACCATCAGTCATGTTGGTCAATGGCCATCCGCAGGCACGTCCGAAGGCGATCCACCACTGCTCTAGTTTTGGCAAGCTACCGGCATCTTGGGCTATGTCGAGAACAACGATCTCACAGCGCTGTCCTGATGCTTTGAGCTTCCGAATCCACCGTGCGCAATGCGTAGCGCCCTGAGCTTTGAGATGCGCCTTCGGGCGCCGCAAGCCGACTGACGATAATCCAATGTAGCGGATTAGTAGTGTTAACGGATCGATTAATCCGTAAATGATGTGTGCTGTGTTGCTTATCGCAAGGTCCATGTCTGCTTGACGTATGATGGTGACAGGCATTCTATTGGGGACTCTGACAGTGCATAGGCGCGATGATTATGTCGGCGGCGGGAGCGATCAAGACGGCGACGAGGGCCTCGTGCATGGGGCCGCTGTACCACGCGACCGCCGCCTGACGGGCCTTTTTTGGATCCGGGATCTCGTCGATCAGGTCGAGCGATCGCAGATTGTCGTTGGTCCGCGCGTCGGCGAGCGCCGCGAACAGTAGATCTGCATTTCCTCTCGCTGCGGGGAGCCCGCTCGGCTAGGGTGTATCTTCAGGACGGCCTCGATCCGTTGACGATCGAGACAGCGACAAGATCGTGCGGCTCACGCGAGATGGACCTTCTATGAGTGACAAAATCGCCAGGCTTGGAATCGATCGCGATCCCGACATGATGTACTACGTCAAGGACGGCGACGTCTGGGCCACGCCGCGCAAGCAGAAGGGTCAGCCCAAGGGCCGAGCGCAGAAGGTAGCGTCGACGGGTCTCGCGCTCGACTACAGCAGGTACCTCTACTACGTCGACGGCGACGGCGACGTCGCTCGCAAGGAGCGTGCCCTAGGCGGTGGTCGCAAAGCGAAGCCGAGCAAGGCCGCTGCGCCGAGCAAGCCGGTTCAGCCAAAAATTGCGACGCGTGTTCCGACCAGGAAGCCCCACGAGACGGTTCGAATTGGCGAGGACAAGAAGAGCGAGGCGCAGCTCGACCGCGAGATCGAGGAGTGTCTCGCGCAGGCCGAGAAGAAGTACGGCCTGATCGGAGCTGAGGGCGACGGCGGCGGTCAGGTTGCTCCGGCCTCCGAGCGTGACGGCAAGATGAGGCGACACTAGCGGGCGACCTGCACACTACGGGTCGGGCGCGCCACAGTCGGGGATCGCCCCTGTCCAACGCTGATCGCGCATCTCGGCGATCGTCGCTTCGTCGATATGCTCGAACAGCTCCCAGCAGACCTCGCGCCGGGCCTCCACGAAACCCATCTTTCGCAGGCGGTCATCCTGCCAGACGATCGACCAGAACCGGTTCGACTCGTCGTAGGTGAGCCAGACGGTGACGTCCCCGACGTCACGCCGCTTGGCGATCGCGCCGCAGTGGTCGCGCCGACCGGTCTCGGGATCGACCGCGACGAGCTCCTTCACGGTTTCGATCGTAGCAGATCCGCGCGGCGAAGTTGCGCGGGGACGTACGGTCGAGCGACACTTGAGGTGATGCAACCGGTGACCTCGGCGGCGGTCCGCGCCGACGCGAACCAGCCGCGCGGCGATCGGCAGGATGATCGAGGCAAACGCTCGGGCGTCGGAGGTTTGCTCCTCGTGCTGGGATTCACCGTGGGGATATACGCATTCTCTCCGGGCGCGCGTCACTTCTACCGGCACGGTTACCTGCCGCCAGTCAGGCCGAGGCGTCGGTGAAGCCGCGCCCTCCGCGGCTGGCTCTCCTGGGTCGCGTCGCCGACGCGTCGATCTACCTCGTGGACGGCGAGAAGGTTCGCGACGAGATCGACGTCGACTTCGTTAACGGCGGCAACGAAGGTGCCTACCCGACGTACGTTCCGCCGGGGGAAATCTGGATCGACGACGCGCAACACGCGCTCGATCGCACCGCGACTGCACTCCACGAGCTGGTCGAGCGCGACCTCATGCTCCGCCACGGAATGGGCTACGACGCGGCACACGACGCGGCGAACGGACACGAGCGCTCCTTCCGGCGGCAGCTCGTGCGTCGGCGACCGACGCGTTTTGACGTCGGCCGAGTCGACGCGGCGTACCGCGCATACCTCGCAGAGACGGCGACGCGCAAGCGATCTACGCAGATCGATCGGGAGATCGAAGAAGCGCTGTCGCGCGCGCAAACAGGCAGAAGAGCCGTCCGGTGAGATGGAAGAACCTGCTCACCGACCTCGGCGAGGCGGAAGATCGGCGGCACCTCCGCCGCCGCATCCAGCGCCTGCTCGACAAGTGGCAGCCGATCTTGGGTGTTACGATCCGCGAGTGGGAACTAAGGAAGATGAAGAACTACTGGGGCTCCGCGAACAACGCGACCGGCCACATCATCTTCAACTCCGAGCTAGCGAGGCTGCCTCCGCGCTACGTCGAATACATCGTCGTGCACGAGCTCGTGCACCAGCTGACCGATGGGCATGACGCGCGGTTCTACAAGCTGATGGACGAGCACCTGCCGGGCTGGCGGAAGATGCAGGCTCGGATCGAGGAGCCGCTGAAGCGGTACAGCTGACAGCTGATCTCAGCGACGCTTCATCTTCGCGCGTGCGACGTCGCCGTCCTTGTCGAGGAAGTAGAGGAAGCCCTTCTCCTTCCTGATCCCGACCTTGGCGACCTTCTTGCGCCGACCGCCTTCCCGCTTGCTGCCGCGGCCACCGCGCGCAGCCGTCACGCGGGAGACGTCTCCCTGCTCGTCGATGAAGTAGAGGTAGCCTTCCTGGCGCTTGACGTCCGTTCTTGCGATCTTCTGTGCCATGGCCTCATGCTACAGCAGAAGCATAGCGCATGCGCCTCGTCCCAGATCTCCAGGCGCGGTTTGTCCGGCGCGAGGTCCGCGTCGAAGTCCGCCGGTTCGTGCGAGCCGAGGTCCTCGTCGAGCGGCCGATCGGCCCGTACACGGACGCTGACTTCGAGGAGCGGATCGGGCCGACCGAGTACATCCCGGAGGTCGATGCACTCAAGGACGCTCATGGCGTCTGGTTCCTGTGTCCGAAGTGCTACACGGACAACGGCGGCTCCGTCGGTACGCATGCGGTGCTCTGCTGGTTCGTGGGTCGCGTGTCCGACGAGGTCGATCCGAAGCCCGGGCGGTGGACGCCGACGGGGACAGGTCTCTCCGACCTGACGTTCGTGCCGAGTGCGGGCCGCAGTCACTCGGTGCTACTTACGGGCGGATGCAGGGCTCATTTCTTCGTAAATAATGGAGATGCATTATGAGGAGTGGCATTTATAGGATCCTCGGACCAGGTGGAAGATCCTATATTGGTCAATCCATGGACATTCCAGCGCGCTGGCATTATCACCGTAAGCAGCTTAGATGTGGAACGCACGGAAATGCAAAACTACAAAACGCCTGGAACAAGTATGGCGAGAACGCCTTCATCTTTGGCGTGATCGATTTCTATCCTGTCGAGGTCCTCGATCACTACGAGCAGATCTGGCTGGACAGCACTGATGCCGTCTCGCATGGCTACAACATCGTGGCTTTCGCCGCAGTGAATCGAGGATTTGCAAATCCAAAGGTAGCGGAAAGAAATCGTCGAACACGGGGCAAAGATCATCCGTCTTTCGGAAAACCACGTCCTGATCTTGCAGAACGTAATCGATCGGGGCCTAGTCCCATGAAGGGTAAGAAGCGGCCTGATGTGAGCGCACGTGCTTGTCTACGAGGACCACTTCATTTCTTATACGGCAAGAAACGTGCGCATCCTCAGCATCTGTTAGGTCCACAGAAGCTGCGCATGCATGTTGAGGCTATTCAGCAGCGGCTCCGCGTCGGCGAAACTGTCGCGTCTTTGGCACGCGAATTTTCGGTGAACTGGAAGACCATCGACAAGATCAAGCGCTTTATTTCTTCGAACATGCGCATGGCGGAGATCGAACCTGCGAGCGTTGAAACTCAAGGTCGAAGCAACGTGATTGAAGAAGAGAGCACGGTGGGAATTGAACCCACGACCAACGAGCCCATCAACTTGTCGCTCTGCCACTGAGCTACGTGCCCAAACGGTTCTTTGGCGGATCCCGCGGGACTCGAACCCGCCGTCCCGCGGCCATCACCCGCGGTGCTGCACCTGGCAGCTCGGAATCCATGGCGACGAAGCTGGTGCCGACGCACGTCGGTCCGAACGTAGTCTTTCGACTGACTAGCCTCCGTCATAAACGTGCAGAGAGATGGAATCGAACCACCAGCCTTCGGCCATATGATGTACCGATGCTCTACCATTGAGCTGTCTCTGCAAAGCCCTCGGATAGGAACGATCCACCGACCAACGCGTTAGAACGCGCCGCTCTACCACTGAGCTACGAGGGCATGGCGGAGGCGCCACCTCCGTCGTCCAGTTCGCGCTGTGCGACGGTTGATCCGGTAACGCCTCCATAAGCGTTAGCGAACGAGTCGCAAGCTCGACACTGCCTTTCCGACCGTCTTGCGATCGTGTGTGGGGTGGACGCCGATAGCCGTGGCTTGACCACTCCACGTGCCTTCGTTCTCGTGGATCAGCACGTGCGAGACGCCGCGCGCGGTGAGGCGCGCGTCGATCGTGAGCAGCTCGGCCTCGTTGGGGACACCGAGTACAACGGCGATGGATCCCGGCGGAGCGGGACCGCTCTCGCCAGCTGCGTGCGCGACGTGGCCGTGCCCTCAAACCCCACGGCGGGCGTAGCTTGTCACTTTTTTCTGTTGGGCGCCTCCTTTTGATTCGGCCGTCGGCGCGGCTGCCTTTAATTGGCCCATCGGGATCGGACAGCCGACGATCTTTTTCGGGTGACCGCGGAGAGAGAGCAACCGGAACAGCCGGAACAGCCGGAACAGCCGGAACAGCCGACCGAAGATGACTGGCATGCTGCAATCGCCACGTTCAAACGCTACCGCGCCTTCGACGGCAAAGACTTTCGCCACGACGTAAACAAGCTCATCGCTACCCTGAAGAGCGAGGCTGAAGACGCCTACGACACAGCGGTTAAGATCGAGCGTCGGAAGTCGGCGGATCTAGCGCTTCACGATGCAAGCGCCATCAACGACAAGCTGAAGCGCTACGCGGAGCAACTTGACCTCTCAGGTCTCGAACTCCTCCGCCTCGTTCCAATCGAGCCGTGGCTCGAGCAAGCCGACCCGTACGGCATGATGCCCGTCCCGCCGTTCGGCCTCGTCGTCTTCGGCGACTTCGACGACGAGAAACGCGCGCGTTTTGCTCAAATGGCCGAGCAACTTCAGTGTTGGGGTCTCGACATGTTCGCGAAGCCGATCAGGCAGCGTGTTGTTCGACTGTTGCGCCTGCAAGCCGAGCGCTTGCTAGAGGGAGCCGACCGCGCCCAGGACTACGTGACCCACCACAAGAACCGGCTGAAGGCTATCCGACGGGGAAAAGGCTACCCGTCCGTAGCGCTGCATGAGCTGTTCATGACGACAGAACCGTGGAACGTCGACGCCGCCGAGATCGCGAGACGTCTCGTCACGGCCGGTGTGCTTCCTCCGCGCGCACCACGGCACGCCACGCACGATGACTTGGTTGCGCGATGGCACGAGAGCCTGAGACGCGCACGACAAGACTGGCGAAGAGAGTGGGGTCCGAAGCGAAAACGGCGGCGGAAGTAACAGTGCATTAGCAAAGGCGATTCTGCTAGTTGGGCTGAACGGGTGGGAGAACCCAGCGGTCGATCCCAGCGATCGGTCCCAGTGGTCGATCCCAGCGATCGATCCCAGCGGTCGATCCCAGCGGTCGATCCCAGCGATCGATCCCAGCGATCGGTCCCAGCGATCGGTCCCAGCGATCGGTCCCAGCGAT
>Ga0207646_10002227_pt1 | contig 23093 bp, 27 predicted proteins | sample KBSK5502metaG_FD_184343 | JGI IMG/M metagenome (GOLD analysis project Ga0207646, IMG submission 184343) | Corn, switchgrass and miscanthus rhizosphere microbial communities from Kellogg Biological Station, Michigan, USA - KBS K5-50-2 metaG... | ecosystem: Host-associated > Plants > Roots >... | reverse complement strand
AGGCATGACATCGACTCGTATGCTGCTTGGCCTATACGTGCCGTATCACTACAGTTGCACTTGTCCGCAGAGACAGGAAGGCGTGCACATGGACTGGCGAAGCCGAATGAGAGCGCAGCCATGTGAGATTGGAGAGATGCCGCCGCCTGCTCCAAATGCTCGATCGTCAGATAGTCAGTCACGCCTAGATGGTTGTGCTGGCTACTTGGGACATCCGTTCGTAGAAAACAACGGATTTTGCGAACGGATGTCCCAAGTAGCCAGCACACCTTTATGGCACCCGCCTCTGTGCGGAACAATCCGCGGGTAGGGCTGTACGGTGAGTTCAGCTGGGTGTTTGTTCTCGATGAGAAAGAGAAAGGCGTGACGCACCTGATCGTGCGCAGCCGGACCAGCTATGGACCGCGCCTGTTCAGGATGCTCACCCTCCCGCTGTTCTATTCAGGCGACTTCATCATGGCATGGATGATGCTGCGCACGATCAGGCAGCGCGTGGAGCAGGGCAGTGGCCGCCCGCAGGCAACAAAGCGGGTCGAGGCAACGGCAGGCGGTTAACTTCTTCTGTATGGATGGTCTACTGCAGCAAATTGAGACCTCTCTGTGCGGTCTTGCAGCGGATTTGAGACCGACTCGTGAAGGAGATGCCGTATGATGGAAAGTGGACACGAAGAGGTGTCCCGGCGACCGAGTGTTCGGTCGCCGACCCACGAAGGAGAACCATTATGATGACTCAGGCAGAACCGAAAACGACGCGCCAGGAAGTGCAGATCATGGGCGAGCACCTGCTCACCACCGTGAAAAGGCTGATCCATGAAGGCAATGTGCGCCGCATCATCATCAAGCAGGATGAGCATACGATTGCAGAATTCCCGCTGACCGTCGGCGTCGTCAGCGTGATGCTGGCCCCGACGCTGGCAGCCGTGGGCGCGATCAGCGCCTTGCTGAACCACTGCACGATCGAAGTGGAACGCATCGAGGCCCCTATTGAGGTGAGCGCGTGAGTCCAGGTAGCAATGGCAACTATGCAGAAGAAGACTGTGAGAAGCACAAAAGGAGGAAACGACTATGATAGCACAACAGACCCCTTACACTGTCCCACCAACCGAGGAACGGTCCTCTATGCCGCCGCAGCCAATGCCGAGGCAGCAGGCCGTTCCTGAGTATAACGAGCAGTACACCGAACTGCTGGCGCAGCGGCTCATGCCCCGCTTGATGCCGGAAATCCTGTATCACCTGCGCTCGGTAGACCCGGCGCGAGAACGCAACCGGGCCTTTGGCATGAGCCTGGCGCTGGCGATTGTCTCGATCGCCCTGCTGATCCCCCTGACGGGGATCGTGCTTGGCATCGTGTCCACCCTGGGAGGTGGCATCACGGCGGCGCTGGTCGGGATCAGCGTGATCGGGGTAATCATCGTGCTGCTCAATGTCCTGTTCAACTACTTGCTCTTTAGCGTCAAACGATAGGCGTATCGAGAAGTGAAAGCAGGAGAGGACGGACCTTCTCGTGTCACGAGGATGCAGGAGGGTCTGTCCGGGGAGCAAGATTATGAACGATCAAGATATACCTGTCAAAGAGCAAGCGCAACCGGTGTCCGAAGAGGGCGCTCCCAGGACAGAGGAGCGCACACCGGAGCAGCAGCCACAGCAAGCAACTCCTCCACCACAGTATGAGCAAGCCTGGCCGACGACACCGCCGCCTTTCATCCCCTACGCACAGCCACCCTATACCTGGCCCGTGTACGCTCCTGGGACCGGGCAGCAGTGGAGGAGCGGCGGGCCATATGCCTCACCCTCCTACGCGCGCAGGCGGAGCAACTGGCCCTGGATCGTGCTCGTCATTGTCCTGCTGGTCGTCTTCGTGACCGGTGGGGCGATTTTCCTGGCGAGCAGCCTGGGATACAATTTCGGGAGCACCTCCACCACAACACAACACTACACTGTGGGCGCCAACCCTACGATCGTGCTGAATAACGACACCGGCTCGATCCATGTGCGCGTGGGCGCTTCCGGCAGCGACGTGACCATCCAGGCCACCAGGCATACCGGCTGGTGGGGCAATGCCAACGACGTGAACGTCACCTACAGTCAGGATAGGGAAGGCAACACAGTTACTGTCAACGTCGAGCGGCCCGGCAATATCAGTACTTTCGGATCGTCGAGCGTCGATTTTGACCTCACCGTTCCCGGCACTGCCGTCCTGCAGCTCAAGACCAACACGGGCAGCATCGATGTGACTGGTGTCAGCGGACAACTGGTGCTGACCAGCAATACCGGCTCGGTGCAAGCCAGCAACGGCACACTGAGCGGCAACAGCCAGTTGCTCACCAACACCGGCTCGGTCACGTTCACGGGCGCTCTCAGCCAGACGGGAACCTACCAGTTTCAGACAAACACCGGCTCGGTCGATGTCACGATCCCTGGCACGAGCGTCTTCCACGTGGATGCCTCCACCGATACCGGTTCGATCAACACCAACTTCCCAGGAGTGGTCGTGATGCATCGCCAGTTCACCGGAGCCGATGCCCACAGCGATGTGGGAAGCGCTCCACAGGCAACGATCACCCTGACAACCAACACCGGTTCGATCAACCTGTACCAGGGATGAGTGAAGACGATACGGTGAAGTTGGCCTGGTCGTCTCAGGCCAACTTCACCGTACGCTGTTTCCACTGCCCTTCTGTTGCTATCTCCTGGGAGATGATGGTAGCAGAAGGGCAGGCTGACCCCGCAAGCAGTACGTACCAGACCTCGCCACGCATGGCGGCCCTCCGTCAATTTTGATGATTTTGGCCACTGCCACTATGACCGTGAAGATACCGATTGGCCAAGTGAGCCACAGCTGGTCTCTAACAGTATTTCATCTGTTCACTGATTCATCAAATTTGGCGAAGGGCCCGCATGGTTTACACATCCCGGCAGTGACCATGAAAGAGAGACACCGACGGGTCAGACACACTTCGATGACCAGCAGGTTTCCTCTTCTCTCAATTGCCCTGATGCCTGTACCAAGGCTTCGCTCTTTTTGTTCGCGTCACAGCAACCGCTCGTTCCCCATAAGCCGACCCACAACGCTCAGGCAAGTTAAGGGAGCGGACCCCTTGAGACTCATCCCAGATCCTGGGCGATGCTTGCGGCCCAGGCCTCGATGGCTTGCCAGTCGCGGAAGTCGCCTTCGGGAGCCCGCACGGCCTTCACTACCATCCGCTCAGGGAAAGACAATCTATTGTGGTCCAGAGCTCCGAAGAAGATCCTTTGATCACGAGGGTGAATAGCCTGTTGGAACTCCGCCATCTCCTTGGGTTGCGGCTCAGTGTCCTTCACCTCAGTGCCAAGCGGGCCAACGCTGAACAGCCAGACCGGACGTTCGGCTAAGATGGCCTGGTTGCGATGCATCCACTCGGTGGCCTCCTTCAACCAGGACCCGTAGTAGACGGCGCTGCCGATCACGAAGACATCGTAGCTACTGGGGTCCGAGACTTCCTCCACTGGTCGGGCCTCGGCTTGCTTCCCCAGTTGCCGGAGCTGCTCGGCGATGTGTTCGGCGATTCCCTGAGTCGCCCCGTGCTTGCTTGCATAAGCAACGAGTACCGTCATGTTTGTCACCTCCTCTGTCATTTTACTTCTCGTACATAGAGCACGCCCAGGACCAGGCTCACGACGAGAATAGCAGCAATAAATAGATCGACGCCCGGGCTCGTCGGCATTCCTCGCATGCCCGTGACCAGGTCAATGGCGAGTATCCCGATCCCCGTCAGAATGCTAAATATCAGCAGCGGAATCGCAAAGAAGTAGCCCAGGAACTTTCTTCTCCACAGCAGCAGGGCGGTGATGATCATCGCGGGGAGATAGAGTCCGAGATCCAGGACATGCACCGGATTGGTCAGCAAGCCGCTTTCCGTCACGCTTTGCGGAGCCTTTCCGGCCACCATCGCCGGAATATCCTGGCTTAACCACAGCAAGGCAAACAGCACGACGACCAGCAGTAAATAGACACTCACCACTCTGGCTTTGGTGACAGCAACAAAGTGTGGCTGGAGACGCTCTGGCTGCAGGCCCAGCGTGCTGCTAAAAAACGTGTAAAAAGACAGGCCAAGAATCGCCACATACACCAAAAACAGGCTGTTAAAGTGGGCTGCGAACGCATAGATAACGTACGCATACAGCAGCGTGAGCAAGGCTCCCATCCAGAACAGGAGGGCCCTGACCGATCCTTTGGAGACAAAATAGACCGCCATCACAAGCACAGCGACAGAGACCAGATTGGCGATGTCCTGGCCCACTGCCTGGATCGCATAGGACGTTGTTTCTCTGGCATAGGTACTCTTGAGCGCGAGCCCTGCAATACTGGCAATTAGCACCAGCATGGCATCAAGCACTGATAACCACAGAGTAGTCTTCGAGATGTTCATGTCACAGCACCGTCACCCTTCCCGATTGGTTGTATTCGATCCCAGTGATCTTGCAGCGAAACCAGGTGAACTCCCCAGAGGCGGGATGCCAGGCGATGGCAATCCTGGTCGGGATGCGCATTCCCTCCACTTCCTGGTACGCGTCGCACTGACCCGACCAGGGGTGAGCAGAGAGTGTCCATGTTCTTCTTTAATACAGATCCGTCGTCACGTGAGTCAACTGTCCTTGTTCATTCACATGTAGCACCACCGGAGCCGCCACGTCAGACGCGCGCATGGTGACCTTGACCGAGTGGGCATCGATGGCCTGCCACTTGATGACCTCCGACAGCCAGACGGTCGGGTACCAGACCATTTCAGCTAGATAGTACTGGAACTCACCCTGATCCATTTCTGGCCCTCGCGCCTTCCCCAGAGGGATGACGGACAAGAGCTGAACGCGCATCTCGCCGTGGCCCGCCAGACCCGAGCACCACCAGCATCAAGGGCGAAGGGGTTGAGGGCGTCTCACTCGATGTTGGCCGCGAAAGATGCATGTGCTTGCTCCTTCGCCGTACTGGGGCGGGTTTCGTTACCCTCTCTCAGACCTGGAATGCGTCCATGCAGACGATTGCCCGCTCTGCCAGTTATAATGCACAAAAGACCGTCCACGGTTCCTACATGGTATCACATCTCCGCATCACCCGCTCGTGCTGAGCGAAACGAGCGGCGCATCACCGCCAATCATAAGGGAGGGCACGCGCTGGTGGTCCATCACCTGCCGGGAGCTGACCGCGTCAATTGGATCACCATCCTGCCGCGCGGAGACACACTGGGGGTGACGCAGTTCGTGGCCGGCGGATGCCGCAGCCGGGACAGCGGGCGAGTCGCCGTCCATGGCAGCGCTGGCCGATCTGGAGGTGCAACGCCTGCTGAGGGAGGCGTATCACACGGCGAGAAACGTATTGAGTGAACACGACGATCAGCTCAGCCGCCGGCACAGGCACTTATGGAGCATGAGCAACTGGACCGCGCCGCATTCGAGCGGCTCATCGGGGAGTAATACGCTCACAGCTGTAGTCACGCGATGATCACTGGATCATTCGCCTTGCTGGTCTGGAGTTACCTTTTATCCACCCGCACAACAATCGCGCTCACATTGTCTGCTCCACCATGCGCCAATGCTGCCTGGACGAGGGTGTGGACCGTCTGGGTAGGATCAGGCACGCGCGAGGCCAGGAGTGCGGCGATCTGCGGGTCGCGCACCATTTCCCACAGCCCATCAGAACAGAGCAGGAGGATGTCGCCAGCCACCAGGGGGATCTCGAAGGTGTCCACTTCCACGCTCGCTTTCTCACCCACGTACCGGTAGATGAGATTGCGGCTGGGGTGAGTGTAGATGTCTTCCGGCTTGATCACCCCCGCTCCCACCAGCGCGGCCACGATCGAGTGATCCAGCGTGATCTGCGACAGGCCGTCAGGGTCACGATAGAGGTAGCACCGGCTGTCGCCGACATGCGCCACGTAGGCGGTTGCGTCGACCACCAGGCAGACGGTCATCGTCGTCCCCATCACGGTGCTCCGCTCGCGGTTGCGCTGATACACGATGTGGTTGGCTGACTGTACGCCCGCTCTGAGCAAGGGGAGATACGCCTGCGGATCCACCTGCTCTGAGCACAAGGCGTGAGTTATATATTCAACCAGGGCCTCTCGTGCGAGCCGGCTCGCTTCTTGTCCGTGCCCCTGCCCTCCCATGCCATCGGCCACCAGGAACAGGGCAAACGGTTTCGCGGGGGTGGAGGGAATGACTCCGCGGGTGATGGAGATGGTATCTTCGTTAGGCTCCTGCTTGCGTTGGATGCCGGGATCAAGCGCTGATCCCACCTGGAAAGTGAGGACAGGTTGCCTGGGAGTGCCCATCACTCCTTTTCCCACACCAGCGAGCGTTGGCATACCGGCGCGGTGAGCAACGGCCGGCAGATGGTTCTCTTGCTGTCGTAGCATGATGTGCCTCCTTCGCAACAGGGAGACGGGACTTTCGTACCGCCTTCTTCGGCGTGCCAGCCAGGAGATGGGAGGGGTCACTGCTCTGTCTGCGCTTCCCTCTTGTCTCGGGTTGACTCAAACAACATACTCTTGCTGCTCATACTGTAACGCCATCGCGACACGATCCCATCACAGGACAGCCTTGTGCTCTCACACACGCATCTCAATCGGTCGTGGGAGCAATTGGCCGCTCACTCTCTGGTCACGAGGTGGATCGTGATCATCCCGTGAGATAAGCGCCTCTTCCGTGACCGAAATGTGAAGATGCGACCGTATACTGAGTGCAAGATGAGGAGCAACGTATGCCTGTCGTACAGCACTACGACAAGCGGAGAGCGGGAGGAACAGAGTCATCATGTCTTTACAGTTGGGTGAACCCCTGACACCAGAAGTGCTAGGTGCGCTGGTCGAACTCACAGCGCTCGCGCGCAAGGCGAGCCAGGCCACTGATGAACACCTGGAGAGCGTTGCGAACGGCCTGCTCAGGTGCCTGCTGCACCACTGCCAGGCCGAACGTGGCGCCATCCTGCTGCGTGAAGACCAGCCGCGCGTTGAACCGTCCGAGCATCCCTCTGCCGCTCTGGCGAGGGAGCGCGGATTCCGCGCCCTGGCCTTGCGGCAGCTGCGGGAAGCAGATGCCGCTGCGCTGCTGGCCCTCCTGCCAACAGCGAGTGTGTCTGCCCGGTCGCCAGGCGGAATGTGCTGGAGGGCATATCGACTCTTCTTAGGCGAAGGGCAAGCCGATGCTGGGCAGCATCGGCTTGAGACGCTGCCAAACGCTTCATCCGATCTGATCGACCGGGCAGGGACTGCCTGGCTCGTCATCGGATGGATCGGCCAAACGGATGAAGAGCAGGCACGCGCTGCGCTGCTCGCCCGCTGTGAGGCGCTGCTGCCTCCGCTCACCGATGCCGTCGAGACCGTGATCAGCACGCTCTTGCTCAAGGAGCGTGTGGACGAACTGGAGAGGAAATCGATGCGGGAAGCGCTGGACGGTATGGAGTTGCTGAAGGCGGAACTGCTGGGAACGGTGAGCCACGAATTGCGCAGCCCGCTGGCCTCGATCAAGGGCTATGCCGCCACGCTGCTGCGCCACGAGCACCACCTGGCGCGCAAGGAGCGGCACCAATTCCTGCTGGCGATCAACGAGGCCAGTGACCGGCTGGAAACCATCGTCGAGCGCCTCCTGGAGGTCTCGCAATTGGAGACGGGCCAGGTCACACTCCAACGTTCACCCGTCGATCTGGTCCGCCTCGCCGGCGAGGCCATCGCTGTCATGCAAGAGCGCATGACGGCCTCGCGGCCTGGCAGCTTCGTCTTCGGTCTCCGCCTGGAACATGCCAATGGCACCACTGGTCGAAGCGTTCCGCTCATCACGGCTGATCCCCGCCGCCTGCGCGAGGTGCTGGATCAGCTCCTCGAAAACGCGTGTACCTATTCACCAGCGGGAGGCGCGGTGACCGTCACGATCCGCCCGCTGGTGCAGCCTGCCGGACCAGGGGAAGGCGCGCCTCGCACAAGTGGAGAGCCTGGCCCGGCCTGGGCGCCTGCCGCGCGTCCCATGCTGGAGGTGTGCGTGACCGATTCTGGCCAGGGGATTCCTCCCGAGCACCTGACCCGCATCTTCGAGCGGTTCCACCGCGTGGACACGCGCCTGACACGCGAGACGGGCGGGCTTGGCCTGGGACTGGCCATCTGCCAGCGCATCATCGCACTGCACGACGGGGCCATCTGGGCCGAAAACCGGTCACCCGGACCGGGAAGCGCGTTCTACCTGCGGCTCCCGCTCGATGAAGCTGCCGTCCTTGCGGAGCGCCGGGATGGGCAAGAGGCTGGGAACACCCAGTCATAGGTTGAGCAGAGCACGATGTCCGTCTCACTCTTTGGAGGCAGCACCTTTGCTCACGAAGCCTGCCTGGGCAGAGACTTTCCTACCATCATGCTCTCACCCGGTTCCCGGTTCCCGTTCGCCGTGGGAGCTGGCAGGTGGCAGCATGGCCAGTGCATATCCCACGCCGACTTTGGTCAGGATATAGTGTGGAGAGGTGGGATCAGCTTCGATCTTGTGGCGCAGGCGATTGATAGTGACCTGCAACAGGTGGCTCTCACCCAGGTACTCTGCTCCCCAGACCTGCTCAAGCAGCAAATCCTGGGTGAGGATGCGCCCGGCGTTCTGTGCAAGGTAGGCGAGAAGGCGGTATTCGGTGGGGGTGAGCGCGAGCTCTTTGTCGGCCAATGTGGCCAGGTGCTGGGAATAGTCGATGGTGAGGTTGCCGGTGGTCATCGTTGCCTGCAACCCCTGTGCAGACTCTTTCGCGCTCAACTGCGAGCGGCGCAGGACGGCGCGCGCCCGCGCTACGAGTTCCTCCACGCTGAACGGCTTGGCCAGGTAATCATCCGCACCGAGATCCAGGCCGCGCACTTTATCCTGGTCCTGCCCGCGTGCTGTAACGATGATGATGGGTACCGCGGAAAACTCGCGCACCCGGTGACAGACGGAGAAGCCATCCAGCTTCGGCATCATCACGTCCAGCAACACCAGATCGGGCGACTTCTGTTCGATTTGCTCCAAGGCCTGCTGCCCATCGCTGGCCGCAAGTACCTCGTACCCCTCCAACTGGAGGTTGCGCATCATCAGCCGTAAGAGCTGCGGATCGTCATCAGCAATCAGGATGGTGGGTTTCTTCACCGGCATAAACAGCGCTCCATTCTCCTCTGTCGTATATAGTAGCTGTCCTCTGGCCCTGTTCGCGTCACGTCCTCCGCTTTCGCTGCAGGTGAGTGAGACCGGACAATCGATCGCATCGTCACGTTGAACCGCCTACTGTCTGTGACTATTTAGTCGCATGTTCAGGAAATTGTCCAGTCCCTCGCGCAGGCGGCGAGGGTAAGTCAGTGGAAGCGGAGCAGCCAGGCGGGACGTCCCATCGGCGTTTTCCAGTTGGATGCGGGTGGAAGATGAGGTGGCGCCGTGGTCGGTGGCAAAGGCGTGCAGTTGCTCGGCATAGTTCCCACGGGATGCGCAACGAGATGAAAGTAAGCAGGCAGAGAAGAAACGCGCTCCTCATGCTCTTGACCTGCCGTTGAAAGTTCCTGACATGCAGGCACAGCGCCAAAGCGAGCAGCGGCACATGGATCAGAACGAGATGGGAAGCAAGAAAGCCTGGCAAGTAGATGTCGGTCACCGAGCCACTCGCGGCTCCCAGGTGCTCCGCCACTGCTGTCAGAGGGCAGCGACAGCGGTTCCCCAGAAAGATGAGACTCTCACCTCCGACGACTCCGGCAGCCATCGCCGTTCGTCTGTCCTCCCGCCCCTTCAGTCCTGCGTAGATGAGGTACCCCATGCAGTACTCGATGGCAAAGTAGAGAAGCGAATGCACGGCCTTCACACCGACCAGTGCTGACCTTCTCCAGGATGGTGGAAGCGAGATGCCCGCCCCGCCAGGTGGGACCGTCGCTGGTTCGGAAGGAGATCGCTTCTCAAGCAGTGTCGCCATATGTCTTTCATCAACAGGAGATGGTGCCTTTTCTCTCTGCTCCACCTTCTCTTTCTGTTTCCGTGAGACCATGATGGACCTTCCTTCCTTTCTCTGATCACATTAGCTCTCCTAGGCCTGTCGAGCCTCCTCGGATGCCCCAGCTCTGTTCGGGAACTCCGCGAGCACCTGTTGCACCCGCTGATGGAAGACGCGCCAGCGCCGTTCATTGTCATGGGTCAGGCTGGCCGACTCGCTGGCGATGTCCGCGGCGCGGTTGATGAGTTCTGAGGCGGCATACAAATACGCGGGGAAGACGCGTGCTTCGGCCAAATCTGCGCGGATCGCCGCGGGAGCAAAATTGACGTGCTCCACGATCTCCAGCGCTCGCTTGAGCACCATCGAGATCAGTGAACTCTGCTGAGTCGCCTGCCAATCGTTGACGATGATGCGGTGTCGTTCGCCGAGCACGCCAGCCAGGTCCGGAACCTGCAGCAGCGGGAGCGCTGCCTGCCAGGATCATTGCATGGCCTTGGCAAGCCATTGTCCCGTCTCATCGAAGTCCTCTGCCATGGTCTGCAGATCGCGCTTGAGGCGTGCGATCTCGGGCGGTTCTCCTTCCCCTTCCAGAAACAGCACGCCACTCTGTTGGATGGCCGCGGTTTCATTCAAGTCTTCGCAGCCCAGGTAGGGAAACCTCCCTGGTGGTAGGGGTATTTTCGCTTCGACGACTTGCCACCGATCAGCGAGCGTCGTGAGCACTCGCGATGCCTGGTGCAGGGCAATGGCGCGCTGCAATGGGTCCTGTGCATAGAACTTTTCGTGCTCACGATGATGGGTGGAGAGGTTTAACACCATCTCAAGGAACGGTTGTTGTGGTTCTGGCGTGTACATATCCCTCCTCTGTTTCCTGTAAAGCTTCCTCGCCTCTGTTAGGACTTCATCGCCTCGTTCACCGACCGGCGCGGGCTGCGCAAGCCGTCGTGGATTGAGTGCCCGATACGGAAAGCCAGCAGCGTCTGCCAGGCAGGATCGCCCACCAACGCTGCAAGCGCATTGCCAAAGTGCGGCGCGCTCCCCAGGACGACTTCACGGGCCGCCCGCTCCACGACCGCGTTGAGCGGCTGCATCGCCAGTCCCTCCTTCGTCACCCACAAGTACATGCGCTCCAGCAGCCGACCCGCCCGCAGTTGTTGAGCCCGATCCTGCCCATCACGTACCGCCAGCAGGCCAAAGGCTCCAGCTGTCTGTGCCTGATCGGCTGTGTTCTGCAGGAAGGTCGAATCCTGCTGAGCCTGCGATTGCGGGGGCAGCAACTTCGCAAGAGCGCGTTCCCAATCTGGCAGCCCCGCTGCATCGATGGTGATGCCATCGCGGTGCTGCTGGAGATCTTGCCAGGTGGCGCGATACCAGCGATCGCTCTCTCCAATCTGTGTCGTGTCCGCCACGAGCGCATGGGCCGCTTCCACCGGGAGGTCGCCCACCTGCTTGCGCAGCGGCGCGCTGGCGAACCAGAAGACGCGTACGTCTGGATCGTCGTTCAGTGCGCTCAGGGCATCCAGCGTCGCGCTGCTCACCGAGCGTCCCGTGTCATAGGGGTAGCGATTGGTGTGTCGGTTCGGGATCAGGGGGTAGAGGTCTGGGATCACGGTTGGTCCCGGCGCCAGGTCAACGCGCGCCACCCAGGTCGCTTCTGAGGCGTCCGGCAACAAGCTGACCTGGGTGGTGTAGCCGAGGGCCTCGGCCGCCAGGAGCAGGTTCTCCAGGGCGCAGCCCAGGCCGATGTGCATCTCGCGCAGGAAGGGATCAATAGCTCCGATGTTGCGCCTGCGGTCGGCAAACAGGTTGATCTGTGCGGGGGTGACCTGGAAGAGCCAGGGTTGGCTGTTATGCGGATTGGCCGCCAGGATGGCGGCCCGCACGAGATCGAGCGGCCCTTTGGTCGCGGTACGCCAGTCATCCCATGGCTCGTAAGCGGGTCCCGCACCTGTGCTGAACACGCCTTGATCGGCAGCGCGCCAGACCCCACCGCCAACGACCAGCACGAGCGTCCCGCTGCCTGCAAGAGCGAGCACTTTCCTCCGGCTCAGCTTCTTGTGGGGTGGTGTCGGGTTGGGGGACGCCGACACGCTCTCCTCGTTGCCAGTTGGTGTGAGATCAGTAGACATGGATCATCCCTCCTTCGCCTTGCACCACAGGCGGTTCGCCGGGATGCTCCGCGCGCACGACCTCAATGGGGCAATATGGAAGCCTCGCCCCATGACTCATCTTTTTGAACACGGTGAAGTTCCCTCTCTTGCTGCACATAGAACGTCTTACAAGCGATAGATGTCGATGCCTCCCATCGTAATATGCGTGACAAAATGGACGCGAACCGGTCGCTCCGGATTGGAAGGGGCGAGCGCGAAATCGGGCGGCTGATCGGGCAGAGTGACGAGGTCGCACAGCTTCTGCTTCATGGTCTCCCAGACACCAGGCCCCTCATGCACGTTTCTCCCGCCCGCTATGGCGCTTCCCTCCAGGGTAAATTGGACGGAGCGGGGCAGGAAAATCTCGACGCCGCCCATCGTGACCGTGATGTCCAGGCGATACGCTCCTGGCTCGATGGGGGCACTCACCAGATCGATCAGCGTCCCACCCATCAGCGTCTTGATCGCGCCCTGTTGCAACAACTGCATCCCGCTGTGCGCAATCGAGTACGATTGGCCGCTCAAGGCTGCCAAAGGAGGGTGGCTGCTCCCTTGCACAGGGGGCGACCCGCCAGTTTGTTCTGGCGGCTCGGTACGTACCACTTCGATGGTGCAATTGGTGACCGCTGCGCCAATCGCGCCGACCGCCGCTAGCATGGGTGCCACCAGCACGCCGACGACGCCGATGGTCAAGGGAATCTCCAGCACGGTGTGGCCCTCGTGTTTGATGATGATGCGACGGACGTTGCCTTCGTGAAGCAGTTGTTCCACGGTTGTGACCAACTGCTCCCCCATCACCTGGAATTCTTCGCGATTTTCTGGTTGCTGTCCTGCAGACGGGGTAGGTGGAACTGTTTGTGTCATGGTTGTTCTCCGATCTCTCGTGCGCTACGGTGTGGCGTTGATCTCGCGCCTATGTGCCCTGGATAACGGGCTCGTCCTGTCGAGGCCGACCGAATCCTGTTATTCCGATAGGCTCAGGGGTCTGGCTGCTCGCGCGCGCTCCGCTCGCTGCTTGATGCCCAGCATGCATTTGCGCATCATCACGATGTCGGTGAACTCCACGAGCAGGCTAAACAGGATCGAAGGCTTGAGCCAGCGGTAGTGCATGCGCACGCGCGTAATCAGGCGTGTCTGGCTGTCATCCTGCGGGTAGAGCCCCCAATACCAGGTCGCCTCGCCTTTGTTGTCCCACCAGAGCATCCACTGATGCGGTTCGAACGCCTTGACACACATGCCCTGTTTTCCATCTGGACTCATCGGTACCACGTCGCCGACTGCCACCTGCTGGAATTGGGGGAGGATGCGCTGGGCACTGGGCTTGCCAAGATTATCCAGCCAATCGTAGCTGTACCAGCCAGCTCGTGTGACGCCAATTTGCACCAGCCAGGGCCAGATCTCCTCCGGTCGCGCCTGGATGGTGACGGCACGGGTGGCATTAAATGTGGGCTGCTTGACCACGTCATCGCCGGGCATGGCACGGGCCACCTCTTCGTCGGTGGCTCCCCAGCGCAGTTGCCAGGGACGGATGTAGCGCAGATACACTCCTAATAAAACGCCCCCAAGGGCTGCTAATCCTCTCCCTACCTTTTTTCCCATTGCAGCTTCCTCCTTTGTTTTGCGTTGTCCTGCGAGCACTGTTGACGAACTGAGGCGCACAAGACGCCCATGTAAAGGGTACGATAGTGAACTCACAGTGCCATCACAACGGTGAGCTTCCTGATCACAAAACCGTTACACTTCGCCCCGACCTCTCACAAAAGCCGAACATCCGTCGCATAAGAAACCTGAGCCATGGGGCTCTGATGGGCTTGATCACCTCAGAACAACTTGTCCTCAATTTATAGATTCACCAAAGTCGGCCATGAGTCATTCTAAGGCTCTTACGCAGGTTCGCTGATCCGAGAGGTCTTCCGATTGGACAGTTCTCTTTCAATCCGTTCTGAGAAGGACTTCTCTCATAAGATGAGTGTTTCTGCAACGCCCAAATCAACGAACCTGCGTAAGAGCCAGCTAAAGTTTGTATTTACACCCATGGCCGACCAAACGAGGATAGCTTGCAATGGGTACCCTTGAAAGAAAAAGAAACGCTGGACACTGCGTGCATTACTTCCAGTCGCTGAGTTTCCCGGTGAGAACCAACCAGCGCACAAATTCCAGACGGCGCAGACATCTTTTCACCTCGATTTCTGAGAAATCGAGGGAGGTAAGCACATAGGTTCTGCGAAAGAGTTGGAGCCGCTTGATGCCTGCGGCACTCCACCCCGACCACTGCAATTGTTCATATCGCTGTTGTTCCACGGTTTGGTTCGTGGGTGTTGTCGGTTCCATGATGTTTTCCCTTCTGCTCTGAGCAGCACACTTTCTCTGGGAGCAATGATACTGTCGTCTGCTCACAAACCACTCACGGGAGTGTGAGAGAGCCTCATATTTCAGTCACAAGGGGAACAACCGATCACTGCCCGCCAGACCACTGTAACGTACCAGTTCACCTGGTCAGGTGAACTGCCAGCTGATCACACCGCCCCTGGGATTGCCATCGTTTTTCTGTCGGCTCCCAACCAGGGCGAATCGCCAGCGGCGATTCCCAGTGGATCGTGCAGTTGGGCCTTACGGGTAGTCTGAGGCCAGGCAGGTGGACAGGATTCCAGCTAGCTGTCTCCTGCCTGAGTGAGGCTCTTGCGCCAACGAGATGACCGTGCGAGCGTGAGGGACTCGGTGTCATCTGGCTGTGCTTGCGCGCCTCGTACGCCGTCGAGCTGGCACGACGCGCGCAGCAGCCGTTTCGCGCGGAAAAAGGCGGTTTTGGCAGTGGAGACCGGCATCCCAAGGGCTTGCCCGATCTCTCCATAACTGAGCTGCGCCTGGGTGCGCAGCAGCACGACCGCTCGCACGCGCGGAGGTAAGGCGTCAATAGCAGCCTGGAGAGACTGCTGGAGTTCGTGCCATTCCAGCAGTTCTTCTGGCAACGGGGCCGGATCGGGCAGCAGGACCAGAGGGAGCACCTGGGCTTCTTCCTCCCCTGCCGCCAGCTCAGAGAAGGTGAGCAGCCGCCTGCGCCGCAGTTCATCCAGACAGCGGTTGCGTGCCACACGGGCTAACCACGCTTTGAGGGTTCCCTATGCTGGGAGTGCGTAGGAGTGTCATGTGGCTCCTTCCTCCTCCTTCTCTGCGTCACGTGCGTCACCGTGTCGCCTGGAGGGACACAACACACTGCTGCACGAGAGGGGGATCAAATTGCGTGCCAGCACAGCGCTCGAGTTCCTGCAGGGCGACTGGCATGGACCGTGCGACTTGATAGGGACGGGGGGTGTTCATCGCTGCAAACGCATCGGCGATGGAGATCAGGCGCGCCCCGGCCGGGATGGCTGGACCGGCCAACCCCTCTGGAGAGCCCTGTCCGTCCCAGCGCTCGTGGTGAGAATAGACCAGCAGGGTGATCGCCTCATCGACGCCCCTCTGCCGCAGGAGATGAGCCCCCGTGGCACAATGCTGCTGCATGAGCGCATATTCCGGCGGCGAGAGCCGCGTTGGTTTGTCCAGGAGGGTCCTGGGGAGGGTCAGTTTGCCCACGTCGTGTACGAGCGCGGCCCTCGTGATTATGGCCTGCTCCTCTTCGGGCTACTCCAGAAAGGCCTGTACTGGCTACTTGGGACATCCGTTCAGAAAAAAGAGACTTTGAGAAGCGATAGACCAAGGAGAAAATGGGAGTGAATGGCAAGCGGGAAAGAGCATTTCACTTGGGGGAGGGATGCTTTGCAGCAGAGCGAGAGTGCTCCCAGTCTTGCCTGCGCGGTTCTCGACACTGAAACAACTGGTGGGAAGGCACTGAGCAGGTTTCTGACCAACGCTCGCGGGAGACGTACCTGCGAAGGGGAACGGCTCGTCTTGCCTCAGGTCTACTTTTATAAATTATATTTGTAACTATTCAGGACACACTGTCATCCCAGTTGGCAGGTTCTCATGTGAAATTGTTATCGCTTTGTGAGAATGCCGTTACCTATTTTGATGGCTTTGAGATATTGGTATGCTATATCCTACACTAGGAAGTTAGTCTGCTGCTAAGCAAGACTGCTAATCAGCGCTCCTGCTCAAGCTCGTGTCAGGAAAGGTCAGGAGGACAACCATGGAAAAAAATACTGTGACTGAAGCAACCGCACAACTACTCACGTCCTTTCAAGAGGCAAATCAAGCAGTGCTAGAGGGGATCGTTGCCGCTCAAGAGGGCAACGTGAAGCTGGCTCAAAGCATCTTGACCGATTGGCTTGAGGCTCTCAAGGGACAGACGGCCACCGCACAGTCCCTGATGATGGAGATGGAGCAACAGGTGAACAAGCAGCAGGAAGCTGTCCAGAAGCTGGCTCAGCAGACCGCGGAGAGCTACTTCGACTTCCTGCATGCTTCAGTTTCCCCCTACCTGCCATCAGTGCGGCTGACTGAGAACCTGCGGATTTGTCTGCTGGCCCTTGCCAGTCGTTATCCTTCCCATAGTGTGGACATCGATGAACAGGTCCTTGGGCCCCAAAGCCTGGGAGCCACTGGCTGGAGAGCAGCGGATCTCATTGAACTCTTCCAAAGCACAGCTCCAGGGTTACTGCAAGCAAAGGCTCATCTGGAGGTGAGCGCGGGCGAAAGAGGCATCTATGTGCTTGAACGCTCGGAGCAAACGCCCGCCTTGTGGATTCACTGTGGAACGCCTGGAGAGAAGATGCCAGCCTATCAAGGTGATCTCGTGACCAGGAGGCAAGCGCAGGCGACAATGCATGAGGAAGCTCCAATCTTGGGCTAAGTACTTGTTAAGAAATAACTTTCGGTTTTACCAGCCACCTCAAGCAACGGGATTCGCTGTGCAACCTATGGCTTTTGAGGGTCAGGTACCCATCCTGAGAATGCTCATCAGAGCTAGCGTACCATTGTGGAGCACAAGGCACACGTGGGCACAGTGTTGTGGAACAATTTTTTTCGAGAATGGTCCAGGTTGTAATGGCTACTTGGGACATCTGTTCGGGAAATAGGCCTGTTGGGAACAATTATCTCAGCATATTTGCGAGAAAGCGTGACATGATCTTGCCCCGAATTTGTGGAGGAGTGAAAGCTTCGAGTATACTACTCGCAAAGGAAGGAAAAGATCATGGCAAAGGTGCAAAAGACGTATAGCATCGAGTTCAAGCGCGAAGCGGTGCGATTGGCGCAGACCAGTGGCAAGCCAATCGCGCAAGTGGCTCGCGAGCTGGGCATTTCTGACACGTCGATCCATCAATGGCGCAAAGAGTTGGCTGAGCACGGCCCCGAAGCCTTTCCAGGCAGCGGGCATCAGACGGCCCAGGAAGAGGAGGTGCGTCGCCTCAAGCGCGAACTGGAACTCGTCAAGCAGGAGCGTGATATCTTAAAAAAAGCGCTGGGCATCTTCTCGCGCGGCCCCCAATGAGCTACCAGTTCATTGCAGAGCATCGGCACGAGTATGCCATTACGACGATGTGCCGAGTGCTGGAGGTGTCGGTGAGCGGGTACTACGCCTGGTGCAAGCGGGTGCCCAGCCGACATAGTCGAGAAGATGCCCACCTGACCGAACGAGTCAAGGCCGCTTTCCAGGCCAACCGAGGGGTCTATGGCAGTCCACGGGTGCATGCCGAACTGCAAGCACAAGGGATCAGCTGTGGGCGCAAGCGCGTTGCTCGTCTGATGCGTGAGCAGGGATTGGCTGCCCGCCGACCGCGCCATCGCACCATCACCACGCACAGCGATCCAGATGCCCAGGTGGCTCCCAATCTGTTGCAACGCGACTTCCATGCTGATGCGCCTGACACGAAATGGGTGGCGGATACGACGTACATTTGGACGGCAGAAGGCTGGCTCTCTCTGGCGGTGGTACTTGACCTGTTTTCGCGCCTGGTGGGAGGATGGTCCATGGCAGCCACTCAGGATGCCAGTCTGGTGCTCCAGGCGTTGCACATGGCTATTGCTCGTCGCCGCCCAGCAAGCGGCTTACTGCATCACAGTGATCGTGGCAGCACCTACACCAGTCAGAGCTATCAAGCCCTCTTGTGGCAAGAAGGCATGGTAGCCAGTATGAGTCGGACCGCCGACAGCTACGATAATGCAGCGATGGAGAGTTTCTTCCATAGTTTCAAAGGGGAATGTATTGAAAGGGAGTCCTTTCAGACACGCGCACAGGCCAGAAGTGCCACTTTTGAGTACATCGAAACCTTTTACAATCGCAAGCGGAGACATTCCACGCTTCAGTACCTGAGTCCGCTTGCCTATGAACAAGTGATGTGTTAATCCCCTCGTTTGGGGCCTCCACTTTTTCGGGTGAAGATCAATCTACCCCTTCAAAGATATGGTAGACCCAGGTATCCAGCAGAGGGCCGATCCGCACGGCTAAACCAAGTTCCTCTTCTATTTCTCTCACAACACAGGTTTCCGGCGTTTCGCCTAGCTCGAGCTTACCACCCGGTAACTCCCACTCATCACGCTCGTTCTTGAGCAACACCACCCGGCCATCGTGATAGACAATGCCTTTGACGGAAACAGGAAACCGGTGCGCTTTATTATCCTGCGGTATGGACGAGGACGACATCATATGGATTGAACGCTCCTTTGAATATGCTCTGTTTTTTGCACGCTGCCCGTGCTGCTTGATGGCATTCCTTTCAAGAAAAGCCGTTTCGATTATATCATATAGCACCGGCCACTGAAGGAGTCCTTCTCTTTCCGCCGCCTCTCGTAACTCCCTATCGTCTTGACGAGAGTATGTCCGATCTACTGCGAGTTGTTTTTCACCGCTCGCGGAAGGGCGAGCAACGCAAGTCCTACGCTTCTTGACATTCCGTTCTAGCATGAGATACTGTCGAGAACGAAACCAGCAGCTAAAGGAAGCAATGCCACATGGGAAAAACAGTGACAGCCTCCAAGTTCTCGGAGTGGAAAGGCCTCGACAGAATCGGCCCGATCGTGCATCGGATGCCCAGCATCTTTCGAGAGATCAGCAAAGATGATTTCGGCATCGATGGCGAAATCGAGATCATTGTGTCCAAGACCAGGGGGGAGGGATTTGAACCGACCGGCGGCATTATCAAAGTGCAGTCGAAGTCGGGGGCGAGCTACATCAAGCAGGACAGTGAGCAGTCCTTTTCGACTCCAATCGAGCGCAACGACCTGGAAGCCTGGGTCGGCGCAAACGTACCCGTGATCCTCATCGTCTACCATCCCGAGGATGATGCGCTGTACTGGAAAGATATCAAGTTCTACGTGAAAACCACGCCGCAGGTGTTTCAGCCGCCCCTGCGCATTATCTTCGACAAGTCGAGGGATCTCTTTGACGAGACGTGTTACCCTACCTTGTGCGCGCTGGCTGCAATCAGCCCTCCTCCGATCTCCTCTCTTGAGAAAGAGCGCCTGTACTCGAACCTGCTGCTCGTGAAAAATTCCCCACGACTGCTGACGCAGGCGAGTACCGCCTACGGACACATGCGAGAGGTGCGCGAGCAGCTGAGGGGATTTGTTCCGCCATTCTGCATCACGGGAGGACAGCTCTACACCCTCTCCGATTTACGCAACCCGCAATGCCCTTTGAGGCTTTCCTGTGATACCACGACCATCCGGGATTTGCCCACCGCGCGCTGGATCGAAGAGGAGCAGGGAGCGAATGATTATATCTTCTTGCTCAATCAGTTGCTCAGTGCTCATCTGCGCCGCAACGGCCTCCACTTTCAGCATGACCTTCACCGGCACTACTTCCCTCGCCGGGACGAGACGAGCGAGGAGTTCAAGCACGAGTGGTTGAGTGTCCGCACTGGCCATACCGGGTACCGCGCGGTCGCCAGGCACTATCACTATGGAAAAGAGAGTTACTGGCGTCACCTCGCCGCAAAGTTCTCGTTCAAGCGTTTCGGCGGCTTATTGTGCTTGCAGATTCTGCCGAAATACTTTTACACTACCGATGGGCAGACGCCCTATGACACGACAAAGGTTGGGCCAGCCACTACTAGGATCAAGGCAGTAGAGCACAACATCAATGTGCTCAACCAGGTCTTGTTCTGGGCGGACTTCCTCTCTGAACGCAATCCGAGTATTGAGCTGCGGCTTGACGGCAGACCGTCGGTAGTCATTGAGAAGGAACCGTTATCCGGGATCGCCGCTTTCGCTATCGTGAACGACCCAGCCATCTTCGACGAAACAGAGCTGGACGCCCAACCAACGCTCTTTGACCTTTCGGAAGGAAAGAACGAGGACGACAATGACTTTTACGCTTGAGCATCTGGAGGAACCTCATCTGCAGTTCGGTGCCTATTTCGAGCATCAGGATTGTAAGACGGGGCTGGCGGAGTATGGCCCCTTTGGGCAGAACATCGATGGGTTGCACCCCTCCGAGATAAAGCTAGGGTTCATCGGCACCCGCGAAACGGTGGCTGGGGCAAAGGAGTGGGTCAGGGAATGTGGGTCTCCCATTGAGAGCAGCAACATCACGGCCATCGGCGCAACCTCCAGGTATGCAGGCGCAACGCTGTTCGAGCTGCCGGAGCAGCGCACGCGCGTCAACAAGATTCTCAATCGCGATTTCATCGGGTTCAACCGGGAGTCCCCGTTCAATTGTTGCTTCCAGATCAACGAATGCTGGGATCGCTTCGTCACGGCCAGAGACCTGGAAGCGCTCCTGCGCATCGAAGACAAACAAAGGCGTATCTGGGAACTGGTAGCACTTTTTGAGAGCCAGATCGAAAGCCTGGCTACCACCCCTCCCGCGCCGACGATTATCATCCTTGCCCTGACGCCGGAGATCGTTGAATATGCCGAATCGGTCCAGATTTCGGGAAACTATTACCTGAACTTCCGGCGCGCCATCAAAGCGCAAGCCATGCATTGGGGCATCCCTCTGCAGCTCCTACAGCGCAGAACGGTCCTGGGGACCGACCGCACACTGCAAGAAAAGACGCTGCGTGCCTGGAATTTCTGTACGGCACAGTACTACAAAGCGGATGGCATTCCCTGGCGCACCGTCAGCCTGCCGCGAGATACCTGTTTTATCGGGATCAGCTTTTATGTGGCACAGGACCTCGATGAAAAGACGACCATGCGTTCAAGCGTCGCACAGGCCTTTGATTACCTGGGTCAAGGGCTTGTGCTTCGCGGCAGCCCGTTTCATTGGAACACACACACGGATGGTCCCAGCCCGCATCTGACGAAAGAGGCGGCCTCTGCTCTCATTCGAGACACGTTGAAAGCGTATGTGCAGGCCAATAATGTACCACCGCGCCGCGTCGTCATCCATAAGACCTCGGAGTTCTGGGGGCCTGACCACGGGCAGTATAATGAACTCGATGGTTTCTACGAGGGTATTGATGCCGTGTACGCTCATCGAGAGATCGATCTCGTCTCGCTGCGGCAAACCGGTCTGTATCTCTTCCGCGAAGGCAAATACCCGCCACTACGGGGAACCTATTGTGCATTAGAAGGGCAGCATTTCCTGCACACAATGGGCTTCATTCCCTACTTGAATACGTATCCGGGCTCCTATATTCCTGAACCCTGGCAGATTACCGATCATCACGGGGAAAGCGCTCCCAAAGAGCTGTTGCACGAGGTACTCGCCTTGACGAAAATGAATGTGAATAATTGTACGTTTGCCGACGGCGTTCCCATTACCTTATCATTTTCGCAGAAGATCGGCGACATTATGAAGCATATTCCAGAGGACGGGAAAGTGCAGCCCACCTATAAATTCTATATGTGAGTTTCCGTGAGGGTGTTTGATGTGTCAAGAACTACAGAAGGTGGCGCGCAGAACTTCACCACCGCTTTACCACGTATTGTTTACGCTATAGTTCAGGGTACCCTTCCCACCTCTAAAAGTTAGAGAAGCACCGTACCCATCAGGCAGTAAATTGTTCCGATCCATCGGAAGATTCTTTCAAAAGTGGTAACTGCCCAGGTTCGCTGGGGACTTGCCAAACGGTGTCAAACCCAGTAAAGTAAGGGCATGACGATCGAAGAAGAACTGATCTATCTGCGAGAAGAGAATAAGGGTCTGCGGGAACAACTGGCGCAGCGAGACGACCTCATCCAGCAGCAACAAGCGTTGCTCGCGGAGCAGAACGCCGGGATCCAGCACCACGAGGAGCAGATGAGCAGCTTGCACGAGCAACTGAAAGCCTTGCGAGACCGGCTCGCGAAAGATAGCCACAATAGCCACCTGCCACCATCCTCGGATCGTTTTGTGCGCAAACCGAAAAGCTTGCGCCAAAAGAGCGAGAAGAAATCGGGAGGGCAAGCAGGACACCCGGGATCCAGCTTGCAGTTCTCGTCCACGCCAGATGAGATCATCGAGTTGCCAGTAGAAGCGTGTGAGGTCTGCCAGCACGACCTGCACGCGGTGGCAGCGTGTGGAAGAGAGCGGCGTCAGGTCGTGGATCTGCCGTCGCCTTGTGTGGTGGTGCAGGAATATCGGGCCGAGCAGAAACAGTGTCCCCACTGCCACTATCTCACCATCGCGGCATTTCCCGGCGGAGTGCAGGCTCCCATCCAATATGGACCCAATGTGGGAGCGACCGCCGTGTATCTGGTCGAACAGCAATTGCTGCCTCTGACCCGTACCTGTGAGGTGATGAGGGACCTGCTGGGAGTCCAGATGAGTGAAGGCACGGTCTGTGACCTGATCAAACGGTGCGCGGGACAGTTGGCCACCGTGGAGCAGCAGATCACCGAGGCGTTGAAACAAGCGGAGGTCATCCATCAAGATGAAACCGGACTGTATGTGGCAGGCAAACGGCACTGGATGCATGTGACCTGTACGCCGACCCTCACCCACTATCATGTCGATGCGAGCCGGGGTCAGGCCGCCTTGGAAGCCATCGGGATTTTGCCGCAGTTCACCGGCATCTCGGTTCACGACGGGTGGGGATCGTACTTCTTGTACGACTGTCAGCATGCCGTTTGCATCGTGCATCTGCTGCGGGACCTCGTGTTTCTCGCAGAGCAAGGCATCCACTGGGCCG
>Ga0207646_10002226_pt1 | contig 23098 bp, 19 predicted proteins | sample KBSK5502metaG_FD_184343 | JGI IMG/M metagenome (GOLD analysis project Ga0207646, IMG submission 184343) | Corn, switchgrass and miscanthus rhizosphere microbial communities from Kellogg Biological Station, Michigan, USA - KBS K5-50-2 metaG... | ecosystem: Host-associated > Plants > Roots >... | reverse complement strand
GCGAAACGCCGGCCACAATCAGGCCTGCAGCCTGCACCCACGCCACCTGGTTAATCGTTGCCACGACCGAGAAGACCCCGATCGAGGCGAATAGTGCCGCATCGGCCAAATCTTCCACCCGCGTCAATGAGTGGGCGGCATCCGGCGCGAGGTTACCCAGGGCCAGGATGACGGGAGGAATGTTGGTCGCGATTTCGGTGATCACCACGAGGGCCGTCCCAACCAGGAGCCAGCGTCGCCGGCCCGCGCCGAGACCCGTAGCAAAAGCCGCAAACACCACGGCGGCGAACAAACCGAGCACCTGCTGGGCGACGACCAACGACGCATGCGCGGAATAGAACGCCTTGATCTGCTCTCCACTCTTCGCCGTGGTCGGCAACGAGACCATGCCGCCCACGATCAGCAACACGACAACGAAGGCGAGGCCGGCCCAACCACCAGCCCGGCTCGAAACCCGAGGCAACCCACCGCGTCGCATCCCACGAGACTACCCTCGGCAGCGTTGGCCCAGGGACAGCATGTCGAGTTAGGGACAGCATGTCGAGCTAGTTGTCATCATGCAATTCGTGGACGCGAGCACATTATCGACGCATCCCGACGAGTCGTTGACTGGTTCAAGGGTTGGTTGTGACAATCGACCTAAGACTGAGAAGGCTGACGTCGAAAAGGCCTGACAATGCTTGGCCCGCAAACCCTGCCGCCACCTCAAAGGCGGTGTACACCAAGACCCTTCGTCGTGATGGTCTCTCGTGAAGTAGGCTTATCACCCTGACCCGATAACCGCTACGCGATTCGCACGTTTCTCGGCGGTGACACTTGGACGAGTCCCGCGGAGCCCACGGTCCCAGTTGCGCTTGCCAGACTGGCCGTAGGCCGGCGCGAACCGGACCGACTTCTGCCGCCCTACAGCTAGTGGCTCGGCGGCTACCAGATGTGGTGGCGGAGCGGGCGAGATTCGAACTCGCGAACCGAGTACGCCGGTTACGGCATTTCCAGTGCGGACGCCCTGAGTGGCGTGACTTTCAGGGTTCTCGGTCCCTCAACTTCAGTTCGACTTGAACGCGACCAGGTGGTGCGCGGTCAAGGTCTCCAGAGGCCGGTACGACGCGCGCCAAGCCTTCCCGACTGACTTGAAATCGGCTGGTGAAGAGCGTATGACTAAGGCGGCGCTAGCACGCCGGGCATGGGTCGACGCACATGGAGGAGTTGCAGACCTATGGTGAAATTTGAGGCTGCCGTCGAGATCAACCGACCGATCGACGAGGTCTTCGCCTACCTGGACGATCCCACCAAGACGCCGGAGTGGAACTCCCTCGTTGAGGAGGCACGATCGTCCGAGACCCCGGTGCGCCGGGGGACGACGATTTCGACCAGAGCGAGGTTTCTCGGCCGCAAGATCGAAGCAAACTTCGAGGTGGTCGAGCATGTTCCCAATAAGACGTTTGTCCAGAGGACGGATAAGCCGTTCCCTTTTACTATCACGAACATGTTCGAGGCCGCAGGGAAAGGCACGCAGGTGAGAGCGGTTTTTGAAGGGGAGCCTGGGGGCTTCTTCAAGGTCGGTGAGCCGATCCTTGCCCGGATCGCAAAGAAGCAATTCCAGGTACAACTCGACACAGTGAAAGAGCTCCTCGAAGCTCGGACCCCTGCCGAAGTCAGTTAGGACGTAACACGCCCAGGCTGCTAGCGCCAGGCGGCGATAGACATGACAGGCCCCCAGCCGGGCCCGAGAGCCTCAGAAGAGGGTGAACCCTGATGTTCGCCCCGTTAGACGCGGGCGCCCTCGGCAATGAAGTCCGACGACGGACGCCCGCGTAAGGGGTTTCGTCCTAGTGCACCGCTCGGGTCAGCTCAGTTGACGCTGATTGTGCCCTGCATCCAAGGGTGGATGGCACAGAGGTAGAACAGGGTCGACCCGGACTGGGCCGTGATTGTTTCTGTGACGCTAGTGGGGAGAAACCCGGGCATGCTCGAACTGCCGATCAGGAAGGAGTCACCTACTGCCTGCAGTTGATGTGCGGCCGCATTACCGAGAACAGGCGTAAACGATGGGCCTGGTCCACCAGGACCAATGCCGTGGGCCGTCAGAATATCGTTGCAGACCGAGCACATGAACACGTCCTCGACCGACGCGGGCAGATCGCCCTGATTGACGATCGAGATCGAATGCGGCTCGGGAGTGGCCGGGTTTGTCCAGGTCACTGCGTCGCCGCTCTTTACGACGAGGGGACCCGGCGAAAATCGAAACGTGGCTTGGATAATCGTGTTCGCGACGAAGCGCTCGTCCCCACGGATGGTGATGGTGCGGTCCGAGTCCGCGCCGACCAGGACGATAGAGCTGCCCGCACCCAGGAGTGCGGACAGAACAAGCACAACAAACCTTCGCATCGAACCCCTCCTTGCTACTCACGAGGCTGCCGAAAAACGGCTGGCTTCTACAGGTTCTCACCCCCTCTCCGTGCAGAGTCGATCGATGCTATCCGCATCTGCTGGTCATCGTGTCGAACGTCACGTTGGACGCGGTACAACGGTCACTCGGCGTTGCGAAACCCGGGGGTACGACTCAGCATTGAGTCGATGGTTGATCGCGAACCTACCGTCACGGCTCCAAGACGGCACTCGATCCGCCGGCTTCCACGTCATCCCCATCCTCCCTACGGCGGGGCTGAACAGGTCCCCCTTGGACTCTGAGCCTGGTTGAGCCTCCGGTCTTCCGTACAACGTACGGGTTTTTGTACGGGTCCACTAGCTCCGTACGGTTGGAGCGTATGATGCCGGCTACAGGGGCTCGGAGGTAACCGTGAGTAGGAGGCCGGGACTAAGCGGGAACCGGACAGTGTTGGCCTACGGCCGGTTCCTCATCAGGCCGTATGGTCTCGCCAACAGCCGATCCGAGCTGCCCGTTACCATCGCGTGCAGTCTCCTCCTCGGGGTTGTGTTCGTGGTGGAGCTCATTACGCCCGACGTCGTGGTGAGCGTTCTCGCGCTGCTGCCTCTCCTCGCCGCCGTCTGGACGCTCTCCGGAAGGTCCGCCGCCGCCGTGGCCCTGGTCGCAATCCTGCTTCTGAGCGTCGCTATCGTTTCGGAGCCATCAAACAGAGTCACATTGGTTGTCATAGGATGCGCCATCCTAGCCACGACGCTCATCGCGAGGTTGTACGCCAGCAGCCTCAGCTACCTGCTGGCGAGCCGCCGCCATCGGCGCTCCAATGCACCGGCTCGGGCGGTGCCTCGAACCCTCGACGGAGTTGAACCGTTTTCGCACGGCGTAAGGTCGCTGACTCGTCGGGAACTTGAGGTCGCGAGTCTCGCCGCGCAGGGGTACTCTGCCGGCGACATCGGGGCCTTCCTGCACATCGGCGATCGCACGGTTGAGAGCCATCTCGCTAGCATCTATGCCAAGCTGCTGATCAATTCCAGGCGTGAACTGATCGGCATTGGACCGCGACTGGCTGAAAACGCGCGCGGTGATCCCGGGCGGTGACCAGCCTTTGTTACGCCAGGCCTAAGGTCGCGACGGTCCGCCTTCCCACACCCTCTAAGTAGAGGCGGGCGGGCTCAGAGTCCAGGTGGACTGGAGCGGATCCGCGCCAGTCGTTCGATAACCGCCTCCGCTTCCTTGACGACATCCTCCACGATCTCCCCAGCGGGCTTGATCTCGTGGACCAGGCCGCACGATTGCCCCGCCCAGAAAGGGAGATATTCGAGGTCGCCGGTGAATTCCGGCGTGGCAGTCACGCTCTGATATCGCTCGATCTGAGCCGTCTTGCCATCTCGCGTACGCGTGCCCACTGTCGTGCCAGCGCCGGGCCGCTGGCCGCTCGGTGGCCGGCCCGCCGCCTCCCACTCGCGGACGATGGCATTCCGCAACACGCGATGCGGCGCGTTCGGCCAGCCGACGTCGAAGAGATCCTCGCTGTAGACGGTGTCGTCAGCGCCGCTGCTCACGATTCGTTCCTTGTAGGTCCGCGGCACAAAGGCCTCTTCGCTGGCGACGAACCGCGTGCCCATCGACACTCCCTGTCCCCCGAGGCCAAGGACCGCGACGAGGCCCCGCCCATCAGCGACGCCGCCGGAGGCAATCACCGGAACAGGCGCAATTGCGTCGACGACAGCCGGAATCAGCACCGCCAGCCCGGTCGTTCCGCGCACATGGCCACCCGCCTCCATGCCCTGGGCGATGACGAAATCGACGCCCGCCTGAGCCGCCGCCCGCGCCTCATGCACGGACCCCACCTGGATGGCTAGCTTGACCCCGCGAGCGTGTGCCGGCTGCACGTAGGGGCGCGGATCTCCCCAGAAGAAAACCAGCAGCGGGACCTGCTCCTCGAGGCACGCCTCGATCGGGCCTTCCTCGATCTCGTCGAGGATGAGGTTCACGCCGAAAGGCTTCGAGGTCTTCCCGCGCACCCGGCGGATCTGCTCGCGCAGATAGGGCACCGAAAATCCGCTGCCGCCCAGCACACCGCAGCCACCGGCATTCGACACGGCAGCCACAACCTCAGGCCCGGCACCCGCGGCAAAGCCGGCCGAAAGAATCGGGTGCTCAATGCCAAGCTGCTTGCAGAGTTCCGTCTTGAGCATGGTGTCTCCCTCCTCGCGGCCGAAGCCGCCAATAAGACTCTAGCCTTGCGCTCGCTGATCTCGAAGAGGAGGTCGGCCGGGCGTGCGGCGGCTTCCAGAGGTGGTGGCGGAGCGGGCGAGATTCGAACTCGCGAACCGAGTACGCCGCTTACGGCATTTCCAGTGCGGACTCCCAAACCTCCCTATATCCAGAATCGTCGGCGCCTCAACTTCAATTCGACTCGAACTGGACTTCCGCTAATCTTCAATTCTTCTTTAACGGAACCCAGTTTCTGGAACTGCCGTAGCCTCCAGCTGGGAAATGCCGTCGCCACTTAAAAAGAAGAGTCAGGCACACAGACTCGGGTCGGCTCGACGGGTCGGACCTGACTATGAGCGTCCACCGCCCACGGCTTTGGCCAGCCGTTATTAGCTCCCTTGATTCGATCCAGTCACTAGACGGATCGCTGCTCCTGGGCCAGCGCAATCGCCGCAGCCTGGCTGAGCCGATGGGCCGGACACGCGGTCCTGGGCGTGCTCCTCCCCCGCCAGCGTCTTTCTGACGACTGGACTTATCGCGTGGTGGCCGGGTGGGTCAGAGGAGAAGAGCGTAATAACTCCTACGCCAGCGGTGTCGCCAGGACCGTGCTTCCCGATTCCCTATCCATACCTCTGAGCCTACCGATTAGTTTCGAGGTCCGGGGCCGGTCGTAATGTACGAATGACCGGCTTAGCTCAGAGGTCAGGATGGGATGAATACGTCTAACGGAAAGCGGAGGAGCGAGGTTATGGTTGTGCTTGAACCGCGAACGCTGCTGAGCGGGCTTGTCGTTGGCGAGTCGCCGCGCTAGCACGACGGTCGACTATGGTTCGCGAATTGGGGCGCCGCCCAGGAGATTCGCACCGTCGATTTGCAAGGCCGCAGTGAAGTCATCGCCAACGGGCCGAAGCTGGCTGGCTACTGCATCGACTGGCTGCCGAATGGTGATCTCCTCGTCACAGGCGAGGGACGGATCTTGCGTCACACCGGCGACGGTTCGTTTGTGACCCACGCCGATCTCGGCGCCTTGGGCCTGGCCTGGAACGAAATCGTTGTCGACGGCCGCGGCAACATCTACGTCAACGACGTCGGGTTCCGTTTGGTCAGGAGCAGTTCCGGCCCGGCATCATCGCCCTGGTGACACCGGATGGTGAAGCGCGTAAGGTCGCCGACAACATCGCGTTTCCCAACGGGATGGTGATTACGCCGGATAACTCGGCTCTGATCGTCGCCGAGTCCTTCGCACGCACCCTCACGGCCTCCGACATCGCGCCCGACGGCAGCCTGGCGCGCCGCAGGTCGTGCGCCTACGTGAAGGCGGCGAGGTGCTGCAGCGAATGACACTCGGTGCGGCCTGCTTTGCGTGCATGCTCGGCGGCGACGACGGCAAGACCCTGTTCATGATGGCGGCCGAATGGCGCGGCGTCGAGAAGATGGGGGAACTGTTTCAACATCGCACCGGTCGAGTACTGACGGTCTCGGCGCCAGCAGCGCATGCAGGCCGGCCGTAGAAATCACGCCTTGCCGCATTCGTCGGATGGAACTTCAGATCCAGTTGATTCCCTCCCTGACCAGTCCCCGACGGCTACCGGATTGACTTGGTGCGATGGCCACCCGGGCACGCCGACGGGATCACGGCTGCTGACTTCGGTTAGACGGCCAACAGAGTTACGACTCCTGACACTAGCAACCGCAGGGCGCTGTCTCCCCCCGTTAGGAAGCGATGAAGACTTCGTGCAGATTCGTGTTCATCTGGATCTACAAGTCGACGGATCTTTGCCCACGCTCGAGGCGGGCCGGGCCACACCGCCCACTCGCTTGAGCCGTTGGCGACGGAGAAAGGCCCCATACCGCGAGCGGTTAGCAGCACCGAGGGCCAATGGGAAGCGCAGCGTCTCGTCGCCGTTGTTGCCCAACCTTAAATTCCCGCGCTTTACCGCCGAAGCACGCCGATGCCAGCCGCGATCGTGCCCAGCGCGAACGGGATGTAGAAGAACAGCACCACATAACCTGTGGCTATCGGCGCACCCGCCCCGGCGAAGGTGAGCGGGATGATGATCACGTAGTAGACGAGGGTTGCAAGGTTTGCGATCACCAGGGTCCAGTAGCTCCAGAGATGCGCCCGGCGCAGTGCGAACCAGGCGATCCCGAGCGATACCAGGCCCCACCCCATCATCATCGAGCACATCGTGTCCATGAAGCTGACGAGGTAGGTGCCTAACTTGGGGTCGGCGGCGACGACGTCCTTGAGCGATCGCCCAAGAAGCGCGGCGTCGCCCTCCGGGCTCCATACCAGAGAGCCAATAGCGGCAGCGCCCTGGAGGTGGAGCAACAACGGGACGAAAACGGCCGCCAGGATATTTACAAGGGCGGCGATCAGGAAAAGGACGACGCCGACGCCCAGCCAGCTTCCCCATCGTGCCGGCTGATCTTGAACCGAAGCGGGCAATCTCGATGTCATCGCTGTCATGCTTTTCTCCTCCTCTCTTTGGTAACCAGATTCTCTACCGGCTCGCGCCCTCTTCTGGCTTTGGCTGGCAGGCTTCCGGCAGCGGGATCTCGCCGCGCACAACCGTGCCACGACCGAGCCCGGACTCAATGACCAGCGTCCCGCCGGCCGCGCCGAGCCGGTCCCGCATGTGGGCCAATCCGCTGGCCTCCTGGCCTGATGCCTCAAAGCCACGCCCGGAATCGCGCACCTCGAACTGGAGCCGGTTTCCGTCCTGCCGAAGGCGGAGCACCGTACGCGCGTCCGGCCCTGCGTGCTTGGCCGCGTTTTGGAGCGCCTCGACGCAGCAGAAGTAGACGGCCGACTCGACGTCCGCCTGGTAGCGGCCGAGGCTGTCCAGGTCGAGCTCGGCGGGCGGCGACAAGCGCCGGCAGGCCGCCGCCAGAGCGTCGCCCAGGCCGGCGCTGGAGAGCAGCGGCGGGTAGATCCCGTGGGCGAGTGCCCGCAACTCATCGAGTGCAGCTTCCACGTCTTGGACCACTTCCTCGAGCAGGCGCCGGGCCCGCTCCGGCTCGGCGGCCGCGATCCGCTCGCTGAGGCGCGCCTTCATGGACACGGCAAGCAGGTACTGCTGGGCTCCGTCGTGCAAGTTGCGTTCGATCCGCTTTCGCTCGGCGTCGGCTGCGGCCACCAGCCTCGAACGCGACGCCTGCAGCTCGGCGGCCTGCTGACGGAGCTGTTCCAGGCTGGTCCTGAGCGCGGCGTCGAGTCCGGCCCGGTAGAGTCCCACGCCCACCTCACGTGCGAGCTCCTCGAGCGCCTCGTCTGCGTCCTCGGCGAGCCGCTTCGGACGCCGGCTCCGGCCGACGACAAGGAGGCCGAGCAGCTCGCCCGCGTGGCTGACCGGCGCCAGACGCAGACTCTGGCCGTCGGGCCGGCCCGCGACCAGCTCGGGCAGCCACGTGTGCGTCCAGGCGGGGCCGGACACCGGTGCGTTGAGAACGACGGCCCTGAGCTCCGCGGAGAGCTGGAGGTCACGGGCTGCGGCCGGGGGTTCGGCGACCTGGAGGCGTAGCCGCCCAGCCTCGTGGACCCAGAGCTCGGCTGTGTCCAGATCGAGGAAGGCGCGCAGCGATTCGACCACCTCGCGCAGCAGCAAATCAATCGGGTCGCCGCGGACCATCCGCCTTGAGAATGAGGTGCGCACGAAGTCGATGGCCTCCAGGCTCGCCGCGCCCCCCTGCCTCCGGCGGCGGTCCGACACGACGGCGGAGACCAGAGCGGCCGTCGCCAGGCCGGCCAGCGCCACGACCAGCCCGACTCCGAAGGGGTCCAGCTGGGGCACGCCGCTCGTTTAGTCCGACAGCCGGAGGGCGTCGGCGGCCGGCAGGCACGAGGCGCGCATGGCAGGACCTATTGTGACAGCGAGCGTCGCCGCCAGCACCAGGAGGATCGCACTCGTCAGCGCACCGCCGTCCACTTTGAATCCACCATTGGGAAAGGAGCTGAGCAGTACGTACCCGAGCAGCAAGCCGGCGGTGACGCCGACCGCGATCCCAATGGCCGCTGTCAGGATCGCCTCGACAACCAGACCGCCGACGACGCGGCGCTGCGAGAGGCCCAGAGCGCGCAGCACGCCGATCGCCCGGCGGCGGTCGACGACTGCGCGCAACCCGGCTATCCCAAGTGTGAGCAGCCCGATGGCAAGGCCAATGCGCATCAGCACGTCGATGATGGTCAGGACACCCCTAACGCCGGCGCTCCAGCCACCGAGCTCGGACTTGAACGTGTGCGCGGTCGCACCCTGCTCGAAGAGCTCCCTCTCGATGGCGCGGGCCAGCGCTTCGCGATCCACGCCCGGACGAGCCGCCACGAGCAGGGTCGAACCGCTCACCGCGAGATCGAAGCGACTGAACGAGCCTGGCGATCCGATCAGTCCGTCGAAGATCGGGTAGACCGGGTTGGCGACGACCTTGAACTTCGCAGGGCCGGTCGGCGTCCACATGGTGATGGTGTCATCGACACCTATCGTGGACGCCACCACGAGCCGGGGGTCCTCCTGCATCGCGCGCCAGACCGATGCGTCATCGGCGAAGCGCTGCGAGCGAGTCGACAGGTGGATGGGGGGGTTGGCCAGCTGAGCCTCGCTGAGCATGTAGAGCGGCATGTAGGTTGAGTCTCCACCCGCGTAGCGGGCCTTACTCGACGCCCGAAAACGCCCGAGATAAAGCCGCGTCGGGATAACCTGCGTAGCGGCGATCTGGGCCTGAAGCGCCGGCGACATGGTGATCGCCGGCTGGGCGGATCGGACGATGACGTCGAAGCCTGCTGAGTCGCGCCCGTAATCGGGCTGAATGCTCGCGGCAGCCACGGCAAAGACCGTGATGGCTGCGAGCACGATCCCGAAGGTTCCAGTCGCCAGGCCGGTCCGAAGCGGACGCCTGGTCATGTACGCCACCGGGGCACGCAGCGTCGCCCCCAGCCGGGGGCTCGCTAGGGCCACAAGGCGATCGGCGAAGGCGAGATTAGCGGACACCACGAGCGAAAGTCCGAAGACCGAAACAAGGATGCCGACGACGAAGACAGCGAACGCCGCGTTGTCCTCAGACGAGATTGGGGTGGTCGCCTGGACCATCAAAGCTGACGCCAGGATGAGTGTCCCGGCCAGCGTGTAGCGAGCGCGATCCTCGATCCAGCCGCGGCTGGCCCAGGTGGCGCCGACGATAACCAGGGTCGCGCCGAACACCCGGCCCACACCACCTCCGGCGAAGGCGATCGCAATACCGGTGGCAGCCAGCAGGCCGGCCAGCAGCGGCCGCCAGCGCCGGCTGCCTGTCGAAGCCGGCTCGGGCAGGTCACGAATCGCCGCCCAAACGGCGAGCCGGGCCGTCCGAAGTGCGGCGGCGGCCATCGTGACGACTGTCAGGACCGCCGCCAGCGAGACCGCCACCGCAACCGTCTCCGGACGTACGGTCAGCTGGAAGCCGCCGCTCTCGATTCCATAGAGTGTTGCGCCCGTTTCGATCATGAGCTGGCCGAGGTAGTGGCCCAGAGCGACGCCCGGCAGAACGCCGACGACCGCCCCGGCCAGGCTGTAGATCGCGCTTTCGAGGACGGAGAGGAGGACTAGGCCCGAGCGGCTCAGGCCGAGTGCGCGCAGCGTCCCCAGGCGACGTCGCCTTCCCTCGGCGAGCATCAGCGTCAGGTGGACGACAACGGTCGCGGCGGCGGCGACCACCAGCAGGCTCATGCTCACCACGGTGGCTCGGGGCTCTTGCGTGGAGCCCTCGGCTTGCCGCACGGCGGCCGCCTTGGCCTCGATGACCTGGAGGCCAGGGACTCCGAGACTGCCGACCGCCTCCCGCACTGCCGGGAAGGCCCGACGGCTGGCCGCAATGCCGGCGCGCTCGTCGCCGGGCGTCGATAGGCGCACCACATTGATCTGACTGTTACCGGCACCGAGTGAGGGGATCGCGCCGAGTGGCGCGAACACGCTCCGGCCGAGGCCGGAGGCGCCAGGTCCCTCGAGCTTGACGATGCCGGCGACCATGACCTCGGCCGGGCTGGCCCCGGCGGTGATCCGCAGCCGGTCACCGGCCTGGGCGTGAAGGGCGGCAGCCAGGTCGCGGCTGACCAGCACGCCGGCGGGCGGGAGGTCGTCGCCGTACGATAGGCGGCCGTCGACGAGATGGAAGGCACCGAACGGCCGCTGCCGGGACGCATCGAAGCCATGAAGACGCACGCCGGCCTCGCTCGCTCGCTGGTCGAGATCAGCCACCGCTCCGACCAGGTCGAGGCCTCCCTGCACCCCGTCGATGCCCTTCGCCATGCGGCGGTCGGCCGCCAGCCGGCCGGCGACCGAGGTGTCGAAGAAGGCGCCGTTGGCCGTGACGGTCAAGTCGATCTCCCCAAGCGACTGATACGCCCCCTGCGTCGCCCAGGCGTCCGTCGAGTCGGCTCCCACCAGCGCGGCGGTGATACCCATGCCGGCCAGGGCCAGGCCGGCGACGACAAGTCCAGTCTGAAGCCCCCCTCGCCAGGCTTCTCGGAAGGCCAGCCGCGTCAGCAGCGGCCACCGGCCGGCGAGCAAGCCGAGGACTCCGTAGACTGCGGCGAAGGTCCCGATCACGAGCCACGACCAGACGCTCATCTCGCGGCACCGTCGACGCCGGCTCGAGCTGGCTCTTGGATGCGACCGTCGCGCATTCGGATGATGCGTCCCGCGCGCTCAGCAACCTGAGGGTTGTGGGTGACCAGCACGATCGTCTGGCCGTCCAGGTTCGTCTTCACGAGCAGCTCCGTAATGACGTAGGTGACCTCGGTGTCGAGGTTGCCGGTCGGCTCGTCCGCCCAGATCACGGCCGGCTTATGGACCAGGGCACGGGCCACGGCGACCCGCTGCTGCTCGCCGCCGGAGAGCTGATCCGGACGGTGCCGTGCACGCTGGGCGAGCCCCAGAGTCTCCAGCATCTCCTCGGCTCGGCGGCGAGCCACCCGAGCCGGGATGCCCTGCAGTAGGAGGGGGATCTCCGTGTTCTCGACCGTGGTGAGCACGGGCAATAGGTTGAAGGCCTGGAAGACAAACCCCATGTTCCGCGCCCGATAGGCGGTGCGGTCGCGGTCCGACATCGTGGTTAGATCCGCCCCGTCGACCACCACGCGGCCGCCGTCGAAGCGATCGAGCCCGGAGAGGCAATTGAGGAGAGTCGTCTTCCCGGAGCCGGACGGCCCGACGATTGCGACCATCTCGCCGCGCCGGACCTCGACGTCGACGCCGCGCAGCGCCTCGACCGCGGTTGCGCTGCGATAGACCTTGCGGAGCCGCTGCGCGATGACTATCGGCTGCGCGTCGTCGCCACCCATCGCGGTGCCCTCCTCCGGCGACGCCGTCTGAAGCTGCTGCATCTTGTTTTCTGCGACCTCCTGGCAGGGAGTCTAGTTGCCAGCTGGCGGCAGCGGCGACCCTGCTGGCTTGTGTGTTTAGCCCCACGCCAACCTCCGGGTTAAGGCGCGGCTGGCCTCAGGCCTTTTCGGGCGCTCGCCGGTCGGCGAGGAAGAGCAGCGTCGCCCTCACCCGCCGGTGGATCTCGGGTTCTTCGCTGAGCCCGAGTTTGGAGAAGATCGAATTGATGTGCTTCTCCACCGATGATTCGGTCAGGAAGAGTTCTCGCCCGATGGCGGCGTTGCTCTTGCCCTCCGCGACCGCGGCCAGAACGTCGCGCTCGCGCGGCGTCAGGACTCCAAGCGGCGACTCCTGCCTGGCCGCCCGGGCAGCGACCAGGGCTTCGACCACTTTCGGATCCACGACCGATCCACCGGCGGCGACGGCTCGGAGCGCAGCGGCGATCTGCTCCACGTCATTTACGCGCTCCTTGAGGAGGTAAGCGCGCCCGCTCGACCCGCCCTCGAAAAGCTGGAGTGCGTACTCCGCGTCGGCGAACTGGCTCAGCGCGACAACGCCGATGGCCGGCTTGCTCCGGCGCAGTTGGTGGGCGACCTCGATTCCCTCCGCGGAGTGACCTGGTGGCATGCGAATATCTGTGAGGACGACGTCCGGTTGTTCTCGCTCGATGGTTTCCAGCAGGTCATCGCGGCCTTCGCAGACTGCCACGACGTCGATGTCCGCGACGGTTGCGAGCAGCTGGCGCAGGCCTTCCCTGACCAGCAGATTGTCCTCTGCCAGAACGACTCGGATGGGCACGCCAAAAGAATTATCGGAGGTCTGGAGCGGCTCGTCCCCTTGGCGTCGTTTCGTCCCGGCTTTCACCGAGGGAGTCAGCGATCATGGCGGCGACCTCGGCTGGCTCGTCCATCGACGTCGATTCCATTACTACGTTGCAAGTGAAGGACCAATCAGGAGGCCTGCAGCGTATCGCCGGCGGGGTTTTTGGGCGGCGTTGCGTTGACCTTTGTCGGCACGCTACTCGCCATCCCGGCCGACGGCATCCGTCTAGCAAATTGGACGGCGGATCCTGGCACCTGCGCGATCTCAACTCCGGCCTCAGGAACCCAACGAGCCCAGCCTGACATATGGCGCAGCCGGCTAAGGTTCAGCTAAGAATCCGGGACAAACTGGTCGACGCGCCGAGAGATTGTTGCCGGTTCCGCCTCAAGTCGCGCCGGGGCTTGACGGTCGCTACGCCGGGTTATACGGTCGTATGCGTAACAGTACTTTTGCCGGCTAGGCCATGAGGGAGGATGTCGGATGAATGGAATTCGCCGCTTTCTAATTGCAGGATCTGGGCTCGCGTTGACTGTCGGGATGGTGCTTGCGGCTGGATCGAGTGCCAGTGCCTACGGAAAGGCGAACTGGCAGGTTGCTTTCTCAGGCAACTTCAACAACGCGGCCGCAGGTGGTGGCGGAGGGGGCTTCTGGGGATGGTGTGACTTCGCCGGCGGCGTGCAGAGCGGAGACGACGCGGACTGCGCCTTTTCCAACTATTTCTTCACCACAGGCGGCGCCAGCGGCGGATTCCTGGCGACCGTGCAGATCGAGGGCACCGCGTGGGATGTGGAGCCGACCACCTTCCCGGCCCCTGGCTTCCCGCCCAACGACTTCTTCATCACGGCCGGCAGCGTCAAATTGACGGGTCCGGCCGTCGTGCAGGCAATCGCCGCGGGGATCGTTCCGCCGGCCTGCACGTTGGCGGGCTCGACGGCGACCTGCCCAATCGCGGTCGTCGAGGGCAGCCGGCCTCTTCAGCCCAGACACGGGAGTTCCAGCGGCGCCCGGGCACTACTCGCTCAAGAACATCTTGAGGATGCTGGGCTTTACCCTGCCGCCAGGCAGCCAGCTCAATATCCAGGTCGTTCAGATCCAATAGAGTTTCACGGGTAAAGGCCCCGGCCGGGGCCCGCGGCTAAACCGTACACGCCACGGGTGAAGTTCAGGGTGCTCCTGGCCCGAGACCAGACGCCATCAAGGTCGTCATCCTCGACGCTTAAGATCTGGTGCTCGTCACTGGTGGCCGCCTCGTCTCGTCCACGGTGAGCCTGAAGATGTCGGGCCGCGCATAGTGGCCGACGACGTCGAAGTCGTATTTGGCGCGCGGTATCTCGTCGAGATCGAGGTCGGCGAATAGGATGGTTTCCTGGTCCCAGGCCGGCCCCGCAAGCAGCCTCCCGAGGGGGCTGACAATGCATGCGCCGCCACGCATCAGGATGCTGTCCGGCGAATCCGCGAGCCGATTTGGGACTCCTGGCGGGAAGTCGGAGCCTCGCAAAACCTGGCACGTGCTAAGCACGAAGCAGCGGCCCTCGAGGGCGATATGGCGGACGGTCGGGACCCAGGTCTCCCGGCTGTCGGAAGTCGGCGAGCAGTAGATCTGAACGCCTTTTGAGTACATCGCCATCCGCAGCATCGGCATGTAGTTCTCCCAGCAGATCACAGCGCCTATGCGGCCCACGTCGGTGTCATAAACATCGAGGGTCGATCCGTCACCGAAGCCCCAGACCAAGCGCTCAGCGGCCGTCGGCATCAACTTGCGATGCTTGCCCAGGTAGCGGCCCGGCCTTACGTAGAGGACGGAACAGTAAAGTGTGCCGCCCTCGCGTTCAATAACCCCAACGACGAGGTGGACCTTCAGCTCGCTGGCTAGCGCCTCCAATCGAACGATGTCCGGACCCGGCACATCGACGGCGCTCTCGTAATAGAGCCGGTATTGCTCGCGGCCCTCGGGAGTACGGTTGCCGACTACCGCCCCGAAATCAAGGCCCATGGGATAACCGGAGACAAAGGCCTCCGGAAAGACAACGAGTTGTGCGCCGCCGCGGGCCGCCTCGCCTGTCAGACGCTCTAGCTTTTCGAGAGTTGCGGCGCGATCAAATACGGCCGAGCCTGCTTGCACGACCGCAGCTCTGACATTCATGTCGCTGCCACAATCGCGGCGAAGTCCCAGCAGACTAGGCCAACGTTTACCAATTTTGGCTCACCGTCGACTATGGCATCTTTGCGGTGGAGCTTGCCCTGCGTTACACATTCGCTCGACCGGTTGCTTGATGCTCGCGTTCATTATGGCGCTGACCATCCCAGGCGGTCCACCCTCCTGGGATTCGCTAACAACATGCGGTCTGCCAACTCGCCAGGGTAGCATCAGCGAGGAGAGTTCGACCGGTTTGCGCGACCCCCTGCCGACGCAGCTGGAGGACCCCGAGACAACGGTTTCCTCGACGCTCATGCACCAGGTCTCCAGCCCCAAGCGTCTGGTCTTGGAGGCGAAAGCTGGGGCCAACTCTCTCGCCTTACCTGGGGCCATTTCCAGGAGACCCTACGATGCTTCTTCCAGCACAAGCCCGGATGGATTCAAAGCCTTCAAGGCCTGCGTGCTTTTAGGCGTTTCGGGCCGCTGCCCGGCCGCCTTAATCCGGGCAGGCAGGAACGTTCCGACCAGGACCGCCGCCGCGACCATGACCCCGGCGCTGACCCGCAGCACGTCAGTCATCCCGACCGTGTAGGCGCCGTGGGCGGCGTGAAGAAGAGCGCTGCCGAGCGGAGCCGGCAGATGGTCGGCGATCAAGCTTGCGCCGGCCACGCTGCCGTCGGCGACATTCCTCAGTCGGCTCGGCAGTCCCGTCAGGTGGCCCGCCAGCTCCGCCCGGTAGGCGGTGTTAAGAAGGCTGCCCATGATCGCGACGCCTAGCGCGGAGCCGACCTGCTGGAGGGTCCTAGTCAGGGCGCTTCCAGCTCCAGTCTGCGACTCGGGCAAGACACCGAGGATGACATTGAGGGCCGTGAACATTGCGAACGCATTACCGACTCCGATCACCGGCAGGGCAATGGCCAGAAGATCAAATCCGCTGTCGGCTTCGACCACTGATAGCAGCACCAGGCCGGCAGCGCAGATGAGCAGGCCGAGCGCAAGCATGACTCGATCACCAAGGCGGGCCATCAATCGATCGCTCACGACGGCACCCAGCACGATGCCGCCGATCAGTGGCAGCAAGCGGATGCCGGTGGCCTGGGCGTCACTGCCCTGGACGGTCTGGAGGAAGGGCGTGAGGACAAAGAGCACGCCCATCAGCGCGAAGCTCATGACGATGGAAGCCAGGGTCGACCAGCTGAACCGCGGGTTCAAGAACAGCCTGAGGTCGACCAGTGGCGATCGCGTGTGCAGCTCCCAGATGCTGAAGCTGGCCAAGAGAATCCCTCCGACTACGAGGCCGGCCAGCACGGCCGGATCGGTCCAGCCTAGGGCGGGCTGCTCGATGATCCCGTAGACGAGGCTGGTGACGCCGGGAACCGCCAGCGCGGCGCCGACGACGTCGAGGCGCGGCGCATTCGAGTCACGGCTTTCGGGGACGAAGAGCCAGACGCCGAGCACCGACAGGAGGACGACCGGGCCGTTGACCAAGAAGATCGAGCCCCAAGCGTAGTGGGTCAGCAGCCAGCCCGCGACCAGCGGTCCCAGCGGGAGCCCGAGAAACATGCCCGCCCCGCCGATGGCGATGGCCCGTGGACGCTCGCTCTCCGCGAAGATCGTCGGCAGGATAGCCATGAAGACCGGAAAGACGACCGCCCCACTGATGCCCATCACTGCCCGCATCACGATCAGCCCGCTGACGGTCGTCATCTGGCTGGCCGCGACGGAGGAGAGACCGAAGATCACGAGCGCAACCATGAGCATTCGGCGGCGGCCGAGGCGATCGCCCAGCACGCCGGCCGGAATCATGAAGCCGGCCAGGGCAAGCAGGTAGGCGGTCGATATCCACTGCAGCTGGTCCGTCGTCGCATCCAGCCTGGCCGACAGGGTCGGCAGGGCGGTGACAACGATCGTCGTATCCAGTCCCAGCACCAGTGCGCTCAGGACGATCGCGCCGAGGGCCAGCCACCTGCCCTTCCCCGTCGCAGCCCGATCGCCAAGCACGAAGCTCATGACATGACTCCTAGGCGTGACCCATGAGGACGCCGACGCTGGCCACAACGCAGCCGCCCATGGTGACCTGGACCAGCGAGCGGTGGAGGGGAACCTGGAGAAAGCGCCGGCGCACCCAGGCAATGGTGATGAGCTCCATGGCCACCACTACGTAGGCGACCCGCAGCGCCGTCGGCGTGTCGTTGATCAGGAACGGCAGCGCGTGGAACGTCCCGCCGACGAAGGTTGCCATCCCGGTCAGGGCGCCCCGGACCCAGGGGCTGCCTCGCCCGCTCAGCTCACCATCATCGGATAGCGCCTCGGAGAGCCCCATGCTGATGGCGGCTCCCAGCGACGCGGCCAGGCCCACCAGGAGGGCGGCGTGCGAGCCGGCCAGAAAGGCCGCCGCGAAGATCGGCGCCAGCGTCGAGATGGTGCCGTCGATAAGGCCGATCAGGGATGGCTGGATGTAGCGCAGAATCTGGCTGCGTTCGCCCTGCCCTCTCCACCGCTCGACGAGGTCGGTCGCTGTCCTGGAAACAGCCATCGACAGGTCGCTGCGCATAGCGCCGGCCGACGCAGCAGCCACCTGCAACCGGACCCCAATCGTGGTCAGCATTGCTGTGCCCATGAAACGAGCGGAGCGTATATCCCACCGAGCCGGACCGGGGATGCTGGGCGGCACAGATCGGCTGTGCTGTTCAGCACCCTGGCTGAGCACTGCGGTCAGCGCCGAGGCTTGAAGCGGAGACCGACGGAGCGGTTGAGTAGCTTGCATCTCGTTCCTCCAGCTGACTTGGTCAACTGGAGCATCCCGTGTGGTGGGCTTGACAACATCCACCACCTGGTTGATCTTCCCGTCGACACCAGGTTGATTCATTACCCGGAACGTGGGAGACTCAGGGCTCACCCCAGGGGTCAAGGTGTCCGCTAACCTGCCGGCGCCGCTTACTCGCTTCGTGGGCCGCGAAACCGAGCTGGCCCAGGCTGCCGCCCTGCTTGCTGAGGCTCGGCTGCTAACGCTGACCGGGCCGGGTGGCGCGGGCAAGACGCGACTGGCGCTGCGGTTAGCCGCTGCGGTCGCTGAACACTTCCCGGACGGGGCCTGGTTCGTCGACTTCTCGCCGCTGTCCAGCGGCGAGTTCGTCTGGGACCAGCTGGCGACGACCCTTGGTGTCAATGAGCCGGGATCCGGCCGCACGCTGGGCCAGGCCGTGAGCCGCCATCTGGCTGGCCGACAGGCGCTGGTTGTGTTTGACAACTGCGAACACGTGGTGGACTCGGCGGCCCAGGCCACAGCCGGGATTCTGGAGGCAGCTCCGGCATTGAAGGTCATCGCCACCAGCCGGGAGCCGCTCGAGGTCGGCGGCGAGGTGACCTGGGCCGTGCCGCCACTGAGCGAAGTTGACGCGCTCGAGCTCTTCACCGATCGCGCCCGCCGGGCCCGGCCCCAGTTCAGCCTCCGCGACGAGGACGCCGATGCCGTGCGCTCAATCTGCCGCAGGCTCGACGGCCTGCCGCTGGCCATCGAGCTGGCAGCGGCGCGCACGCGAGGGCTTGCCCCAGGTCACATCGCCACTGCGTTAAGCGACCGTCTCGCGTTCCTGCCCACCGGTCCGCGCACAGCACCTCAGCGGCAGTCAACGTTGCGAGCCTCATTCGACTGGAGCTATGACCTTCTGTCTGATGCCGAGCGCGGGCTCGTTCGCCAGTGCTCGGTATTCACGGGGGGATTCGACCTGGAAGACGCGATGGCTATCTGTCCGGCCGCTGGTGTCGATGTGCTCGCAGCGCTTGTCGATCGGTCGCTGCTTCTTGTCGAGGCAAATGAGGCTCCATCTCGCTACCGGATGCTTGAGACCATCCGCGAGTTCGCCGCCGAACGCCTGGCCAAGGCTGGAGAAGTGGATCTCATTCGCACACGCCACCGCGACCATTACCTCTGGCTGGCGGAGACCGCGGAGCCGAACCTGGTCGGCCCAGATCAGAATCGCTGGCGAGCGCGCCTGTTTGCCGAGCAGGACAACCTGCGTACGGCACTCGCCTGGAGCCGCGAGCAGGGCGAGGCGGAAACGCTGGCCAGGATGGTGGCGGCTCTATCGATGTTCTGGCTTAACGCCGGTGGCCTTCAACTCTCTCGGAGGCTCACCGACCTGCAGATCTGGTTGGAGGCAGCCGCGGAGCGACTTGCAGATGTGCCGCCACGCTTACGGGCCCGGATACGGAACTTCCAGTGCCTTGTTCCCTTGCTCACGAGGGCTTCGACACTCGGGGCCGTTCCGGCGCTCGCCAACGAGGCCCTCGCACTGGCACGTGTCAGCGGCGACAAGAGTGAAGAGGCGTTCGCGCTTTGCAATCTTGGCATTGTGGCGGGCCTTACTGGGGGCGCTGAGGCGATGCGACCTTACATCGAGGAAGCTCTACCTCTAGCTCGCTCGGCCGGTTTTTCGATGGGCGTCTTTGGATCGCTCGCCTTCTTCGTCCTGCTCCGGTGGTTCCAGTCCGATCCGGAGGAGACCCGACGCCTGGCCGAGGAGGCGATGGCCGCAGCCAAGGCGGATGCGTTCCACAACCAGCTCATGACCATGTCGTTCGGCGGCATGACCGCGCTCGTTCAGGGACGACTCGAGGATGCTGCCCATCTCTTCGAGACAATCGTGGCTCAGGGTCGGGAGACGAACGACAGCAACTTCATGGGCGCTCTTCTCGGCCTTGCCTTCATCAGGATGTTTCGCGGCGAGTTCGCCGGCGCCCACCTGGCCGTTGAAGAGGGTCTGGCCGCCATGCGGAAGTCCGGTGCTCAGGCTGTGTCTGTTAGCTCGATTGCCCCGGGGTCCCAGCTCATCCTCAGCTGGATGCATTTGGCTCGGGGCGACGCCGCTCAGGCAAGGGATCTCTTGGCCCCGCTAGCCGCCGCCTTGCGCCCGTCTGTGATATCGCGCTGGGCCTCGTTGCCGCTGGTGCTTTTGGCCGAGGCACAGCTGGCCCTGGGCGCCCTCGACGAAGCCTCAACCAGCCTCGAGGAAGCCACCTCGCTCGCCCGATCGGGGGCGATGACGTGGGTCCTCGGCCGGGCCGGCCGGGTTCGTGGCAAGCTGCGCGCCCGCGGGGGCGATCTGGGCGAGGCGGAGTCGATGGCGCACGAAGCTCTCAGCCTGGCGCGCGAGGCCGGTGACCAGCTGGGGCTGGTGGACGCGCTGGAGCTGCTGGCTCGGCTGGTTGCTGAGGAAGGCAGTTCGCAAGAGGGGGTGCGGTTGTGGGCGGCCGCAGAGTCCCAGCGGACGGCGCTCGGCTACGTCCGCTTTCCAGTCGACCAAGGCCCCTACGAAGCGGCGATTGCCAATGCCAGGGAGGCCATCGGTGCAGATGATTTCGTGGCCGCCTGGACCGAGGGCGCGAATCTCTCCGTGGAGGAGGCGATCGCCTATTCCGCTCGCGGGCGCGGCGAACGCAAGCGCCCTGCGACGGGCTGGGCGAGCCTGACCCCGAGCGAGCTGGAGGTGGTGCGCCTGGTCGGCCAACATCTCACCAACCCCGAGATCGCGACACGGCTTTTTGTATCCCGAGCAACCGTGAAGACGCACCTGGTCCACATCTTCAGCAAACTCGGCATCGACTCACGCTCAGCACTGGTTGGGGAGACTCTCAAGCGCGAGATGCAGCCACAGTCAAGCCGCCGGAGCTGAGCTCATGTCTTCCTCGCCGACTGCGGCGACTGTCGTCCCCCACCTGCCGACACCCCTCACCCGCTTCGTAGGCCGCGAGGCCGAAGTGGCCGAGGCGTCCACCCTGATGGCTCAGACGCGGCTGCTGACACTGACTGGACCCGGTGGTGCCGGCAAGACCCGTCTGGCGCTCCGGTTGGCCTCTGCGGTCGCGGAAGATTTCCCGGACGGGATCTGGTTCGTCGACTTCTCGCCCCTGTCCGGCAGCGAGTTCGTCTGGGACCAGGTGGCGGTCACGCTGGGCGTGAGGGAGCCACGAGGGGGGACTTTGGCGGAAGCCGTGGGCCGCCGACTGTCTGGTCGCCAGGCACTGCTCGTGCTCGACAACTGCGAGCACGTCGTGGACACGGCGGCGGAGGTCACGGCCGGGTTATTAAGCGCGGCGGGGGCACTGAAAGTCGTGGCCACCAGCCGGGAGCCGCTGGGCGTGGGCGGGGAAGTGACCTGGACTGTACCCCCCCTAACCGAAGACGACGCCCTGGAGCTCTTCACCGATCGCGCCCGCCTTGCGCGTCCTCGTTTCAACCTCCGGGACGAGGACGCCGCCGCCGCTCGCTCAATCTGCCGCCGCCTGGACGGACTGCCACTCGCGATCGAGCTGGCTGCGGCTCGAACACGGGCACTGGCACCGGCTCGCATTGCCGCCGAACTCCACGATCACTTCCGGCTGCTGCCGAGTGGACCTCGCACCGCCCCAGGGCGGCAGGCCACGCTCCTGGCGTCGTTCGAGTGGAGCTACGGGCTGCTTTCGGAGGCGGAGCGAGCCCTCCTGCGCCAGCTCTCCGTGTTCGCGGGCGGATTCGACGTCGAGGCTGCGCTAGCGGTCTGCCCGGTCGCAAGTCTCGATCTGCTGTCGGCGCTCGCCGAGCGCTCATTGATCGCGGTCGAGGAGCGGAGCGAGCAACCGGAGCCCCGCTACCGGATGCTGGAAACGATCCGCGAGTTTGCTGTTACACGGCTAGCGGAGGCGGGGGAAGTCGAACTGGTCCACACCCGCCATCGTGACCATTACCTCGAGCTGGCGGAAAGGGCAGAGCCGTGGCTGTTGACTCCAGACGATGCCCGCTGGCAGGCTCTGCTGACCGCCGAGCAGGAGAACTTGCGGTTGGCGATGGCATGGAGCCGCGACCATGACGAGCCGGAAGAGCTTGCTCGGTTGGTGGCGGCTCTCGGGTGGTTCTGGGGGCTACTAAATCGATTGACCGAGCTGCAGAGATGGCAGGAAGCCGTCGGCGAGAGAGGTGGGGAGGTCTCGCTAAGGCTGCGCGCACGGCTCAGTACGTGGGAATGTCTTATCGCCGTTTTCACAGCTCGTCGGCTGGGGGAAGTGCCGGCGCTGGCCAACAAGGCGCTGGCCCTGGCGCGCGCCGCCGACAGCAAACGCGACGAAGCGACTGCGCTGGTGATGCTCGGCATCGTGGCGGGTCTAGTCGGCGGCGCAGAGGCAATGCGCCCTTACGTCGATGAGGCTGTGCCTATGGCCCGTTCGGCCGGCTTCGCCTATGGCGTGGTCATGGCGCTCGAGTTTTTCGTGGTGCTTCGATTATTCCAATCGCGGCCCGAGGAAAACTGGCGACTGGCCGAGGAGGCCATCGCCGTTGCCAAGGCAGGTGTGGCCAGGCATACCCAGCTGACAATCAGGTCGTTTAGCGGAATCATCGCTCTTACCCAGGGGCAGCTGGCCGCCGCTCACCAGATACTGGCATCGGTCGTCGCTGACGGCCGGGAGATGATTGACTTCAATTACCTCCACAGCTTGGTCGATCTGGGCTTGGTGGAAATGTTCAGAGGCGACTTTGCCGCCGCGCGCAGCCATCTAGACGAGAGCCTGGCGGCCGCGGACAGGTCAGAAGCCGAGGGGAGGTCAGCTGCCGGGGTCGGTTTTCATTCCAGGTTCGTTCTCGGCTGGATACAGTTGGCCGGCGGCGATGTAGATCAAGCCAGGGACTCCATGGCAGCGGTGGTGGAGTCTGCACGCTCGTCCATCATCCGACCCATTGTTCCGCTGCCACTGGTGCTCCTGGCCGAGTCTCACCTGGCTCTTGGCGAGCTTGACGAAGCAGCCGCCGCCCTCGAAGAAGCCACTTCCATTGCTGACACGAGAAAGCAGACCTGGCTCCTCGGGCGCGCCAGAATGGTCCTCGCCAAGCTGCGCGCCCGTCACGGCGACGTGCAGGAGGCGGAGTCGCTCGCGCACGAAGCCTTGAAGTGGGGGCGCGAGGCCGGCGACCAGATGGGCCTGGTGGACGGGTTGGAGCTTCTAGCCGGACTGGCAGCCGAGCAAGAAAGTGGCAGGGAAGCGGCTCGACTGTGGGGGGCCGCCGAGTCGTTGCGAGTAGAGCTCGGGTACGTCCGCTTCCCGGTCGAGCAACGCGGCTACGAAGTAGCGGTTGACGGCGCCAAGCAGTCCATTGGCCTGGATGACTTCGCGACTGCCTGGACCGAAGGAGCGAAACTCTCGCCGGAGGCG
>Ga0207646_10002225_pt1 | contig 23107 bp, 15 predicted proteins | sample KBSK5502metaG_FD_184343 | JGI IMG/M metagenome (GOLD analysis project Ga0207646, IMG submission 184343) | Corn, switchgrass and miscanthus rhizosphere microbial communities from Kellogg Biological Station, Michigan, USA - KBS K5-50-2 metaG... | ecosystem: Host-associated > Plants > Roots >... | reverse complement strand
ATCGTGGCCACGACGGAGGCGAATGATCTCAACTTGTTGACCGCGGAGTGGGTGAGCGGGATGAGTAATGGTGACTACTAATCCCGAAGGTGATTGGGAAGAAAGGGTAGTGTGCTTTGGGTATCCCTGCGATAGAGGATAAGCTGGTCCAAAGAGCCGTAGCGCGGATTCCGGAAGCAATTTACGAACAGGATTTCCTCCGCTGTAGCTATGGGTATCGACCAGGAAAAGGAACTTCGCGTTGGCAGGGAAAATGAACCAAGCTTCGCCTTCCCGCCAAAGCAGGTTCTTTGACAACATCTGAGACGCAAGAAGTGAAGCAACTTCCTGCCGCTCAACTTGGCGCGTTAGTCGCGCTTCGGCTCGAGGTTGACTTGATAACCTAAGCGTTCGAGTCGTCGCCCGAGATGGAGCTTGAGTCGTTCCGGCTCGCGGCGGTCGAGATAGGCGGCGCCCAAGGCCTGATCAGGCGTCTCTCTCGAGCGCACCTCGTAGACGGCCACCAGCACTTGGCGCGCGACCGCCATGACGGCTCGCTTGTGGCCGCGCCGGGCTTTGAGCCGGTAAAACCTCTCGCGGAATCAGACAAGCCACGATTAAGGCTTGGTGCACATCCAGACCGCCGCCGCGAGAACCGATGATTTCCCTCATGCTCTCCCTGGTGAGGGCGGTCACGGCGCGGCGAGTCAGCAAGCGAAACGGCTGTCCGTGCTTCTCCGCGTGGGGTCCGACAGCTGGTGGTCCCATATGCAGCGCGGGTCAATCTGCGGTACGGGGTTGAGACCACCACAGAGTTGCGCGACCTCTTTGTGACCGCGAGTGGCAAGTCACCAATGCCACGCATTGCCCCGCGGCGTCTAGTCGCGGACAGCGCGGGGAGGCTCTTTTTCATTGCTGGGGGTGCGCCTCCCGCGCCTGAACATCTGCGGTGAGCGGAGCTTTCATCAGGGGTGGCGATGGAGTTGACCTACTGATCGTTTGACAATTCCTAAACCAAAAGAAAGCCCGCCTCCTGGCTTCTCAACCCAGGAGGCGGGCTTTTGACTTGCGGCGTTCTCCTCCGGTTCTAGAAGATGAACTTGAGCGCCAACTGCCCGATGCGCTGGCCGTCAACGGCCGCCGCACTCGGGAGGAGGAAATCGGTGCGCGGCGTCAGAGTCACGCTCGGATTGAGGGACCCGGCCGTCAGCCCGCCGACCGTGTAGAGGGTATTATTGAACGCGGTGAAGTTCACCCGGTTGAAGAGATTGAAGAACTCGCCGATGAACTGCACCCGCACGTTCTCCCTGAGGTAGAAGCTCTTCGCCAGCCGGAAGTCGAACTTGACGAAGCGACCCTGACGAAATGAATTGCGCCCGTAGCTGGGGGCGCGATCCGTGGCCGTGGCGGTGTCATTGTTGAGGTCGACGCCCAGCTTGGCCGAGAACGGCGGGTTGGAATTCGCCTGCAGAATGCCGCTCAGTTGCCAGCCGTCCAGGACGACACGCGCCGGCCCGCTCAGGCCGTGGAAATAGCCCAGGTCCCACACGCCGCTGGCTACGAACCGGTGCGGGATGTTCGCGCCCCCAGGGCCACGCTCGTCACTGAGGAAGAAGGTTTGCTGCGGGTTCTTGACGTCGTCGGTCCCGGCCACGACCGAGGTGGCATCGGGGTTGTCGTCGATCACCCGCGACCAAGTGTAGGCCAGCAAGACCTGGAAGTTTTGCGAGAACCGCTTGTTGAGCTGCAAGGCGAGCCCGTTGTAGGTCGAGTTGGCGTTGCTCTCGAACTCGCGGATGTTGCCGAAGCCGGCGATGGGCCGGGTCGGGTTACCCTGCGGGCCTGGGTGGCGCAGGAAAGTCGCGGCCACCGGGCTCGCCGCCGCCGTCGAGACCAGCACCGGCGGGAGCAGGTTGATGTCGCGGGTCCGCTGCAGGTGCGTGCCTTTGACGTAGAGGTAGGTGGCGCTGAAGGAGATGTCCTTCGTCACGCCGAATTCAAAGCCGAGACTGCCCTGCTGCGTGTAGGGCTGCTGGTAGTTGCGCTCGAAGACGTACAGGCTCGGCGTGGCCGGCGCGAAGCCCGACGCCTGGGCCAGGTCGGCGAAGCGGCCCGGATAAGTGAAGGGCAAGGTCGGATTGCCCAGGTTGATGTTGATCACGTTGAGCCCGTTCTGCGAATGCGCCGTGCCCAGCATGATCGAAGGCGTTCGGCCGTAGAAGAGGCCGTAGCCGCCGCGAGTGACGAAGCGGTCGCTGCCCGTCGGCTTCCAGGCAAACCCGAAGCGCGGCGCGACGTTGTTATGGTCGTTGTTGACGCGCGAGGTATCGATGCCGGCCGCGGCCAGCGCGGGGCTCGGGTTGCGAACCCCCGGCTGCTTCATCAACTGGAGGTCGTAACGCACGCCAAGGTTGAGCGTCAGGCGGGGCGTGGCGCGCCAGTCATCTTGCAAGAAGAGGCCGTATTCGTTGGCGTTCGGGAAGGTCGTCGCGCCGGTGGTGCCAGTTCCGGCGAATGACTGCGTGAAGCGGCTCGGCTTGTTGTTGGCGAAGTCGGCGTAAGTATCGAAGGTGTAGACCCCGCCGAAAAGTCCGGGGAAGAAGTTCCGGATCTTCTCGATGTTGAAATCGACGCCGCCCTTCAGGCTGTGCTTGCCAGCGAGGTAGGAGACGTTGTCGATGAATTGATACTTCCGCTCGGCCGTCTCGCGCGGGCTGAAGTTGTTGCGGCCGATGGTAAAGACGTTGATCCCGCCTTGCCTGATCACCGCTTCGGGGTTGTCGCTGTTGGCCAGGCCCGGCTCCTTATCGCGCGCCACCTGGGTGCGGAACTCGTTGAGCAAGCGCGAGGAGAAAGCCGTGTTGAGCGTGACGGAGAAAGTGTCGGTGGTGACCAGGCTGTTGCCGCTGTGCTCCTGCGCGATCTGCGGCCCGCTGCTCTCCAGGTTGACGCCGGTGAAGTTCTGCCGGTTATAGCGCAGCGTCAGGCGGTTGGCCGCGTCGAGTTGGATGTCGCCCTTGGCCAGGTAGACGTTCTGATTGAAGCCCTGCGTGTAGCCGGTGACGAAGGGCAGGAGTTTGGCCAAGCCGGCCTGCGAGGCCGCATCGCTCGGCGCAGCCACGCCCAAGTTCACGGGGTTGGGCAGAGTGTTGCGCTGCCCGTCATAATCGAAGAAGAAGAAGGCGCGGTCACGCTTGATGGGGCCGCCGACGTTGCCGCCGAATTGGTTGAAGTGATAAGCCTGCTTCGGATCAACCGGCACCAGGAAGGTGCTGGTGCTCCTCACAGTGCGCAGCGCGCGGGCGTTGAGCGCCCGGTCGCGATAGAACTCGAAGGCCGTCCCGTGAAACTCGTTGGTCCCCGACTTCGTGATCACGTTGATCGAGCCGCCAGCGGCGCGGCCGAACTCGGCCGAGTAGCTGTTGGTGTTGACCTGAAACTCTTTGACGGCGTCCTGGCTGAACTGGTACGGGGCGCGGCCCGACCCGGTGCGGCCGAGCGACTGGCCGAAGAAGAGGTTGTTGTTGTCCACGCCGTCGATCTGGAGGCTGTTGAAGGTGCCGCGCTGGCCGCCGAAGGAGAGGTCGCCGCTGCGGTTCGGGTCGCGGACCACTCCGGGCGTGAGCGTGACGAAGTCGAGGAAGTTACGCCCATTGACGGGCAGGTCTCTGACTGCGCGCTCGTTGACGGAGCTGCTGACGCTCGGCCGCGAGGTCTCGACGATCGGGGCCTCGGCCGTGATGTTGACGCTCTCGGCGCTCGCCGTGACGCTCAGCGTCAGGTCGAGGTTGAGCTTCTGCCCGACCTGGAGTCGGATGGTGCTGCGCTTGAGTTCGGCGAAGTTGGCGGCCGTCACCGTCAGGTCATAAGTGCCTGGGGGCAGGAGCGGAAGGCGATAGACGCCGCTGTCGTCTGTGCTGATCTCGCGCGTGAAGCCGGTCTCAGTGTTTTTGGCCGTGACCTTGGCCTGCGGCACCACCGCGCCATTCGGGTCCGTGATGACCCCTTCAATCGTTGCGGTCGCGGCTTGCTGCCCATAAACAGTGGTGAAAGGAGCCAGCGCCAGCAGTGATGCCATGATCACAGCCAACAGCCTGGCTACGGGGCGATTCTGTTTTTTCATATAGTTTCTCTCCTTGCAGTTTGGTGGCCCGCGCAGGGCAGGCCTGTTCGAGGCAATGACGACCTACGCCAGATCATACGAGAGATGAGTGCAGAAAGATTCCTGCATCGGATCATAGCCCGCGCGCCATTACCACCGGTGTGCCAGCAAAGCCAGAGTATAAAGCTAGGATGTTAATTGAGAATTAAGTCTCGTCGTCGATCAATCAGATGAGTGATGCTACCTCATAGGAGGGCCAGTTGGCAACCCGAGCCACCGGGGACGGCGGAGCAGCGAGGCGATAGCCTGGGCATCGTCAGTCTTATTTCCATTTTCCATTTTCCATCTGTCATTCATCATTGGTCATTGACTCCGGCGACCCAATGCAATGACCAATGAAAAATGGAAAACGGCAAATGGAATTTAAGCCAGGTGCTTCCCTGTCCCTCGCTCCTTAACTATAATGTGGAGGCTGACAAGAGTGCCGCTCCCTGACGGTCGCGGTACTCTGTACCGCTATGAAACTCTACCGAACAAAACAAGGAGCCGTCGTGGAGCACCTCGACCAGTTCTCTCAACTCCCCGGAGTGGATTGGGACGAGTTGATCAACCGAGAGGACCTGCTCCAGTTTCTGACGAGCGCGCTCGCCTCGCTCAAACCGTTGTCGAACTTTTCTCTGCCCGAGGCGGACCTCTTGGCCCCGATCGGCAGGCAGGAAGTCTGGGCCGCCGGGGTGACTTACTTCCGCAGCCGCGCGGCCCGGATGGAGGAGTCGAAGGAGGCCGGCGGCGGCGACTTTTATGACCGGGTCTATCACGCCGACCGCCCGGAGCTCTTCTTCAAGGCCAGCCCCCACCGCGTGGCCGGCCACCGGCAAGAGGTCCGCATCCGCCAGGACTCGCGGTGGAACGTGCCGGAGCCGGAACTCGCCCTAGTCGTCAACTCCAGGGGCGAGATCATCGGTTACACTGTCGGCAATGACCTGAGTTCCAGAGACATCGAAGGTGAAAACCCGCTCTATCTGCCGCAGGCCAAAGTCTACGACCGGAGCTGCGCCCTCGGCCCCGGCTTGCTCATCACCGACCAGATGCTGCCGAGCGCGACCGAAATCCAGATGGAGATCGCCCGCCAAGGGGACCCAGTCTTTCACGGGACAACGTCGCTCGCGGCCCTGAAACGAACGCCGCCAGGTTTGGTCGAATACCTCTTCAGGGAGAACAGCTTTCCCGACGGATGCTTCCTCTTGACCGGGACCGGGATCGTCCCGCCCGATTCATTCACCTTGCAATCGGGAGACGAGGTCCGCATCACCATCGAACCGATTGGGATGTTAGTCAATCGGGTCCAGTAAAGAACAGGCATCGGTACGGTCCGGGGAGCTGAAGCGACCTGAGCTTGGCGGATGAGGCCCGTGACGAAGGCTCAGGTCGCTTCAGCTCAATGGCATGAAGTTAAGAGCTGTGGCACAAGATGGCATCTGGTGCTGATGGCGCTGACGTTCCTTCAGGGGAGCGCTAGATCCCATCTTGCGCCACTCACTGAAGGCCATTGCGCTCACGCTCCCCGTACTGCCCCAGCCGCATCTCGGACATGGATGTGTAATTGGGGGGGATGATTTCGAACCGTCCTGTCCCAACTGAACCCTATTTTTTGTAGTAGCTGATCGGAGGCAAAATGACCAGCGATGAACGAGAGGATACGACCATTTACAAAGTGGTCGTGAACCACGAAGAGCAATACTCAATCTGGCCGGCGGACCGGGAGAATCCCTTAGGTTGGAGGGATGCGGGGAAGACCGGGAGCAAGGCAGCATGCTTGGCCTACATCAAAGAAGTGTGGACTGACATGAGGCCACTCAGCTTGAGAAAGAAGATGGAAGAGGCATAGGACTACTTAGTCCGTGGCCCGTAGTCAGTGGTTGGTCGTTCGCGCCACGGCGGCCTCCATCGCGCGGATGTGATAGACGGGCTGATCCGGAGGCGATTGGACCACGCTTCGTACCGGCCCGACCAGGCCCAAGGGTTCAGACATAGCGCGAATGGCAAGGGCTATCCCGTGCAGTAACCACGGAAGTGGGAGAAGTAAACCTGTTCTAGGACATTGGCGTTCAATAGCCAGCGGCGCGCCATCCCACCCGTAGGTCTACTATACACACACAACTGATCGCCGCCTACTTATGAACAAGCCAACCGTGTTTATCAGCTACAGCCACAAAGACGAAGACTGGAAAGACCGCCTAGTGGCACACCTTAAAGTCCTGGAACGCCAGGAGCTCCTCGACCTATGGGACGACCGCCGCATTGGCGCAGGTGTAGACTGGTACCAGGAAATTCAGGATGCTATCGATGCCGCTAGCGTAGCCATCCTTTTAGTTTCCGCAAATTACCTCACATCAACTTTTATTCCGAAGGAAGAAGTGCAACATCTGCTGCTGCGTCGGGAACAGGGAGGTTTGCGGGTATTACCAATTATCGTTAGACCCTGCGCCTGGGACACAGTTGATTGGCTGGCTCGGATACAAGTCCGACCTAAGGATGGGCATGCACTTTCTTCTGGAAATGAGCATCAGATCGACACCGATTTGGCAGGCATCGCGAGGGAAATTCACTCGTGGCTTGAGTCCGCTCCCAAGCCCAAGCTACCTGAGCCTGAGCTACCTGAGCCCACCAAGCCTAGGCCACCTCAAGGGGGACTCTGGGTCAAGACACTTAAGAAGAAGCCTTACATCGCCGCTTTGGCGGTTCTCGCGCCTCTTGCCCTGGTCTCTATTTATATCATTTTCTCCCAGCCAAAGTGCCAACCATCGACAGCAGAGTTCGCCGAGCCGTTCGTTAATTTGAGTCGATGGGCGACGCCGCCTTCCGGATGGAGCCTGGCTGATTATCACCTTAATATCGAGAACCAGGAATCGGTTGGCGGCCCAAATGGCCTTACCTATCGTAACTTCACGATGAGCTTCCTCCTTAAGCTAACAAACGCTGGCGGTGCCGCCTGGGCTCTGCGCGTTCAAAACTCCAAAGACTATTATCTCTTCTACCTCGCGGGGGTCAATGATAAGCTGGGTCCAGATGGCGCGCCGGTTAACCCAGGATTCTTTTACACCTATATCACAAGGGATAAAAAGTCAGTACCATTTGGCAATCCCACTATGGTAATTCCAGAGCTTGCAGCAGACGACCAATACACAATTACGATCATAGCGAAGGGCAACGAAATTACTCACTTTATCAATTCGATAAAGAAACCCTGCCCCAGTAATTCGTCGGGGGATCCCAGCATTAAGTTCTTAGGCTGCACCTTGGGGTTTTTTGAGGACAATGGCAATACCTACCCTTGTGGCGGCATTGGGTTCCGGACGGTCGGTTCTGAGAAGTTCTCGATCGCTGAGCTTTCCGTGCGGCCGCTTGAGCTGAAAATGCAGTAGTACAGTTAATCTGCTGGCAATTCAGATAGTAGGAAGTCTCGTTTCAACGACACGAAAGGGACGCGCATGTTTTATTACCGGTTAGCATCACCCAAGCTACTTATCACAATCGTCAGCCTAATTCTTCCCCTCTCGGGTATTGCCCCGCTACCTTATTGCCTAGCACAAGGGGGTGGAGTTACGGGCAAACTCGTCGGTCACGTTTATGATAAGAATGGGAAATCATTGCCTGATGTCACCGTCACGGTCTTCAACGAGAAGTTTAAAAATGAGCGCAAGGTCATCACTGATGATAAAGGTGCTTTCGAATTTCCCACTCTTATGCAAGGCTCTTATACTATCACCGCTTCTTTGGATGGCTACATATCGAAACGTCTTAATGGCTTTCCGGTTTCATTCAATCAAATAAATACTGTTAAGTACCCACCAGAGATCACGCTCTCCAAGGGTAACAGTAACAAGAGCGCGGCGTATCATGGGCCGAGCAACAACCGGGGCACTACCGGCAGTGAAAGTGACGGAAACGCGCGTAATGTGATAACAAACGAATCTGGGAGCGATAACATCTCTGAGGCTGCGCTTGGCAATGATGTTATCACCGATTCGCCGATAGGAAGCGGTCACAGGAGCGTTACCGAGCTGTCAATCTTCCTCGACCGTCGGGATGACGATACTTCGCCCGCCGAGCCTGCCAATACGGTTAACCCTGACTCAGCCGTAACGCAGCAGCCTTCCACCGGCCAGACCCCACCCGACGTCCAAGAAGTGGACGCTGGCAAGGCTATTGCGGTTGTTCACACAGTTGCGGCGGACCGCACCAGTAACGTGACTGAACGACAGATCGATTCGCTACCGCTTGGAGGCGCAGCCTATATGCGCACTTTTGATGAGTTCGCACTGTTAGTGGCAGGAGTGGCACCACCCCCATACACTCCCGGTGTACGCGGCCCCGGCGTCGGCTTCGGGATTGGCACGGCCGGCCAGTTTACTGTCAACGGGATGCGCGCTCGTTCGAATAACTTTTCGGTTGACGGCTCAGATAATAATGACCCGGATGTCGGCGTGCGGCGAAGCGGGTTCGTGGCCTTAGTGCCGCAATCTCTCGAATCGGTCCAGGGATTCTCGATCTCTACGCTATTGTGGGATGCCGAGCTAGGTCGCAACTTCGGATCGCAGGTGAATGTTGTGTCTAAATATGGCGCAAATGAATACCACGGGCAAGCGTATGCGTTCTTTAATGACTCCAGATTGAATGCTAGGAACTTCTTCGACTATCAGGGCGGGGTATCAGGTGGCAAAGACCCGTTGACACGCGCACGGGCAGGGTTCGTCATCGGAGGGCCGATCGTCCGCGACCGCACCCAATTCTTCGGCAGCTTCGAGCGCGAGAAGATCAATGCATCAACCGAGCAGCACTTCTCCTCGCCAACACGAGACGAACGCGCCTTTTTACCTGATAGGTCCAACGTTAATATTGAGAATCTCTTTGAAGCCCAATTACCCACATCACTCATTCATGGCCGCAATGGCGTTACCCAACTTGGCAGTGATATCTTCAGCTATTTCCCCTTACCAAACAATCCCGGCGGCCCGTATGGCAGCAATACTTATACGGAGATTCTTCCCGCTGATGGCGAGGGTTTAGTCTCCTCGTTCAAGCTGACGCAGCAGGTCACAAAAAAGCACGCGCTTAACGCGCGATACAACTTTACAGATGACCACCGCGTGTTACCGAGCATCAATCGAGCAGTCCACTCGACTATCGGGTCGAAGACGCAAAGTCAAAACTTATCGCTCATCCTCGACAGCCAGTTGACCTCGACGCTCTTTAACCTCGCGCGATTCTCCTTTGGGCGTACGGGGCTTGATTTTCCTGAGCACCCATTGGGTCAGCTCATCCTTCCAAGCAAATCGACCCCGACTCAAGAGATAACAGTAGATGGAAATGGAAACATCATGGTTTCACCTAATGACACTAAAACCTCCATACAGCAAATAGGCGAGCTGATTATTGAGCCGTTCAGCCCGGTCGGGGTCAATGCGCTCTTTTTCCCGCAAGGCCGCGTAAACAAAACATTCCAGTATGCTGATTCGATATCGTGGCATTGGCAAGACCACTCATTCAAATTTGGCGGTGACATTCGCCGCGTGCAGTTTAATAGTTTCCAAGACCGCCTCTATCGGCCACAGGTTGATTTCGGCTATGGCTTTGGGCAGTTTGGCGACCTGAAGGTAACCCCCATAGGAGGTAAAACTGTCCCGGAATTCACGTCGAAAGGCAACCGGTTCATACTTTCGGGTGTACAGTTGGCGGCCCTCCCCTTGCCATCCTCTACCCTTCAAACACTCACAGCCAATAAGCCGGACTCACATATTGGACTGCGCATCACCGAATTTAACTTCTTCTTCAACGACAATTGGCGCGTGCGCCCTAACTTCATCCTGGACTATGGCCTGCGCTACGAGTACAACACTCCGCCACATGAAGTAAACAACCGTATCGAAGATGCAATTACTCTACGTAACCTTCCTGCTGCAGGGGCAAATTCAGTTCAGACAGTTATCTACAAGACTTTTATCGATGCCTACAAGAACTTTTTAGGTAACCGGACAAGAATCTACGATCCTGACCGAAACAACTTCGGACCGCATTTGGGTTTTGCCTGGGATCCGTGGTCTAATGGAAAGTCTTCAATTCGCGCAGGCTATGGAATCTACTACGATGTAATCCTTGGGGCAGTTGTGAGCCAATCACGCAATATTTTCCCGAATGAGATACCAAGCGGTATCAATCCCACTACAATTGACGGGAGCAGTCTCAGCATTCCTGCAAAATGCGGAATTGTTGTGTGTGGCGATGATTTTATTCCGACAAATCAACTCCGAGGCGGGCCTGACGCCTTTGTGAAGAATATAGTCTCTCTCTATTTTGGTAAAGCCCCTTATAGGACTGCCTTTACACTACCGGCCAAAGACCTGCGCACGCCCTATGCACAACAGTGGCATCTGACACTTGAGCGGGAACTTTTTACCAACTTCTTGATCTCAGCAGCTTATATCGGCACGAGGGGAATCAAGCTGGTAAGGTTGACAACTCCTAACGGTGGGCAAGTTACCACCCCATTCATCCGAATCGCAAAGCGTGATCCCGCACTAAAACCCTCCACCTACGCTGGCTATACTATCGTTAATTCTACATTCCCCCTAGAAGGATTTCCACAAGGAACTCCTGTTCGTCCAAACCCGGCCCTTGGGGCTTATCAGATCTTCGATAACTCGGCCAGTTCCAACTACCACGCCCTGCAACTAGAAGCCAGCAAACTCTACGGCGCTGGTTACACTTTGACGGTCGCTTATACCTTTTCGCATGCCATCGATGATGTCTCGGATCTCTTCCCGATCGCTGGCGCCCCCGTTCTTGCGCAGAATCAAAACAATGTCAAATCGGATCGTGGTGATGCCAACTTCGATGTGCGACATCGATTCGCGGCCTCCTTGGTGTGGGACTTGCCGCTCTGCCGCGGTGGGAACTGCCGCGCGGCCCGGTTGCTCGGCGGCTGGCAGCTTGCTTCGATCTTCCAAGCCCATACGGGACAGCCATTCACGCTCAACATCCTGATTGATGCTAACCTGGATGGCAATCTGACCGACCGCCCCTCTACCACACAGGGGCTTACATTCATTCACGGACACGATCCGCGCCGTATCTTGCCAGGCCGCACACTCGAAGACTTCTTCGTCCTCGGGAAAGATGGGGCGGTCGGTCGCAACACTGTGCGCGGTGACAGCTTCATCAATGTGGATTTGTCGCTCGACAAAAAATTCTTTTTCGCCAAGGAGCAGACCCTTACGTTTAGAGCAGAGTTCTTCAATCTCCTCAACCGCGCGAATTTCGGACTCCCGATTCGGATCCTAGGTGCCCCAGCCTTTGGCTCAGCGGTAGATACTGTGAACCCCGGCCGCACCATTCAGTTTGCCCTTAAGTATAGCTTTTAGATTTATAGTTGTATTCCAGGGCCTTGAGGCATCTTCGTTTTAAGCTTCAGAACTACTTCGCGGCATATTAGACGTTATCGGAAATAAGGTTTTTCAGTCGTTTTTCCTGGGATTTTTGATGCCAAACCCTTATTTCCGATAACGTCTATTGTTTATGGGCTGCTCGGCGGTTCTGTGACCTGGCACCCATTACTTTCAAGTAAGTACCGAAGAACGTTATGTTATCCAAGTTAAAAATGCCAGCCAAGCTGCTTTGTGGCCTGGAAGGGCGCATTTATCGCCCGCTGAAGCCGCCTTTGGCAGCTCTGCGCCGTTTGTAGGCGCCTGTGGCAATTGCCAATCCCGTACCGAGCATTAATATGGTAGCCGGCTCTGGTATAGGGGCTGTCACGTTCCCAGTCAGCGTGATGATCGCAGCGCTGGTCAAGAAATTATACGTGCCTATCCCGGTCCCGCTGCCCATAGCACCTGTAAAAATGCCCCCCCCACCAGTGATGGTGAATGCTGAAATATCGAAGCTGAGGACGCCATTTGTCAGCGTCTCCCCAAGCGTCCCCATGAATTGGCCAATAATGCTGTCGCCGCTAGCCCCTGTGCTAGACATGGTGAAAGTAAACATTCCCCTGTTGACGCTTCCTGATTCAAGGTCGACGCATTGGCGTCCCGAGGCCGTAATCGGGCCTAGAAAACTAGCGGTTCCAGTGCCGCTAAAAAATTGTAGCTGTCCTCCTTCATCTGAACAATCGCTAACAGAGGTGATGAAAGCTGAGAAAGTAGCCGTGAAGGGCACCTGATCCGGCGTGATAGAATCCGCCAGTGCCGGGCTTACATAACCAACGCAAAGGAGAAAGAAAGTGACAAACCCGAGACTGATTCTGCAGAGCTGATGCATAGAATCCCTCCTCTTTAGGCTAGCTCACTTCGAGGGAATAGAGCGAGCCTCAAAGTTGATTTCTGTCGAGATTGCTTGCCGGCTATTTAAGGTAAGTCAACAACGGGATTTATTCTATGCCGGTCTTTTTCGGCCGTCAACAAAAATCAGAAGTGACACACGAGATTAGCAGCACTGCGTCAAAGTAACATCTCACGGCCCGCTCACACAGAGTTTAACTTCTTGGAATTGCAGGCATAAGATTTTTGAAACTCAAGTTCGGGCAATTTTCAACCCTATGCCTGTCAAGAACTCGGCCGGGTCAGCAAACTGAGGGGTTATTCACTGGTTCATAATTGAATGAAGGCACTACGCAATCAATCACCGCCGTACCGGATCTCCATCCGCCGAATCCGGTAACTCGCAAACACCAGCACCACCGCCGTCACCGTGAGCAGCCCGGGGACCGACACCCAAGCCGGCGTCGGCTCGGCCACCAGCGCGAACGGCCCCTCCGGGATCGGCACCGGCACCAGCGAATGCAGGTAGTGGATGACGCTGATCTTCTTGAGCAGCGGCGGCGGCAGGAAGTTGATCAACTCCCAGACGTAGATGATCGCCGCCGGGATCATCGGGTTGCGGAAGAAGAGACCGATCACCAGGAAGAAAGCGCCGTAACCCAGGCAACCTAAAATCGTGATGCCCAGGTAGGTCAAGACTTGGCCGAGCCCCGGCCCGTCTAGCGGCCGAGCGGTCTTGGGCCTGAATCACTCGGTTCTGCCCGTCGTAGTTGAGTAAGATGGTTCGGCCCACCGCACCTGATCACCCAACTGACTGGTAGTCGCCGTGGTGGTAAAGACCAGGGCGCCCGTCGCGTCAATGCCCGCGTAGCTGAAGAAGTGCCCTGCCAGAGACGAGATAGGTAGCGGTGCTGCCTTGGACGGCCGTGGCCGTGGAGGGCGCGAGGGTGAGCGTGTAATCTTGTTGAGTTTGGACGAAGAAGGAACTGCTGGTGGTCGCCCGGCCGCCGCTGGTGGTCAAATCAATCGGGCCGGTCACCGCGCCGTTGGGCACGGTCACGACCACCTGGGCAGTGGTCGCCGACGAGCGCGGTGAGTCTCGTTCCGGCGGTGTAAGTGAACGTGATCGTCGGGTTGAAGGATCAATTCCAGTGAAACGGCATTCCCTCCACATAGCCATTGGTGAACACGGTCGGAGTCTCGCTTAAAGGCACGATACAAGTGTTGGAGACCCGGGCAGGGCCTATGATCGGCGTCCAGGTGATCTCCACCGCATTCGTCTGTTGATTGACCTTGAGCATCGCCACCGATTCCACGACCTGGTGCCTCGGTTGGAGATCTCTCCCCGCATTTTCCTCAATCGCGACCGCCTCCCCAGCATTCACCTGCTGCGCCTCGCCGCTGGCCAGTGGGAGGAGTTGCACGGGCTTGATCTCCAGCCGGTATCGGTTCATATTCGCGGCAATGGCATACTCTAACTGCGCCGTGTGTCCGTTGAGGCGTTGCGAGACGACAGCCAACATGTAATGTGGTGTATTCAATCCGCGAGGGAATTTCGTCAAGTAGTTATCTCTCAGCTTAGCGTAGGCTTCTGAGGCGGAAATCTTCCCTGAGGTAGGTTGATCTGCTCGCAGTTTGGGCAAGAAATTACTGATCAACAAGGCAAAAAGGAAAACTGACAAGCATCTCTTCATATGGACTCCATAGAGTTTATTATTGTATCCTTGCATCTCTGCTGCAATCATCGGGGATCATTAGACGTTATAAGAAATAAGGATTTTTAGTCGTTTTTGCTCGGAGCGGTGTCCCGCTTATCGGGGAACGAGCCTCAAAAGCCAATATTCATGGGCCTGAAATGCTGCTTCCCAACAAAAGGGACACTACCCTTGCTTGGTTGTTGAGGTCAAATCGTTATTTCTTATAACGTCTATTATTAGGCGATAAGGTCTCCTCAGCTATCCTAGCATCAATTCCGATTGATAATTTCAAGGGCCTCCAATGCTCCTACATAATATAGATGCGTGACCATCGATCCGAGCAGTGGCGCCTGCCTCGTGCTATCTATATGCCCTGCCTACTCTCTATACTTTTGTCTAGGAGGCATTAGTTTGGAAAACCTCGCAATCCGGCAAAACGGTCGTTAAGAAATATAGCCCTGAAGAACTGAGAGAAGTTCTCTCTGCATATAATTTTTGTAAGCTGGCTAGTTTTGCGAGATGGGTCAGCCCATTATCACTAATACGAGTGTCTGAAACATCTAGCTCTCTCAAGTTATATAATTCCTTGAGAAAGCCTAGTCCATCATCAGATATATCATTAAGTCTGAGCGATAGGGTTCGTAGGCTTAACATTTTGCCAATGTAATTTAGGCAGTAACCGCTAATTTTATTATTGAACAGAATTAATTTCTCAATTTTATTCGTTACTCGAAGTGGCTTAAGCCCCTCACAGTTAATAGGTGAGTGAGCTAAGTTTAGCTCTATCAATTCTGGAAGGGAAGGCAAGCCGATGATGTTAAGATCAGTTATCTTTGTGCTGATCAGCCGTAATCGCCTTAAATCTGTCAATGTTGTGATTGGCGGCATGTTATCATTCGTAAATTGAGGGCCGGAGAATTGCAAAATCTGTATATCCTGTTTGCCAAAAGATATGAAAAAAGAACGATCTTCTTCAGTTACCGCCCTGGTTACATCGAGCCTCACACATTTTCTATTAGGGATCCTAATTAGGCCTTGTGCTTCCCCATAACATTCCCACTCTTGGTCTGAATCAGACTCATTTAGATAAAGTAGCCCTATAGATTGAACAGGGAAACGTAACTCTCTTTCTCCTCCCTCAATAGGTCGGTCCAATTCTGTCATTTCCTGGGCCTCCATTTTTGAGTTGCTAAGTTCATTTCTTCCAACTTCAGCTTGCATTTAACCACCGCTATTATAACCGTATTCCGTTTTTCTGGCGATGGCTGGTCCGCTAATAAGATTATCATACTGTAATGCCTGTTCTGATAATTGTATCAGGGGATCAAAGCCGGCACCAAGACTAAGGATTCCGGGGCAAGTACGATTATCACCCCTCCAACTATGATGACCCCTCCGAGCAGTAAATACTTTGTCCAATCTTCATCCTTAAGATCAACAGGAACATTTTTGGGCGGCTTTGGCTTTTCATCACACTCGGTGCATTTAATTAAAGTGTTGACTTCACGATCGAGCCTCGTTATATGACCTTGATTAGGCCCTGGTCCCTTTCTTGCCTTAAACTCCTCCTCCAGCCGAATAATTTCATCATGGCGGGCCTGGATAGAATGTATCAGCCAGGCAACATCTCTTTTCAAATCTCCGCCTTTTCTACAAAGTACTTCTAACCCTCCTGAAGAATCGTCGTGGAGTCTCCCGTCAAAAGGCGGCTCAGCCCATGCCTGATGTATGAGACCTGAAGGATCTTTATACTTGATTGGATTATTCTTTCCATAAGCATACAGATTTAATCCGCCCTCGAAGCCGATCTTATCTTGAGTAATAAACCTCCCTTGGCTAGGATCGTACCATCGCGCACGGTAATAGAGCAATCCGATGGTGGCATCGAGCTCCCTCCCGGTGTAACCGTACCGAGTCAACGCGCTGCCAGCACTCGCTCCGAACGCTTCATACTGCTGCCGCTCGGCCACACTTCCGCCGCTGTCTGTCAGTGCTGCTGTGCTACCGAGATGGTCATGCAGGAAGTAAAGATTAGTGCCCCCGCTGCTGAGCTGCCGTAGCTTCTCGTCGATCCCCAAACCATTAAGATAATCGACCGTACTGCTGGTTCCTATCCGGTCCAGGACAACATCTGCACCGTCATAGAGGAAGGTGGTCGTCACCCCGCCTGCGATCCGACTCGTCTGCCTACCCAGCGCATCATACCCATAGCTCACCGTCTGGCTGCTGGGCAGCGTTACCTGCGTCAGCCGCCCTCGCGCATCCCACTGATAGTTGGTTGTGCCTGACCCATCGGTCTTGGTTGTGGTCTGACCTTCATTATCGAAAGCGAAGGTCGCTGCGCCCAACTGCGCGATGCAATTGGCTGCATTCGCTGCACTGACAGTCTTAGTTGGTGGCACCAGCGGGGGCGAGACCAGCGAGTTGATGGTGGCGAACTCGTTATCATCCGTGTAGGTATATCGGAAGTCTTCGAGGGCTGTGACCTTGGTGTGTGTCAGGCGCGTCAGCCGGCTAACTTCATCATAGAGGTAAGTAGTCGTCACCCCGTTAGGCCGCTGCAAACTCGCCCGCCGCGAGAAGGCATCGTAGCCATAAGTGAAAACTTCCGTTCCCTGCGTAATTGTTTGTAGCCTCCCTGCTGTATCGTAGCCATAGGTCACTAGCGTGCGGTCCGCCGCCGTCATTGAGACCTGCTGGCTCGCCGTATTATAGCTGTAGGTGATCGTCCCCGCCGCTGTCGCTTCAGTCAGCAACCGGTCTGCATTGTCATAGCCCCAGGTAATGCTCCCGGATTGCGTGTCATCGATGCGTGTGCGCCTCCCCGCGGGATCATAGGTGTAGCTCACGGTCGCATCCGTATAGACGACGCTCGACGGCCGATTAAGGTCATCGTAGCTGGTGGTGATCCGCCGCCCGAGCCGATCTGTCATCACTTTGATGTTGCCGACAGCGTCATATTCGTAGGTCGTGAGAGCCCCCAGTGGGTCTCGCCGCCCCTTCTGGCGGTACAACTCATCATAGGTGAAGGTGGTGGTATTGCCGCGTTGATCGTTGAGCGTCGTCAGATTCCCTCGATGGTCGTAAGTATAGCGGACTATTCCTCCGAGCGGGTCGGTCATCGTTGCCTGCTGCCCGCGCTGATCGTAGGTATAAAGCGCCGTGCGACCTGAGGGCGAGGTGATTTGGAAGGCCTCGTCCTCAGTATCATACGCAATCTTGACCACCCGCTTGAGCGGATCGGTCTGCGAGACTAACCGGTCCTTTGCGTCGTAGGCGTTGGTCCACTGATTCCCCAACTGGTCCTTGGCGCCTGTCCGATTGCCATTGGCATCGTAGGTGAAGGTGGTGATGGCCCCGGCCGGGTCGGTCACCGTGAGCAGGCGACCCAGCTCGTCGTAGCTTTGGCTCGCCCGTCGCCCCAGCGGATCGACCACGGCGGTTAAGCGTCCCATCCCATCGTACTCCATCGTCGTCCGATTATTAAGCGCATCGACGCGCGCGGTGACGTTACCCTGAGCATCATATTCCAGGCGTTTGGTATGGCCAAGTGGGTCAGTAATACTGGTCAACTGTCCAAACCCATCGTAGACAAACGTCGTGGTTTGATTCAGCGCATTGGTGATGGAGGTCAGGTTGCCGAGCAGATCATAGCCATATAGTGTCATGCGGCCGAGTGCGTCGGTGGTCTTGATGACTTTGTTAAATGAAGCCTGTGCAAATTAAAGGCGAGTACGATCAACCACTTGGGATGCGCCATCGAGCGCAATCCAGATGATCTTTGATACAAGCCAGAGGCTTGCCCTCGCGATAATTCGTGAGGAAGCAAATCTGATAAAGCCAGACACTAGCCAAGACGAATGCGCCATTGCGACCTTCGCCTTTGACCTGACACTCCTTCAAGCCCAATGCTTGAATGATCCGTTGAAAGAGCAGTTCGATGGTCTCTTTGCGATAGTTGTACAAGTCGTCTTTCCACGAGCGGCGCTCGTTCGGCAATTGCTTCGGTGAGAGGACCCATCCGCCTGCCTCCTCGTAGAGGTAGGGGAAGAGGCCACCGCCGAAGGTCTCGTCGCCAAGCAGCACATCGGTCACTTTGAGGTCTGAAGCTATCAATGCCTCAATGGCGATGTTGGCTTCGTGCTCATTGTTCGGGCGCCAAGCGGCGAACATCGGCACTGGCTGGGGGAAGGCGAGTCCCTGCAAAACGAGCCTGTAACCTTGCACCCAGCCGCGATAGCCGCTCTTGGACCATTTCGATTCGGTGTCAACATTGCGCAAGCCCGCCGGCACCAGATCTTTCTGCCGATCACGCTTGTGCCACTTTGGGCCTTGGGCTTTGTACATCCGCCCGTCAATCGCGCTGACTTGAGGTTGACCATCGTCGGGCTGAACTTCTTCGGCGATCCGCTGGCCGAGCAAGGCGATCTGCTGCTCGGCTTCAGGCACCAGGCCGCAGAGTCGTCGCCCGATGCTGGTGCGATGCGGGACGCGCTCAAATCCCAGTGCCTGGCGCAAGCGCTGGTCCTTGGCTAACAGCTTGCGAAGTTCGCTGTTACCAAACGTGCGCAAGGTCACGGCAACGGCGGCCAGCAACAAAAATGAGAGCGCCGAGAAGTCGCGTTTCTTGCCGCGCTTGGGCGGAGCCGGCGGCGGTTTTTGGTAGTTTTCTTTGAGGCGTTGGACTAAGCTCAAGAGCGCGTCGGGATCAGTCGGAGATTGGTTGGTAGCCATGCTCCGTACTATGCAATCACCAAGCGGTGATTGCTATCCCGACGTTGACCAAATCATCTGTCTGATTTCAAAGAACTTTTATTTGCACACGCTTCTGTTAAATACCGGCTCGTACTCCATCCGTGTCGTCTGCCCGAGGCGATCAGTGGTTGCGGTGGCGTTGCCGCGCTCGTCAAACTGGCGCGTCGTTTCCGGGCAGCCGCACGGGCCGGTCGTTGTGCTCGGTAAGTTGGTCCCAATCGTTCTATCGATACTAGACTTCTGGCCGAGCGCGTCAGTCGCTTCGATCACATATCCGGCGGCGTTGAAGCGCTTAGTCTGGCTCCGGCCGAGCGAATCGGTGATGGTCACTCCGGTGATAAATTGGCCGGAGAGTGTGTAGCTGTAATGTGTCACTCCGTTATCGGCAAACTTCTGATCCGTCACTTTCCCAGTAGCATCGTAGGTAATTTGCTTGGCCAAGTTCCCGCGCGGATCAGTGATCGTGGTCATTTGGCCATTGCCGTCATACCCATAGCGAGTCACGTTGCCCAGCGGGTCGGTGACGGTCGCCAGCATTCCATTGTTGGTGTCATAGGAATATTGTGTGATCCGGCCGAGCGGGTCCTTGGCCTGCGTGACGCGGCCCTGTCCATCGTAGCTGAGTAAGATCGTCCGGCCCACCGCGTCCGTGATGCTCGTCAGGTTGGTCCCCGAATAGCTGAGCGTCGTCGTGTTGCTGTTGCGGTCGATCTGAGCCACCAGTTTGCCGCTCCCGTCAAAGCGCATGACCTCGCCGTTGGCGGCACGGTACTCCAGGCTGTTGCTGTTGATTCGCCGCACCTGATCGCCCAACTGGCCGGTGGTCGCCGTGGTGGTAAAGATCAGCGCTCCCGTCGCGTCCATGCCCGCGTAGCTGAAGAGGCGCCCTGCCCCTTGCTCAGCCAACACCACCCGGCCCGCTCCCTTTTCCAGGAAGCTGCCGGTCAGCTTGATATCGTAATTGTCTTTGGTCCCTCTCCCGAACCGGCCGGCGATGTTACGCCTCCCTAGATCGCTGGTGTAAATCCGCGTCAGTGACAGCCCGCCCCGCGCCCCGCTGAAGGCGATGTCAGTCGCCGTCTCGAGCTTGGTCCCGGTCGAGTAATCAATCGGACTCGGGCCGCGGTTGGTCGGGCAGGAGTCCGGCGCGCCGGGGTTGCCGTCCGGCGTCGCATTCGGGAAGTGCCAGGAGAAGTCGCGCAGCCCATAGGGCTGACCTGTCGTTGGGTCGGTCTCCGGCGCGATCGTCCGCCCGTCAGCGCTCACCCGCCCGTAGCCGTAGACGTACCACTGCACCGTGTCGTGGTCAAACGCATAGAGTTCCATCCGCGTCCCCGGATCAGCTCCCGTCAGATTCGGATAGACGACCGGCATCTTCGCGCCATTGGTGATGCACTGATTCTGGCCGTTCATAATGCAGGCCCCCCCGGGCTGGCTGGTGTAGACTAGCGCCGCCCCGACGTTGGACGGCAGGGGCGTCGGAGTCCGATCAATTGCCAGCGGCGTGATCGAGACGCGCGTCACGGGCGAGCCATCGCGGTTGCGCAGGTTGGCCCCGGCTGGCACCGTCATCTGGAGGTTCGCCACCCGCGGGTTGGTGACTGTCGTGGTTTGCGACGGGACGAGCGTCACCTCGTACTGCGTATCAATCGGCGGCAGGTAGAAGGTGAACGGCACAACGTTGGTCTGCCCCGCCACCACCGTAGCTGGCTCATTGATCACCGGGTAAGTGCGGTTCGGGGCGCTCGCCATCCGCCCGTCGATCATCACCACCCGGTTTGATCCCGCCGTCACGCCCGAGAGTAAGAAAGCGCCCGCCGCGTCGGTGGTCGCCGTCCGCCCGTCGAGCGAGACGGTCGCCCCAAGGATCGGCTCGTTTGAGGTCGAGAGCACCCGCCCGGCCAATGTCGTCTGTCCGCCGGCCGTCACGCTGAGCGTTGCCCCGGCCGTGTGGACCAAGTCGCTGCCGTCCACCTTGGCCGTCGCACTTACCGTGAAGGAGTAGCTGCCGGCTGCCAGTGTCCCTGACAGACTCAGGCTGAGAGTTGAACTCGCCCCGGCCGTGATCTGCGCCGGGTTGAAGGTCGCCGTCGCCCCGGCAGGCAGGCCTGTGGCTGATAGGCTCACCAGTTGAGTGAAGGTCGCTTGCTGGCTGCTGACTGAAACGACATAGGTCGCCGTGCTGCCCTGCACGGCGGTGGCCGTGGAGGGGGCGATGGTGAGCGTGTAATCTTGTTGGGTTTGGACGAAGTAGGAACTGCTGGTGGTGGCCCGGCCGCCGCTGGTGGTCAACTCAATCGGGCCCGTCACCATGCCATTGGGCACAGTCACGACCACCTGGGTCGTGGTCGCCGAAGAGACGAGCGCGGCGAGCCACATTCCGGCGGTGCCAGTGAAAGTGATCGTCGGGTTGAAGGATCAATTCCAGTGAAGCGGCATCCCCTCCACATAGCCATTGGTGAACACGGTCGAGGTCTCGCTTATAGGCACGATACAGGTGTTGGAGACCTTGTCAGGGCCAGCCATTGGCGTCCAGGTGATTTCTACGGCATTGGTCTGTTGATTGACCTTGAGGATGGCCACTGACTCGGCGACCTGCTGCTTCGGTTGGTGATCCTTCCCTGCATCTTGCTCAATCACTAGTGCTTCGCCAGCATTCACCTGTTGGGCTTCGCCAGTGGCCAGCGGGAGAAGTTGCACAGGCTGGATCTCCAGTCGGTATCGATTCATATTCGCGGCAATGGCATACTCCACCTGTGCCGTGTGTCCGTTCAGGCGTTGCGAGACGACAGCCAGCATGTAATGCGGTGTATTCAATCCACGAGGGAATTTCGTCAAGTAATTATCTCTCAACTTAGCGTAGGCTTCTGAGGCGGAAATCTTCCCTGATACAGGTTGATCTGCTCGCACCTTGGGCGAGAAATCGCTGATCAACAAGGCAAGAAGGAAAGCTGACAAGCATCTATTCATATATCCTCCTCAAAGTTATTTACTTCATCTTCTTATTTACTGAACCAAGACTGGTAACCTTTGTCGCAGCTCTCATTGTAAAGATTCATTTCTATTCACTCGTACTTCGTGGCCAGTCTGTAGAATAAAACCCAAGTCAGCACATAGGCTGACTTGGAGTTAATTCCCCAGCAACAAGCTAAGCCGTTGAGCCACTTATCTCCGGTCCCATTGGCTTCCAATAGTAATTAACATCTTCGCACTCAATAACCCAGCACCCGCCTAACCAGAACTCTATCTCGTGTAATATTAAGCCTCTTTCAGACAAGCGGATTTCATCGATGATCCAGTCACCATGTCCGTGCCGTTGATCCGATGACATATTAGGAGATAAAGCTAAAGAATAACTATGGACGTTTTTATAATTTAATTCGATATATCCATCATGATAGGCTCCCAGTAATTTGATATTGATCTCTATTATTCGAATCTCCGAGCGCTCTCCCGAAGATGGTTCTAAAATACAAAGTGATTCGACCCAGGAGTCGTGTGGACATCGAGGATCCTGGGAATTATAATGCCAGGGAGCCGTAGCAAAGGAAAAGGCATTATCTGATAGCTGCCCGCGGATAGACTGCAAATACCTATTGTAGGAATCAAATTTTTCGTTAACTCCGTTAGGACTATCATTACTAGTGTAATCTAGAAATCTCATAGTATTCTTTCCTTGTCTTGGCGAGCCTTTGGAAAGCTAACTTATGAATTGGAAATAATATCAATTGCTTTTTCCTATTAAGCGCGATACCGGGCTGCGGGGCTATTTGAGTCAAAGAGCTAAACTGAGCTTGGAAGTTACTTTATAAAATGTGTCCTGACCTCTGCTGCTTAGGGCCGACCGCTATAAGACGCACCCACTTACTTACCAAAGGGTCTCAGTTTAGTTGGTTTCTTCACTAGTCCTACTTTGTGAGAGTAGCTTCTTCGCCACAAGATAATGTGCTCGCTGGTGGCGATAACTACAACATAGCGGCCCGAAAAAGCTAGATTAACCAAGTAGGACTAGAGAAATCCCACTTATCGTGAGTCACAATGATCTCTTTTATATCTTCTTCTTTGAATGGTATTCCTTTCACAGTTCTTATCTTTGTTATGTAACCAGAATCCACAACAACTTGATCATATTTTTGGCTCTTTGCAAACTGCTGTAAGAGGCCACAAAATGTAGTGGTCACAAATCCAGCATTCTAGATGGAGCCAAGCAAATGTCAGTTTCAATCGAGAACCTATTAGATATTCCCGGTGTGCAGGTGTTA
>Ga0207646_10002223_pt1 | contig 23109 bp, 14 predicted proteins | sample KBSK5502metaG_FD_184343 | JGI IMG/M metagenome (GOLD analysis project Ga0207646, IMG submission 184343) | Corn, switchgrass and miscanthus rhizosphere microbial communities from Kellogg Biological Station, Michigan, USA - KBS K5-50-2 metaG... | ecosystem: Host-associated > Plants > Roots >... | reverse complement strand
CCGCTGGTTGGCCGTGACCTGCTCCTGCGGGATGCCGAAGACTTCGGCCGCCGTCCGGGCATGAATGTCTTCGCCGCGGGCAAAGGCGTCGACCAGCACCGGATCGTCGGTCATATGGGCCAGGACACGCAGCTCGATCTGCGAGTAATCCGCCGAGAGCAGGACATCGCCCGGCCGGCTCGGCACGAAGGCACGCCGGACTTTCTGACCAACCTCGGTTCGGATCGGAATGTTCTGCAGGTTGGGATCAGAGGACGAGAGGCGGCCGGTGGCCGCAACGGTTTGATTGAAGCTGGTGTGCACGCGCTTGGTGCGCGGGTCGACCAGTAACGGCAGGGCATCGACATACGTGCCTTTGAGCTTGCTCAGTTGCCGAAACTCCAGGATCTGCCCGACCACCGGATGCTGCTCGCGCAGGCCCTCGAGCACGTTGGCGTCCGTCGAGTAGCCGCTCTTGGTTTTTCTTCCGCCGGGCAGATTCAAATCTTCAAATAGAAATCTAGCCAGCTGCTGCGGCGAGTTGACGTTGATCGGCCCGTGCGCCACGTCGGCGATCTCCTGGTCGAGTCGCTGCAATTGCTCATACAGCTCGCGCGACACCTGCTGCAGATAGGGCAGGTCGATCGCCACGCCGGCGATCTCGATCTCCGCCAGCACCGGCACCAGCGGCATTTCGAGATCGCGAAACAATTCGGCGTTGCCGAGCCGGTCGAGCTCGGACTCGAGCCGCGGCGCGAGCTCCAGCATCACGCGCATCCGATCCCCGAAGAATGCCGCGGCCCGCATGACCTCGACCTGGTCGCAGGTCATGGCCGTCTTTCCGCTGCCCAACAACGCTTCGCGCCCCTCGATCGAGCGATGCAAGACGTCCGAGGCCAGCGCCTCGAGACTCGGCGAGCGCACCCCAGAATTGAGCAGATAGGCTGCGACCAGCAGGTCCCAATCGACGCCACGAAGCTCGATCCCGTGAGCCCGGAGCGCCAGGTAATCGGCCTTCTGGTTGAAGCCCAGCTTGGACGGCTTGGCGTTCTGCAGGCTGGGGGCAAACCGCGCCAGCACATCACGCACCTCGAGGCAGCGCTCCTGCTCGTGCGCCACCGGCACGTAATAGATATCGCGTTCGTTCAAACCGACGACGAGGGCGGCGATCCGACCGTGTCGCGGCACATCGTCGAGCGTCACGACCTGGAAGCCGGCGCGGTTGGCGGCGGCGAAGGCGGTGACCAGCTGATCGAGTTCGCGGGCCTCGCGAACGACGGTGACCACCTCGGTTGGCGGCGTCTCTAATGCCAGGGTCGACTGCGCGGGTTGGCGCGCCGGTTCACCCTCGAGTGGAAGCCTGCCCTGGTCTCTCGCCGGCGGGGCAAAGATCGGTGGCGCCGACATGGTGCTGCCGTCGCTCCAGCTGGTGGGCACCCGCGCCGCCAGGCTTCGGAAGCCCAGATCGGACAGGATGGTGCGAGCCGCGTCCGGCCGATAGTCCGTGGCCGAGCCGTGGCTCAGGTCAAGCTTCACATCGACGTCCAGCAGGATGGTCGCCATCTTCTTGCTCAGCAAGGCCTGCTCCCAGTGCGCATCGAGGAGCTTCTGGACCTTGGGAGGCATGACCCGGGCGCGGTTCTCGACCAGGCTCTCGACCGAGCCAAATTCTTGAATCAACTTGATGGCGGTCTTTTCGCCGATGCCCCGAATGCCCGGGATGTTGTCCGAGACGTCGCCAACGAGGCCCTTGAGATCGACGGTCTGGATTGGCTCCAGGCCATAGCGCTCGCGCACGCGGTCCGGCGTGTAGAGAATCGTTTCCGACACGCCGCGCTTACTCGTGAGCACAAAGACGTCCTCATTGACGAGCTGCAGCGCGTCCAGGTCGCCGGTGACGATGGTGCTGTGTAGGCCCTGCTCGCGGGCCTGCCGCGCCAGCGTGCCGATCACGTCGTCCGCCTCAACCCCCTTGACTTCGTAGATAGGGATACCAAACGCGCGAACGATGTCGCGTGTGAGCGGAAACTGCGGCGACAGCTCGGGCGGGGTGGGCCGCCGGGTCGCCTTGTACTGCGCCAGCTCCTCGTGACGGAACGTCCGGCCGCCCAAATCGAACGATGCCAGCACGTAGTCCGGGTGCTCCTGCAGCGCCAGCAAGAGCATCGACGTGAACCCGTAGGCGGCATTGACCATCTTGCCGTCCCGATCCGTCAGCGATGGCAGCGCAAAAAAGGCCCGGTAGACCAGCGAGTGGCCGTCGATGAGAACCAGCCGAGGCCTCGGTTTTGGCTCGTCCTGTGGCGCTGTCACGCTCAAAGTTTAGGCGCGCGGGAATCCTGCGACGGTCGGCTTTGTCTTAAAAACCCGATGATAAGATAGGCTCGAATTCAGGATGGCGAAGTTTGTCGAAATGCAAGTCGACTCCATCCGTGTCCACATGCCCAGCGGGCAACACGTGGTGATCCTGAAAGAAAAAGAGACCGACCGCTATTTGCCCATCTGGATCGGCATTTACGAGGCCAACGCAATCGCCCTGAAGATCACGGGCATCACGCCGGAGCGGCCGATCACACACGACCTACTCGCGAACATTCTTCAAAGCGCGGAGATGCGCCTCAAGAAAATCCAGGTGACGTCGTTGACAAACGAGGTTTTCTTCGCGCGGCTGTTTCTGGCCGTGAACGGCAAGGAGGTCGAGATCGACTCCCGGCCGAGCGACGCGATCGCGCTGGCCGTGCGGATGACCTGCCCAATTTTAGTGTCGCAGGACGTGCTCGACAAGGCCGGCGTCTTCCCCGAAAAAGAGGAGGAGGAAGAAGACCGGCTCTCGATCTTCAAAGAGCTGATCAACAGCATGGACCTGCCCGACCTCGAGGGCCCGCCGCCCGAAAAGTCCTAACCCTGGATCGTGATCGGCAGCCGAGCGATCAGCTCGCCGTTGCCATTAGGAAGCCACTCGATCGCAATGAGGGTGTACGAGCCAGCGACCGGATTGGGCAGCGCGAGATTGGCCAATTGATAGTTGCCCCTGTACCCTGAGGCATCGAGCGGGCCGGAGCCGGTTGGTAACAGGACCGCAAAACCATTGCGTTCCAAGAGCAGTGACACAAGCGCAGTCTGGCCCGGAGGCAGGCCCGAGAGCCGCAACTCAACAGTCATCGTCGCCGTCGACGAGTACGATGCCGCGTCGGTGGACACGGTCAGCATCCGAGACGGACTATGCGGATCGGACACGGTCGCGGCATTCGAGAGGACAGCCTTAGACGCCGCTTGAGAGTCGTACATTTGGGTGCCAGCTCCGGACTGGCCAAGCGGCGCGGCCTGGCGGGCGGCGGGCGCGGCACCTTGGGCCAGGTTTCTGCTGATCGTGCCCGTCGAGGCGGCACCGCCCGGGCCTTGAAGAGGCAAGTGCGTGACGCCGACCACGATGATCAGCATCGCCGCCGCAACGCCACCGATCCAGCCGGCGACCGGCACCCAACTGAACGACTCGCGCCGTTTTGCTGGAATCGTGAACGTGCGTGGCGGCGTTTCCATCGGCAGCGCTCGGATCGCGTAGGCGGTCTGGCGCAGCCCATCGAGGCGCGCCTGGCAGTCGGCGCACCCGGCAACGTGCTCGGCGACGCGTGCCTTGGCGTCGTCGTCCAGCTCGTGATCGAGATAGGCCGATAGCTCCTCGAGCGTCGGCTCGGTGGGGATGCGCGGTTCACTCGGCATGGGCGTCCTCCCGGGTCGACGGAAAGAAATCCGGATATTGCTGCAGGCGTTCCTGGACCTGCGCCCGTGCGCGCGCAATCCGGGACTTGACGGTTCCCAACGGCACGTGCAGCACGACGGCGATTTCGTCGTAAGCCATGCCGTTCACGTCACGCAGGATGATCGCCAGCCGCATGTCGTGATCCAACGCCTCGATACTCTCGCGGACCAGCCGGTTACGCTCGCTCGCCTCGGCACGCTCCTGCGGATCCGGGGTCAGGATGCCCAGTCCAACGACCTTGTTGGTGTCTTCGTCGGGCATCTCGCCGTATCGCCGACCGCGCCGGAAATGGTCGTAACAGAGGTTCGCCGCGATCTGGAAGATCCAGGACTTGAAGGGGGCGTCACGTAACGTCCGGATCTTTACCCAGGCGCGCGTAAACGCCTCCTGCGCGATGTCGGCGGCATCGTCCGGCCTACCGACCATCCGCAGCGCCATGTTGTAGAGCGGCACCTGGTATTGCATCATCAATTGGGTAAACGCCTCCGGATCGCCCCGGCGGGCGCGGCCCACCAGGTCGCGATCGTCCATTTAGCGATTCCTGCCTTTAGACGCAAACATTGCTAATAAGTTCCCAACGCACAGTCTCCGATATACTCGCCGGGCCTCGCCGGAGTGTCGGAATGGTAGACGAGGGCGCCTCAAAAGCGCCTGGGCGTAAGTCCGTGTGGGTTCGAGTCCCTCCTCCGGCAGTTCCCTTCTAGCCCTCGGGCGCGCCACTCTCGGTCCATTTCGGGTGGCTTGTCTGGGCCGGATGCCGATTGACGGCCCCGCAGGTGCCGACCATACTGCCCGAACGGAACTTTTCAGGCCGCCGGGCGTCTTACTGAGCGAGATGCGTCTCCGGGGACGGCGCTTGCCCGCGCGGATCGGACTCGCAGCCATGCTGGCGGCGCTGGCCCTCCTGGTCGCCGCCGTTTCGGGCGAGGCGGCAACCAACCCGATCACGCTGACGGTACACGTCGGCTACCAGGACGTAGTCAAGGCTGGCGCCTGGATGCCGGTGACGATCGATGCCCGGAATACCGGCGCGGGCATAGATGGCATGCTCGAGGTGCAGGAGTCCCTGAACGCCCAACCCGGGGTCAGTGGCTTCACCATCTACCAGGAGCCGATCAGTCTGGCCAGCGGCGCGACGAAACGCCTGCGCCTTTACCTCGTGGAGAACACGACCGGGGCAACGATCACCGCCCGCATCACCCAGCAGGGCCGGGTCGCCGTTTCCCAGGACTCGGCCAGCGGCGCCACGACGTCGGCGCTGATCGGCGTCGTGTCGGATCAGGGCACCACCCTCGACGACTTCGCCGCCGTTCATCCGGGCGGCATCGCCGCCCGCGTCGTCCATCTCCATGCGGAAGACCTGGCGGATTCGTCGATTCCGCTGCGGGCCTTCGACATCCTGGTGATCGACGACTTCGCAACCGACAGCCTGACTGCGGGCCAGCGCGGCGCCATCGCCGATTACGTGGCGACCGGCGGCGATCTGCTCGTTGGCACCGGCGGCGCCTGGCGTAAGACGCTCGCCGGCCTTCCGGCGGCGATCCTGCCACTGCAGGTCACGGGCACGACATTGGTCGATGCGAACGCCATTGGTGGGACAGCGGTCGAGGTCGCAACCGGGACGATGACCAACGGGGTCGCCTGGTTGAGTGACGCCGGTCAGCCGCTGATCCTCGAGCGCCTCGTCGGCGCGGGCGAGGTCACGATGTCGACCTTTGATTGGAACCAGCAACCACTCGCCGTGTCGGCGTCGAGCCGGACGGTCTTGCGCCAGGTCATGTCTCGCGCCTTCTTCGGGCAGGTCGGCTCGGCGCAGAACGGCCCCTACGTGATGATGGGACCGGCGCCGATGGGTTTTGGTTCGCAGACGTCGATCGCCACCAGGAGCAGCGCCTTGACGCCGGTGCTGGGCAACCTGCCCGGCCTCGATTTACCCTCCTTGCAACTCACCGGCGCGCTGGTGCTGATCTACGTGCTCCTCGTCGGACCGGTGAACTATCTCGTGTTAGGCGCGATGCGACGCCGCGCGCTTGCCTGGGTGACGGTGCCGCTGATCGCGCTGGTCGCCGCGGGAGGCGCCTACGGCGCGGGCATCTTCACCAAGGGCCGATCCGTGCAAACCAACCAGATCGCGATCCTCCACGTGCAGCCCGGGTCAGATCAGGCCTACCAGGAGACCTATACCGGGATCATCCCGCCCAGTCGGGGTGATTACCAGGCGAGCGCCGGCGGCGAACGCCTGCTCATCAGCCCGATCGCGACCAACAACGGCAACGCCTACGCCGGGAGCGTGCGGGTCAACGTTGCCAGCAACGAGGTGACGCTCTCCGGGATGACGGCCTTCGCGCTCGGCGGCTTTGCCACCGAGGGCGTTACGACGGCGCCCAAGCTGACCGCGCACGTGGCCCTCGTGAACGGGCAACTGAAGGGAACCATCGAGAATCAATCGAGCCTCACGTTCACGGACGCCGTCCTGATCGCGGGCGATAGCTTTCAGACGATCGGCACGCTCAAGCCGGGCGCATCCGCAAGCCTGAGCCTGGCGCCGAAAGCCGGGACGTCGAACGGTCAACCTCTCTATATGCGGATCTACAACCAATCCGGGATCTACCAGGGCGGCTATGGTCCCGGCGGGCCGACGATGACCGCGGCCGACCGCGACAACTTTGCCAAGACCCAGATCCTATCGTTGCTGCCCACCGGCGCCGGCTTCAAGGGCATGGGGACCGGAACCGCCGCACCCATGCTGGTCGCCTGGACCCATACGTCATTCCAGGACCTCAGCGTGAACGGCACCCATCCCCGATCGACCGCGCTGGGCGCGGTCGTCCTGTCGCTGGCGGTGGACCAGATTGGAACCGGACCGTTGCCGGCCGGCGTCGTCAGCGGCCGCATCGTGGATGTCGTGGGTGACACCCAGAATCAGGGCCCGCCCGGCATGCTCCTGATACAGAATGGCAGCGTCACCTACGAGTTCGCTCCATCGCTGACGGGCGGTGCCCACCTGACGGCGGTGTCGGTTAACGCCCAAAATCCCTATGGACCGAAGTTCGGTCCACCAATCAACGGCACCCAAACCGGGCCGGCGGTCACGGGCCAGGTGTGGGACTGGTCCCACGCCACCTGGACCGACGTCGCCTATCAGGACAACGGGACCACCGCCCTGCCGGACAGCGCGGTCGACCCGTCCACCGGACTCATCCGGCTGCGCTTGACCACCACCAATGCCGGCCTGCTGGCAGGCAGCATCTCGCTGACGGGGACGGTCCAATGATCACCGTCGAGGGGCTGACCAAGGTTTACGGCAGTCGCACCGCGCTCGACCACGTCTCGTTCGAGGTACCCGATGGCGAAATCTTCGGGTTCGTCGGACCGAACGGCGCGGGCAAGACGACGACGCTGCGGATCCTATCGGCACTCCTCGAGCCGACGTCCGGCCGGGCGCTGGTCGACGGCGCCGACGTCACCGAGCATCCCGACCTGGTGCACGAGCGCCTTGGCTACATGCCGGACTTCTTCGGCGTTTACGACCAGCTGACCGCGGGTGAGTATCTCGACTTCTACGCCTCGTGTTACCGGCAGCCCAAAGCACGCCGCAAGAAGATCGCCGACGACCTGCTCGAACTGGTCGGACTGACCGACCGTCGCGACCAGGCGGTCGATACCCTGTCGCGGGGCTTGAAGCAGCGCCTCTGCCTCGCCCGGGCGCTGGTCCATGATCCTGCGGTCCTGCTGCTCGACGAACCGGCCTCGGGCCTCGACCCCCGCGCCCGCGTCGAGATGCGCGAGATCTTGAAAGAACTCCAGACCATGGGCAAGACGATCGTGATCTCGAGCCACATCCTGCCCGAGCTCACCGAGCTCTGCACCATGATCGGCATCATCGACCAGGGCCGGATGCGCGCGACCGGGCCGGTGCACGAGGTCATCCGGCAGTTGACCGCAGGCCGGCGGCTGCGGATCACCGTACTCGGACAGAAGGAAGAAGCCGCCGCGGTGCTCAAGCCCCTCGCCGCGATTCACGAGGTCGTGATGGTCAACGGCACCATCGAGGCCCAGTACGATGGGGACGACGCCGCCGCCGCCGGCATTCTCCAGACCCTGATCGCGGCCGGCATCAAGGTCTTTAGCTTCAGCCAGCTCGAGGGCGGCCTCGAAGACGCGTTCATGAAAGCGACGGCGGAGGACATCTGATGAACCGCATCGCGATCGCACTTTGGAACCCGATCGTCTCGAAGGAGTACCGATCGAGAATGCGCACCTGGCGGTCGCCCCTGGCGATGACGGTCTATATCTTGCTGCTGGGCGGCGTCGGATGGGCGATCTTTGCCTCGACCGCCGCCTCGGCACGCAACTCGTTCAACGGCACGCAGGCCGCCAACTATGGCCAGGTCCTATTCCTATGGCTGATCGTTTTCCAGATGGTGCTGCTGGCCTTCATCACCCCCGCGCTTACCGCCGGCGCCGTCAGCAGCGAGCGCGAGCGGCAGACGATCGACCTGCTGTTCGTCACCAGGCTGCCCGCATTTTCCATTCTCTGGGGCAAGCTGCTCGCTTCGATGTCATTCGTGATCCTGCTCCTCCTGCTCTCGGTGCCGATCTTCAGCCTTGTCTTCCTTTTTGGCGGGATCGAGCTCGACCAGGTGCTCATCGCATTCCTGGTGACCGCGGTCGCCGCCCTGACGCTCGGCATCATCGGCCTCGCCTGTTCGACCGCCTTCAAGCGGACGCTGCCGGCGACGGTCGCCGCGTATGGCGCCGCCTTCATCCTGCTGGCGGGCAGCCTGCTGTTCGGGCTGCTCTTCCCCACCAACATCGACCAGAACGCGACCAAGGCACCGGCGCCGCCGGCCGTCACCTACCTCAGCCCGCTCCTGCCGCTGGTCGTCATCGGCACGAATGGGCCGGTCAACGGCTACGGCGTCCGTTACGGCAACTTTGGCATCTCCCAGGGCGGCGGAATGGCCTGCAGCGCCTTGCCGAATGGCGCCCAGACCTGTTACGCAACGACGGTGCCGATCGGCAAGGGCGCGTTCATCAACCCACCGCAACCCAGTGGGACTACCATCCCCAGCGGGCTCTTCAGCGGCTGGCAATACTGGCAGGCGACGATCACGATGCAGCTCATCATCTCGCTGGCGGCGCTGATTCTGAGCGCCCTCCTACTGCCACCGATCCGGCATCTTCCCTGGCGACGGCGGGCTGGAGTGCCGGCATGAGGTCCCTCGACGCGATCATCCGAGAGCTCCGGCGTGCCGCTGCCCGCGCCCGGGCGGCGCGCTACGCCGTGCACGGCCTGGTGGGTGCGGTCGCGTGGGTGGCGCTGGTGCTGCTCATCGCGAGGCTGACGCCGTTCGAGCGGCGCGCCACGGTGGCGGTCGCCGGCATCCCGGTGGCGCTTGCGGTGGCGGCCATCGCGTGGCTGCTTCGCCGGCCGAGTGCCTCGATCTTGATGCGGCTCGCGGACATCCGGCTCGGCTTGAAGGAGCGGTTGTCAACCGCCTGGGAGCGGCGGTCCGAGTCCGGCGCCCTCGACGATGTGCAGCGGCGCGATGCGCTGCAACACGCGACGCGGATCCGGCTGGCGGCCGCATTCCCGGTTCGGGTGAACCGAGGCGAGGCCTCGCTCGTCGCGATCCTGGCGATTTTCGCCCTGGCGCTTGCGCTTCTCCCCAACCCGATGGATCAGGTCCTGGCGCAGCAGAAGGCGGATCGGACCAGCCAGGCCCGCGCAGCGAAAGCGGTCCAGGACGCCCAGAAGAAAGTCGCCGACAGCACCAAGCCGACATCGGTTGATCCCCAGGTCCAGAAGATTCTGCAGGACGCGCAGGCGAGGATTCGCCAGGCGGATAGTCCGCGCAAGGCGCTCGAGTCGATCACGCCGGCGGAACAGCAGCTGCAACGGCTGACCGACCCCGGCACGCCGGCGTTGAGCAGCAGCGCGCAGAATCTTGCCAACGCGCTCAGCAGCACAGCCGCGGGCAGCAGCGCCGCCCAGGCGATCAGCAGCAGCCCCGCGAAGGGAGCCCAATCGGTGCGCGACCTGGCCTCGCAGCTGCAAAACATGTCACCCAAAGACCGTCAAGAACTGGCGAAGGCGCTGGACAAGGCCGCACAGCAGGCGCAGAACAGCCAGATGCGCGATTCGCTGAGCAAAGCTTCCTCGTCTCTGCAGAACGGCGATACCAGTTCGGCCGCGTCGGCGCTCAACGACGTCGCCAGCCAGCTCGACTCGCTGCAGCAGCAGCAGAATACGGACCAGGCCGTGGCCTCGGCGATCAACGGCCTCGAAGCCGCGCGCCAGGAGCTCGCGACCCAGGCGGATCGCGACGCCACAGGCCAGGGTGGGCAACCGAACGCCGGCGCCAGCGCGTCGCCGGGGGCGGGCACTTCGCCCGGCTCGGGCGCGGGCGCATCACCGGGTGCGAGCGGCAGCGGAAGCGGGACCGGCAGTGGCACCGCGAACGGCACAGGCAGCGGCACCGGCACCGGTTCCGGCAGTGGCAGCGGGTCAGGCGGGACGAATGGCACGGGTTCGAGCGGTTCAGGCACAGGGAGCGGCTCGGGCGCGAAGAGCACCGAGCGGGTCTACGTGCCGGGCCAGCCGGTGCCCGGTCAGTCGCAGAACGATCCCACCCCGCTGGGACCCGGCCAGGACGTGCCGCTCAGCCCATACAGCCAGGTAATCCAGGCATACCAGCAGGCAGCGCTCGACGCCACCAACCAGAGTCTCATTCCGGGTAGTGAGCGCGACCTCGTCCGCCAGTACTTCTCGCAACTCGGTGAGCAGACCGGACCCGGTCCGCAATAAGTTAATCCGCCAGGGAGGATCATGATCGCCGAAGAACCGCGCGTCGACGCAACCCGGGTGACCGAGCTGGCGCAATCGCTCGAAGCCGAGCTCGCCCGTCTGATCGTCGGTCAAAAAGATTTACTCCGCGATACCGTGATCGCGCTGATCGCCGGCGGGCACGTCCTGCTCGAAGGTGTGCCGGGGCTGGGCAAGACGGTCCTGGTTCGTTCGCTTGGCCAGACGCTGACGATGAGCTTTTCGCGCATCCAGTTCACGCCCGACCTGATGCCCGCCGACATCGTCGGCACGAACGTCATCGGGGACGAGGCCGGCCGCCGCGAGTTTCATTACCAGGCGGGCCCCATCTTTGCGAATCTCGTGCTCGCCGACGAGATCAACCGCGCCACACCCAAAACGCAGAGCGCCCTGCTCGAGGCGATGCAGGAACACACGGTCACGGTGGGAACCCAGACCCGGCCGCTGCCCACGCCGTTTTTCGTCCTCGCCACGCAGAACCCGATCGAGCTCGAGGGAACCTACCCGTTGCCCGAGGCGCAGCTGGATCGGTTCTTTTTCAAAGTCCTCGTCCCCTTTCCCAGCGAGAAGGATCTCCTCGAGATCGCGCGGCGAACGACGGGCGAATCGACGCCGCAGCTGAAGCCGGTGGCCGACGCGAAGGCAGTCCTTAACGCGCAACGCGTGGCGCGCGAGGTCCCGATCGCTGAGCACGTGCTGGCCTATGCCGCGCGGTTGATCACCGCCACCCATCCCGACCGCACCCAGCTCGACGGCGTGAAGCGCTACGTCCGCTGGGGCGCCAGTCCCCGCGGCATGCAGACGCTGATCCTCGCCGGCAAGGTGCGCGCGCTGCTCGAAGGCCGCTACAACGTTGCCTTCGACGACCTCAATGCCGTGGCAGCGCCGGCGCTACGGCACCGGATCTTTCTGCAGTTCGAGGCCGAAGCCGACGGGATCGCGGCCGACAAGATCATCAACGACATCCTGGAGCAGACGCCCAAGGAACCCGGCCGGGAGTAGCCCGAATGGCCCCCTTGCTGGAGCCCGTCCTGCTCCGACGCCTCGAGGCGCTCGCACTGCAGGTGCGGCGCGCCGTCAGCGGCCAGATGGGTGGCGAGCGCCGCTCAAAGCGTCGCGGTCAATCCGTCGAGTTCGCCGATTACCGCAATTACACGCCCGGCGACGATTTCCGGTTGATCGACTGGAATGCGTACGCGCGACTCGATCGTTTCATGCTGCGGCTCTTCGTCGCGGAGGAAGAGCTTCCCCTGAGCCTGTTTGTCGACCTGAGCGGATCGATGGATTGGGGTAAGCCCAACAAGGCCGAGACCGCGCGAAAGCTGGCGGGCGCGATCGCCTACGTCGCGCTCGCGGCGCTCGACCGCGTTCGCCTCACGGTATTCGCCGAAGGTGAGACCTCGGGCGGCGCGCCAAGCCGCGGCCGTCGGGCCGCCGCGACCCTCTTCTCGCGGTTGCAATCGTTTCCCGCCGGCGGCCTGACCAACTACGAAAAACTGGTCTGGCCGATCGGCCGCCAGCGACCGGGCATGACGGTCTTGATTACGGACGGGCTCGGCGAATCGCCACTGGATCCCGCCTTGACGGCGCTGCAACGCGCGCACCAGGAAGGGGCCGTGCTTCAGCTGCTCGCGCCCCAGGAGCTCACGCCCGACTGGTCCGGCGACGCTCGCCTCAAAGATGCCGAAACCGGGGTCGAGCGCGAGTTCACGGCGACGCCGCTCACCCAGGGGAGCTACGTGAAGGCGCTGACCCAACGGACCGATGAGATCGAGCGGGCCGCGCATCGTCGTGGTCTGCGCTTCGCCCGGCTGTCCACGTCGGAGCCGATCGACGAGATGGTGCAGGTCACGCTGCGGCGGATCGGACTGCTGGCATGAGCGCGCCCCGGCGTGGAAAGGCGCGCGTGTCATGAGCTTTCTCGCACCGCTCGCCGGCGTCCTGGCGTTGACGCTGCCGGTCATCGTCGCCCTGTACTTCTTGAAGATCCGCCGGCCCACCCGCGTGGTGCCAGCGCTGCATCTGTGGCCGAGCCAGATCCGCGACCGCCAGGCCAACGTTCCCTGGCAGCGGCTGCGCCCGAGCTGGCTGCTCTTCTTGCAATTGCTGGCGGCCGCCGCCCTGGTCGCGGCCGCGGTGCAGCCCGTGTTGCCGGCGGGGGCTTCACTCGCCCGACACAGCATCGTGCTGCTCGACGCCTCGGCCTCGATGCAGGCCACCGATGTGACCCCGTCGCGGCTCGGCGAGGCGAAACGCCAGGTCAATGCCGTGATCGACCAGCTCGGCCCATCCGACCGAATGACCGTGATCGCGGTTGGACCGAATGCCAGAATCATCGCCTCGGTGACCGGCGACCGCGACGCACTGCATCGTGCGGTGAACGGCATCACGGCCAGCAATGGCCCCGCCGATCTGTCCGCGGCGTTATCCCTGGCGGCCGGCCTGGTTCGAGCCGGTGACGACGCACGCGCCTACCTCTTCTCCGACGGCATCGTCCAGCCGCTTCGCTCCTCCTTCGCCGCAGGCCTGCCGTTTCCGGTCGAGTATCACCGGGTCGGCACGTCGGGAGAGAACGTCGGGCTGACCTCGCTGACCGTGCGCACCAGCGCGCAGACACGCGCGGCCTACCTGCATCTACAAAACTTTGGTCAGCAGGTCCGGTCGGTCAGCCTCGAATGGCGCGCCGACGGTCACCTGCTCGACGTCCGGCCGCTGACCCTACCGGCCGGCCAGGGCCAGGACCTCGTCCTCCCGGTTCCGACAGACGCCACCTCGGTCACGGCGCACCTCACCGGCGGCGATATCTTGGGCGTCGATGACACGGCGACCGCCGTCGCCCGCACGCCACGCGCCTTCAAGGTGCTGTTGGTCACGCCGGGCAATGTCTTCCTCGAGCAGGCGCTGCGGCTGCGCACGGACTTTCAACTGGATGTCGTCGCGCCGACCGCCTATCACGCGAGCTCAGCCTATGCGATGACGGTCTTCGACCGGTTCGCTCCGCCCGTGATGCCGGACGGTCCCTTCCTCATGGTCGATCCGCCGGCGGCCTCGGCGCTGGCCGGCGGACCGGCGGTCGGAATCGGTCGCGTCCGCGCCGTCGACGCCGGCGACCCGCTGCTGGCCAACGTCGACCTTCAGGACGTGCACGTGGCGCGCAGCGAGGACCTGCGCGCGTCGACGTTCGGGAGGCCGCTGATCAGCAGCCTGCAGACGCCCCTGGTGCTGGTGCGCGACGAGCCCTTCCGGCAGGTGCTGATCGGCTTCGACCTGCACGAGTCCGACCTACCGCTCCGGATCGCCTTCCCCATCCTTACGCAGAACCTCAGCGAGTGGATGCTACCACCGAGCGTCCCGAGCCACAGCTTCGCTCCGGACGAGCCCGTCACCATCGTCCCAGAGCCCGGTGCCACGTCGGTCACCGTGATTCGGCCGGACGGCAACCGTCGCACGCTGGCGACCGGCGCGATCGCCACCTTCGCCGAGACCGATCCGACGGGCCTCTACACGGTCGAGCAGGCCATCGCCGGCCAGGTGCAGCGCTCATGGTTCAGCGTGAACCTGTTCTCCGACTCGATCTCGCAGCTCAAGCCGCCCGATCGGCTGACGCTACCGCCAACGCGGGCGGTCGCCATCCAGGCAACCCACCGCGGCCAGCTGGAGATCTGGCCCTGGATCGCACTGGCGGCGCTCGCTGTCGTCACCGCCGAATGGCTGGCCTTCCACCGTGGGCTTTGAACTAACCCGCCCCATCTTCCTGGGGGCGGGCGTCCTGGCGCTGGTCATCATCGTCGTCATCTGGCGCGTCTTCCCCCCGCCGCTGCCGCCGCGACGCGCCCGCCTATCGCTTGGCCTGCGCACGGTGATAGTGCTGCTGCTGACCGCTTCGCTGGCCGGCTTCCAGGTCCAGACCACGCCGAACAATCAATCGCTGCTGGTCGCCGCGGACCTCTCGGCCAGCGTGCAGAGCGCGCTCGACACCGAGGCCGCCATGGTCCGGCGCATCCTCCAGCAGCGGAGCGGCGAGAATCGGGCCGGCGTCGTCAGCTTCGGCCGCGACCCGCAAGTCGAGGTCAACCTCGGTACCAACCCGCAGTTCGGCGAGTTCCAGAGCCAGCCGAATCCGCATTACACCGACCTGGCAGCCGCCCTGCAGCTGGGGGGATCGATCCTTCCCGACGACGGCCGCAAGCACATCGTGCTCATCAGCGACGGCCGCGGAAATCTTGGCGATGCCGTTGGCGAAGCGCGACTGCTCCGTGCCGAAGGCGTTCGCGTCGACACGGTGGCGCTTCCCGTGCCGATCGGCCCCGAGGTGTACGTCGACCGGCTCGATGCCCCCCAGACGTTAACGCAGGGTCAGCAGGCCGACGCGCAGGCGCTGATCGTCAGCAACACGACCACCCATGCGACGGCGCGCTGGTATCTCGACCGCACCCTCATCAACACGACCCCACTTGACCTGGCGCCCGGCGAAACCACGATCAAGCAGAGCGTGAAGCCCGACCAGCCGGGATTCCATGCGGTCCGTGTCGTGATCGACCCCGTGCGCGACACGTACGCCGAGAACAACCTGGGCGAAGCCCTGATCCAGGTCGTGGGACCGGCACGCGTGCTGCTGGTCGAGAACACGCTGGGCGAGGCGGCGAGCCTCGAGTCGGCGCTGCGGTCGACCGGCATCGGGACCTCGGTCATCACCCCGGACCAGCTGCCGCGATCGGCGGCGGACCTCGCCGCCTACCAATCGGTTGTCCTGGTCAACATCCCGGCCTCGAGCCTGGGCACGGACGGCATGGCGCTGCTGCAGGCATCGGTCCACGACCTCGGCACCGGCCTCGTCGTCATCGGCGGCGCCGACAGCTATGGCCCGGGTGGGTACGCGGGCACGACGCTCGAAACGACGCTCCCGGTCCAGATCCAGCTGCCCCAGGACATGCAGAAGCCGCCCGTTGCGGTGATGCTCGTGCTGGAGTCGACGGAGAGCGGGCAGGGCGACCAGGTCTTGCGCGGCGCGGCGGAGTCGGTCATCGACCAACTCACGCCCCGCGACCTGGTCGGGGTCACCAACGGCAACATGGGGAGCATCGTCGTGCCGTTGGGACCGCTGACCGACAAAGCCGCCATCAAGAAAAAGATCGAAGCGATGGCCCTTGGCGATCCGCCGAGCTACTCGCCCGACCTGAGTGCCGCCAACGACCAGCTAACACCCGCGAAGGCCTCGATCAAGCACGTGATTCTCTTTGGCGACGGCGACCCCCCGGACCGCAACTACGAGTCCCAGATCACCGCGATGCACGGCCGCGGGATCACGGTCTCCACCGTCGCGATCGCGGCCACCAGCTTCGATGCGGCCACGATGCAGGCGATGGCAGGCTGGGGACATGGCCGCTTCTATCAGAGCAACAGCCTGTCCGACGTGCCACAGATTTTCTTGAAGGAAACGCGCGAGGCGCTGAAGCCGTGGATCGTCGAGGGCCGCATTGCGCCGCAGCTCGCCTCCCTGGCCGACGTGCTCCCCGGCGTGCCGCTCGACACCTTCCCAGACCTCACCGGCTATGTCGCGACCACCCCGCGCGCCGCCGCCGACATCGTGTTGAAGAGTCCGCAGGGCGATCCGCTGCTGGCGACCTGGCAGTACGGCCTCGGCCGCGTCATGGCCTGGACCAGTGATTCGCAGGGCCGCTGGACCGCCGACCTGCTCCAATGGTCGGCGGCCAATCGATTCTTTGGCGACATCGTGCACGCGAGCCTGCCGCAGCCGGGGGATCCGGCGCTGCAGGTCGAGACTCGCGTCGTGGGCGACCACACCCACCTGCTCGTCACAGCGCCGCCGACGTCCGGTGCGACGGTGACCGTCAACGCCCTCACCCCGGACCTGACGGCCGCCAGCCTGGTCCTGTCGTCCACTGGGCCCGGCCGTTTCGAGGGCGACCTGCCGACCGACCAGGTGGGGAGCTACTTGCTGCACGTGAGCCAGTCGGCCGGCGGCGTCGTTCGACACACGACGACCACCGGGCTGGTCGTCCCCTACTCGCCCGAATACCGGGATCTCGGCACCGACGTCGCCACCCTCAAGGCCATCGCCCAGGCCGGCGGCGGGGTCTTGCTCGGTGATGTGTCGCAGGCATTCCGCATGCCAGTCCCGACCGTGCGCGCCGCTGTGCCCATTGGCGAACTGCTGGTGGTGCTCGCGATCCTGCTCTTTCCGCTTGACGTCGCCTTGCGCCGGCTGATCTTCCGCCTCGAGGACATGCCCGCGTGGCGAGCGGCCGTCGCCCGACGGCCGACGCCTGCCGTCCCGGCGGAAGCCACCGTGACCCGGCTCAAGGAACGCGTCGAAGGCGTGCGCGCCGCGCGCGCCGCCCAACCGCGGAAGCCGAAGAAGCCGCCGGAGGATCCGACCGGCGACCTGTTGGCCCGCCGCCGCCGGCGCTGATTTTTAGCCTGTGTTTATCCGCAACCCCGTAAACTAGCCAGCGATGTTCCCCGGAGCTTCGCTAATCGTCACGATCATCAACCTGTTCATCCTGGTGTTGATCGTCCGTGCCATCTTCTCCTGGTTCCCGGGCATGATCTACTCGCAGGCGGGTCGGTACATCCTGCTCGCCACCGAGTGGTACCTGGCGCCGATCCGGCGGGTCATCCCCCCGGTGGGCGGCCTCGATCTCTCGTTCCTGGTCGGCATCATCATTCTTTATGCGCTTGCTGCGTTCATCGGCTCCGGCAATATCGTCAGCACCCTGATCCTGATCGTGGGTTACGCACTCGTGTTCATCATTATTTTGCTGCTGGTCCGCATCTTCTTTGGCTTCTTCCGGATGGATCCCTGGCACCCAATTACACAGATGATCACGCAGAGCACGGAGCCCTTCGCGCGACCGTTCCGGGGCTGGTTCCCGCGGCGCCCTGGCGTGTTCGACTGGGCGCCGGTGGCCGCCTTCGTGGTGGTGCTGGCGGTCTACATCTTCGTCAGCAGCCTGGGCCGTTTCGGGATCGGCTAACCCAAGTCCCTCTACGCCCGCTTATTGGGGAATCTGATCAAGCCTTATCCAATGGGCCGCAAGGGCGACCGCCATTAGGATGAGGACTATCAGCAGCAAACATCCAGTCATGTAGACCGCCACAGAACCGGTCCAATAAAGGCCTAATGGTCGGCGGCGAAAGGGCTTAGCGCCCCAGAGGCTCGTACCAAGCTATTCAATGGGCCTCCTCCGCGCCCGTTCCGCGGAACCGGCCTTCCCGGGCGCTATTCGAATGCGACTCCGACCTGGCAGTACAAAGACAAGCCAGGCCACCAAACCCACGCCGTTGCTTCCGCCGACAACCAGTCCGGCCCAGCGCGGCACACCTTCCGCAGGGCGGAGCTCCCACGCACCGGCGGCTAAGCTAGCCACAGCGATAAGTACTGAAATCCAGAAGTGCCGACGATTCCTGCAGTAGACCAAGAAGGCAACAGATAAGACCACCGCGGCGCTAAACGCAATCCACTGTGCAGTCGATTGCGTAGGACTTAACGGAAAGACCAGAAATCGATAGGCGATCAGCACGCCAGCTAGGAACATCAGCCCCAGGCCCACCCTCTCGCTTTGTGGCAACGCAGGCGCCTGAATTGATTTGTGGGAATTCTTCTTCAGAGTTTGGCGATTCGGCTTACCGATCCAGAATTGTCCTTGAAACCGCCCACAAAAGACGGTCTCGCGTATGCAACGCGGACCGCTTAGCCTCTCTTGCCGCTTGGGAGTGGTCAATACAAAGCTGGTTCGTGACTCGAACTAGATGTCCGCTGACGACCCGAAGCACGAACGGTTGCGCACGTAGGGTGATCAGATCAACAAGTGGTCAGGGATTAGCACCGCGGTTATCGATCGGCTTGGCGTCGAGGGTTCTGATCAGAAATGCTTGCAGATGCATCTCTCCGTCTCTCGACCGCTCTGTTTGAAGGTAAATGCCGACCCAGCCTATAACCGTCGCCAAAATGGCAACGCCAACGGGCTGAATGCTCCGCATGTGTAACGCCGTCGCCAAGGCGGTAAGCCAGATGATGACAACGATTGCGGTGAGGAGTCCGCGAACACCAGCGTTGAGACGGAAAGCACCAGACACTATGCTGCCCTCGGCCGATAATTCAACCTTCCCATAGAGCTTCCGCCGGTAAGCGGTTCCTTTCACTCCATAAGAGACGAGCCTAAAGGCGGTTCCGCTGAAGTCCCCAAACACTCCCGACAGCGGCCGTTTGATGAACGGCTCCGGCCCGTCGATCTCCCCTCGGAGTCGCCGAATAACCTCTTGAGGCGGTAGCGCCGTCTTCAGGAATATTCGACCACCACCCAAAGACCACCGATCAGGGATCATTGACCGAAAGGAGCCTACGGGCCCAAATCGTATGTATTCTGCGCACCCAGCTGCCATCCTCCCCCAGAAACGATATCGACCTCCCGATCCTTCGGATCAAGCTTGCCGGCCTTGCTATCAAATCCATATCACCAACAGACTCCAATCTCGTCGCGCATGGCAACAGACAACAGCGTCTGAGTGCCGCTCATTGGCAGCCTTCGCTGACCAGACAACGTATGGAACCTTTCCAATTACTACTATCCTCTACGGTCCTCGGAACATCGGGCTAACCTGCGGTTCTCCATGGCGTTCGGGCGAAAAAAGACTCTCCGACAAAGAGTCGCCTACTTACCGCCGATGTCAGGGGATCACCCCGGCCTGTGCGCTGAAAATCACGTTGACGATTCCAACAAGCAACACAAGACCCCCGATGATTGGCACCCGGCTTGCTATTCCTGCGGTTCGGATTACGAGCGCGACGGTCAGAATTACGACTGCCACCTCGGCCACGGCGACTCCACGCAGCAATTCCGCACTACGAGCGAACCCAAGCCTTTGCTGCTTGTCCGCAAGGCGGACGAATTCGACCAGAGAGCCGATGAGCATTATCGTGCCCACGCCAAACGCGGTCCAGGAAAGCATGGCCTTAGACCCGCTTCTCACAAGACAAGCTCCGTGGTAACTACAGCTAGCTGCTCGCGGAAGAGCCGACAAGTGTCCGCGGCTGACGACCGCTGTTGACCTGGCGCTCGGGGGCACGACGCCGGATCAATTCCGGGCGCCAGACTTATGACGATGACGCCTTGCCTGCAAGCAAGTCTTCCAACCATTTTCGGAACTCATGCACCGAGATCCATCCGTATTTTCGGCTTTCAGGGTCGGGATCATCGGCCACCATATCGAGCTTTTCGTGTATCTCGCCAAAAAACTTCCAGTCGTCGTCAGTGAATGAATCATCGCGAATATCGTCGGCGAAGTGAAAATAGAAGCTCTTGTGAAACGTCGCAAAGTCGTCCTTTTGATGGACGAACCTGGATAGCAAATCCATCAGGTAGCGCCGTTCATTGAGTTGCTCTTCCGTTTGGGACGTGTCTATTGAAATCTCCCGCTTTGAATCTTGTTGTACAGCTTCCTCGCCTGATTAAGCCCGCCTTTTGGCGCTGCGGGCTTCGTGACTCGGACTAGATGGCTGATGAGCCGACCAGGGTCCGGGGCTGTCGGCCACCGTTGACCTGGCGCTCGGGTGCACGCCGCCGGATTACTTCGAGGCGCCAGACGGGGCGGCTGAACAGCGCATCGATCTCGCGCTGGGCGCGATCACCGGCCAGCCCACCGCCCTGGACACGGAACTTCTCGCCGAGGTCCATGTCGACGATCTGATCGGCGCGTTGCAGGTGGAGCACGACCCGGTCGGGCCCGGCGCAGCGGCCGAGGATGTCCTGGAGGGCCGCCATTTGATCCGCTGTCGCCTCGGCCGGCACGTCGAGGTGGACGACCTGGTTGCGCACCCAGAACTCGTGCCCGGCGTCGTCGAAGGCGAGGATCTCATCCGCGATGACCTTCGCCTGTTCGGCGCGCTCCTCGTCGTCGCCGGCGGCTGCGCGGGCATCGACCTTGCCCCGAACGATGACGACGGTGTCGGACAGCAGCAAGTTACGACGCTCTTCGAAGATTCTTGGGAAGACGATGACTTCGATCGTCGCGGTCAGGTCCTCGAGCTGGACGAAGGCCATCGCCTTGCCGGATTTTGTGACGATAGGTCGCACCGACTTGATCACGCCACCGATGCGGACTTCGTAGTCCTCCATGTCCGGCGTGACCTGGTTCGCATAGGTATCGACCTTGGCGTGGAGCTCCTGCTCGATCCGCCGCAGCGGGTGATCGGAGAGATAGAGACCGAGCAGTTCTTTCTCGCCCTTGAGCCGCTCCTCGTCGGGCATCGGCGGGACGTCGGGGATCAGCCCGGCGGCTGGGTCGTCGAGCTCATCGGCGTCCGGCAGCATCCCGAACAAGTTGGTCTGGCCGCTCTCGCGCTCGCTGATGATCTGGGCCGCCCGGTCGCTGACGCGGTCGATGCTGGCAAATAGCCGGCCCCGCTCGCCGAGGCTGTCCGTGGCACCGGAGCGGATCAGACTCTCGAGGACGCGCTTGTTCATCTCGCGCGGGTCGACCCGGACGGTGAGATCGAGCAACGACTTGAACGGGCCGTTAGCCCGCCGCTCGACGAGCAGCAGCTCGATGGCTCGGACACCAACGTTCTTGATGACGGCCAGGCCGTAGCGAATCTTCCCATCCTGCACCGAGAACCCGGCCTCCGAGTAATTGACATCCGGCGGCAGGACTTCGATGTTGCGCGCGTGGCAGTCGAGAACGGTGGCCGCCACTTTGTCGTAGTTACCGGCTTCGTTGTTCAGCAAGGCGGCGAGGTACTCGAGCGGATAGTTCGCCTTCAGGTAGGCGGTCTGGTAGCCGATCACGGCATAGGCGGCGCTGTGAGCCTTGGGGAATCCGTACCCGGCGAAGAAGGCCATCAGGTCGAAGATCTCGGTGGCCTTCGCCCCCGTGACGCCGCGCTCCACCGCGCCGGTGATGAACTTAGCGCGCATCTTCGCCATCTCATCCTTCTTCTTCTTGCCCATCGCTGCGCGTAGGACATCGGCCTCGCCCAGGCTGAAGCCCGCGAGCTGGCGAGCGATGTTCATGACCTGCTCCTGGTAGACGATCACGCCGTAGGTTTCTTTAAGAATCGGCTCGAGCTGAGGCAGCAAGTAAACGATCTCCTCCTCGCCGTGCTTGCGCTTCACGTACTGGTCGACCAGGCCGCCCTCCAGCGGACCGGGGCGGAAGAGCGCGTTCGCGGCGGTGATGTCATCGAATGTGGTCGGCCGCATGTCCTGCAGAAGGCGGCGCAGGCCGGGCGACTCGAGTTGGAAGACGCCGTTGGTATCGCCGGCCTGCAGCAACCGGAAGGTCGCGGGGTCATCCCATGGGATCTGGGCGAGGTCCAGTTTCAGCTTTCGTGTCGCCTCCAGATTTTTCAGCGCGTCCTCGATGATCGAGAGGTTGCGCAGCCCGAGGAAGTCCATCTTCAGCAGCCCAATCTTTTGGACCGCATTCATCTCGTACTGCGTCATCACCGCGCGCTTCTCCTGGCCGTTCTTCTCGCCACGGGTGATGCTGGCTTGTAGTGGCACGTACTGTTGCAGCGGCTCCGGCGTGATCACGATGCCGGCCGCATGCGTCGAGGCGTGCCGAACAAGGCCTTCGAGCTTCCGCGCGTTCCTCAACAGGCGCTCGTAGAGCGGATCCTTCTCGGCCTGGGCCAGCTCTGGAACCATTTGGATCGCCTTGTCGAGCGTCATGTGGAGCGTCGGCGGGACCAACTTTGCAAGGTGGTCGACCTCGCGCAGCGGGACGTCAAGGGCGCGGCCCACGTCACGAATAACCGCGCGCGCTTTCATCGTGCCGAAGGTGATGATCTGGGCGACGTGATCCTGGCCATACTTCTGGCCCACGTAGTCGATGACCCGATCGCGATTCCGGTCGTCAAAGTCGACATCGATATCGGGCATCGAGATCCGTTCGCGGTTGAGGAAGCGCTCGAAGATGAGGCCGTGTTGGAGCGGGTCGAGAGTGGTGATGCCGAGCGCATAGCAGACGATGCTGCCGGCGGCCGAGCCGCGTCCTGGCCCAACGGCAACGCTGTTAGCTCTGGCATAACCGATGAAGTCGCTGACGATCAGGAAGTAGGATGCGTAGCCCATGTCCTGAATCACAGCCAGTTCCGTCTCGAAGCGATCGCGCACCTCCTGGCCCATTTCTGGATAGCGCGCCTTTAAGCCCGTTTCCGCCAACCCTCGGAGGTAGGCCTCGGCGGTTTCGCCGCGAGGCACCTCGAATCGAGGTAAGAGGGGCTTGGTGTCGAGCTCGAGATGGCAACGCGCCGCGATGCGGACAGTGTTGGCGACCGCCTCCGGAAACTCCCGAAACCGCTCCGCCATTTCGGCTGGGGTCTTGAGATAGAACTCGTCGTTGTGGAAGCGCATCCGCTTCTGGTCCGAGACGACGGTGCCGGTCTGCAGGCAGAGAAGGATGTCATGCGCCTCGGCATCGTCCTTGCGGGTGTAGTGGGAGTCGTTGGTGGCGACGAGCGGAATCCCGGTGCGTTGCGAGAGGCGCGCCAGGCCCTCGTTGACGCGAGCCTGCTCAT
>Ga0207646_10002222_pt1 | contig 23112 bp, 22 predicted proteins | sample KBSK5502metaG_FD_184343 | JGI IMG/M metagenome (GOLD analysis project Ga0207646, IMG submission 184343) | Corn, switchgrass and miscanthus rhizosphere microbial communities from Kellogg Biological Station, Michigan, USA - KBS K5-50-2 metaG... | ecosystem: Host-associated > Plants > Roots >... | reverse complement strand
GCGCCGGTGGCGCCCGTCGGGCCGATCGGACCCTGTGGACCGGCGGGCCCGGTTGCGCCCGCGGCGCCGGTGGGGCCAGTGTCGCCTTTTAGGCCCTGGGGACCCTGGAGACCGGCAGCGCCGGCCGGTCCCTGGGTGCCGGTCGCGCCCGTGTCACCGGGGGCACCAGTATCGCCCTTGAGACCCTGGGCGCCCTGCGGGCCCGTTGCGCCCGCGGGGCCGGTGGCGCCCGCCGCGCCCGTGTCACCCTTGTCACCCTTGACGCCCTGCGCGCCCTGCGGGCCGACAGAGCCCTGAGCTCCGGTTGCGCCGACCGGGCCGACCGGGCCAACCGGGCCGATCGGCCCCTGCGGGCCAGCCGGACCCTGGGCACCTTGTGGACCGACCGGACCCTGGTCGCCCGTGTCGCCTTTGCCGGCAAACGCGCCCGGGATGCCCTGAGGTCCTTGCGGGCCGGAAATTCCCTGAGGCCCTTGCGGGCCGACCGGCCCCGGTGCGCCCGTTAGGCCGATCGGCCCCGGTGGGCCGGACGGTCCTACAGCGCCGTCGGTGCCAGGTGCTCCCTGTGCCCCCTCGAGACCTTGAGCACCTTGCGCGCCCTGTGGGCCTGCGCCCGGCGCGCCGGCCAGAGTTGTCTTCCCGACGGTTCCGGCGCCGTTCGCACCGCCGGGGTCGAAGCCTGCCGAGGTCGAATTCTTCCTAGAGGCGCCGTCACGGCCGGCTTTGCTTCGAGCCCCGCCCGCCTCTGTGGCTCCGTGGGGTCCGGCCGCCCCCGAGCCACCGGGGGAGCCTTGAGCGCCATCTTGGGCTTTGGAGCCCTGGCTCGGGTCGCGGAGGACGACCGACGAGAATGGAGCGTCCGCGCGCTGGGCCGGTTCAGTTCCGCCCGAAGAGCCGCGAAAAACGTACGCCCCGGCGCCGGCCGCGAGCAAAAGGGCCAAGATCCAAACGCGCGCGGTCGTGAGGATCGTGTGAGAACCGTCGGCCGGCTCGTGGGTTCGAGAAGAAGAACGTCGTAGATTCTTGAGCCTCGCCACTACAAGCCTAGGCTTCGACCAAGCAGGCAGGAAACCGGTGTGTGTTCGGTGTGAAAGCCGTATGACCGGGCCGAAAATCACCCCTAGGGGGGACAGCGACACAGGCATCCAGCTCGAGAGTGCGTTTCGGCAAGCCGCTGCGTCTGATATCCCCCGTGCATGGCCAGCGTGCTCGTGGTCGACGACGAGGCCGACATTCGCAGTCTGGTGCGCGAGTTACTCGAGCGTGCCGGGCACGACGTCGTGGAGGCGGGAGACGGCAGCGAGGGTCTCCGGGTCTTCTTCTCGTCGCGACCGGACCTCGTCGTTCTCGACGTCTCGATGCCCGGCCTCGACGGCTGGGAGACGCTGGAACGGATCCGTGAGCTGAGCGATGTGCCGGTTGTAATGCTGACAGCGCAGGCGCAGGAGCTGGCCAAGGTCCGAGGTCTCCGAGGTGGCGCGGACGACTACGTGACCAAGCCGTTCGGCCGCCAGGAGCTTCTGGCCAGGGTCGAGGCGAATCTCCGCCGGCGGCGCAGCGACGCCGATTCGGCAGCGACCTATAACGACGGCTTCGTCACCGTCGACTTTGCCCAACGCGCCGTCAAGGTTGGTGAGACCGCGCTGTCACTCACCCCGCTGGAGTTTCGGATGCTCGCCGCCTTCGTCCGCAACGAGAACCAGGTCCTCTCCCATGAGCAGCTGCTCGAGCTTGCCTGGGGAGATGCGCGGAACGTCGAACGCGATCAAGTCAAGCTGTACGTCGGGTACCTTCGCCGCAAGCTCGGTGCGCCCGCGGGCGAAGAATCGCCGATCGAGACGGTCAGAGGCTTCGGGTACCGCTACCGTGCGCCCTCGGCCGCCTGAGCTCCGCCTCCGTATCCCCCGTCCGGGTGTGGTCACCGGTCACTGGTTCTCAATGCTTCGTCCCCAGCGGCCGAAAGAGAGGTTATGGACGCGCAGCTTGCGGTTGCTCAGGCGCTTCGCTACGCAGACGAGCTTCGCCAGCTTCACGCCGGCGAACGTGCGCAGCGTGCGCTCGCCGAGCGCGCGCTAACCGAAATCCAGGACTCGTACAGGACGACCGTGCGTGCCCTTGCGGCCGTACTCGAGTTGAGAGACGACCAGACCGGGAATCACGCGCAGCGTGTGACCTCGCTGGGCCTCGAGTTGACACGGCGTGTCGTACCGGAGCTCGAAGAATCGGAGCTCGAATACGGGTTCCTCCTTCACGACCTGGGCAAAGTCGGGATCCGCGACAGCGTTCTGCTGAAGCCGGGGCCGCTCGACGAGGAGGAGATCGAGCACATGCGGTTCCACACGACGCTCGGCGAGCAGATCGTCGCAGCGATCCCATATCTGAGCGGGGTCGCGCGCGAGGTGATCGCGTCGCACCACGAGTGGTGGGACGGGTCGGGCTACCCGCGTGGGCTGAAGGGCGAGGAGATCCCACTTGCCGCAAGGATCTTCTCGGTCGTCGATGCGTTCGACGCGATGACGAACGACCGGCCCTACAGAGTGGCGCTGCGCCTTGACGAGGCGCTCGGCGAGCTCGAGCGCGGCGCGGGGACGCAGTTCGAAGCCTTGCTGGTCGGGCCGTTCATCGAGCTCGCGAGCGAGTTCCGCCCGGCCGCGTGATCGTTCCGGTTGATGCCTTGGGGGTAGGACCGATCGCTGACGGCAGGCAACGTGCAATCGGTAGGGTGGCATGCTTGAAGATCGAGCGCGGTCGGGCGTTCGTGGCGCTCGACGGTGCGTGAGTTGCGTCGGCAAGGAGTTTCCACGTCCGCCGTACTGACTGGAAACCTGGAGTGGGGATTCGACGAGGCGGTCGAGCGAACCCACAATCTCGGTCTGCTGTGAGCGGTGCCGAGGGCGATCCGACGCAGGCCGCGGCAGTGGCCGTCTCGGAGCTCGCGCACGAGCTGAGGACGCCGCTGGCGGCGATCGTGGGTTTTGCGGAGCTTCTCCGCGCCCGCGACGACGAACGCCTCCGGCTCGAGGCCGCCGACCAGATCCTCGCCGGAACGACGCGTCTGTCGCGCGTCGTCGACGAATTCGTGACCGTGTTCGAAGCGGACCCGGAGCTCGCAGCGCGCTTTTTCGACGTGCGCGCCCGTACTGCACTCGGGGGCGGCAAATGAGTCAGAAGCGCGTCTTGATCGTCGACGACGACGAGGCGATCCGCAGCCTCCTGCGCATGACCTTTCCGGAGGACGTATACGAGCTCAGCGAGGCGTCGGACGGTGATCAGGTGCTGAAGCTGCTCGAGGGCGGACCGATCGACATCGTGATCCTGGACTGGAAAATGCCCCGGCGCCACGGCGCCCTCGTGCTCGACGAGTTGAAGGCGCGCGACCCGGAGCTACCGGTGATCGTTCTGACGGCCGAAGGACGGGATACCCACCGCGCGCTTGCGGACGAGCTTCGCGCGGACGCCTTCCTCCAAAAGCCGTTCAGCCCGCTCGAGCTCCTCGCCACGGTCGAGCGCCTGCTCGCGACGAAGTCGGACTAGGCTGCCGCGGCCGCGGTTCTGAGAGCGCGCTCGACTAGCCTGCGCAGCTCCTCAACCGAGAAGGCGCTCTTCTCCAGGAGCGCGATCGCACCCTGCTGCAACTGTCGTCGCTCCTCCGCCGACAAATGGCGGGCGGTCAGCACGATAACCGGGATATTGCGAGTCTCGGGATCGGCCCGAAGTCGCTCGAGGACAGAAAAGCCGTCGAGGTTCGGCATGATCAGGTCGAGGAGGACAACATCTGGTTTTCGACGCGCAATTTCGGCGAGCGCGTCCTTTCCGTCCGTCGCTTCCCGCAACTCGACGTCGCTCCGCTTTAGGGTCTCGAAGACGAGCCTGCGGACACTGACGTGATCGTCGACCACGAGCACGGAGCCGCGGCCGTCTGGAAGCAGACGCTCGATCGCCTCGCCAATCCGCCGCTGCGAAAACGGCTTCATGATGAAGTCCGCCGCACCGAGCACCGCTGCGCGCTGGCGTCCGTTGCCGCTCGTACAGACCAGAACCGGAATGTGGCTGGTCTCGGGGTCTGCCTTCAGCGACGACAGCACCTGCCAGCCGTCCAGCTGGCCGGCAAGGGTGATGTCGAGACAGATGAGCAGCGGTGGCCCCTCGGTAGCGCGCGCAAGCGCCTGTTCTCCGCTCGCTGCGATTTCGACTCCGTACCCGCTCGCCGCAAGGTGCTCTGAGAGTAGCGAGGCGATTGCCGGATCGTCCTCGACGACAAGGACGTGCCCGTCTTCCGGCGGCTGATGGCCTTCCGGCCGGGGCAGCTCGAACCAGAACGTCGATCCTCCGCCCTCAACGCTCTCGAAGCCGATTCGCCCGCCGTGAGCCTCGACGATCTCGCGGCAGAGGGCGAGCCCCAACCCGGTGCCTCCGATCTCGCGGGTGTCGGAGGTGTCGACCCGGAAGAATTTCGTGAACAGGTTGCGCTGCTGGTCGGCCGGGATGCCGAGACCCGAGTCCGCAACCGAGATGCGCGTGAAGGCGCCGCGCGCCTGTACCCCTACCTTGACAGTCCCGCCGCCGGGCGAATACTTGATCGCGTTCGAGAGCAGGTTCGCAACCACTTGAGCGATCCGGTCCTCTTCGCCAAGCAAGGTGACCGGCTCGTCGGGAAGCTCGATCTCCACGGAGTGATTCGGGCTCTGCTGCGAGTAGACCTCGGCCTGTGCGAGCAGAACGTCCTGTAGGACGAACGGCTCCAGCGCGAGCTTGAAGTTCCCTTCCTCGATCCGCTGCAGGTCGAGGAAGTCGTTGATCAACGTCGTCAGCCGCTTCGCTTCAGCGTGGATCGTCGCCAGGTAGCGCTCGCGCGTTTCCGCGTCGACGTTCCGCTGCGTCAGCAGTTCGGCGAAGCCGAGGATGCTCGCCAGCGGCGTTCGCAGCTCATGCGAGACCGTCGCGACTACTTCGGACTTCAGCCGCTCCGCTTCGCGCTCGGCCGTCACATCGCGGAGCGTCACGACTTTGCCGATCACATTCCCCTGACCGTCACGGATTGGCGCGACGCGGCGCACAGTCGAGCGACCCGTGGCGGCGATCTCGTATTCGTCGATCCGCTCGGTGGGCGTCGGGCCGAGGACCTCCTCGACCCCTTTGCGATACGCGTCGGGGTTTTTGACCCGTTCGGCAACCGCCGCCGCCACCTCCGCGATCGAGCGATGACCGTCGATCAACCTCGCCGGTTCGCCGAGCAGGTCGGAGGCGAGGCGCTCGAGCGCCGAGTTGACGAAGAGTGGCCGGCCCTCGAGATCGAGGATAACGACTCCGTCGGCACTCGCCTCGAGTGAGGCTGTCTGGATGTTTGCCTGCCGCGCAAGTTCCTCCGCGGCCAGCTTGCGCTCGCTGATGTCGGCGAAGTTGACGACTGCGCCGGTGACGCCGTCGGTCTCGGCCAACGGCTGCGCCGAGTACCGTGCCGGGAAAGACGTGCCGTCGCGTCGCCAGAGCACATCGTCCTCGACCAGGCACGCCTCGCCGCGCCGGAGCGCGCGGTGAACCGGACAGTCCTCGACCGGATAGGGCTGACCGTCGGGACGCCTGTAGTGGATCAGCGCGTGCATCTCCTTGCCGACGACCTCGGCCGATTCGTAGCCGAGCATCTGTGCGCCTGCCACGTTGATGAAGGTGCAGCGGCCCTCGCGGTCGATTCCGTAGATCCCCTCACGGGTCTCCTCGAGCAGAACCTTTGCCTGCTCCAGGTAAGGCTGCCGCGCTTCGAGCTCGGCGTGCGCCTCGGCGAGCTGCGACTGTTGGTCCTCCAGCTCCACCGTCTGCAGCTCGAGCTCCTGGTTCTGACTCTCGAGCTCGTCGTGGCTGGCCTGTAGCGAGTCGGCCATCTCGTTGAAGCCTCGGCCCAGGTCCGCAATCTCGGCCGCGCCGGCCGCAGGCACACGGGCGGACAGGTCTCCTCCCGAAAGCCGTGCCTCCGCAGCCGCGAGTCGACGAACCGGAGTGACGATCACCCGCGTTAGATAGCCGCCGAAGAGGAGAATCAAGAGCACAGACCCTCCCAGACCGCCGGCACCGAGTGCGAGCGCCCATCGGGCTTCCGCTTCCCTGTGAGACTGGCGCTTCGCTGCGAGCTCCTGCTCGGCCTCGGTGAAGTCTTTGAACTGGCGGCGGATCGCGTCGACTCGTCTTTTGCCGTCGCCGGTGGAGACGATCGCGGCGGCGTGGTCGAGACGTCCTCGCAATGCCGTCCTCACGAGTGGGACGGCGTACTGGACGATGTACGACCGGATTGCTGCGTCGATGGCGAGGGCCCGTCGTTCCTGACTCCGGTTGTCGCGCACGAGCCGGTCGAGCTGCTGAAGGTCGCCGCCCAGGAGGCTTCGGCGCGCGTTGCGCCAGGGCTCCAGGAAGCGCGGGTCGCCGGTGATGATGAGACCGCGCTCACCTGTCTCGAGATCGATAACGCGCCCTTGGAGGTCGGTGACATCGATGAGCACCTGCTGAGAGTGGGCGGCCCGCCTCGCATCGCTCCTCAAAGCGTTCATCACGACGATGAGCACCCCGAACGCGCCGCCGACGACCACCGCTAGCGTGGCGCTCGCGAGCACCATCCGCGCGGTCAGGCCGCCCCGCCTCATCCGCGGACCTTGCGGTACGCGTGCGCTCCGACCCGCTCGAGACCGAGCGCTTGTGGCGACGAAAGACGCTCGCTCCGTCCGAGCAGGAGGACCCCGTCGCTCGCGAGCGCTCCGGCAAGAGTTGCGTGCAGCGCGGTCTTCGCTTCGGGGTTGAGATAGATCGCCAGGTTCCGGCAGATGACGAGTCGCCACGGCCCCTCGGGGGCGCCGTCGCGGACAAGATCGCGGTGCTCCCACCGAAGTCGTGAACGAACCTGAGCGGCCAGCGAACCATCCCGAGCGAGCCTCGTGGCGGCGACCAGGTTCTCGACCAGCACGTCGCTACCGAGCAGAGATGCGCGCTCGATTGCGCCGAGCCGATCGAGCAGCAGGGCGAGGCTGGCGAGCTCCGAGCCGTCCGCACAGCCGGCCGACCAGACGGTCAGCTCGCGCCCGTCGGCGAGGAGCAGTGGCAGCAACTCATGCTCGAGCAGCTCGAACTGCCCGGGATCTCGGAACATCCGAGAAACCGAAACCGCGATCGAGCGGCGGAACCGACTACACGCCGCCTCGTCGTTGCGAAGATACGCCGCAAGCGAAGCTTGGTCGATCAGGTGCTCGCGCTCGAGCGCCCGCCGAACGCTTCGGAAGACGTGAGACCGCCTGTACGCCTCGAGCGGAAGGCCTGAGGCCCGGGAAAGCTCTTCGAGCGCTGCCGGCGTCATCGGGCCGCCGCCGCTAGCAATCGCTCGGCGAGGGCGCCGAGCTCAACCGGACTGAACGGCTTGGAGACGAAATGATCTACCCCGGCCTTCTCGGCGGCTGCGCGGTCGCCGGCCTGAACACGCGCCGTCAACATGATCACGGGCGTCTCGGCGAATCGGCGTTCGCTCCGCAGCTCAGTCAGGACCTCGAGCCCCGTTCGGCCGGGCATCATCATGTCGAGCACGATCAAGTCGGGCTCGAGGCGGCGTGCGAGCTCCAAGGACTCGTCGCCGTCGCGTGCCTCGTGCAGGTCGTAGCCGTCCTCCTCCAGGGCCGCCCGAACAAGCGTGCGCAAAATCTCTTCGTTATCGCAAATGAGGACTTTCGGCGGCACCGCGCTTGCCCCTTCCGTCGTCTGCCCGTTCGTCCAACGTATCGGCCTTCCCGGTCGGAGCTTGAGTCGCCCCAGGCGCATCGCTGTGTGGGTTGTCCCCCGTTTGCCTAACCGGTCAAGACAAGTGCCCGGACGCTTGCGAGCGGGAGCTCGACGCGGACGGACGTGCCTACGCCCTCGCGGCTCTCGACCGAAATTCGCCCGTCGTGCCGTTCCACGATCGCCTTCGTGATCGCGAGGCCGAGGCCGGTTCCGGGGATCGCGTTGTCGGTCGCCCGCGAGCTCCGAAAGAAGCGCTCGAACAAGCGGGTCTGCTCAGCCGCGGGAATCCCGACGCCGTTGTCCTCGACCTCGAGGACAGAGCGGTCACCGTCAACGCGCAGCGCAATGGAAACGCGGCCCCCTTCGGGGGTGAACTTCAGCGCGTTTGAAACGAGATTGTCGAGCACCTGGGCGAGGCGGGCCCGGTCGCCGAGAAGGCTGGGGAGAGGTGCAATCGACGTGACGAGCTCGATCCGACGGGACTCGGCGATCGGACGAAGAGCCTCGATCGAATCTTGCACCACCTCTTCGAACACGACGTCCTCGCGCTCGATCGCGAGCCTGCCCGCGTCGACCTGAGCGAGGAACAACAGATCGCTGACAAGCCGGAGCAGCCTCTCCGAGTTCCTGTCGACGACACCGAGGAATCGCTCCTGTTCGGGCGTGAGGTTGCCGGCCTCCTCGAGCATGAGCTCGAGATAGCCGCGGATCGACGTGAGCGGCGTGCGCAGCTCGTGCGAAACGAGCGAGACGAACTCATCCTTCATGAGGTCGAGTTCCCGGAGTCGCTCGTTCTGCTCGGTCAGGAGCCGCTGGATCGCCTCGGCCTCCGCGCGGGCCGCCCGTTCGGCCTCGAGGTGCTGATTGCGCTCGGCAGCCTGCTCGCGGAGGCGCCGGTTACGGGCCGCGAGCTGTGCCGTGACCCGGTGCAGGATCGGGAAGAGCGAGAGGTAGAGAATCAGGAACGCGACCGCGAGGATCAACACCAGCCGATGGTTGGCATCGCTGATGTTGATCGCGATGGCGCGATAGTCCTGGTCGAACTCGAGCGCGCCCACCGGCTTCGTGGTGGCGGTTTCCCGGACCGGGACCAGCGATTGGAGCACCTTGACGTTCTGCTCGCCGCGCCAGCTGACCGTCCGCGTCACCCGCCGCTCGGGCATGCCTGCAAAGACCCTGGCCAGATCACGCACGTATGGGACCTTGGTGCCGATCAGCTGGTGCCGAGCGGCATAGGTGATCGTCCCGCCGCGATTGACAAGACGAGCGCCGACGACACCCGGAACGAGGATGTTTCGCCTGAACAGCTCGTCAAGCCGGGCCAGCCGCCGTCCTCGCACAGGAGCCTTGAAATCGCTCGGGAGCAGGTGTCCGCGCAGGTTCCGCGCGGCGACGGTCTGCGCCTGCGCCTCGACTGTCTCCCGCGCCCTGGACGCGATCTCGTGGTTGATGGTCCAGAGGATGGCCAGACCGGCAGCGAGCAGGACCGCGCCGCTGTAGAGCGCGAAGCGGAGCACGAGTCGGGGCGCGTTATCGCGCCCATCCGGCAACCCTGAGGGGTCGCGAAGCTGACCAGAATGGGTCGCCACATGCTTCGAATCGGCAGCAAACGCCGTCCGGCTGAGGAAAAGCGGGCCGAAAACTTGATAGCAGAGTCAAGATCCCCCATTCGGGGTAGGCGCTGATCCCGACAAAGGAATCAAGGTCAACCTTCTTGCCGCAAGAACGGCCCAGGCGCCGGCCATCAGGCCTGCCCCTAGTATTCGAGACGTGGCGACGACCGAGGACCGGCCCGGGGTCGAGCGCGGCACGGATGAATGGCGCCGCGAGCTCTATAACGCCGCGCCGGAGCGGCCGGGCGAGCTGTTCTCGACGATCTCCGGCCTAGAGAACGAGCCGCTCTACACGTCCGAGACGGTCGAGATCGACTACGACCGCGATCTCGGCTATCCCGGCGTCTACCCCTTCACCCGCGGCGTCTACCCGTCGATGTACCGCGGCCGTCTCTGGACGATGCGGCAGTTCGCGGGCTTCGGGACGGCCGAGGAGACGAACGAGCGCTTCCGCTACCTGCGCGACCACGGCCAGACGGGCCTCTCGACCGCCTTCGACATGCCGACGCTGATGGGCTACGACTCGGACCACCCGCGCTCGCTCGGCGAGGTCGGGCGCGAAGGAGTCGCGATCGACTCGCTCGCCGATGTCGAGACCTTGTTCGAGGGGATCCCGCTCGCCGGGGTCTCGACCTCGATGACGATCAACGCGCCGGCTGCGATGTTGCTCGCGTTCTACGCCTGCGTCGGCGAGCAGCAGGGCGCCTCGCCTGCTGATCTCCGCGGCACGATCCAGACGGACATCCTCAAGGAGTACATCGCCCAGAAGGAATGGATCTTCCCGCCCGAGCCGTCGATGCGGCTCGTCACCGACATGGTCGAGTTCTGCGCGCGGGAGATGCCGAAGTGGCACCCGATCTCGATCTCCGGCTACCACATCCGGGAGGCCGGCTCGAACGCGATCCAGGAGCTCGCCTTCACGCTCGCGGACGGGTTCGCCTACGTCGACGCCGCGATCGAGCGCGGGCTCGACGTCGACGTCTTCGCACCCCGGCTTTCCTTCTTCTTCAACGCGCACGTCGACTTCTTCGAGGAGATCGCGAAGTACCGCGCCGCGCGCCGGATCTGGGCGCGAGAGCTGCGCGACCGTTACGGCGCCAAGAACCCGCGCTCCTGGCTGATGCGGTTCCACACCCAGACCGCGGGCGTCTCGCTGACAGCCCAACAGCCCGAGCTGAACATCGTGCGGACGGCGCTCGAGGCGATGGCGGCGGTGCTCGGAGGCACGCAGTCGCTGCACACGAACTCGTTCGACGAGGCGCTGGCGCTGCCGACCGAGGACGCGGTCCGGATCGCGCTGCGGACGCAGCAGGTGATCGCCCACGAGACCGGCGCCGTCAACACAATCGACCCGCTCGGCGGCTCCTACTACGTCGAGGGCCTGACCAACCGGCTCGAGGCCGAGGCCTACGACTACTTCGACCGGATCGAGAAGCTCGGCGGCGTCATCCCTGCGATCAAGGAGAACTTCTTCCAGCGCGAGATCGCCGACGCCTCGTTCCGGTATCAGCACGAGGTCGAGCAGAGGCAGCGAATCATCGTCGGCGTCAACCGCTACGAGCTCGAGGACGAGCCCGAGGTCGAGATCCTCCGGATCGACCCCGCGCTGGAGGGCAAGCAGATCGAGCGCGTGCGGGCGCTGCGGGCGCGCCGCGAATCGGCGGCCGTGGAGGCTTCGCTCGCGCGCCTCCGGGAGGCCGCCGCAGGCGACGTCAATCTCATGCCGCTGCTGCTCGAGGGTGCTCGCGCCTACGTGACGCTCGGCGAGATGTGCGACGCGCTGCGCGAGGTCTGGGGAGTCTGGCGTGAGACGCCGGTTTTCTAACTACTTGATGGCCACGCCGTCTAAACATCGAAGGATGAATACCTTCCTTGGGATCGGCGCCTTGCCGAAAGTCAACCGGTACCTGCCGTGGCTCGCCGGGCTCGTTCTGGCTGCGGGCGTCATCGCCTTCCTGGTTACGCACTACAACAACACGGTGCCGGCCAATCCGAACGATCGCGTCTCGAACACTCCTGCCCGGACGGAGCCGAGCCTCGGCAAAGCGATTCACGTACCGCAGGCCGCCCGCCAGGTCGCCGCCCGGTTCATCGACGCTGGGGTCAGGGGCAAGAGCGCGACGATCGCCTGGCAGCTGAGCGGCCCGCAGATCCGCCAGGGCTACACGTCGCTTGCGCAGTGGAAGCGCGACTGGAACAACCCGAACGTCGGCGTGCCCATCCAGCCGTATCCGGCGAGCAAGAGCGCTCAGATGACGGTCGACTACTCGCGGCAGAACGAGATCCAGCTCAAGTTCGCTCTCCTGCCTCGGGCAGGCTCGCAGCAGAAGCCGCAGCTGTTTCTGATGCTGCTCGACCGTGTCGGTCGCGGAGCGAATTCGCGCTGGGTCGTGAACAGCTGGCAGACCTACGCACCGCCCGCGATTCCGGCGCAGTGATGACCCTTTTCAACTGCTGCCGGGATACCTAAGCTAGGTCCCATGGGCAGCGTGCTGGCCTCGCCCAGGAGAAGGCGGCGTCTTGCCTGGCTCGCCATGTTGGTCTTTGTCGCGCTGGCGGTCGCGCTCTCGCTGGTCTTCCTGCGCAATACGGCGCCGCCGAGCAAGCCGAAGTTCGCGAAGGGGCCCCCGAAGGTGTATCGGGAGCCGCCTACCGTCTCGTACAACGGGCGCGAGAGTGCCTCGGCGCTGTCGGTCGCTCAGGAGTTTCTCAGTACCGCCGTCCAGCGCGATCACGTCGATCGCTCCTGGGCGATCACCGAACCAAGCCTGCGCGTGGGCTACACGCGCAGGCAGTGGAGTACCGGTGACACCCTGCCCTTCCCTCCGTACCACTTCCGCCAGGTGCGCTGGAAGCGCGACTACTCGGACCGCGACACCATCGGTCTCGAGGTAGCTCTTTTCCCCACGAAGACGGAGCACGAGCGCGCGATGGTTTTCTTCCTGGACCTGAGACGCCACGGTCGGGGTAAGCACGAGCGCTGGCTCGTTGCGACTTTCGTTCCCGCGCCGAGTGCCGGCGTCGCACCGGTGTCAGGTGAGGGCGGTGGTGGCGGCGGCGGCGTCCATCTCGCCGTCCCCGAGGCGGGCGGCGGCAAGTCGCCGCTCGGCGCGGCCTGGCTGCTGCTGCCGCTTTCCGCTCTCTCGCTGATCTTCTTGCTTCCGCTCGCGCTCGGAATTCGCGGCTACGTCCGCAACCGGCGTGCGGCGCGTGGGTACCACGCCCGACCCCTGAGCTAGACCTCGAGCTCGAGACCGTCGTGGGCGAGCTCGAATCCGTCCTCGAGCGGCCGCTCCTGCGGACGGTGCGTCAGCAGCAGGCGTTTCGCGCCAGACTGCTCGAACGCCTCGAGCGCCTCGGCGGCCGCAAGGTGGCCGCGCGTGCCGCCTTCGGGATTTGGCTGCAGCAGGGTCGCCTCGCAAACGAACAGGTCGGCGTTCTCGGCCAGCCTCGGTAGCGCGTCGCTCGGGCCGGAGTCGCCCGAGTACGCGAGCGTCGTTCCGTTCGCCGAGGCGCGGAAGCCGAAGGCGAGCATCTCGTAGTGGAGAACCCGCACTGGCGTCACCTCGAAGCCCGCGGTCTCGAACGGCTCGCCGTCGGCGTACTCGTGCATGTCGAAGGTCCGGGCGAACATGTCGGGCCGGCCGAGCCGGCTCCCGATCGCCTCGAGCATCTCCGAGCCGCCGGGCGGGATCCAGAGCTGCGGCTTTTTTGTCTCCTGGCCCGGCCCCAGCATCTGCCCCCAGACCCAAGGGACGAGATCGCCCCAGTGGTCGAGGTGCCAGTGTGTGACGGCGATCGCGTCCATCTCCGGCCACGCCCAGCGCTCGCGCAGGCGCGCTAGGACGCCGGGCCCGCAGTCGAGCAGGAGCCGGCGGCCATCCGCCTCCAGCAGGTAGCCGGACTGCGCGCCGCCGGGGTTCGGCCATGCGGGGGAACAGCCAACGACCGTGAGTTTCAAGCCTTCGATACCGCCATATACTTGCCGCCCGTGGCACGCAAGATCCGAGTCGTGATCGCAAAACCCGGTCTTGACGGACACGATCGCGGGGCCAAGATCATCGCACGCGCGCTACGGGATGCGGGCATGGAAGTGATCTACACCGGCCTGCACCAGACTCCCGAGCAGATCGTGGAGACCGCGATCCAGGAGGACGCCGACGCGGTCGGGATCTCGATCCTTTCGGGCGCGCACATGACGCTGGTGCCGCGGATCCTCGACGGCCTGAAAGAGAACGGCGCCGAGGACGTGCTCGTGGTCCTCGGCGGCACGATTCCGACTGCGGACGCCGACGAGCTCAAAGGGCAGGGCGTGGCCGAGGTCTTCACGCCCGGCGCGCCGACTTCCGAGATCGTCGACTTCCTGCGGGAAAAGGTGGCGGCCTGAGCGTCACGGTTGCACACGACGGCGGCGTCGCCGTCGTCAAGATCGACCGGCAAGAGGCGCTGAACGCGCTCGATCTCCCGACGCTGACCGACCTGCGCGACCGGCTGCGCGAGCTCGCCGCCGACGCTGCGGCGCGGGTGGTCGTCCTGACCGGCGCGGGCGAGAAGGCCTTCGCCGCCGGAGCGGACATCAAGTACATGAGCGGGCTCGGCGTCGGCGAAGCGAAGGAGTGGGGAGCCCTCGGCCACGAGGCCGGCCGGCTGCTCGAGACGATGCCGAAGCCGACGATCGCGGCCGTCAACGGCTTCGCCCTTGGAGGCGGCTGCGAGCTCGCGCTCGCGTGCGACCTGCGCTACGCGGCCAGGACGGCCAAGCTCGGCCAGCCCGAGATCAACCTCGGCATCATCCCGGGCTGGGGCGGCACGCAACGCCTCGCGCGCGCGACCACGCTCGGCTTCGCGAAGGAGCTGATCTTCACCGGTCGCGTCGTCGACGCGGAGGAGGCCGAGCACCACGGGCTCGTCAACGCGGTCTTCGAGCCCGAGGAGCTGCTCGAGAAGACGATGGAGATCGCGACCCTGCTCGCTTCAAAGAGCCCGGTCGCGCTGGCCGCGGCGAAAGAAGCGTGTAACCGCGCGCTTCAGGGCGCGCACGACGCCAATCTCGACGCCGAGGCCGACAGCTTCGGTGACCTGTTCGCCTCCGGGGACGCCAAGGAGGGCATGACTGCGTTCGTCGAAAAGCGCGAGCCGAACTTCGTCGGGCGTTAGCTCGTTTTCAGCCCGAACAGCGCCGCGTCCAGCGAGAGCTCGTCGCACTAGCAAGGTGAGGCGACGACTTCGTTGACGCCGATAGAGTCCGGCGCCGAATGAAGATCGCTGTTTGCGCAAAGGTCGTCCCGGAGCAGGCGCGCCGCATCGATTCGGAGACGAAGCGCCTCGACCGCTCCGGCGAGCAGGCGCTGAACCCGTTCGACGCCAACGCCGTCGAGGAGGCGCTGCGTCTGAAGGGGGACGACGCCGATGCCGAGGTCGTACTCGTCTCACTCGGGCCGGAACGCTCGCTCGACGCGCTCCGAAAGGCCCTGGCGATGGGCGCCGACCGCGTCGTGCTCGTCTCCGACGAGGCCGCGGCCGGCTCCGACCTCGTCGCCTCGAGCTACACGCTCGCGCGGGCACTCGAGCGAGAGCAGCCCGAGCTCGTCCTCTTCGGCCAGCAGGCGAACGATTCCGACGGCGCCGTCATGTGGGCCGCGGTCGCAGACCGGCTTCGCCGTCCGCTGATCTCACAGGTGGCCGAGCTGACCGTGTCCGATGGAAAGCTCCGTGGCAAGCGGCAGACCGAGTTCGGCTACGACGTGATCGAGGCGCCGCTCCCCGCTGTGGTCGCTGTCTCGGACGCGATCAACGAGCCGCGCTACCCGTCGCTGAAGGGAATCATGGGCGCCAAGAAGAAGCCGCAGGAGACGGTGTCGCTCGCCGACCTCGGCGTGGAGGCCGATCGCGCCGGCGAGCCGGGCTCGCGCACCGAGGTCTACGCGATCGGCGAGCCGCCGCCGCGCGGCGAGACGCAGCGGATCGACGACGACGGCTCGGGCGCGGAGAAGATCGTCGAGTTCCTCCTGGAGCGCAAGGCCCTGTGAGCACGCTCGTCTTCCTCGAGCACCACGAGGGTGAGCTTCAGAAGGACTCGCTGGGCGTGCTCGGCAAGGCGGATCAGCTCGGCGACGACGTGGCAGCGCTGATCGCCGGTTCCGGCGTTGAGGGGTTGGCGGCGCAGGCGGGCCGGTTCGGCGCCGCGAAGGTCTACCTCGCCGACGATCCTGCGCTCGAGGCGCCGCTGCCGCAGCCCCGGGTGGACGTCGCCGCGGACCTGGTCCGCAGGCATGGCTTCGACACCGTTCTCTTCGGTGCCACGGTGCTGACGGCAGACGTCGCCGCCGGACTCGCTGCGCGGCTCGACGCGGGCTTGAACTGGGATCTCGTCGACCTCACGGAGGAAGACGGAAAGCTCGTCGGCAAGCGCCCCGCCCTCGACGACACCGTCTACGTCGATGTCGGCTGGAAGGGCGAGCCGCGGCTGGCGCTGATCCGCACCGGCACCTTCGAGCCGGTCGAGACCGGGGGCGAGGCCGAGGTCGAGCAGGTGGATGTCGCGTTGGAGGACTTCTCCACCCAGGCGAAGATGATCGAGCAGGCGCATGAGGAGAGCGAGGGCCCGTCGATCGAGGACGCTGACGTGATCGTGGCCGGCGGCCGCGGCCTCGGCGGCCCGGAGAACTTCGCGCTGGTCGAGGAGCTTGCGAAGGCGCTCGGCGGCGCGGTCGCGGCGACGCGAGCGGTCGTCGATGCCGGCTGGTACCCGTATTCGACCCAGGTCGGCCAGACCGGCAAGACGGTCGCGCCGCGGCTCTACATCGCCGTCGGCATCTCCGGCGCGATCCAGCACAAGGTTGGGATGCAGGGCTCGAACGTGATCGTCGCGATCAACAAGGACCCGAACGCGCCGATCTTCGAGTACGCCGACCTCGGCGTCGTCGGCGACCTGCACCAGATCGTCCCGAAGCTGACCGAGCTTGTCCGGCAGCGCCGCGCGGCGTGACAAAGCCATCCGAGTACCCACCGCCTTTCGACGTCTCGGAGGCAATCGCCCCGCCCACGGATCCCGAGGACGAGCGGATCGAGGTCGGGGTCGCGATTGTCGGCGCCGGCCCGGCTGGGCTCGCCTGCGCGATCCGGCTCGGGCAGCTGCTGGAGGCGGCCCCGACCGTCGCCGAGCGCCTCGGCGAAGTGCCGCTCGCCGTGGTCGAGAAGGGCAAACAGCCCGGCTCGCACCTGCTCTCCGGCGCGGTCGTCAATCCGCGCGCGCTGCAGCGGCTCTTCGCCGGCCGCAAGCGCCTCGACGACATGCCTTTCTACGGGCCAGTCGAGGAGGAGTCGGTCTATTTCCTGACGAGCAACCGCGCCGTGCGGATCCCGACGCCGCCGACGATGCGGAACCACGGCAACCGCGTCGCCTCGCTCGCCCAGCTTGGCCGCTGGCTCGCCGAGCAGGCCGAGGAGGTCGGCGCGACGATCCTGCCCGAGACGGCGGCGACGAAGCTGCTCGTCGACCACGGCCGCGTCCGCGGCATCCGTACCGGCGACAAGGGCCGCGGCCGAAACGGCGAGGAGCTGCCGAACTTCGAACCCGGCGCCGACGTCGTCGCGCGCATCACCGTGCTCGCCGAGGGAACGCAGGGCCACCTGACCGGCGCGGCGATCGATCGGTTCGGGCTTGAAGGCGAGAACCCGCAGGTCTGGGCGCTGGGCGTCAAGGAGGTCTGGCGCGTCGCCAGGCCGCTGCGCCGGGTGATCCACACGATGGGCTGGCCGCTGCGCGCCGGCGCGAAATACCGCGAGTTCGGCGGCTCCTTCATCTATCCGATGGGCGAGGACATGCTCACCCTCGGCATGGTGGTCGGCCTCGACTACCGCGACGTCGAGCTCTCCGTCCACGACCTGCTGCAGGAGCTGAAGACGCACCGGCTCGTCCGCCGGCTGCTCGAGGGCGGTGAACGGATCGCCTGGGGCGCGAAGACGATCCCCGAGGGCGGATTCCTCTCGCTGCCCAAGCGGCTGCACGCGCCGGGAATCCTGCTCGCCGGCGACGGCCCGGGCTTCGTCAACGTGCCGGCGCTGAAGGGGATCCACTATGCGATCGAGACGGGCACGCTCGCGGCCGAGGCGGCGTTCGCGGCGCTCCAGCGCGGGGAGGCCGTCGGCCGCCCGGGCGCGCTCGCGTCCTACGACGCCGCCGTCAGGCAGAGCTTTGTCTGGCGCGATCTCGAGCAGGTCCGGAACATGCGCCAGGCCTTCGGCCGGGGCTTCTGGCTCGGTGGCGCGCTGGCCGGCGCGATGACCGCGAGCCGCGGCAAGTTCCCGCCCGGCGACGCGCGGACCGAGCCCGACGCCGACCAGGAGCTGATCCGCACAGACCGGGCCCGGAGCTACCCGGCGCCCGACGGCAAGCTCACCTTCGACAAGCTTTCATCCGTCTTCCTGAGCGGGAACAAGACCCGCGACGACGCGCCGAGCCACATCCGCGTCCAGACGAAGGTGCCGCCGGAGCTCGCGGAGCTGTGGACGCGCATGTGCCCCGCCCAGGTCTACGAGCCCACAGAGGGCGGCGTCGACGTGACGGCCTCGAACTGCGTCCAGTGCGGCGCGATCACGGCCAAGGGCGGCCGGCTGACCCCGGCCGAGGGCGGCTCGGGCCCTGAGTACACGCTGACGTAGTCCGCCGCCCGTGCTAGAAACGGCAAGGATGGCGCGCCGGCTGCTTCTCACCGCGATCGTCGCAACGGCGTTGGCAGCCGCCGGCTGCGGCAGCAGCAAGAAGAGCGCCACTTCGACCCAGCAGGTCTCGGCGCCCACGATCCCACTCGCCAAGCAGGTGTTGGCGCGGGCGGAGCTGCCCACGAACGTTCGCTCGGCAGGGGTACGGGGTAGCCGGTCGTCCTTCATCCTCGTGCGCGGCCTCGATCCGCTGTTCCAGCCCAAGATCCTGGCCCGGCGCTTCGTGGCCGCCGGCTTCAAGAACGCGTTCGTCGAGGGCATCCAGGGCCGCGGCAAGCTCGCCAAGACGACCGGAGGCGTATCGGCGGTAGTCAAGCTCGGCTCCGCGGCAGGCGCCGCCGCCCAGGTCACGTTCTTGCACGGGCGCAGCCTCTCGCCCTGCCCGGACGTCAAGATCTGCGACGTCTTCTGGAAGCCGTTCTCGGTGCCCGGCATTCCAGGCGCCCAGGGGACGGTCCGCTTCCGGAAGGTCAAGACGGCCAACGGCCCCGCGTTCCAGCAGTTCTACATCTTCTTCTCGGTCGGTCCGAACGCGTACGGAGAGAACGTCGGTGGCCCGTACGGGACCGTGAGCGAGGCGCAGTTCATTCGCGGGACGACCGCGCTCTACGACCGCCTGCGCGCTAGCTGACGACGAGCGCCGGGCTGAACGTGTTGTCGAGCAGGGACCAGATCCGCAACCTCGAGCCCGGTCCGGCCGCGACCTGGCGCGTGAAGAAGCCCTCGCCGCCGCTCACGGCCACGTTGCCGACTGACAGCCAGCGGCCGAGCGACCAGCGTTGGAGCAGGTAAGGCTGCGGGCCGGAGCGCGGGCGCACCTGCCCCCAGAGCGTCGTCGCGCTCCCGTGCCGGCTGACCTCTGCGAGCGGCAGCATGAACGAGAAGAACGACGGCTTGACCGCATCGCGCGCGGTGAAGAAGCCGCTCGACCAGCGACCGACGACGGGTTCGTCGCGGATCAAGAAGTTGATCAGGAGGTCGACCCGCGGAGCCTGGTAGACCCGCCGCGCCGCCTCGGCCAGATAGCGCGCTTGGAGCGCGGGCGAGACGCCGCGGCTTCGATCGGGCGGATTCGTCTTGTACGCGTATTCCGTCAGCCAGACGTGCTTCGGGCCGAAGTTCTGGCTCACGTCCCTGAGCAGGCACTGGAGGCTGGCCATCGTCAGCCACCGCGTGCAGGGAAGCGTCTGCAGCGGCGTCTCGGGCCGGCCGCGCCCGAACCAGCGCGGGTAAGGGTGGTGCGAGTAAACGTCGAACCTCGCGCCGGCGCGGCGCATGCCGCTCATGAACGTGACCGCGGAGAGCGCGGTGCGCGTCGCGCGAGGCGAGGTCGCTCCCCCGGCGACGACGTTGCGCGGGTCGACCGCGTGCAGTGCGGCGACGGCCGGATTCAAGAGCCGCTGCACGTAGAGCCTCGGCGAGTTCGGGTAAAGGCCGCCGAGCTGATTCGGCTCGTTCCAGATCTCCCACTTGTGCACCCATGGGTAGCGCTCCGCGGCGGCCGTCGCGAACAAGGCGAGCGCCGATGGGCTCTTCGGCGCCCAGTTCGGCTTCTGCCCGCCGTTCGCCCAGCCCGGCGTGCCCCAGATCGTCAGGACGACGTCGATTCCGTGGTCTTGCAGACCTGCGAGCAGAGCGTCGGCCGAGCTCCAGTCGTAGGCGGGATCGTCGGGGTTCGCCGGCTTCTGCGGGCGGAAGGGTGCGATGTGGTCCCAGCGGAGCGTGTACCGCACGACGTCGACGCCGAGCCGGTCAAGCGTGGCCAGCCGCTCCTGGAGCGAAGGCGATCTGGTCGTCCCGACCTCGAGCCAGGCGTCGTCCTGGACGCCGTATTGCGCTTTCCACGATGCGGACGCGGTCGCTGCCGTCGCGGCGAGCGCAATGGCAGCGAGCCCGGCGATGAGAGAGGAGCGGCGAGCCTTCACGGGTACTACTTCGGAGTGAAACACCAATTTCTCAAGAGGAAGTAAGGGCTAAGGTCAGCTATCCCGTCGCCGCGCGTCACCCGCCAGGACGTGCTCGCCGCGCGCGAGACGATTGCCGGGCGCGTCCACCGGACGCCGACGCTGACCTCGGCTTCGCTCGAGCGCGTGGTCGGCGTGCCCGTGTACCTGAAGGCCGAGCTCTTCCAACGCACCGGCTCCTTCAAGCCGCGCGGCGTGCTGAACAAGCTCGCCTCGCTGTCGGCCGCTGAGAAGGCGCGGGGCGTGATCGGGATCTCGGCCGGGAACCACGCACAGGCGCTCGCATACGGCGCTTCGCTCGAGGGCGTCGACGCGTTGATCGTGATGTGGCAGGGCGTCAGCGAGCAGAAGCTCGAGGCCACGCGCAACTACGGCGCCACAGTCGACCTGCGGGCGACCGACTCCGCGCAGGCGTTCGAGCGATTGGAAGAGCTGATGGAGGAGACCGGGCGAACCCTTGTCCACCCCTTCGACGACCCGCTCGTGATCGCGGGGCAGGGCACGGTCGGCTTGGAATTGGCCGAGGACGCGCCGGGAGCCGATGTGGTCGTCGTGCCGGTCGGCGGGGGAGGACTCATCTCGGGGATCCGGACCGCGGTCGATACTCGCGTCATCGCTGTCGAGCCGGAGACGTCGGCCGCGCTGCGGGAGGCTCTGGCGGCGGGCAAGCCGGTGCCGGTGACGCCGCAATCGATCGCGGACGGCCTGAACGCGCCTTTCGCCGGCGAGAACGCGGTGGCGATCTGCAACGGTCGGGTCGAGTCGGTGCTCGTCAGCGAGGAGGAGATCAGAGCCGGCTTTCGCTTCCTCTACGGCCGCGCGAAGCTCGCCTGCGAGCCCGCCGGAGCGGCCGGAGTCGCGGCGCTTCTGGCCGGGAAAGTCCCGCTCAACGGGGCAAAGGCGGTCGCCGTCGTCGTCTCCGGAGGCAACGTGGCGGCCGAGACCACGGCTGCTATCCTGGCCGAGCGATGAAGGCCGGCATCCACCCCGAGTACGTGCTTGCGACTGTGCATTGCGCGTGCGGGAACGAGTTCCAGACACGCTCGACGAAGCCCGAGCTGCACGTCGAGATCTGCTCGAACTGCCACCCGTTCTACACGGGCAAGCAGAAGCTCGTCGACACCGGCGGCCGGGTGGAGCGCTTCCAGCGCCGGCTCGAGCGGGCGCAGACCGCCAAGTCGCCTTAACTAAGAGCATGAGCTCGCTAATTGGAGGACAGGCCGTCCTCGAGGGCGTGATGATGCGCGGCCCCTCGAACTGGTCGGTCGCCGTCCGCAAGCCTGACGGCGAGATCGCACAGGTCTCGAAGCCGGTCGTCTCGCCGATGACCCGCCACTGGGTGCTGCGCCTACCGGTGATTCGCGGCGTCGTCGCCCTCGGCGAGTCGCTCGCGATCGGGTTCCGGGCCCTTGCAATCAGCGCGAACTACGCCGCCCAGGAGGAAGGCGATGAGGAAGTCAGCACCGAGTGGACGCGCGGGCAGCTGATCTTTGCGTTTGCCATCGCAATCGGTTTCGCGGTGCTGCTGTTCAAGGTCGGGCCGGCGCTGCTGACGGACTGGATCGGGATCCAGGCCCGTTGGTTCGTGATCGTCGAGGGCCTGATCCGCGTCACCGTCTTCGTCCTCTACCTGGCTGTGATCTCGCTGCTTCCGGATCTGCGGCGCGTCTTCCAGTACCACGCCGCCGAGCACAAGGCGATCAACGCCTACGAGGCCGGCGAGGAGCTCGAGCCCGCGCGCGTCCAGAAGTTCTCGCTGATCCACCCCCGCTGCGGGACGGCGTTCCTGCTCTGGGTGATGGTGATCGCGATCTTCGTCTTTGCCTTCTTCGGCCGGCCGGCCTGGTACTGGCTGATCGCGACGCGGATCCTGCTCCTGCCGGTGATCGCCGGGATCGCGTACGAGCTGATCCGCTTCGCCGGCAGACACACCGGCAACCGGATCCTGATGACTCTGCTGGCGCCCGGCCTCTGGCTGCAGCGTCTGACGACCCGCGAGCCGACGCTCGACCAGCTCGAGGTCTCGATCCGGGCCCTGCGCGAAGTGCTCGAGCGCGAGGGGCGGAGCGCCTCGCCTGAGGCCCAGCGCGTCGAAGTGATGGCCTAGAGGCGACAAAAGAGCACAAACTCCTGCATGCCGCTAGCGTCTGACCCTTCATGAGGACGCGCGCGGCAGGTCTGGCCGCCGTGCTTGCGCTCGCGGCCATGCTTCTTTCGGGGTCGGCTTCCGCGAAGCCGCCGTGGTCGACGGACCTCGCCTTGATCAACAAGGGGATCGACCGCGCGGCCGCCGTAAACCGGATCGACAGCACCGAAGCGGCCGAGTTCCGCAGCGACGCGAACGCCGCCGCCGACGTCCTGCCGAAATTGCCGAGCAGCCGCTACCGGAATCTCGCGGCCGTCGTCCACCAGGTCGCCGGCTTCTGGAAGGGCTACGACTCGCCCCGAGGACTGACGCTCTTCGCGATGCTCGCCTTCAACACGCGCTGGTTCGCGAGCCACTGGGACCAGAAGGCGGGCAAGGACGTCTTCGATCCCACGGACGGCATCTGGTACCGGGCGTTTCCCGGGATCGGCTTCCAGTTCCACCCGCTGGAGAATTTCGGAAAGCTGAACAACTTCGTCGTGCAGAAGAACACGACGCGGGCCGAGCAGCTCGCGCGGTCGTTGCTCGACCGCAGTGTCGTCCGCTCCGGCGGGCTCGCCTGGGAGTACTACTTCCGCTTCGAGGGCGGGCAGCCGCCGTGGATCTCGGGGATGGCGCAGGCGGTCGCGGCGCAGGCGCTGTCGGGCGCGGGGACGCTGCTCGCCGACCCGAAGCTCACCTCGGCCTCGCAGCGGGTCTACAAGACGGTGCCGTCGCTGACCCGCCTAGTCCAGGCGGGACCATGGATCCGGCTGTACGCCTTCAACGACGAGACCGTCCTGAACGCCCAGCTCCAGACGATCGTCTCGCTCCAGGACTACGCGGCGCAGACCGGCGACCAGGCCGCAACCAACCTGGCCTCCCAGCTGGAGGCCGCGGCCGTTGGGATGCTGCCGCGCTTCGACACCGGCTA
>Ga0207646_10002221_pt1 | contig 23117 bp, 20 predicted proteins | sample KBSK5502metaG_FD_184343 | JGI IMG/M metagenome (GOLD analysis project Ga0207646, IMG submission 184343) | Corn, switchgrass and miscanthus rhizosphere microbial communities from Kellogg Biological Station, Michigan, USA - KBS K5-50-2 metaG... | ecosystem: Host-associated > Plants > Roots >... | reverse complement strand
TCACTCCGATCGAGGCCAGGAGATCGGTGCGCCCCAGGTTGCCTTCCATCTCTATCCGGCCGTCCCAGGTCTCCATTTGCTCCCGTGCGAGGTCCAGCCCGGCGATCCCGCGCCAGGCCCCCGCGGCGAGGACGAAGGCGCCGAGCGCGGCGAGCGAGCCGCGCTTCAACGCGTGACGCCCAGGGCCTTGTCGAGCTTGCCGAAGTCGGCGCCGACGACGTCGGTCCGCTTGCCGGCGGGATCGAAGACGATGACGTAGGGCAGGGCCTCGATCCGCGAGCCCAGCTCCTTGGCCAGGGGAGTGTCGAAGTCCACCACGTTCAGCTTCCGTATGGCCACGTCCTTGCGGGTCGCCACCACCTCGCGCAGGCGGGCGTCGACGAACCGGCACGGGCCGCACCACTCCGCGTACACGTCGAACACCGTGTACTTGTCGGGGACGCGGAGCTTCTCGAGCTTGCCGACCGCCGATCCGTCCGCGCTCAGCACCTTCATGTCCGCCCCGGCCGGATATCTCTCGGCGGGAAGGTAGGAGCCGTGACCGGGGCCGACCACGGCCTTGAGCCCCGCTCGCTCCACCGCGGCCACCACGTCCGGGTCGGCCACCTTCTCGTCCATGCGGACCGTGATCTCCACCTTCTGCTTGTCGAAGTCCACCTTCTTGACGCCCTTGACCTTCCTCAGCTCGGCCCGGACCTTGTCCGCGCAGCTCTCGCAGTCGGCGCCTTGCAAGGAATAGACGCGGGTGGCCTCCGCGCGGGCGGGGGTGGGCGCGACGAGCAGGACGGCGGCGAGGGCGAGCGTTCTCATACGCCTTCAGTATAAGGGATGGCTACTCGGCGCGAAGGACCTCGAGCGGGGGCTTGCGCGCCACTTCCGCGCTCGTCCACATCCCCACGAGGACGGTGAGGGCGACGATGGCGAGGGCGGTGGCCGAGAGCTGCGCCGCGGGGACCGAGAAGCGCGATTCGAAGAAATAGCGGACCAGGCCCCAGGCGGCGCCCGTGGCGAGCAGCAGCGCCGTGGCGGAGGCCAGCAGGCCCAGCGCGACGTACTCGGCGAGCGCGATGCGGAGGATCTGGCTGCGCGTCGCCCCCAGCGTCTTGAGCAGCACCGCTTCCCGAAGCCGCTGATACCGGCTGGTCGCGACCGCCCCCACCAGGACGACCGCTCCCGTGGCCAGGCTGAACAGCGCCATGAAGCGGATGGCGAGCGCGACCCGCGAGACGATCCGGTCCAGCGCCTGCTGCACCTGCGCAAGGTCGATCGTGGTCACGTTGGGGAACGACTCGACGATGCGCCGCTGGACGCTCGCCCTCAGCTGCGGGTCGTCGACGCGGCTCAACGTCACGAAGCTCTGCGGCGCGAGGTCGAGCGGTCCCGGCGGGAACACCACGAAGAAGTTGGGCTCGAAGCGGGCCCAGCTCACGTCCCGGAGGTGGGCCACGCGGCTGGAGACGCTGCGCCCCTGCACGTCCCAGACGATGTCGTCGCCGACGCGGACCCCGAGCTCGGCCGCCAGCTCCTTCTCGATGGAGATGGGGGCGGGACCGCCCGAAGCGGGCCAACCCGGCGGCGGCCACGGGCCGCCCGCGGTGGTCTTCTCCGAGGACGTGAGCGCGCCGCGATACGTGCTGCGGTACTCGCGCCGCAGCGTCCACGGGTTCGGGCCTCCACGCGGCGTCCGCCGCTCACCGGGCGCCCGCCGGGGCACGGTTCCGGCGGCGAGAAAGACTCCGGCACTCTGCCCCTTGAGCGACAGGATCCGCATCGGCACGATCGGCACCGGCTCGCGCACGGGCAGGCCCGCCTTCCGCAGCTCCGCCTCCACGCCGGCGCGCTGGTCGGGCTGGATGTCGAACAGCACGAGGTTCGGCCGGTCCGCCCCCGCGTCCACGCGCAGGTCCCGCAGCAGGTTGTGCTGGACGAGGAAGAGCGTGTCGAGCAGGAACGCGCCGAAGCCGAGGGCCAGCACGACCATGACGGTCTGGTTCGCGGGCCGGTAGAGGTTGGCGACTCCCTGCCGCCACAGGTACGGCCAGCGTGAGGGAAAGAAGCGGCGCAGGGCGAGGGAGAGGGCCAGGGCCGCCGCCCAGAGCGCGAGCAGCGCGCCGCCGATGCCGAGGGCGAAGCCGATCCCGCTGCCGCGGGAAGGCGCCTCGAGCACGGCCAGCACCACGACGCTCGCCGCCAGCAGCGTGGCGGCCAGGATCCGCACCGGGTCACGGCGCTTCCGGCCGTCGGCTTCGTAGGGCCGGCGCAGGACGACGAGGGGCGAGACGTCGCGCACCGAGAGCAGCGGGAGGAGCGCGAATGCCGCCGCCACCCACAGGCCGACCCCGAGGCCGGCGGCGGCCGCGGGCCACGAAGGGGCGAAGCGCACCTCGACCGGGAGCAGCCCCGCCATCACCATCGGCAGGCCGGCCTGCACGCCGAGGCCGATGGCGACTCCCAGGGCGCTGCCGAGCAGGCCCAGCGCGGCCGCCTGCACGAGGTAGACGGCGAGAACCATGCCGCCGGTGGCGCCGAGGCAGCGCAGCACGGCCACCGTCTCGATCTTCCTCTTGATGAAGACGTGGACGGCGCTCGCCACCCCCAGCCCGCCGAGCAGCACCGCGATGAGGGCCACGAGGCCGAGGTAACGTCCCAGCCGCCCCAGCGTCTCGTTGAGCGACTCCTCGTCCTCGGAGACGGTGCGCAGGCTGACGCGCTCGGCGGCGAGGGCGGGACGATGGCGCAGGGCCAACCGGAGCGGATCCTCCGCCGCGGGAAGCTTGAGGTAGGCCTCGTATCGCGCGCGAGAGCCGAAGGTCAGCAGACCGGTGGCGTCGAGGTCGCGCGCGGACATGAAGACGCGTGGTCCCAGGGCGGCGGACTGCACGGCGACGTCTCCGGGCATGCTCGTGACCACTCCGCGGATCGCGAGGCGCGCCTCACCGAGGGCGAGCGTGTCTCCGACCCTGGCGTCGAGCGCGCTCACCAGCGCGGGATCGACGAGGACGCCGCCCGCCTCCCCCAGGCGCTCCCAGCCGCCGGGCGGGCTCGTCTCGATCCGGCCGTAGAACGGATAGCCGCCTTCGACCGCCGTCACCTGCACGAGCCGCGCGCCCGTCGTGCGCGGGACGTAGGCCATGGCCCCGAAGCGCACCAGGCGCGAGACATCGGTGCCCCGCGCCTCGCCGAGGATCTTCTTCAGCTCGTCCTCCGCGCGCGAGGAGAATGGGCTGGCGCTGCCGAGGGAGAGGTCGGCGCCGAGCAGAGCGCGCGCCTGCTCCCGGACCGACTCCTGCAAGCTGTCGGTGAAGGAAGAGATCGCCACGAGGGCGGCCACCCCCACCGCGATCGATGCGACGAGCAGGGCCATGCGCCGCAGCGAGGCGCGGCTCTCCCGCCAGGCCATGGCGAGGACGAACGGCATCAGGCCGCCGCCGAGTCGTGGACGATGGCCCCGTCGGCGAGCCGGATGATGCGCCGGGCGCGGGCGGCGAGGTCGGGGTCGTGGGTGACGAGCACGAGCGTCGTGCCCAGCTCGCGGTTCAGCTCGGACATGAGGCCGATGACGGTGGCGCCGGTGGCGGCGTCGAGGTTGCCGGTGGGCTCGTCCGCGAAGAGGACGGCCGGGCGGTGGCTGAAGGCGCGCGCGAGGGCCACCCGCTGCTGCTCGCCGCCCGAGAGCTGGGCCGGGTAATGGTGCCCGCGGCCATCCAGCCCCACCCGAGCCAGCAGCTCGTCCGCGCGGGTCCGTGCGGTCGCCTCTTCTCCGCGAAGCTCGAGCGGCACCTGGATGTTCTCGCGGGCGGTGAGCGTCGGGATCAGGTGGAAGGACTGGAAGACGAAGCCCACCTTCTCGGCCCGGAGCCGGGCGCGCTGGTCCTCGCTGAGGGCGCCGAGATCCTGGCCGTCGAGGACGACCCGGCCCGCGCGAGGACGATCGAGGCCGGCCAGGAGCCCGAGCAGCGTGCTCTTGCCGCTGCCCGAGGGCCCCACGATCGCGATGAAGCCGCCGGCCTCGAGCGCGAACGTGATATTTTTCAGGACGGTGAGCTCGCGCCCGCCCGAGAGGTAGGTCTGGGTGAGGGACTCGCAGCGCAGCATGGGCTCCTTCACATTCAAGACCGACGCCTCCGGGGCGTCAAAAGTTGTGGCCGGGCCGGGAATCATACTCCTCGCCCTGACGGCCTCTCTCTCCGGCTGCCGCCCCTCGGCCTCATCTTCTCCTGCTCCGCCCCCGTCGACGGTGGGCGGGAGCACGGCGCCTTCCGCGACGGCCGCTCCGGATGCGCCCGCGGTGGTCTTCCTCGGCGACAGCCTCACGGCCGGCTACGGGCTCGATCCCGATCAGGCCTATCCCGCGCTCATCCAGCGCAAGATCGACGAAGCGGGGCTCCATTACCGCGTGGTCAACGCGGGCGTCAGCGGCGAGACCTCCGCCGGCGCCCGCCGCCGGATCGAGTGGCTCCTCGCCCAACCGGTGGCGGTGCTGGTTGTGGAGACGGGCGGCAACGACGGCCTGCGCGGCCAGGACCCCTCGGCCACCGCCGAGAACATCCAGGCGATCATCGACCGTGCGCGCCGCCCGCCGTCGCCGCCGAAGATCGTGCTCGTCGGCATGGAGGCGCTGCCCAACTACGGAGCCGATTACACGCGCCGCTTCCGCGGAATTTTTCCGCGGCTCGCGAAGAAGAACGGCGTCGTGCTCGTTCCGTTCCTGCTCGACGGCGTGGCCGGCGTGCGGTCCCTGAATCAAGCCGACGGGATTCATCCGACCGCCGAAGGCCAACGGAAGCTGGCGGAGACGGTCTGGAGGGCGCTGCGGCCGTTGCTGACGAGCTGACAATCCCCTCTCCCGGGAAGGGAGAGGGGCAGGGGTGAGGGTCTTCATGATCGAAGCATCGCAGTGGATCGCCGTCTGGGCCGCGGGGCTGTTCGGCGGGGCGGCTCTCTACGTCTCCCTCGTCGAGCATCCCGCGCGAATGCAGTGCGGAACCCTGCTGGCCGCGACCGAGTTCGGGCCCAGCTACAAGCGGGGAGCCGCGATGCAGGCCACGCTGGCCGTCGTGGGAACGCTCGCCGGCGTCGCCGCCGGCCTGGCCCACGGGAGCACGGCCTGGCTCACCGGGAGCCTGCTGCTGTTCCTGGTCGTCCCGTTCACCCTCATCGTGATCTTTCCGACCAATCACAAGCTGCTCGACCCGGCGCTCGACAAGTCGTCCCCGGAGGCGCACCGGCTCCTGACGCGCTGGGGCCGGCTTCACGAGGTGCGGACCGTGCTGGGCCTGGGCGCGTTCATCGTCTTCGTTCTCGCTCTTCGCCGGGCCGCCTGAACCGTTCGAGGAACTCCATCACGCGTTCGGCGGCCCAGAAGCGGCCCGGGGCCGAGGTCGGCGCGACGAAGCCCACGTGGCCGCCGGTGGGTTGGATCTCGCGCTGCACGAGGCCGGAGGAGGGCAGGGGCCAGCGCGCGACCGATTCGCTCGGGATCATGGGATCGTCGGCGGCGGCCAGGATGAGCGTCGGGCGATCGATGCAGACGAGCTTGGGGCCCGCGCTGGAGCGCTCGTAGTAGTCGGCGGCGTCGCGGAAGCCGCCGTAGTGCGCGGTGATCGCGTCGTCGTACTCGCGGATGCTACGCAGGCCGCGCTCGCGCCCCGTCGCGTAGAGCTGCGGCAGCCGGGCCTGCCGCCGCTGGTAGGCACGCTGGAGGTCCCGGACGTAGTGACGCTCGTAGAGGCGGCCGCCGGCGCGGCCCAGCGCGTCGGCGCACGCGGCGAGGTCGACGGGGGGCGAGACCGCGGCGGCGGCAAACACGCCCGCCGGGATTCGCGCCGCCTGGCGGCCGAGGGTGAGGAGCACGAGGTTCGCGCCGAGCGAGAAGCCGACCGGCGCGAGCCGGGGAGTCCGCGCCGCCACCGCTTCCAGCACGGCGAGCAGGTCGGAGTCGACGCCCGCGTGATAGAGCCGCGGGCAGAGCGCTTCGGAGTCGCCGGCCCCGCGCATGTTCATGCGCACGACGTTCCAGCCCCGTCCCCAGGCCAGGCTCCCGGTCGCGATCGAGTACGTCGAGCGGTCGTCGCCGCCGAGCCCGTGCACGAGCACGAGGGTGGGCCGCGCCTCGCGGTCCTCTTGCCAGCTCGCGCGCAGGAGGAGGCGCACGCCGTCCGCGGGATCCACCACCATGTCTTCGACGTCGACGGCCCATCGAAGCTTGCGCCGGGACCAGTAGCCGAGGAGGGTCTGGAGGTGGCCGCCCCGCAGGAAGCGGAGCGGGCGGAAGTCCTTCACACCCGCAGCACGATCTTCCCGAAATGCTCCGAGGCCTCCATCATCTCGTGCGCGCGCCGCGCCTCGGCGAGGGGCAGCACGGCGTGGACGACGCTGCGGAGCCGGCCGGCGAAGAAGAGAGCGGCCGCATCGAGCAGGTCCGCCTTGCTCCCCATGTAGGACCCGAAGATCGAGAGCTGCTTGGCGAACAGGTGGCGCAGCTCGGTCCGGCCCTGCGCGCCCGTGGTGGCGCCGCAGGTGACGAGACGGCCGCGGTGGGCGAGGGCCAGGATCGATCGCTCCCAGGTCGCCTCGCCCACGTGCTCCACCACGACGTCGGCGCCCTTGCGCCCGGTCAGGCGGCGGACCTCGCTCACCACGTCTTCGGAGCGGTGGTTGATGGCCTCGTCCGCGCCCAGCGCGCGGGCCTTGGCGAGCTTCTCGTCGGTGCCCGCGGTCGCGATGACCCGGGCGCCGAAGAGCCGGGCGATCTGGATCGCGGCCACGCCCACTCCACTCCCCGCCGCCCAGACCAGCACGTCCTCGCCGGGGCGGACTTCGGCCCTGCGCACGAGCATCCGCCATGCGGTGAGGAACACGAGGGGAAAAGCGGCCGCATCCTCGAAGGAGATGCCGTCGGGCAGGGCAATCACGTTGGCGGCGGGACAGCGGACGAGCTCGGCGTAGCCGCCGGGAAGCTGGTAGCCGAGGATGCGGTATTCCCGGCACGAGCTGTCCTCACCGGCCAGGCACATGCGGCAACGGCCACACGAGACGCCTGGAGACAGCATCACGCGCTGGCCGGGGTTGAAGCCCGGCACGAGACCGCCGAGCGCGGCGATCTCGCCCGCGATGTCGTTGCCGAGGATGTGCGGCAAGGGGACGGGACGACCGGCCTGGCCGAGGCGTGTCCATATGTCGAGGTGGTTGAGGGCGCAGGCGCGCACGCGGACGAGGACCTCTCCCGGCTGCGGTACGGGATCGGGAGCGTCCTCGTAACGCAGGACCTCCGGCCCGCCGTACGCGCGCATCACGACGGCCTTCACGACGCCGTCTCCGCGGGCCGTGCCTCGGGCGGCCTCCATCCGCGCACCCACGCGTACCCGGCGACGCCGACGGCGAACATGATCGCGGCGACGCCGCAGTAGAGCTTGCGGATGCCGGCCAGCTCCGCCAGCCTTCCCGCGCCGAGGATCCCCACGAGCTGGGCCACGGTGATCGTCGTGGTGAAGGTGGCGCTCACGCGCCCGAGCATGGCGGGCGGGGTCTCCTCCTGCAACAGCGTCTGCGAAGGGATGAAGACCGCCGCCGCCGCGAGGCCCAGGCCAAGGCTGGCCACGAGGGCGGACCCCAGGCGCGCCGAGACGGCGATGCCGAGGATGGCCACGCCGACCCCGACGATGCCGAGCGCGACGAGCCGGACGCGCGGCACGCCCTGGCCGAAGCGGCCCACGAGGAAGGCGCCCGCGATCGTCCCCGCGCCGACCAGCGAGACGAGCGTCCCGAATGCGCGCGAACCGGCGGAGAGCACGTCACGGACGTAGATGGCGATGAGCGCGTCGAAGACGCCGGCGGCGACGATCGCCGCCACCGTGGTCACGATCACGAAGACGATGGCCGGCCGGCTGGCCACGAAGCGCAGGCCCTGGGCGAGCTCGGCGAGGATCGACGGGGCGCCGGTGGCCTTCCCCTCCTGCCGATGCACGACCACGGTGGAGAGCAGCGCCGCCGAGAAGAGGAACGTGGCGGCGTCGATGAGGAAGCAGGCCTTCTCGCCGACCGTCGCGACGAGCACGCCCGCCGCCGCCGGCCCCATCACCTTGGTGAGGTGCATGGTCTGGGCGCTGAGGGCGTTGGCGACGAGCAGCTCCTCCTTGCGAACGATGAGCGGGATCGTCACCGTCTGGGCGGGGATGAAGAACGCGGAGACCGCGCTCAAGCCGAAGACGAGCGCGTAGAGCTGGGGGAGGGTGACCGCGACGGCGAGGAGCACGGCCAGCCCCGCCCGCAGGAGATCGCTCACGATCATGGTCACTCTGGGATTCCACCGGTCGACGAGGACGCCGGCCGCGGGTCCCAGCAGCGCGAAGGGCAGGATGAAGGCGACGAAGATGCCGCTCACGTCGGCCGGGGAGCCGTGCCGGCGGAACGCGACCAGGCTGAACAGGGCGAGGAGGGCCAGCCAGTCGCCGAGCTGGCTGACGAGCTGCGCGATCCACAGCCGCAGGAAGGTGCCGTTGCCGAGCACCTGCCTGAACGTGACCGCCGGAGCCTCGACCATATAATCAGCGGGCGCGGGGAGGAATGATACAGTCCTTTCACGTCTACAAGCAGTACGACCGCGAGTCGAGCGCGCTCTCGGACGTCACGCTCCAGGTGGCGAAGGGAGAGTTCTGCTTCCTCACCGGCGCCTCGGGGGCGGGCAAGACCACGTTCCTGAAGCTGGTGTTCCGCGAGGAGCTGCCGACGCAGGGTCAGATCCTCGTCGGCGGGCGCAACGTCACCGCCATCCCCGACGGCCAGATCCCCGAGCTGCGGCGGAGCATCGGCGTCGTCTTCCAGGACTTCAAGCTCCTCAAGCGCAAGACCATCCTGGAGAACGTCGCCTTCGTCCTTCGCATTCTCGCGGTGCCGGCCCGCGAGCAGAAGCGGCGGGCCTTCAACGCCCTCAAGGCGGTGGGTCTGCACCACAAGATGCACGCCTACCCGATGCAGCTCTCCGGAGGTGAGCAGCAGCGGGTGGCCATCGCGCGGGCCCTCATCAACGAGCCGATGCTGCTCCTCGCCGACGAGCCCACCGGCAACCTCGACCCCGCCATGGCCCAGGAGATCATGGCCCTCTTCCAGGACGTCAACGCCCGCGGCACCACCGTGCTCGTGGCCACCCACGACCGCGAGATGATCCAGCGCATGGGCAAGCGCGTGATCACCCTGGATCACGGCCGCGTGGTGGCGGGGTAATCAGCGGGCCAGCATCGCCGCGACTCTCGCGGCGACGAGGTCGAGGGCGACCTGGTTCTCGGCGCCTTCCGGCACTATCAGGTCCGCGTAACGCTTCGAAGGCTCCACGAACTCGAGGTGCATGGGCCGCACCGACCCCAGGTACTGCTTCTCTACCGACTCGAACGTCCGCCCGCGCTCCTTCAGGTCGCGGCGCAGGCGCCGCAGGATCCGCACGTCGGCATCGGTGTCGATGAAGAGCTTGATGTCCATCAGCCGCCGGAGGGGCTCCTCGGCCAGGATCAGGATGCCCTCCAGCAGGATGAGCGGCCGCGGGGTGAGGGGGTCGGGGAGCACGCGGCGCGAGTAGCTGGCGTGGTCGTAGGTGAGCTGGGGCACGGGCCGGCCGGCCTTGAGGTCACGCAGGTCCTGGATGAGCAGCGAGGTGTCGAAGGCATCCGGGTGGTCGTAGTTGATCGCGGAGCGCTCCTCCGGGCTCAGCGTGCTGCCGTCCTTGTAGTAGGCGTCCTGCGCGATCGTCACGCAGCGCTCGGGGCCGAGGTACGTGAGGAGCTTCTCCGCGAACGAGGTCTTCCCGGAGCCGGTCCCCCCGGCCACTCCCACCAGGATGGACATGCGCGGCGGATTATAATCCCGCCGCCGACGCGGGGCCGCCCGCGGGAAACGGCCCCACCCTCCCCCCTCGTGGGGATGTGAGGGGCAGATGACGGTGGGGGTCGATGAATGACTGCGCTCCGCGCCCTGGTCTATTTCTTCGAAGAGGCCGTGACCAGCCTCTGGCGCAGCCGCCTCATCAACGCCCTCTCCGTCGGGACGATGGCGGTCAGCCTGTTCGTGCTCGGGGCGTTCCTCACCGTGGCCAGCAACCTCAACGAGGTGGTCGCGCGCTGGACGCGCAAGGTGCAGGTCACCTTCTACCTCGAAGACAAGGTCGAGGACCGGATCCGCGGCATGCTCGTGGACCGGCTGAAGGACCACGCCGCCGTGGACACGGTGGAGCTGGTGAGCCGCGAGCAGGCGCTGGAGCGCTTCCGCGCGCTCTTCCACGACCTCCGATCGCTGCCCGAGGACCTGGGCGACAACCCGTTCCCGGCCGCGATCGAGGTCACGCTGAAGGGCGACCATCAGTCGCCGGCAGAGGTGCAGCAGCTGGTGCGCGACTTCGAGCACGCGCCGGGAGTGGAGGAGGCGCAGTACGACCTCCTGTGGATCGAGCGGCTCTCGACCGCCGTGCGCCTCGTGCGCGGGCTGGGGGCCTTCCTGGGCGGGATCCTCGTCCTCGCGGGCGTCTTCACGATCTCGAACGTCATCCGCCTGACCGTGTACGCGCGGCAGGACGAGCTGGACATCATGCGCCTCGTGGGCGCGACGCGCGCCTACGTGACCGGTCCCTTCGTGATGGAGGGGATGATCCAGGGCGCGCTCGGGGGAGCGGTCTCGGTGGCGATGCTCTGGGTCGCGTTCCGCGTGCTCGCCCGCGACGCGGTCGCGGCGTCCGACCTGCTCGGGCGCGCGGTGGTGTTCCTGCCCCCCGCGGTGTGCGTCCTCATCGTGCTGGGAGGCATGGCCGTGGGCGTCGTGGGCAGCCTCATCAGTCTGGGCCGCACACAAGTTTGAAGCGAGCGATTCAGAACTTGTACGTCTTGCCCTGCACCAGCATGTGCAGCTTCTTGCGCTTCAACGCGCGCAGCTGCTGCCTGATCGTCTTCAGGTGCTTGGGCTTTCCCCCGTAGAGGTAGATCGGCACGTCCTTCTTGAGCTTGCGCAGCTCCGCATCGAGCGTGGCCGGCGTGAGGTGGCCGGAGACGTGCGCCAGGTCCTGCAGCTCGTTGGGGAAGGACGTCTCGGTGATCACCGCCTTCAGGTTCTTGACCCCGTTCACGAGCTCCCAGAAGCGGTGGGTGGGCCCGGTGTCGCTCGAGAACGCGATCGCGGTGTCCTTGTCCTCCACGATGTAGCCCGCGGTGGGCACGATGTGGGAGACCTTCACCGCCCGGATCGTGAGGCCGTTGATCGTGAAGGGATGCTCGGGAGCGATTTCGATGAGCTTGAGGACCGGCGTGAGGTCGTTCGGCAGACATGTGAAGTCCGGCCACGTGTGGTTGTTGAAGAGATGCGCCCGCATCGAGGCCACGACCTCGGGGATCGCGTAGATCTTGAGCGAGAAGCCGGGGGCGGAGAAGTTGTTGTCGATGAGGAACGGCAGCGTGCAGGTGTGGTCGAGGTGGGAGTGCGAGATCAGGATGTTCTTGACCTTCTCCTGCTCCTTAAGGGAGAGCGACTCGGAGACCCACCCGGCATCCAGCGCCAGGGTGTCGTTGATGAGGAGCGAGGTCATCCCGTGGCCCGGGATGTTCCCTCCATAACAACCGAGGACCTTCAGCTTCATGTTGCTGCACTCGCCCCAAGTAACTCAAGTGCCTGCACTTGTTGGGAAGGGGCGGGTCGTTCGGACGGTAGCATGCGCTCCGCGGATGTGTCAAGTGCGGCGAGTCTCAACCCGGCTCGCCGGCCCAAGGCTTGGTGGTTTTGGCCGGCGACGACGCCACTTATGGTACTTTCCCTCTTGACACCCGCCGCCACGCCTCCGTAAACTCGCGTTACGCGAGAAAGGAGGTGGTCCAGTGGACAGTTGCCATAAACCCCGCGAGGTGGCTGACGCTTAGGTTGCGACCTCAGCGTAGCTCAACATGGGCGCGTTCATCTGGATAGCCTCCTGACCAGCCCCGGGTTTGGTTTCGGGGCCAAAGGGGGCCGCTGGGCCGGCGTCGTTCCTGCACGCCGTCAAGACCTGGCGAATCCCAACAGCTAACCGGCCCCGGAGGGCGAGGGCGCCCTCCGGGGTGACTTCTAGTTCTTCCGGCCCTCTTCCAGCGGCTTCCGCGCGAAGTAGTAGAGCGAGAAGGCGAGCGCGGCGAACGTCAGCATCCCCAGCGCCGAGCTGCCGGCCAGACCCAGCTTCTCGCCGACCTTGCCCCACTGCGTCGGGATCCAGCCGAGCCAGGCGACCTTCTCCTGGACGCTCGCCAGCAGCTTCACGCAGATCGCGAGCAGGCCCATGATGCCGCCCGCGGCGATGAGACCGCTCGCGTAGAGGGCGCCGGGGCTCGCCTCGTCGTCGGTCCGGGTCTTCGTCCCCCGCTCCACCAGCCAGCGCACGACCCCGCCGCAGAAGATCGCGGCGGTCGTCCCGATGGACAGATACGACCCGACCGCGAAGCTCAGCGAGCGGATGCCGAGAAGCTCGACGGCCACGACCAGGAAGACGCCGAGCAGCACGAGGCCCCAGGGCAAGCGGCGGTTGAGGATCCCGTTGATGACCACCGACATGAGGCGCGCCTGCGGCGCGGGGGCGTCCTGGCTGCCGATGCCCTGGATCCACTGCAGCTCGACGCGCCCCGTGGCCGGGTTCAGCAGGTACTTGCCCTCGGCGACCGTGGTGGAGCCGATCACGTTCAGCAGCGTGTAGGAGCGCCCGTTGTACTCCTTGGTGCCCTCCACGTTGACGCCCTCCGACGGGTGGGCGACGTCGACGGCGAGATCCGCGGGCACGAACTTCTCGAGCGCCTTGTTCATCGCGATGAGGGTGATCCCGATGGCGAAGCACGAGGCGAGCACGCCGAGGAAGAGCCCCTTCTGCTGCGCGGAGGGAGTGGCCCCGACGAGAAAGCCCGTCTTCAGGTCCTGCGACGTGTTGCCGGCGTTGGCGGCGGCGATGCAGACGGTGCCGCCGATGGTGAGCGCCAGGGCGCCGTACGCGGCCGCGGTCCATCCCGCGACCAGGAACAGGGCGCACGTCGCCATCAGGGTGGCGATGGCCATGCCGGAGATCGGGTTCGACGAGGTGCCGATGAGGCCGGCGATGCGCGAGGAGACGGTCACGAAGAGGAAGCCGAAGACGACCACGAGGAGGGACGCGATCAGGTTGGCGAAGAAGCCGGTCGGCGCCCCGGGCACGGGCTTGAAGGTCAGGAAGGCCCACATCAGGACGACGATCACCGCCGAGCCGGCGAGGACCAGCGTCATCGGAAGGTCCTGGGAGGTGCGGCCCCGGCTCACCGGCGCGCCGGCATCGGTCCGGCGCAGGTCGGCGGCCCCCGCGCGCAGCGCGCCCACGATCGTGGGCGTGGTCTTGATCAGCGTGATCAGGCCGGCGGCGGCCACCGCGCCCGCGCCGATGTAGCGGATGTAGTACTGCCAGAGCTGGTCGGAGGTCATCTGCGCGATGGGCACGGTGCTCGGGTAGATCGGCGTGGGGACGAGGCTGCCGAAGAACTTGATCGCGGGCATCATCACCAGCCACGAGAACACGCCGCCCGCGAAGATCACGCCCGCGATCCTCGGGCCGATGATGTAGCCGACCCCGAGGTACTCGGAGGTGATGGCCGCCCGCAGCGACGCTCCCGGCATGAATCCCGGGTTGTAGGTCGGGGTCTCCCGGATGATCGCGAACGCGTTCGAGTTCTGGAGCAGCGTGTACAGGCTGCCGATGCCGAGGCCGTAGAAGACGCGGCTCGCGAACGAGCCGCCCCTGTCCCCCGCGATGAGCACGTCCGCGCACGCCGTTCCCTCCGGATAGAGAAGGTTGCCGTGCTCCTTGACGATGAGCTGGCGGCGCAGGGGGATCATGAAGAGCACGCCGAGGATGCCGCCGATGATGGCGAGCAGCAGGATGCGCGTGTACTCGAGCTGGAAGCCGAGGAAGATCAGCGCGGGCAGGGTGAAGATCACGCCGCCGGCCACGGACTCCCCGGCGGAGCCGGTCGTCTGCACGATGTTGTTCTCGAGGATCGTGGCCTTGCCCAGCGCCCGCAGCAGCGAGATGGACAGGACGGCGATGGGGATGGAGGCGGCGACCGTGAGGCCGGCGCGCAGGCCGACATAGACGGTGACGGCGCCGAAGATGATCCCGAACAACATGCCGAGCAGGACGGCCCTCACGGTGAACTCGGGAAGGGCGGCGCTGTCGGGGACGTAGGGCTTGAATTCGGGGGCGGGGACCGGCGGCGGGCTGGTCTGCAAGGCCATCAGAACCTCCGTTGGCAGTCCGGCCGTCGACAGGGTGGGATGGGCGGCATGGTAACATTGATTCATGTCGCGGGGGACCATCGGCGCCGGCCTGGCCTTGGCCCTGCTCGTCGCCCATCCGGTCTTCTCCCAGCAGGACGATCCCGTCAACCGCTACGAGATGCTCTACGGCACGCCCGTGGACGTGTCGCTGTCGGACCTGGTGCAGAACCCGATGGCCTACTCGAACCGCGCGGTCCGCACGACCGGCCGGCTCGAGATGTCGCCGAGCATCCAGAACCGCCGCACGTACATCCTCGCCGATTCCGCCGTCGACACCGCGCTGCTCCAGCCGGTTCCCGAGATCGGGGCGGAGTTCGAGTCCGACGCGATGCGCTTCCTGGGGCGGCAGACGCAGATCACCGGCCTCGTGCAGGAGCTGAGCAGCGGCCTGGGCGATCCCACCCAGCCCCGCATCGGCATCACCTTCTGGCAGTTCATGGGCCCACCGGAGGAGGTGAAGGGGCCGCTCAAGTTCGTCGACGTCAGCCTCGAGTCGCTGGTATCGAGGCCCGGCCGGGAGGACGGCAAGACCGTGCGCGTCGTGGGCAAGTTCCGCGGCCGCAACCTCTACGGCGACCTGCCCGCCCGCAGCGAGCGGGCGTCCGGGGATTGGGTGATCAAGGACGACCTCTACGCGGTGTGGGTCAGCGGGCGCAAGCCCAAGGGGGCCGGCTGGGAGCTGGATGCGGGCCTGAAGCGCGACACCGGCAAGTGGATCGAGGTCATCGGCCGGCCGGAGACGAGGAACGGCATCACCTACGTGCGCGCCGCCCAGGTGCGCATCACGGACCCGCCGCGGCCGGCGGCCGATGCCGCCCCGCCGCCGCCCCCGCCCGAGCGGCCGAAGGTCCCGCCGGTGGTGGTCTTCGCGCTTCCCCTGGACGGTGAGGGCGACGTCCCCTCCGACAGCCGGTTCGTCGTCCAGTTCAACAAGGACATGGACGAGGCCACGTTCAAGGGCCACGTGATGCTGCGCTACTCGGGCCCCACGCTGCCGGGGGACCGGGAGTTCGACGGCATCAAGCTGACCTATGACCAGGGGCGGCGCGCGCTCACGATCGACCCCGGCGACGTGCTGCGCCCCGGGCGCCAGATCGAGCTGATGCTCATGCCCGGCATCGCCGACATCGACGGCCTGACCCTCGTCCCTCGTCCCGGCATGCAGGTGGACGGGGCCGTGGACGTGCTGCGCTTCCGCACCGGGACCTGAGGGACCGGCGTTGCGCCGCCGGTGCGCCGCTCTCGTGCCCGCCGTTGCCCTTCTCGCGGCCGCCGGCCACGCCCAGGCGCCGCCCACCCAGGCCCCGCCGTCTCCTTTCAAGTATCCGACGCCGCGCGAGCAGTACGGGCCCGCGCAACCCGAAGAGCTGATGGCGCTCGCGATGAACCCGGAGAACTACCATCGCCGCAACGTCGTGACCCGCGGCCACCTCGACATGTTGCCCGACGACCGGTGGCTGCTGAGCGACGGCGGCACTCACCTGCTGCTCATTCCCGTCGTCGAGCTGAGCTCGGCTGGCCTGCGGGAGCAGCTCGGCCACCGGGTCGAGGTGACCGGCATCGTCCGGGTTCTCCCCGATCACCAGGGAACCTGTTGTCCTGGGTGCCAGCCGCCAATGCCGATGAGCGTGTGCGAGGATCCCGCCCTGCCTGCCCTTCCCGATCGCCGCCCGGAGTGGCCGCCCGGCTCGATCACCGCCACCGGCGTCGTCGACATCGAGAACTACCGCGCGGGTGAGTCACGACGCCGGCCGACTTCGACGATCAGCGACGCGCTCGCCCGCCCGCCCGAAAGCGCGGGCAAGAGCGTCCGGATCGTCGGCCGCTTCCGCGGCGCCAACCTCTACGGCGATCTACCGGCCGACACGCGCCGGCAACCCGGCGACTGGGTTCTGCAGGACGGCGAGCATTTCGTCTGGGTGACCGGCCGGCCGCCGAAGGGCAAGGGCTTCGACCTCGACCCCGCCAACAAGATGGACACGGTCCGGTGGCTGGAGGTCGAAGGGAAGCTCGAGGCCGCGGGCAACGTCGCCTACCTGAAGGCGTCGCGGGTGCAGCTCGTCGCCCGCCCCGCCGCCCCCAGGGAAGAAAAGCCCTGAGTCTCTGCGTGTTCTCCGCGGCCTCTGCGTGGAAGAGCACTCTCTCTCCTAATTGCTTCCCTGTTTCTTCCTTAGGATCACAATTTCGGGGTCGACGAACTCCACCGGCGGGCGGAGCCAGCCCTGCTGGCGGAAGCGAGCCGCCACCTCGAAGCCGTTCCGGCCCTCGAGCAGGTCGTTGAAGAAGGCCGCCCGGTCCGGCCGCTGCTCGGGATGCTCGAGGAAGCGCTCGTAGTACGACGCCGTGAGGACGAGCCACGGCGACGCCTCCGCCGGATAGCGAGCGGCGGCCTCGGCGAAGCGATCGCCCGGCGCCATCTCGCGCGAGAGCGTCGGCACGACGCGCAGGGTCCGTCCGGGAGGGAGGGCCGGCGCGTAGCCCGGATTGTTCGCGATGAGGTCGACGGAGGCGCCGGCCGGCACGTGCTCCTCGATCCATCGCTGCGCCGCGAGGCGGGAATCGACGAAGAAGAGCCGGACCACGAGCACCGAGCCCAGCGCGGCGCGGGCCAGGACGAGGACCGCCCCCGCGCGGCGGGCGGCGGCCGACGGAAGCGCCGCCAGTCCCATCGCGGCGAGCCAGGCGGCGGCGGGGAGCGCGGGCGCGAGGAAGCGCAGCGCCTGATGGCCGGACGAGGCCACGAGCAGATAGGGAGCCAGCAGGGCCGCGAGCACCACGGCCGCCACGCGATCGCCGGCCGGGGACCGGGCGGCGGCCACGACCGCTCCCGCCGCCGTCGCCACGAGGAACGGGCCCGTGAGAGCGTCGCGCAGCAGGCGTATGTAGGCGAGGTAGGACGTCGAGGCGCCGACGAGCCCCTTGTACTCGAAGCGCGTCTGGTGGTTGAACGCGAGATCGCTCAGGAAGCCCTGGGGGTCGACCAGGGCGTAGGGGGTGCCGATCAAGAAGCCGGCGGCGGCGGCGACGATCACCACCGCCACGTCGTCCCGCGCCAGCCGCGAGGCCCATGGCACCCGCGAAGCGAGGACGGCGAGCAGCGCCAGGCCGAAGGCCGCGACGAGCAGCGCGCGCTCGACGCCGCGCACGAAGCCGAGCGCGTGCTCGGGGTGCAGCAGCCGCGCGTCCTTCAAGTGGAGGCTCGCGGCCAGCGGCTCGGCGCCGCCGAGAGCGAGCACGAGCCCCGCGACGAGCAGCGCGCCGGCGACCGCGATGAGGAGACGGCGGCGCGGCGGGCCGGGAGCCGGAGGAGGGTCGCGCAGCCAGACCGCGGCGAGGGCGGGGACGAGGAGGGCGGCCGCGGTGTACTTCGTCGACGACGTGAGGCCGAGGGCCAGCCCGAGCGCCCAGGCCGGTACCTCGCCACGGAGATGCCCGAGCGCGAGGGCGACGGTCGCCGCGGTGCCGAGCAGCAGCCACGCCTCGGGCGTGGCGAAGTGGCACAGGTTCACCGCCCCCGGCATCAGGGCGAAGAGGAAGGCGGGCAACGCGCCGAGTCGGGTATGCGCGCGAAGGGCGGCGCGGCCGAGCACGTAGACCGCCGCGGCACCGGCCAGGGCCGAGAGCGCGCGGCCCAGGAGGAGCGCGTCGGCGGCGCGGCCGCGCAGCATGCCGGCCTGGGCGAGGTGCGCCTGCAGCCACAGCGCGGGCGCCATCAGGTAGAGAGGCAGCGAGGGGTTGATGAACGAGTCGGGCCGCAGGCGCGGCGCGAGCGCCATCTGCGCGGCGATGTCGGCCTTCTCGTCGGGGTGCCAGCGGGCCGGAAGCCCCCATGTGATGCCCGCGAGGTCGAGGCCAAGGGCGAGGCCGGCGGCCACCATCACGCCCGCCCGCGCGCTCACCCGCAGAGGCTACCTGCTCTTCGGGTTCTCTCGGAGGCGCCGGGGCAGGTCCTTCGACTTGGCCAGGACCTCCGCGGCCACGCGCCGGCGGCGCTCGTGCAGCTTGCGGCGCAGCGCGGCGTCGGCCAGCGCCAGCATCTCGGCCGCCAGGTGGCCCGCGTTGGCCGCGCCCATGGGGCCGACTCCCACCGTGGCCACCGGTACCCCGGCCGGCATCTGGACGGTGGCGAGAAGAGCGTCGAAGCCGGACAGAGGTGAGCCGGCCAGGGGCACGCCGATGACGGGGAGCGTGGTGTGCGCGGCCACCGCGCCGGCAAGGTGGGCGGCGCCGCCCGCCCCCGCCACGATCACGCGCAGTCCGCGGCCCTCGGCGGCCCGCACGTAGCGCGCGGTGGCGTCGGGGGTGCGGTGGGCGGAGAGCACGCGCGCCTCGTAGCGGATGCCGTACTCCTCGAGGACACGCGTACAGCCGGCCATGACGGGGGCGTCGCTGTCGCTCCCCATGAGGACGGCCACGAGCGGCTTCACCGCGGTGCGTGCAGCTTGGCCAGCGCGCGCTGGCCGATGTCCTTGCGGTAGTGCATGCCGTCGAACCTGATCTTCCCGATGGCCTGGTAGGCCCGTTGCACGGCGGCGTCGAGGTTGCTCCCGAGCGCGGTGACCCCGAGCACGCGCCCGCCGACGGTGACGAGCTTCCCGTCGCGCACGCCGGTGGCCGCGTGGTAGACGATCACGTCCGGCTCGTTCTTCAGCGCGTCGAGGCCGTGGATCTCCTGGCCCGTCTCCGGCGCGTCGGGATAGCCCTTGGCGGCGACGACGACGCAGGCGGCGGGCTCCTTGACCCAGTCGATCTTCGACTCCTTCAGATGGCCTTCGGCCACGCCCTGCAGGATCGGCACCAGGTCGGAGCGCATGCGGGCCATGATCACCTGCGTCTCGGGATCGCCGAAGCGGGCGTTGAACTCCAGGACCTTCGGGCCGGCGTCCGTGATCATGAGGCCGGCGTAGAGCACGCCCTGGTAGCGCCGTCCCTCCGTCGCGAGGCCACCCACGGTGGGCAGCACGATCTCCTGCATGATCTGCTTGTGGACGTCCACGTTGAGGATCGTCGACGGGGAGACGGTGCCCATGCCGCCCGTGTTCGGCCCCTGGTCGCCGTCGAGGGCCCGCTTGTGGTCCTGGACCGAGACCATCGGCACGACGCGCGCGCCGTCGGAGAAGACGAGGAACGAGACCTCCTCGCCGTCGAGGAACTCCTCCATCACGACCTTGGCCCCCGCCACGCCGAACCTCTTGTCGGTCATGATCTCTTCGACCACGGCCTTCGCGTCGACGGCGTCCTTGACGACGAGCGTGCCCTTGCCCGACGCCAGCCCGTCCGCCTTGATGACGAAGGGGAAGCCGAACGGCCTCTTCTTCACGAAGGCCTGGGCCTCCTCGGGCGAGGCGCAGATCTCGTAGCGCGGGGAAGGGACGTTGTGGCGGTGCATGAACTCGCGGGCGAACGCCTTGGAGCCCTCGATCTCGGCGGCGGCCCGGCTCGGGCAGAAGATGGGGATCTCGCGCCGGTGGAACTCGTCCGCGATGCCGAGGACCATCGGCAGCTCCGGCCCGACCACCGTGAGGTCGGCCTTGATCGTCTGCGCGAAGTCGGCCAGCTCCACGATGTTCGACGTCTCGATGGGGACGCAGTCGGCGAGGGTGGCCATTCCTGCGTTGCCCGGAGCGCAGTAGACCTCCTTGACGAGCGGGCTCTGGCGGATCTTCCACACGAGGGCGTGCTCTCGCCCCCCGTTTCCGACCACCAGGACCTTCATCGGGGCTTGCTCGCGCTCATGAACTCTGTGGAGTCGGCGAAGTCTGTCATGCGCCCGCTTTGACTGTCAACGACGGCGTGACGGCGGTCACCTCGGCGCGCGTCTGCTATCCTAGCCGCCACCTGATGGCCCGCATCCTTCCTCTCACTCCCACGGTGGACCTCACCACTCGGCGCGGGACACTGCGGTTCGAGAGCCGGCTGCGCGGCGCCGACCGATATCTCCTCGCCGTCGACCTCTACTCGCACCTCCGCGAGAGCCATCCCGAGACCCACCTCGGCTATTGGGTCTTTCCGCTGCCCGAAGGGGAATCGCTGACCACGATCGGCCTCGACTTCACGACCATCGGCCCCGCGTCGGTGTGGAAGGAGACGGCGGTGGGGCGGCAGCCCGCGGTCGACTCGTGGCACAACCCCCGCTACGTCTTCGATCCCGTGGTCGGCATCCAGCTCGTGCTGCGCAACCGGGAGGGGCGCGTGGTGGAGAACCGGTTCGTGGGCGCGAAGGTGACCGATCCCGAGACCCTCCGCTCCTACTACCACCGCGTGCACGCCGGTCACGGCTACACTCCGGCCGAGCCGTTCCTCTTCGAGCTCCACGCCGCGATGCTGCGCAAGCTGGAGCGGATCTTCCTCGACGGGATCCCCCAGGGGTCGCGCGTCCTGGACGCCGGCTGCGGGCGTAGCCTGTTCACCGAGATCCGTCCCGGCTGGCCGTTCATGATCGTGGCCGCGGACGTGGAGCACGCCCTGCTGCTCGAGCGCAAGCGCGAGTTTCCCAGCGTGCAATGGGTGGTGGCGGGGGCGCACCCGCTGCCGTTCCGGGACGAGGCCTTCGACGCCGTGTTCGCCGGCGAGCTGATCGAGCACCTCGTCGATCCGCGGCACGGGCTGGCCGAGTTCAACCGCGTGCTCCACAGCGGGGGAGTGCTCATCCTGACGACGCCGAATCGGCTCCGGCTCGCCAACGTCGTCGACCGCTCCGAGCGCCCCTACAGCCCCGACCACCTGAGCGAGGTGAGCTACGACGAGGCCCACACGCTGCTGGGCGAGGCGGGCTTCGAAGTGGAGCACGCGACCGGCCTCCACCTCGAGCTGATGCTGAACTGGCTCTCCTCCCAGCCCAAGCTCGACCGCCTGCAGCGCCGGTGGAACCGCCGGTGGGCGGTGCCGCTCATGCGCGCCCTCATCGCGGCGGGCGCTGTCGCCCCGCGCTACAGCCTCGACCTGATCTTCGTCGCCCGCAAGAAGAGCCCGGGACACCTGGGCATGAACGTGGGCAGAAGCAGTCTCTGAGCGGCCCGAGCGCTTCTGCGCGCGCCCGGGCCGCGGGAGCCGCGGCCGCGGCGCTCTGGCTGCTGCTCGGCCTGCGGTGGTTCGACGCCGCCGCGGGATGGCGGCCGGCATGGCTGGAGCGCGTGCCGACGCTCGTGCTCGCCGCCGGCGTGCTCGCGCTGGGGGGACTCTCGCTGGCCGGGCGGTGGCGCGAGCGGGGGGGGCCGCCGCGGGGCGGCCCTGGCCGAGCCCTGCTGCTCATCGTCGGTCTGGCGGTGCTCTTCCGGCTCCCTCTCGCATGGCAAGGCGCCGCGGGGTACGTGACCCCCGACGGCGCGCTGTCGGGGATCGTGGCTCTCCACCTCCGGGACGGGACGGAGCGCCTCGTCTTCGTTCCCCACGTCCCGTACAGCGGGAGCCTCAAGTCGCATCTGACGGCGCCGCTCGCGGCGGCCATCGACCCCGCGCGCGCCTTCGCGCTGGTGTCGGTGGGCTTCTATGCGGCGTTCGTCGCGGCCCTCTATCGGTTGGCGCTGCTCGGCGGCACGTCGGGCTGGGCGGCGGTGGCGGCGGGTCTGTATGCCGCCTTCGCGCCCGCCTTCGTCACGCGCTACAGCTTGAGCAACGACGGCAACTACGTGGAGGTGCTGGCGCTGGGCACGTGGGCGCTCGTGCTGGCCACGCGTTGGCGCAGGGAGGACCGCGGCTCGGACCTGCTCAGCCTCGCCATCGGGCTGCTGCTCGGTCTGGCTTTCTGGTGCCACATCCTCGCCGTGATGCACGCGGCCGCCGTCGCGCTCTGGGCTCTCGTCGTCGCGCCGCGCCGGGCCCTGCGCGCGGTGCCGGCGGCCGCGCTCGGCTTCGTGCTCGGCGACTGGCCCGGCCTGCTGTGGAACGCCGCCAACGGCTGGGAATCGTTCCAGTACCTGCTGCCGGGACGCGCGGGCGGCGGAGCCGCGGGCGGCGGCCCCGGGCTCGCGTCCCGTCTCTGGGGTTTGATCGCCGATCAGGCGCCGGTGCTTCTCGGCTACGACCCGGGTTATCCGCGGCCGATCGACCTCGCCGTGAAGGCGCTGGCCGCGCTCGCGGTAGCGGTCGCCGCGGTCGCCACCATCGCGGCGCTGCGCGAGGCGTGGCGGCGGCGATCGGCAGGGCTGGGCCTGCTTCTCGTCTTCACCGCCGTGAACGTGCTCGTGGCGCTGGTGGCGCTGCCGCAGATCGAGGGCAACCCCCGCTATCTCCAGTTCCTCATGGCGCCGCTGCCGATCTTCATCGCCCGCTTGCTGGATGCGCCGCGCCGGCGGTGGCTCATGGCCCTCCTCGTGGCCTTCGGGGCCACGGGCTCGCTCGCCCAGGGGCCGGGCGCGTTCCGGGCGGACGCGCAGTGGCGCCGCTTCGTCGCCGACCTCGAAGCGGAGGGCGTGCGCTGGTGCGACACGGACTTCCACCTCGCGACCAAGCTCAACTTCCTGTCGCAGGAGCGCGTCGTCTGCTCGTCCAAGCTCGGCCCGACGACGACGGAGTATTTCTTCGAGTATCGCCGGCGGGTCGAGGCGGCCCCCGAGGTGGCCTTCGTCGCGGTCAACGCCACCGCCGCCGACAAGCTCGAGCGCCGGCTCGAGCGTCTGGGCGTGACCTACGAGCGGCGCGACTTCATGAAGCCGGTGCTGCTGAGGCTGTCACGCAAGGTGGATCCGGAGGAGCTCTTCCCCGGCCGCGAATTCCCGCTAAGATGAGCATCCCCTCTCCCTGAAAAGGAGAGGGGCAGGGGTGAGGGTCGGCAAGAGGCGTTCGGCTCACGGACGGGAACGGGCACGGCCACGTTCACACTCCGG
>Ga0207646_10002218_pt1 | contig 23130 bp, 23 predicted proteins | sample KBSK5502metaG_FD_184343 | JGI IMG/M metagenome (GOLD analysis project Ga0207646, IMG submission 184343) | Corn, switchgrass and miscanthus rhizosphere microbial communities from Kellogg Biological Station, Michigan, USA - KBS K5-50-2 metaG... | ecosystem: Host-associated > Plants > Roots >... | reverse complement strand
CATGTCGACGAGCAGGTACGTGAGGTTCCGGTAGTGCGGTGCCTCCGGATCGCTCTGGGTGACGAGGATGCAGAAGTCGGCGATGTGCGCGAACGACGACCACACCTTCTGACCGTTGACGACGTAGACGTCCTCGCGGCGCTCGGCGCGGGTGCGCGCGGCGGCGAGGTCGGACCCCGCGTCCGGCTCCGAGAAGCCCTGGCACCAGATCTCGTCGGCCGCCAGGATCGGCTGTAGATAGCGCGCCTTCTGCTCCTCCGTGCCGTGGGCCATGATCGTCGGTCCCGCCATGCTGAGGCCGATCACGCCGACGTGGGTCGGGGCCTGCACCGCAGCGAGCTCCTCGTAGAGGATCGCCTGGAAGCTGTGCGGCGCCCCCGCGCCGCCGTACTTCTTCGGCCAGGTCAGGCCGACGTACCCGGCCTCGTACAGCGTGCGACTCCACTCGCGCATGAACGGGTCGTCGAACCGCTGCGCGCCGCCGCGTGCGCCGCGCTTGTCCTCCGGGAGGTTCGCCTCGACCCACGTGCGTAGCTCCACCCGGAACTGCGCCTCCTCGGGCGTGTCGCGCAGGTCCACCTCGTGAGCTTACGCGGATGCCGTTGCGGGAACCAGTTCGCCGTGCCGCGTATGGGGCGGCTCGACGACGACGCGCCGGCGTTGCATCGGCAGGAGCGTCACGCTGCCGAGGATCATGGCCACGCCGAGCCACTGCGACCAGTCCAGCTTCTGGTCATACGCGTAGATTCCGGCGACGATCGCCACCGCCGGATAGGTCAGCTCGGCGAGCGACGCGAGCATCGCCGGAGTCCGCTGCAGCCCGTAGTAGTAGAGCCCGAGCGCGAGCAGCCCGGTGACGAGGGCGAGGTAGAGGATCAGGACGGTGTCGTGTCCGTTCGAGTACGCGGGCGCGCGCATGACGAGCAGCGCAAGCGAGCTGGCGAGCAGCCCGAAGAAGAAGCGGAGCGAGAGGACGTGCTGAAACTCGAGCTCGCGGGAGAGGTACCGGCCCAGCACCGTCCCGAGACCCCAGAGCATCGCCGCACCGGTCGCCTCCGCGACCACGACGAGCCCCTTCGCCGACGGGTCGAGCGGATGCGACTGGTTCACGAGCCAGAAGCCGGCGACGGCGGGGAGGAAGTACCACCAGAAGCCCGGCCGCGGCCGCTCGCCGAGCAGAAGCGCGGCAGCGCCGATCGCGATGAACGGCTGGATCTTCTGAATCACGACCGGCGTGATGTAGTCGGAGTGGCCGATCAACGCGTCGGTGAAGAGGATCGTCGCGACGGCCGACGCGCCCGCGCCGACGACGACTGCAGCCGCGACGTAGCGCCAGCCGGCCCGGAAAACGGCGCGAAGCGCGGGCCAGAGGAACGGCAGCGTGCAGAGGACGAGGATCACGTGCTCGCCGAAGACGATCGTGGTCGCCGAGGTCGTGCCGCTCATCGTCTTGCGGATGATCGGGTCGGTCCCCCACATCGCCGCGGCGAGCGCGATCAGGGCGACCCCGGGGATGGCAGCCAGGCGACGGCTCATCCCGCCGAGCGTAGCGGCCTTGAGTCGGCCTAGGCCCGTGTTAGAAACACGCGAGCATGATTCGCTGGGTACTGGCCCTTGGCGCCCTGGCCGCCGTGACAGCGGGGGCCGTGACCCTCGTCTACACCGCGACATCCGCGCCACTTCGACCGAAGAGCCTCGCGCTCCCGCGCGTGAAGTCGACCCCCTGGCCGTCGGAAGACTTCGTGGTCGCGTCGCCGCGCCGGGACTGGCGATCACCGGGCGCGCGGTCGTTGAAGCTCAGCTATGCCTGGCTGCGTTGCGACCTCAAAGGCAAGCACTGTGTATCCCTACCTGGCCTCCAGGGCCGGCGCATCGTCCCGCCGCAGGAACCTCGAATCGTCACCGTCCGTGCCATGGTCACTGCCAGCGACGGGGGTGGATCGACGAGCGTCGTCTCGCGGAACTTCTACTTCGACGAGGCCGGGCGGGCTCGTGCGCGCCGCAAGGATCTGTACCCGCTCGCCTACGACCCCGAGCAGTTTCGACACTTCTACGGGCTGGGACCGTCGCAGGATGGGGCGGGCCAGACGATCGTGGTCCTCGCGCACTGGAGGGCCCGGCGACTGCGGCAAGCAGTCGACCGTTTCAGCGCACTCTTCGACCTTCCGCGCGTGTGCGGCACGCCGCACGCGGGACACAGGTGCTTCACGCTCCGTGACACCACCCTCGGGCCGACGCGTGTCACGGATGCCGTCGAGAACGAGGACATCGAGTGGGTGCACGCCATCGCGCCGAGAGCGAGGATCGTCGTGCTCCGCTCCGGGTTCTACCGGGACCTCGGCCAGGGAGTCCTCCGGGAGGAACGCCTCGACGGTGCGCACGTCTTCTCGTCCAGCTGGGGCTACCACCCGAACCTTCCGGCCTTCTTTCTCCGAGACATCTACAGCGTGGGTCGGGCTTGTCATCACGCCCACATCGTCTGCACGTTCCCTTCCGGAGATCACGGTCCGCCCGGCGACAAACCGTCGAACAGTTCGTATGTCCTCGCTGTCGGCGGCACGGTGTTCCGGCCCCGGCCGGACGGTGTGCCCGGAGCCGAGTCGCCCTGGCGGTTCGGCGGCTTCGGCGTGACGACGGATCCACAACCGAGGTCGACGTGGCAGAGGCACCTGTCCGGGCGGTACCGCGTGATTCCGGACGTGAGCGCGACGGCCGCCGGAGTCGGCGAATACGAGTTCCCGCCCGGAACCCCGAACCATCAGCGGGCGGGATGGTTCTACGGCGGGGGCACGAGCATCTCCAGCCCGTTGTGGGCGGCGCTGATCGCGCTCGCCGACCAGGAGCTGGCCCGGGACGCACAGCCGGCGATCGGGATCGACGAGCTCCACGCCGTCCTCTATCGCGGCTGGCTCTCTCCCGCCCTGGACGACCTCGGCCACAAGGGCTGGAGCGAGCACATCGGCTGGGGAAGCCCGAAGGCCGGGATCGTCGACGTGCTCGTTGGCGCGATCGAGCGCTACCGCAGCGGCTAGCTCTCGTAGCGCAGGAGGTCGTCAACGGTCTCGCGGCGCCGGATGAGGCGTGCGTTGCCGTCCGCCACGAGCACTACCGCCGGCCGCGGGACGCCGTTGTACGTCGAGCCGAGTGCCAAGGTGTAGGCACCCGTCGCCGGCACCGCGAGCACGTCGCCCGGCCGCGGCTCGGGCAGCTCCGCCGCCTCGATCAGGACGTCGCCCGACTCGCAGTGCTTGCCGGCGATCCGGTACACGCCGCTCGGCAGCTCGTCGGCCCGGTTCGCGAGCAGTGCCTCGTAGCGCGCGCCGTACAGCTGCGGACGCGGATTGTCGGACATGCCGCCGTCGATCGCGGCGTACGTGACGCCGCCCGAGGCCTTGACCGAGCCCACGCGGTAGAGCGTCACGCCGGCTCGACCGACGAGCGAGCGGCCCGGTTCGAGGATCAGCGATACGCCCTCCGGGATCCGCTCGATCAGCGGCGCGACGAATTCGGCCACCGACGGCAGGCGCTCGTCCTGGTTGTGCCGGACGCCGAGCCCGCCGCCGAGATCGAGGAGGCGCGGCCGCCACCGGAGCCGGTCGAGGAACACGAGCATGCGCTCGATTGCGAGCACGCTCTCGTCCACGCGACCGAGCTGCGAGCCGACGTGGACGTGCAAGCCCTCGACCTCCAGCCCGAGTTCTCGTGCGCGCTCGACTTCCCGCTCGGCGGCATCGGGCGCAAGGCCGAACTTCGACTCCTCGTGCGCGGTCTGGATCGAGCGATGGGTTACGGCTTCGACTCCCGGCGTCAGCCGGACGAGCACACGCTGCACGCCTGCGGCAGCGGCCGCTTCTGCTTCGTCCGGCGCGTCGAGAACGACGAGCGCCCCGGCCTCGGCGGCCGCACGCAGCTCCTCCTCCGACTTGTTGTTGCCGTGGAAGACGATCCGCTCGCCCGCAATTCCCGCCGCCCGTGCAAACGCGAGCTCGCCAAGTGTGGAGACGTCGGCACCTACTCCCTCCTCGGCGAGGAGCCGCAGCAGCGCGACGTTCGCGAACGCCTTCGTCCCGTAGACAACAAGCGCGCCCGGCGCAGCCTCGCGGTACGCGCGCGCCTGGCTCCGAATCGTTCGCTCGCAGTAGACGAGCAGCGGAGTTCCGTGCTCCGTGGCGAGCCTCGTCGCGGGCACGCCGCCGAGCGACAGCTCACCGGACTCGACCAGTGCCGTCTCGGGAAGGAGCTCGAGCACCTTGCTAGTATCGGGATCCCAATGCAGGAGCTGCTTCTTACCTAGTCAAGGGAGACACGCGCGGCGTCGCCGCGCCAGCCTCCCGTCGGCCTCTCCTCGGAGAGGTTTTTTCGTTCCAGAGGACGTTTTTCGATGACACCGAGATACGAACCACACGAGATCGAGGCGAAGTGGCAGCGCGTTTGGGAGGACGAGCGGGCGTTCAACGTCCCCAACCCTGTACCCGGCGCGCCCACAGCGGACAACCACTGGTACCAGCTCGAGATGCTGCCGTACCCGTCAGGCCCGAGCCTGCACATGGGCCACGTCCTCAACTACACGATGGGCGACGTCCAGACGCACGTGCGCCGCCGCAGCGGCTGGCACGTCGTGCGGCCGATGGGTTGGGACGCGTTCGGCCTGCCGGCGGAGAACGCTGCGATCCGCGAAGGCCGTCATCCGCGCGAGACGATCGAGCGGAACATCGAGACGATGCGCGCCCAGATGAAGCGCCTCGGCTGGGCGATCGACTGGGAGCGCGAGGTCTCGGCCCACCAACCCACGTTCTACCGCTGGACGCAGTGGCTGTTCCAGCAGTTCGTCGCCCGCGGGCTCGGCTACCGCAAGGAGGGGCCGGTCAACTGGTGTCCCAACGACCAGACCGTGATCGCCAACGAGTACATCGTCGACGGCCACTGCGAGCGCTGCGGCGCCGAGGTCGAGCTGCGGAACATGACGCAGTGGTACTTCCGGACGACCGCCTATGCCGACGAGTTGCTCGAGTACGAAGACGCGGAGTGGCCGGAGCGGACGAAAGCGATCCAGCGCAACTGGATCGGCCGCTCCGAAGGTGCCGAGATCCTCTTTCGCGTCGAGGAGACCGGGGAGGACATCGCGGTCTTCACCACGCGCGCCGACACGCTGCACGGCGCCACCTTCTTCGTCGTGGCTCCCGAGCATTCGTTCGTCGACGAGCACGCGAGCGACGAGGCGAAGGACTATGCGCGGCATGCCGGCGCGCGTCCCGTCGAGGAACGCGCGGCGGGCAGCGAGAAGACCGGCGTCTTCACCGGCTTCCACGTGGTCAACCCGATCAACGGCCAACTGCTGCCGATCTGGGTCGCCGACTACGTCCTGATGGACTACGGGACCGGCGCGATCATGGCCGTCCCTGCCCATGACGAGCGCGACGGTGAGTTCGCCGAGACCTTCTCTCTGCCGTCGAAGATCGTGATCGACGAGGACGGCAAGCTCGTCAACTCCGGCCGGTTCGACGGGCTACGGGCGGAGGAGGGCGCACGGGCAATCGTCGTGGCCCTCGAGGAAGAAGGTCGCGGCAAGGCGACGGTCCACTACCGCCTGCGGGACTGGAGCGTCTCTCGCCAGCGCTACTGGGGTTGCCCGATCCCGTTCATCCACTGCGAGAACTGCGGCGTCGTGCCGGTGCCCGAGGATCAGCTGCCCGTGATCCTGCCCGACATCGAGGACTACGCCCCGAAGGGCAAGCCGCCGCTCGCTCAGAACGAGGAGTACATGGCCGTCGACTGCCCGCAGTGCGGCGGCGCGGCACGCCGAGATCCGGACACGATGGACACGTTCGTCGATTCGTCCTGGTACTTCCTGCGCTACATCGACTCGCACAACGACAAGGCCCCGTTCGACCCCTTCGTCGTCGACTACTGGCTGCCGGTCTCCCAGTACATCGGCGGCATCGACCACTCGACCGGGCACCTGCTCTACTCGCGCTTCTTCGTCAAGGCGATGAACGACTGGGGGATGCTCGGCTTTCGCGAGCCGTTCGCGCGTATGTTCCACCAGGGGTGGGTGACGCTCGGCGGCACGAAGATGTCGAAGACGAAAGGCAACGTCGAGGGTCCGGACGCGGTCGTCGACGCCTACGGCGCCGATTCGGTGCGGCTCTACATCCTGTTCATGGGTCCCGCCGATCAGGACATGGAGTGGACAGACAACGGCATCGAGGGCATCGTCCGCTTCCTGCGCAGGCTGTGGCGCGTCGTTCACGAGGTCGCGGCGGAGGCTCCGTCGCCGGGCGAGCGCGAGGGCGCGCTGGCGCGCAAGGCCAACGAGACGATTGCGCGGGTGACCGACGACGTGCTGCGGCGCTTCCAGTTCCACACGCCGATCTCGGCGCTGATGGAGCTGGTGAACGAGCTCGGCGGTGCCGTGGACGCACCGGACGCGCGCTTCGCGGCCGAGACGGCGGTCTCTCTGATCCAGCCGTACGCGCCCCACGCGGCGGAGGAGCTGTGGACGGTGCTCGGGCACCAGCGGCTCTGGGAGGAGCCGTGGCCGAAGGCGGACGAGTCGCAGCTCGTGCGCGAGACGTTCGAGCTCGTCGTCCAGGTCAACGGCAAAGTACGGGACCGGTTCCAGGTGGATGCAGGCCTCAGCGAGGACGAGCTCGTCGCGCGGGCGCGCGACAGCGAGCGCGTGCGGAGCTACCTCGACGGCGGCGAGCCTCGCAAGACGATCGTCGTCCCGAAGAAGCTCGTCAACTTCGTGATCTAGTCACGCTCGCGCGGATCCGGCCGGTCGACGTTCCAGTGGCGGCCGACGGACGCGAACCAGCGCGTGTCTCCGTCGATCTCGCGCGGGGTGAGCATGAAGCGGCTGATCACGCGTTGCCCACCCTCGAAATCGCCGTACAGGATGTCGACGCCGATGCTCTGCTGCGCCTCGACCGCGCGGCGGGCCTCGCGGTAGCCGTCGCTGGAAGGATCGCGGAAGGAGCCCTGCCAGAAGCCGACGTCGCCGGGCGCGACGTAGAGGTCGCGCGTGAGCGTCGTGAAGTCCTCGAGCGGTGGATGGGTTCTGTGGGCTTCGCGCGTGAACACGAGCGCCGGTAGGAGTTGCCAGCCGTGGAGGACGGCGATCCCGGAGCCGACGTTGCGGACGGAGATGACGAAGTAGTCGGCCTCGTCGGTCACGCTGGCGACGCCCTGTCCACCGGGAACGTTGAACCAGACTCCGTCCTGAAAGCCGGCTTTGACCGCCGGGTCTTGGGTCCGGGAGGGGACGAGTAGCGGGCGCTGTTCCGCGAGCAGCGACTGCTCGGCCACCCGAGCCGCCCGGTTGGCCGAGCGGACGGACGCGACCGTCACGCCGGCGAGCACGAGCGTTCCGCCCGCAGAGGCGAGCGCGGAGATCGTCACCCAGTCGGCCACGGCGCGAGTTTACGGAGGCCTGAGGAAGCTGCCACAGGTGCAGCACGGTTTCGTTGTCACAATTGAAGACATGGAAGTCCGGGTTCCGACGCTGTCGCGACGCCAGCTCTTCGGGGTCGCAGCGGCTGTAGTCGTCTTGCTCCTCCTCTTGGTCAGGCACCTCGGCGGCGGGAGTTCCGCCCCGGCGGTGACGCCGTTGCCCGCTCCGGCTCGCGCGAAGCCGGCCGCCGCGAAGCTGGTCGTGGTCGACGTGGCCGGAGCGGTCCGACGCGCGGGGCTCTACCGGCTCCGGTCAGGGTCGCGGATCGACGACGCGATCGCGGCCGCCGGCGGGCCGACCGCCAAGGCACAACTCGACTCAGTCAATCTCGCCGCGCCGGTCGCGGACGGTGAGCAGATCGTCGTCCCAGGACGAGGCGCAGCCGCGGCGAGCCCTGCCGCCGCCGGCTCTTCGCCGTCCGCTCCGCTCGACCTGAACTCGGCCACGCTCGAGCAGCTCGAGAACCTGCCGGGAATCGGGCCGGTGACGGCGCAGAAGATCCTCGACTACCGGCAGGCACACGGTGCGTTCCACGCGGTTGCGGAGCTTGAGGGTGTACCCGGCATCGGCCCCGCGCACATGGCACAGCTGAAGGGGCTGGTGATCCCGTGAGGTGACGCTGCGCCTTCCACATGCATTCGTCGGTGCTCTCTGCCTCGGCTTCGCGCTCGCGAACCTCGCTCGTCCGGCGGTCGCCCAGACGCTCGGGGCGGCGGTCGTGCTGGCCCTGGTCGGCCTCGTAGCCTCCGAGCCGCGTCCTCGGGCGGCGGCGCTTGCCGCCGCGGTCGTGGTCATCGCGTGGGGGTGGGGAGGCATGCGACTGGCTCAGCTCGACAGCAGTGTCCTCGCGTCCCGAATCGGCACCGCCGAGTGGGCGGTGGTGGAGGTCGAGGAGTCGCCACGGCTGGGAACCTTCGACCAGCGGATGAAGGCGCTCGTGCTTCGCTGGGGTCGCGTCCACGTGCACGAGCCGGCTCTGCTCGAGCTCCCGCTCGGGCGATCGCCGCCACAGGGCGCGCGACTCAGGCTCCTCGGCGAACTCAAGGCTCCCCCCGGACCGTCGAATGGCTTCGACGAAGCGAAGTGGCTGCGCCGGCAAGGCATCCACGCGGTCTTGCGCGGTCAGTCGTTCTGGCTGGTCGGGCGGCGCGGAGGGATCTCCGGCGTCGGTGACCGCGTCGGCCGCTGGCTGCGCGCCGACACGACGCCGGGCCTGAGTGGCGAACGACGCGAGGTGATCGAGGCGATCGTCCTCGGTCGCGCCTCCGACGTCGACCAGAGCCTGCTCAACGACTTCCGCGCGACAGGCCTGTACCACTGTCTCGCCGTGGACGGGCTCAAGGTCGCCGCGGTCGGAGGCGGAGCTGCCGCGGTCATCCTCCTGCTCGGCCTCGGAATCTACGTCGCTCAGACGGTCGCCCTGCTCACCGTTGCGGCTTACGCGCTCGCCGTCGGGCTCCATCCGTCGGTGGTGCGCGCGGCGCTCGCAGCGGGGCTTGGCTCGCTTGCCTGGCTCGCGGGTCGCGAGCGCGACCGGTGGCAGGCGTTGCTCGTCGGTGCGGCCGTGCTCCTCGGCTGGAACCCCTACGCGCTGTTCGACGCCGGGTTCCAACTCTCGTTCGCCGCGGTCGCCTCGATCTTCGTCGTCACGCCCCGCGTTGTCCGGGCGCTCGAGGGCTACCCGGTGTCGCACGGGCTTGCCCAGCTCATAGGCGTCTCCACGGCCTGCGGGCTCGCGACCGCGCCCGTCACGTGGTTCCAGTTCCATCAGATCTCGCTCGTCACCGTCCCCGCGAACGTCATGGCCGTCCCGGTTGTCGTCGAGGTCCTCGGACTCGCACTTCTCACGGCGGTCGTTGCGCCCGTTGCACCATCGGTCGCGGCGGCCATGGCGCAGCTCAACGGCTGGGGCGCTTGGTTCGTGGCTCTCTGCGCGCGTGCGTTCGCCCGCGTCCCCGGCGCGCAGATCACATCCCCTCGAGCCGCCGCCATCCTCGGCCTGGGGGCAGTCGGCGCAGCCGCCTATGCTTGGCGGCGTGGCGAGCGAGCGCGAGCTGAAGCCGGTCTACCTCCTGACGGGGACGGACCGGCCCAAGATCGCGGTCGCACTTCAGCGACTGCGAGTGCGGATCGGTGAGGACGCCACCGAGCAGCTCCATGCCGGCGAGGCAGCGGCGGAGGACGCGGTCGCCGCCTGCAATGCACTCGGCCTCTTCGGCGGAGAGGCGCGGCTCGTGGTGGTCGACGGCGTCGAGAGCTGGAAAGCGGCAGACGTGAAGGAACTCGCGGTCTACCTCGCTGCTCCCGCGCCGACCACGGTCCTCGCGCTGGTAGGTGACGGGATCAAACGCGACGCAGCGCTTGCCAAGGCGGTCGCGAAAACGGGCCAGATCCTTGCCTACGACGTCCCGAAGAAGCAGCTTCCCGAGTGGGTCGCCGAGCAGTTCTCCCGCCTCGGCGCGTCCGCCGACCGTGACGCGTGTCGCGCGCTCGTCGAGGCCGTCGGCGACGACGTGGGCAATCTCGCTTCCGAGATCCAGAAGCTGACGACGTGGGCGAACGGCGAGCCGATCACGCATGCGATCGTCCAGGAACTCGCGGTCGGGCGCGCCGAGACGCCGATCTTCGCCGTCACCGACGCATGGGGGCGGCGAGATGTCGCTGCGACCCTGCGCGCGACCGAGTCGCTGCTCGACCGCTCACACCGGCCGCGCTCCGGCGAGCTGATCCGTCTCGTCGCGTCGCTCGTTGGCCACGTCGATCGGGTGCGCAAGGCATCGCGCCTCGCAGACGAGGGCGTCCGCTCGAGCGAGATCGCGAGCCGCCTCAAGATCCACCCCTTCGTCGCGGAGAAGTCGGCAAAGCAGGCGGCCAACTTCTCGCCTGACGAGCTCGCGCAGGCGACAGTGCGGCTGGCCGAGCTCGACGCAAGTGCAAAGGGTGGCTCGCGCCTTCCACCCGAGCTGCAACTCGAGCGGACGCTCGTCGAGATCACGCGGCGCCCGGGCGAGCGCGCGGACTAGCTGCTACTTGTCGGTCGCGCCGGCGGCGAGCTTCGCCGCCTGAGACTTGCGTCGAGCGACGGTGTTCCGATGGAGCGTGCCGCGCGCCGCGGCCCGGTCGAGCCACTGCACGAGCTCCCGATGCCGCGCCTGGGTCTCATCCGCGTCGCCGTCGGCAACTGCCTCGTTGAGGCGGCGCATGAGCGTCTTCGCGGTCGAGCGCCAGCGGAGGTTCTCCTGCCGCTGCCGCGTTGCCTGGCGGACGCGCTTCTCCTGTTGCTTGATGTTGGGCATCTCGGAAAAAGACCCGCGACTCGCGGGCCGGGCGATGGTAGCAACCCCGCTCCCTATGCTGCTCCCCGTGGACGACGCCGAGCGGCAGCGGCAGGAGCGGCGGCTCGAGCGTGACCGCCGCCGCCGCGAGCAGGGGAAGCCCACGTATTTCGAGAGCGACCCGGCGGTCGACGCCCGGCCGGTGGCGCCCGATCCGTCGGAGCGTTCCACCGCGATCATCCGTCCCCGTCGGGACGACGGCGCGCTGATCGAGCTCGAGGCTCTCGAGTTCGCCGAGGAGGCGCAGGTGCCGCTGATCAGCGCTCCTCCTCCGGCGGCCATGACGAGGGAGCCGGAGGGTGAGAGCCGCCGCTTGGCGCGGTCGGGCGTCATCTTCGCGATCGCCACCGGCGCTTCGCGGGTCCTCGGGCTCCTGCGAGAGATCGTCGCGGCCTACCTGTTCGGAATCCACGGGAAGATCAACGCCTTCAACATCGCCTTCCTGATCCCGAACACCGTCCGCTCGCTCGTCGCGGACTCGGCCCTCTCGGCGGCGTTCGTGCCGGTATTCAGCGACCTGCTCGTCAAGGGCGAGCGGAAACGCGCCTGGCGGGTGGCTTCGTCGATCTTCTGGCTGATGCTGCTTGGCCTCGGTGGCCTGACGGCGCTCTTCATCGTGATCGCCCCATGGGTAATGGCGCTTTTCAACTACGGGCCGAACTCGGTCAACGGTCCCCTAGCGATCGGGCTCGCGCGGATCCTGTTTCCCACGGTCGTCATCCTCGGGCTGACAGGGATCGTCGTTGCGATCCTCAACAGTTACGACCACTTCACCGTGCCGGCGTTGAGCCCGGTGGCGTGGAACCTCGTGATTCTGCTCGGCCTCGCGCTCGGTGCCGAGCACACGAGCGTCAAGAGCGAGAGGCTCTACTTTTACGCCGTCTCGATCCTCATCGCGACCATCGTCCAGTTTCTGCTGCCGCTGCCCTGGCTGCGAGGGCGCGACGGCCAACTGCACATGGTGATCGACATCCACGACCCCGCCGTGAGGCGGACGTTCGTCCTCATGGTGCCGGTCACGATCGGGCTCGGCCTGATCAACATCAACGCGGTCATCGACCAGTTGTTCGCGACGCATTTCCTGAACAAGAACCTCGCTCCGACAGCAATCGTGAGCGCGTTTCGCCTTTACATGCTCCCGCAGGGAGTGTTCTCCGTCGCGGTCGCCACCGTCCTCTTCCCGCTCCTGTCCCGACACGCGTCGCGGGAGGACTGGGACGGATTCAAACGAACCGTTGCGACCGGACTCCGGCTGATCACCTTCCTCCTCCTGCCGGCGAGCGCCGCGGCCGCAATCCTGGCGACCCCGATCGTCCGGCTCCTCTATCAGCACGGTGCCTTCCTCCCCTACCAAACGCCCATCGTGGCCGCGTCCCTGGCAGCGTTTGCGCTCGGCCTCACCTTCAACGGGACGATGCTGATGATGAATCGCGGGTTCTTCTCGCTCCAGTCGCCGTGGATCCCGAGCTGGGTCGCGCTCGGGAACCTTGGCGTGAACGCCGTTCTCGACGCCGTTTTCTACAGGTTCGGGATCTGGGGGATCCCGCTCTCGACGTCGATCGTGAACATCGCGGGGACGGCGGCGCTCCTTGTGCTCTTCCGGCGCAAGATGGGCGGCTTCGGTATGCGGGAGACGACTCGCACGTTCCTTCTCGTGGCGGTCGCGTCGGCTGTGCTCGCTGCGGTCGGCTGGTGGACCTGGGATCTCCTGGACTCGGCTCTCGGACGCTCGCTACCTGCGCAGATCGTCTCGCTCGGGGCCGGCATCGTTCTCGGCTACACCGCGTTCGTCGGCGCGTGCCGGCTCCTCGGCGTCCGCGAACTGGAGACCTTCCAGCGTCTCCGCCGCGCCCGCGCTTGATTTGGGTGGTTGCGGAGGCGTGACGTGCTGAATCACGACGATGTCGCCAGTCGCGCGACACGGGTCGGCAGGTAGCGTCGATCGCGAGGGCGGAGGGAGAGCGACCCCACCCTGGGTGGGGGAGCGTCTGCAGTTCCGGCCGGAATGGCCAGGGTCGGAGCAGACGTCCGTGAGTACCATCGCCGCTCGTGGATCAGACCCGCATCCGCAACTTCTCGATCATCGCCCACATCGACCACGGCAAGTCGACGCTCGCCGACCGCATTCTCGAGCTCACCGACGCCGTCTCGGCGCGCGACATGCGCGAGCAGGTCCTCGATTCGATGGAGCTCGAGCGGGAACGGGGGATCACGATCAAGGCCCAGGCCGTCCGTGTCAGTTGGAAGGGACACGAGCTCAACCTGATCGACACCCCCGGCCATGTCGACTTCACCTACGAGGTCTCGCGCTCGCTGCAGGCCTGCGAAGGGGCGCTCCTGGTGGTCGACGCCGCGCAGGGCATCGAGGCGCAGACGCTTGCGAACGCCTACCTCGCGATCGAGAACGGGCTCGACATCGTGCCCGTGGCGAACAAGATCGACCTCCCCGCGGCCGACGCGAACGCGACAGCCGTCGAAGTCGCGGACCTGCTCGGCGACGACCCGACGCACGTGCTTCGCATCTCTGCCAAGACAGGTGAGGGCGTCGCCGACGTCCTCGACGCAATCGTCGAGCGGGTGCCTTCTCCGGCCGGCGACCTCGCTGCACCCGCCCGCGCGCTCGTCTTTGACTCCTCATACGACCAGTACCGCGGCGTCGTCGCCTTCGTCCGGGTCGTCGACGGGTTCTTCTCCACCCGCGAGGCGCTGCGGACGATGGCCACCGACACCCGCTTCGACGCCGAGGAGCTCGGCGTCTTCTCCCCGGCAATGACCCCGGTCGAGCAGCTCGCGGCCGGCGATGTCGGTTACGTCGTGACCGGGCTGAAGGACGTCTCGCGGCTCAGGGTCGGCGACACGCTTACCTCGGTGCGCAGTCCGGGGAAAGAGGCCCTTCCCGGCTACAAGGACGTGAAGCCGATGGTCTTCGCCGGGCTCTTTCCGACCGATTCGGACGACTACCCGGAACTCCGCGATGCACTCGAGCGACTCAAACTCAACGACGCTGCGCTGGTCTATGAGCCGGAGACGTCGCAGGCACTCGGCTTCGGCTTCCGCTGCGGTTTCCTCGGCTTGCTCCACATGGAGATCGTCCGCGAGCGTCTCGAGCGCGAGTTCGACCTCGACCTGCTGGTCACCGCGCCGAACGTCGCGTACCGCGTGCAGGAGAAGAACGGCGACTGGATCGAGGTACACAACCCCGCCGAGTTCCCGCGTGAGATCGAGGAAGTCGAGGAGCCGTACGTGGCAGCATCGATCATCGTCCCGAAGGAGTACGTCGGGGCCGTGATGGAGCTCAACAACGAGCGGCGCGGCACCTTCGGGAAGCTCGAGTACCTCTCGCCCGAGCGAGTCCACCTGACGTACGAGCTGCCGCTCGCGGAGATCGTCCTCGACTACTACGACCAGCTCAAGTCGCGCACGCGCGGCTACGCGTCGTTCGACTACGACCTCGCGGGGTTCAAGCAGGGCGATCTCGTCCGAGTCGACGTCCTGGTCGGCCAGGAACCCGTCGATGCGCTGTCGCTCATCGTCCACCGGCAGTTCGCCTACGACCGCGGTCGCCTACTCGTCGACAAGCTGCGGGAAGAGATCCCCCGCCAGATGTTCGACATCGCCATCCAGGCCGCGATCGGCTCACGCGTCATCGCGCGGGAGACGGTCAAGGCGAAGCGGAAAGACGTGCTTGCGAAGTGCTACGGGGGCGACATCTCGCGTAAGCGGAAGTTGCTCGAGAAACAGAAGGCGGGCAAGAAGCGAATGAAGCAGGTCGGCGCCGTCGAGGTGCCGCAAGAAGCGTTTCTCGCCGTCCTCAATATCGGCCAGGGGCAGAAGAGCTGATGGCGCTCGAGATGCGCACCGAGTGCGAGCGCTGCGGCTCCGGTCTCGATCCGGATGGCGAGGCCTTGATCTGCTCGTACGAGTGCACGTTCTGCCGGGCTTGTTCGGCCGAGCTGTCGGGCGTTTGCCCGAACTGCAGCGGAGAGCTGGTCGTGCGCCCGAAGCGGGTGACGCAGTGAGGGAGTCGGTGAGACACCTCTATGTCCACCTCCCGTTCTGTGCCCATCGCTGCGGCTATTGCGACTTCGTCACGGCGACCGGTCGCGACCATCTGCACGCGGCGTACGTCGACACACTGCTGCGTGAGCTGGCGGAGGAGCACGACGGCTCTGCGGTCGAGACGATCTTCCTCGGGGGCGGTACTCCGACCTACACGGCGCTGCCCGAGCTGCTGCGGCTGCTGGGCGCGTTGCCGCTGGCCGGCGAGCTGACGGTCGAGGCGAACCCCGAGACGGTGACGCCGAAGCTCGCACGCGAGCTTCGCAACGCCCGAGTCAACCGAGTGTCGCTCGGTGCGCAGACGTTTCAACCGGAGCTTCTCAGCGTTCTCGAGCGGCGCGCGACCCCGGCGGACGTCGAGCGTGCCTTTGCCTACCTGCGCGACGCCGGCTTCGACAACCTCTCTCTCGACCTGATCTACGGGATTCCCGGACAGACGCCGCAGCAGCTGGCGGCCGATCTCGCACACGCGGTCGCGCTCGGCCCCGAGCACATCAGTGCGTACGAGCTCGAGGCCAAGCCCGGCACGCGATTCACCGTCACGCACGGTGCCGAGCTCGAGCGGCAAGCGGAGCAGATGGAGGACTACTTCGAGCGGGTCGTGGCGACGCTCACCGGGGCCGGCTACCGCTGGTACGAAACCGCGAACTTCTGCCGGAACGGAAAGCGAGCCGAGCACAACCTCGGCTACTGGCTCGGCCGTGACTATCTCGGCGTCGGACTCGGAGCCGTCTCGACGCTCGGCGGCGAGCGGCGGCGCAACACACCGAAGCTCGCTCGCTATCTGCAGGGACACTTCGACCGCGAGATCGAGCTTCTGGACGATCAGACGAGGACTCGCGAACTCGTGATGCTCGGCCTTCGGCTCGACGAGCCGCTGCAGGTCGCTGGACTGCGCTCGGCGATCGATCCGGCGGGTCTCGCGCGCGTCGAGCAGTTCGGTCTCGCGGTCGACCGCGGCGAGACTCTCGCGCTCACCAGACGCGGTCGCTTCCTGGGCGGTGCGGTGACGGCCGAGATCGTCGCCTGAGCACCGGCTAAAATTTCCTGCAAATGCAGGAAACGGTGCAACTCAGCGAGCGGCAACAGGCGGTCCTCCGTCGCGTTGTCGAGGAGTTCGTCGGCACGGGACAGCCGGTCGGCTCGAAGACGCTCGTCGACCGCTCCGACCTTCGGGTCTCGCCGTCGACGGTCCGCGCCGAGCTGGCGGAACTCGAAAACCTCGGCTTGCTCACGCATCCGCACACATCCGCGGGACGCGTCCCGACAGAGCGCGGCTACCGCTTCTACGCCGACGAGCTGCTCGGACGGCTCGAGCCGCAGCCGCCGGCCTTCCCCCTCGACCTCGCATCCACGAGCAACGAGGTCGAGTCGGCACTCCAGGCGACGACCGAGATGCTCTCGCAGGTCACGCGACTGCTCGCACTCGTGTCGGCGCCGCCGCTCGAGGCGACGCACGTCCGGCACGTGGAGGTGCTTCTCCTGCAGCCGCAGCTCGTGATGGTCGTCGTCATCACCTCGGCAGGCGGTGTCTCGAAGCGGCTCTTCCACTTCGAGGAGCCTGTCGACGCCGGAATCGCCCAGTGGGCGGGCGACTACCTGAACGAGGCCGTCGGGGGATTGCAGCTCGGGACAGGCCTGCTCCGGCGTCGCTTCGAGGATCCCGGCCTCAGTACGGCCGAGCGTGCGTTCCTCGACGCACTCCGGCCGGCGTTCGTGGAGCTCGTCTCCGCCGAACAGCGTCTGTACGTCGGCGGCGCCGCCGACCTGCTCGGCGAGGTTCGGGCCGAGGAGCTCGATGCGTACAGAAGCCTCTTCGAGCTCGTCGAGCGCCGCGCCGATCTCATCGATGTACTCGGACAGCCGAGTGCATCGCAGCGTCCCTTCGTGCGCCTCGGCCACGAGTTCGCGCACCCGGCCCTCGCCGAGATCGCGCTTGTAGGGGCGTGCTACGGGCTCGTCCACCGGGCGCTCGGCGCCGTCAGCCTCGTCGGGCCGGTGCGGATGGATTACGAAAAGGCGCTCGGCGCCGTCCGGTCAGCCGCCCAGGAGCTGTCGCGCTTCGTCGAGTCGATCTACGAAGAGGCCTGAGCTCTACCACGGGTTTCGGCGGCAGACGCCGACGCTACATTCCGAGCGATGGCGACCACTGACCGCGACTACTACGAGCTGCTCGGCGTCGGACGGCAGGCGAGTGAGGCGGAGATCAAGCGCGCCTTCCGTCAGCTCGCGCGCGAGCTGCATCCCGACGTGTCGGACGCGCCGGACGCCCAGGAGCGATTCCGGGAGGTGGTCGAGGCATACGAGGTGCTCTCGAAATCCGAGACTCGTGACCTCTACGACCGCTACGGCCACGCGGGTCTGCGGAGCGGCGGCTTCCAGGCCGGGCATGTGGACTTCGGCAACCTCGCCGACCTCTTCTCGGCCTTCTTCGGCGACGACGTGCTGTTCAGCGGCCGCGGCGGGGGTGGCCATGCGCGCGGCGCCGACGTCGTGGCGACCGTCGACATCGAGCTCGTGGAGGCCGCGCACGGCGTGACGCGTGAGGTTCCGTTCGAGGCGGCAGTGACCTGTCGGCGCTGCGACGGCAACGGAGCGGAACCGGGCACCGAGATCACGACCTGCCCGACGTGCAACGGGTCCGGGCGGCTGCAGCAGGTGACGCGAAGCGTCTTCGGCGAGTTCGTCCGCACCCAGACCTGTCCGACGTGCGCCGGCTCGGGCCGCAGCATCGAGCAGCCGTGCAGCGAGTGCCGCGGCGCCGGTCGTGTCGTCGAGGAACGGACGCTCACGGTCGAGATCCCGCCGGGAATCCACCACGGCCAGCAGATTCGCCTGACGGGAGAGGGGCACGCCGGCCTCGTGGGCGGCAGGGCAGGGGACGTCTACGTCGAGGTGCGGATTCGCCCCGACGAGCGATTCGTGCGCGAAGGGGACGACATCTACGCGACGGTCGAACTTACGTTCACTCAGGCCGCACTCGGCGCAACGCTCGCGATCCCGACGCTCGACGGGGAAGAGGATCTCGAGCTGCTGCCGGGGACACAGCCGGGCGAGATCGTCGTCCTCCGCGGCCGCGGCATGCCTGTCCTCCAGGGTAGGGGTCGCGGCGACCAGCGGATCCTCGTCAACGTCCTCGTGCCGCGCCACCTGAGCGACGAGCAGCGCCGTCTCCTCCGCGAGTTCGACGAGCACGCCGACGAGCACACGTACGGCAAGTCCGAGGGGCTCTTCGACAAGCTCAAGAGCGCGTTCCGCTGAGGCGCTATGTCATCGTCGGCGGCGAGCCCGAGCTCGCGCTGCTGCTCCACATCTTTCCGGAGGGCGTCGAGGAACTCGACGGCGCCTACGCGGTCTACGCCGAGGAGCCGCCGCTCGGCTTCGACGTCGTCGAGGTCGACGACGTCGCCGAGGGGTGGGAGGACGGTTGGCGCGCGTTCCACCGCGGTGTGCGGGTCGGGCGCTGGTGGGTCGGGCCGCCGTGGGAGGAGCCGCCGGCGGACGCCGTAGCCGTCGTGATCGACCCGGGCCGCGCGTTCGGCACAGGCGCTCACGCGACGACGAGGCTTTGCCTCGAGCTCCTGCAGGAGGTCGAGCCCACAAGCCTGCTGGACGTCGGCTGCGGCTCCGGTGTGCTTTCGGTCGCCGCGGCGAAGCTCGGGTTCGTCCCGGTGAACGCGGTCGACATCGACGCGGTGGCACTGGAGACGACCCGCGTCAATGCGGATGCGAACGGGGTCGCCGTGGAGGTCGGAACGGAGTTGCGACCCTCGAGGCTCGGCGTGATGAACATCGCACTCGACGTCGTCGAGCGGATGCTGCCCGAGCTTCCCGTCGAGCGGACGATCACTTCGGGCTATCTCGAGCGGGACGAGCCGCAGGTCGATGGCTGGCACGCCCTGAAGCGGCGCGTCCGTGACGGCTGGGCCGCCGACCTGCTTGCGCGCGTCTAGTCCTCGGGGAGCGTCCCGGGAGGGCCGAGCAGCTCGATTCCGTACTCCGCGGCGGTGGCCGCGAACGCGTCGGGGTCGAACTGGCGGCCGCGCGGCGGCAGCTCCTCCGCCGGTGCCGGCTCGGAAACCGCGCGCACGAAGCCGTCGAATCGCGCCGGGGCGCAGAAGACGAGGAGCCGCGCCGTCGTCGACTCGACGCGGTAGGTGTGCGGAATGTCGCGCGGGGCGCGGAAGGTCTCGCCGGTCGCGAGGGATACCTCCTGGCCGGGCAGGAACAGCGTGACCTCGCCGTCGAGGACGTGGAACACCTCGTCCTCGTCGTGATGGACGTGCAGCGGCGGCATGTCGCCCTGCGGGACCTGGTTCTCGAGCAGGGAGTACTGCCCTCCGGTGTCGTCACCGGAGACATGGATGTGGACGAGTCCGTCGATGAACCAGAGCGGCGCAGGGCCTGGTGCTGTGCGAATGGACATGAGTCCTCCTTAGAGTCCGAAACAGAGTCTTGGCTGATAACCTAAACTCCGGATCGGAGTCTTGTCAAGCAATCGCCTCACCCCGTTCTCTTACTGCGTGCTCGCGTTGGTCGGGCGCGACGGTGCGGGGCCGCACGACCTCGCGCGGATGATGCGCGCGCAGGGCGGTCTCTACTGGGCCGCGGCCGAGAGTCAGTGGTACGCGGAGCCCAAGCGCCTCGAGCGCCTCGGGCTCCTGCGCTCCACGCGCCGGCCCGGCCGCACGACGCCGCGCACCCATTACGAGCTGACGGAGGAAGGCACCTCGGCCGTGCAAGAGTGGCTCGGGGCGCCGTCCTCGCTCCCGCGGATCCAGCACGAGGCGCTCGTGCGCGTGCTCGCGGCCGACCTCGGCCGCGCCGAGGACGTGCTCACGAGCCTCGGCTCTCTGCGAGAGGACGTCGCGGCGAAACGTGAGCTCCTCGAGGCGGCGAAGGAGCGAGCCGCGACGCTGCCGCACCGCGAACGACATCTGCGTCTCGTGCACAGGTTGGGCGACCTCCTCCTCGACGCGCACGAGCAATGGCTCGACGAGGTGCAGCAGGAGCTCGCAGACCCCTAGCTCATTACGATCGTGGGATGGCGAACTTCTCCGTCCGCTTCCTGGGCTGCAAGGTGTCGCACGTCGACGCGCACTCGGTGCGCGAGCGGCTGCTCGCGGACGGCCACGAGGAGCGCGACGCCGGCGCCGACGTGGCAGTCGTCAACACGTGTTGCGTCACCCACGAGGCGTTGGCGAAGTCGCGGAAGGAGGCGGCCCGGGCGGCGCGCACGCACCGGCGCGTCTACGTCACCGGCTGTGGCGCGAACCTCGCCGGCGACGCGTTCGCCGGACTGCCCGAAAACGTCATCGTCGTGGCACTTCGGAGCGAGGAGACGCCGGAGTTCGTCGCGGGTGACGTCGGTGCAATCGGCTGCGTCCAGGCGGATGCTCGCCTCGACCGGGTCCGCGCCTTCGTCAAGCTGCAGGACGGCTGCTCGTTCGGGTGCCGTTTCTGCGTCATTCCGCTCGTCCGCGGCGCGTCCCGCAGCCGTTCGGCTGAGGCGGTCCTGGGCGAGATTGAGCGCCGCGTCGCCCAGGGCCATCGGGAGGTCGTCCTCACCGGCATCAACCTCGGTTGCTACCGCGACCGCGCTGCCGGCTATCGCCTGCCGCGGCTCGTCCGCGAGGCCGGCGAGACGCCGGGACTCGAACGCCTTCGCCTTTCGTCGATCGAGATCAACCACGTCGACGACGAGCTCGTGCGCGCACTCCGCGAAACGCCCACCGCAAGCCGCCACCTGCACGTGCCCCTCCAGTCGGGCGACGACGGCGTCCTACACGCGATGGGCCGCCGGTACTCCGTGCGCACCTACTTGCGTCGGCTCGAGCCGCTGCGCGACGACTTCAACCTCACGAGCGACGTCATCGTCGGCTTCCCCACCGAGGACGAGCCTGCGTTCGAGAACACGCTCCGCGTCGCGGCCGAGGCCGGACTGACGAAGGTGCATGTGTTTCCGTATTCGCCTCGTCCCGGCACCGGCACTGCCGCTAAGGACTCGGTGCCGCCGCAGGTGAAGAAGGAGCGGAGCGCGCGGCTGCGGGCGGCGTCCCACGAGGCCTGCCTTGCTCACTGGCGTACGAAGATCGGGCGCGACGACCTCGTGCTCGTCGACCGGCCGGGCCGTGGCTACGGCGACGACTACTCCCCGTGGCTCGTGCCGGAGTCGGCGCGGGTCGGCGAGCTGCTCGGTGTCCGCGCCGCCGCGGTCTCGGAGGAGGGAATCCTCGCGGCATGAGCGACGACTGCCTTTTCTGCAAGCTCTACCGCGAAGGCGACCACGTCGGTGCGACCGACGGCTTCGTCGCCATCCGCGACATCAATCCCCAGGCGCCCGTCCACCTGCTCGTCCTGCCCGAGCGCCACGTCGATTCGTTCCGCGAGATCGGTGCGTTTCCGCCGGAGGAGGCGAAGCGAATGCTCGAGTTCGTCGCCGACCTTGCCGCACGCGAGGGGTTGACGGACTACCGTGTCGCCGTCAACGTGGGCCCGAGTGCGGGCCAGACGGTGTTCCATCTTCACTGGCACGTCAAAGGCGGTTGGCTGTGAGCTTGATCGAGGAGATCGACGACGAGCTGAAGGATGCGATGCGCGCACGCGATGCCGAGCGTCGCGACACACTGCGCCTGATCCTCAACGCGCTCCGAAATTCCCAGAAGGAGCTGCAGCGGCCCCTGAGCGAGGAGGAAGAGCTCCAGGTGCTGCAGCGCGAGCGGAAGCGGCGTGTCGAGGCAGCCGAGGCGTTCCGCACCGGCGGCCGCGAGGAGCAGGCCGAGGCGGAGGAGCGGGAGCTCGATGTCCTCGAGGAGTTCATGCCCGAGCCGCTTTCCGAGGACGAGGTCGAGGAGATCGTCGACGACGTCATCGCCGAGGTGGGTGCGACGAGCATGGCCGACCTCGGGCGCGTCATGGCCGACGTCATGCCGCAGATCGCGGGTCGTGCCGACGGCTCACAGGTGAGCCAGATCGTGCGCGAGAAGCTGGCCTAGGCGCTTACGGAACGCGCCGAGCGCCGTCGTAGCCGCCGAAGTTGGCGATGCTGTCGATCCGGACGACGGAGCCGGTGTGCGGCGCGTCGACGAACCGGCCGCCGCCGATGTAGATCCCGACGTGGCCGAGGCCGTTGAAGAAGACGAGGTCACCGGGCGCCGGCGACGAGATCGGCTCAGTCGCGTTCCACTGGGCCACTGTGTAGTGCGGGAGTGAGATTCCGAGCCGCGCGTAGACCCACATCACGAGGCCGGAGCAGTCGAAGCCGCTCGGGCTCGAGCCGCCGTAGACGTACGGGACGCCTAGTTCCCCGAGTGCGATCGAGGCGGCCTGGGGATGGCCGGCGCCGCTGCCCCCGGTCGGCACGCTGACGGGCGGGGGAGGAGTGAGAACCGGTGCCGGTGCCGAGGGTGTCTGCGCCTGTTGCGTCTGTTCGCTGGCCTTCTTGGCCGCGGCCTGCGCCGCGAGCTCCGCCTTGAGGCGCTGCTCCGCCGCGATCCTTGCTGCCCGCTCGCGTGCAGCCTCCTGCGCCTGGAGCTGCGCAATCGAGGAGTGGATAGACGCGAGCAGACGCCTCTGTTGTGCAAGTTCGCCCGCGACCGCCTGCTTCTCCACCGCCGCCCTGCGTAGAGCGTTCTCGCGCGTCTGCTTGAGCTGCTTCAGCCGCCGTTCCCGCCCCTGGACGGAACGCTCGAAGGTGAGCGCCTGCTTCCCGAGCATGGCGTCCTGGTTCGAGATCGCCTGCGCGGACTCGGCCCGGTTGATGAGCTGCGAAAGGCTGTGCGCGCCGGCGAGGACGTCGACCGTGCTCGGAGTCCCGTTGACGTAGATCGAGTAGAGGCGGGACATGAGCCGCTTCTGCGAGGCCCTGAGGTTCCCGCGCGCGATGTGCAGCCGGTACTGGTTCTGCTGGAGATTGTGGTTGACCAGCGCGACCTGGTGCCGCGCGAGTCCCCATGCGTCGTCGGCGGCCTGGAGCTTGCGTCCGATCTCGTTGACCTGAGCCATGACGGTGCGCTCACGTGACTGCTCGGCGCGGATCTGCGGTGTCGAATGGGCTCGGGCCACGGTCGCAGCGACAGCCGCCGCGAGTGCGGCGAGACCGAGCGTGCAGAGGAGGGCAAGACCGTGACGTCGCATAGGAACGGCGGTGCAAAGGGGACCCGAAGGTCGTGACCCTAGCGTACGTAGGCGATGGAGTCATGTTCGTGACCGACGCAACCAACCCTCTCAGAGGGCCCAACCCCTGCAGGAAAGCGCCGTAGCGACCCCTACACTGCCTGTTGT
>Ga0207646_10002217_pt1 | contig 23134 bp, 18 predicted proteins | sample KBSK5502metaG_FD_184343 | JGI IMG/M metagenome (GOLD analysis project Ga0207646, IMG submission 184343) | Corn, switchgrass and miscanthus rhizosphere microbial communities from Kellogg Biological Station, Michigan, USA - KBS K5-50-2 metaG... | ecosystem: Host-associated > Plants > Roots >... | reverse complement strand
AGCTACCAGCCTCAATACCTCTAATTCGCGCGGGGACAGAACCTGTAGCTCTTGAGCCAGGTTTGAAGCCTGAGCTGGAGATGCAGGCGCTGCATCTTCCACGTATGCGCGAATGAGCGCCTTTGCAAGGCCCGGGTAGAGAAATGCGCCGCCGCGTGCTACCTCGCTAATTGCCATCTGCAGCTCGGTGGGCGCAGCCTTCTTTACCAGGTACCCCGCCGCGCCCATGCGTAGCGATTGTAGAAAATACTCCTCGCTTTCATGCATCGTCAAGAATAGTACCTGCGTTGCTGGTTGCTGGTTGTGAATAATCCAGCAGGCCTCCAGTCCGTCCATTTCAGGCATCGTAATATCCATCACTACCACATCCGGCTGAAGTTCCTGGGCCATTTCTACTGCTTCCCGCCCGGTGCGTGCCTCCCCTACAACCTGCATCTCTTGTTGTAAGCTGAGCAGCATCTTAAGACCTTGCCGCAGGATATCGTGATCATCGGCCAGCAGCACACGAATAGGAGAAGTAGAACCGGATTCACCAGGCATATGCTGCGTCCTTTGTGCACGCCAGAGACACAGGCAAGCTGACCTCTACCTTTGTGCCTTGCCCTGGCTCAGACCAAATACTAATTTTGCCTCCCAGTAGAGCTACTCGTTCGCGCATTCCTGAGATCCCCAATCCCACAGGTTGATGAGAGGAATCATATCCACGACCATCATCACAAACTTGTAAGTGCATTTCCTGCTGGTCATATCGTAGTGAGATAACCACTTTTTGTGCATGGGCGTGGCGCGCTGCGTTGGTGAGACACTCCTGGGCAATGCGAAATAGCGTCGTTTCGTAGAGTTCAGGGCGATGATGCTCTCCTAAGATGTCCTCTAAACCTTCCGGCTTTAATTCTACAGGTAACTGTAGACGCTTGCGGCTATCCTCGGCTAACCAGCGCAACGCCGCGAGCAAACCAAGATCATCCAGGACACCCGGTCGCAGTTGCAGAGCCAGTGTGCGAATGTTTTCCAGCGTGCCTTGAGTCAATTGTGTCAGGTACTGCAACTCTCCACGTAGTCGTGCGCGTGCATCTTCTGTGACAATCGTTCCCTGGAGAGTCTGGTTAAGAATTTCTGTATGGATCAGGAGCGCTGTGAGATTTTGGCTGCTCTCATCGTGTAGTTCGCGTGCGAGGCGGCGGCGCTCCTCTTCTTGCGCCTGTAGTATTAACATCGCCTGTTCCCGTCTGGCCGTCTCTAGCTGGTCAAGCATAGTGTTGAAAGCGCGCGCGAGTTCACTAATTTCTGAGTCGGCTGGCGTATCGGCTGCACGCGTATCCGTTTCACCAGCGCTCACCGCCCGGATTGTACGCAATAAGCTAAAAAGAGGACGAAAGCTCGCACGCAGTAGTAATACATTGATCAGCAAACTCAGCAATGTCGCAAAGACGATAAAACTGGTATCGATCAGGTAATGATGGGCCTCCAGATTATGACTGGTTACCCAAAGACCCGCCAGCGCCAGTCCAATAAGCATCAGGCTATTGACAAGAATGACTTTCTCAAAAAGAGAAAGCCGCCACCACCTGCGCATTTGACGCGTATAAAAACTGGATACATCCATGGCTCACCGAAACGGCCCAGGATGCCCCGTCCATTCCTGGCGGGGAGGAATGGGCCTACCTTATCTAGGGCGTGGGTGGGGTGGAATCCTCGCCTTTGTTCGTGACTTGCTCTTTGACGAGCCAGGAGCGCCATGCCACCCAGGTCAGGACGCGACAATCCTTGACCTTGGCTCCTTGTGTCAACCGCTTGTTGGTCCGGTAGGCGTGCAGACTGATGGTGTGCTTCTTGCGGTCAAAGCCACCCACGGCAGCCAGCCCATATGTGGGGTGTCTCACCAGGGTCCCCCGTTTGAGTCCCAAGGACCGTGTGCCTCCTTGCGGTCTACGTTTTCCGCCCTTTGATGCTTGCAGCATGTGGAGCTTGCGACGGTTCAAGACGGCTGGGACCACGTACCACACACGGGTATCACTCGGTTTCTGCGCACCACTGACTGATGCCGCCAGGACCCAGCTGTCTACGGCGTGTGAATCAAAGGATTGCTTGGACTTGCTTTTCGTCTTCTTGAGTCCCGACTTTTCTCGCAACGCTTTGGTTTGCCAGCCCTCTGTGAGATGGACCGTCAAACCCATCTCTCTAAGGAGGCAATAGAAGTGTTCTTTGCCGACCTGCACAGGGCTGAACGACCTGTTCCACTTGCCCGCTTTGCCTTTGCGTGTGACGGCAGCTACATCCTCCACCACCACATCGGTAAGTGGGAGTATGGTGAGCAACTGTCTGATAAGGCGGGCTTTGGTCTCCCATCGGCTTCGTGTGGACGGCGGGATGCGGTTCTTGCGGGTGAGGCGATTGTCAAACCGCCTGGGTCTGCGCCACTTACGGAACCGGCGTGTCCGCCGCATTGTCCGTCTCGTTTCCACAGCCTTTTTGACGTGATCAGGTGCCTCTACCATGAGGTTCAGCACAGTGTCTTTGGTTCCAACCACACTCACCCCCTCAAACTTGCTGCCAGGATCGACACCAACGACCAGCGGCTGATGATCGGGTTCCTGCTCGTAGGTGAGTTGCGCGTAGAACAAGCCAAGTTTGTTCCGTTTCGGCCGTGCCTTGCCACTCTTAAACAAGTGGCGTGCCTTCGCGGGCGTACATGGCATCAGTGGGATGCCTCGACTATCTACCACTGGTATTCTCAAGGGATTTCCCTTTCTCCAGGTCACAGCCTGGGTGTGATTACCCTTCCCGACTGCCATACGGGCTTAGATACCATGCCATCGGTACCGTCAGCTTGGGCGCGGCTAGCAATGGTCCGAACTAGGGTGGCATTCAGACATGCTTGTAGCCCATATCGCTGCTGCAAGGGGATGAGCCTTGCTCGGTAGTCAGGGAATTGCTTTGCACTGGCCCTTCTGCAAGCCCCCGCTATTTATGCGGGGGTTCCTGACTTCCTGCTGTGGTAATTTCCCCACTCGTTCAATTTAACTATAAATCTGATGCTCAGATACGTCAAGCGGTACAATCACACTAAACGGTGGTCGAGGGTGAAAAATCATAAAAATCACGCTCAGTTTACCAGGCCTTCACCACTTAATGTGGCTGTACCCGTCAAGCGCGGTATACCAGGCAATTGCTGCCCAGGCTGTTTGACGTTGGTTGTACCTGAACGAGCAGCGTCTGTTGGATGTCATCGAAACCATCGGCATGAGCCACGAGACGAATCTCCCACGGACCCGCCATAGACAACTGGAGTTCTGTCGCGTAGTTCCCCCTTCCCAATGGCACAACGCGCATTTGTTTCGTCTCCATGTCCATATTGGTCATCCAGGCGCTTGGAATAACCTGCGCCTGCTCAATCGGTACACCCTGGGGATCGGTCAGACGTAGCTCGATGGTTGTGAGCTTGCTTGCCACAGGAGGGTTCTGATCGATGCGCACCTGCATAATGGCGGGCGCATGTGTTTTCAGCGTTGCGGCGAAGATCAGCACACTCATGCAGGATAGAGCCAGCAAGCCCCAGAAAAACGGCCTGACGCGCATCTATTTGGCTCCTTCCTCTTCTTAATTATAATGCATTCAGTGTGTGATCTTCGCTAGATAACACTATGGATGTTTGCTAGCCTCTTTCTCTTCTTGCTGCGCTATTGTTTTGCGCATGGAAGCGACAGAAGAAGCAGGGCTACTGCGTCGACCTAGACCTAAACCACCGCCCAGGCCAATCAGTAGGGCGAGCACTCCCACCACAATGGGCACCCAGACCGGTGTGCCACCTGAGCTATTTGTCGTCGATGTTGTCGTTGTAGTGCCCTGGCTTGTTGACGGGGTGGGTGATGCAACAGCGGCGGCTGCATTCACAGTGAAGACAAAGGCTCCCTGGTCGGGGTCGCCATCTTGAGCCGAGACAGTGATCCACCGCACGACATAGACCCCTTTAAGGTTCGCCGGGTCAGGCTTAATGGTAATGGACATCTCCCTTGGATTGGTGAGAGACACAGTGGCATTGCCCTGGCTGATCAGATCGCCGGCTGGACTGTAAACAAACAGGTTGCTCTTGCTGGGACCAGGAGCCATATTCTCAAGGGTAAACACCGTCACACTCGTCGGTGCTTGTGAAATGGTTGAACCAATGGCCGGAATGGCTTTGTTTACTTTTGCGTGCGCGGGATAGCTAGTATGGGCAGATACCACTCCCACCATCACCAGCATCAGCCCCAGGCTGAGTAGTGTTGCAATCAGTAGTTTTACGCGGCGATGTGGTGTACTCATAGGTATGCACTCGCTTTTCTTTCAAAATACAGGAGTGTAGTGAACCGCAGCCTCCTGCCGGGGTTTAGAGTGTTCCCCGCTCACTTTTTCTCTCGTTGCCAACGCAGCGAGCTTAAGGATGCCAGCATAGTATATCCCTTGCGGTAAAAGATGCCTATTAGTATGAATCCCTATTTTTCGCCTTAAGGTGTTGTTCCTACACAGGAGCCAACACCAATGGGGCCAGCAATCTTTGCCGTCTTTGATGATACCTGCGGGAACCACATACAACTTGCCCAGAAAAGCTAAGACCGCAGCAGGCTCTAAAAAATCAACGAAAAGGGGATGGGGCAAAATGCGCGAGACCACATAATATGTTAACCTCTTAATATCCTGATGGATGTGCGCCATTTTATGGGTTCTCCCTATTTGCTCGCAACTGTTGTAGCACTACTTTCGCGCGAACCACCCAAATTGGCTCCGTGGTGTGCCAGCAGGAATATCTGATTCGGTAAAGCTTCCAGCGAGTATCACAAACTGGTCAGCGTGGTGTTTAGAGCATGCCTGATTTGGTGAACTTCTCCGTTCTATAGGAGAGGTAAAAGAATACAATCTAGTGGTGAATGAGTTAGAATGTGCATCATCAATACTATAGGGAGGCATGCAATGGATGAACAGCAACAAAATGCAGGTCGTTCCTTGAAACGTCCGAGTCTTGGGAAAAATGAGCAAACCTCGGTGGAAGAGAAAGATCATCGTGCACTACTACAGCTAGTACGTCCTACCACTGATGATCGTACTGCTTGGGGAGTCTACTGGCAAGAACAGAACCAGCCCTGGCGTACTGAGCCAGAGATTAGTCCAAGGCGTCAAGCAGAGCTTGAAAAGCGTCGTGCGCTCGTTCCTGACGTTAAAAAGGGCATCTACCCTTTCAAGGGGATGAAGCTCGATCGTGCTGATGTAGAATGGCTGCTGGCAACATACGCTGGTGGGCCTGTCAAGTGGAGCGATGAGAAGGAAAGGGAACGTGAAGGGCTGGACGTGCGCGGTGCCGATCTGCAACACGTTAATCTGCATCGGCTTCCGCTCACGCGCCTACGTGGGGGGCTAACATTTGATGAGTGGCTGAAGGCAACTGAAGAGCAACGCAGCTCAGCGGTCGTCCTCATGAGAGGAGCCAACCTCAGCTATGCGCAACTAGAGGGAGCCAACCTCAGTGGGGCGCAGTTAGAGGGAGCTTACCTCAGCTATGCACAGCTAGAGGAAGCCAACTTCATCGGAGCACAGCTAAAGGAGGTCGACCTCAAGGGGACACAGCTAAAGGGAGCTTACCTCTATTGGGCGCAGTTAGAGGGAGCCTATCTCAGCGAGGCGCAGCTAGAAGGAGCCGACCTCAGAGAGGCACAGCTAAAGGGAGTCGACCTCAGCTATGCACAACTAAGGGGAGCCGACCTCAGCTATGCGCAGCTAGAGGAAGCCAACTTCATCAGAGCACAGCTAAAGGGGGTTGACCTCGTCGGAGCACAGCTAAAGGGAGCCGACCTCAGAGAGGCACAGCTAGAGGAAGCCAACTTCATCGGAGCACAGCTAAAGGGAGCCGACCTGGGCGGGGCACAGCTGGATGGAGCCTATCTCAGAGAGGCACAGCTAGAGGGAGTCAACCTGAGTGGGGCACAGCTAGAGGGAGTCAACCTGAGTGGGGCACAGTTAAAGGGAGCCGACCTCAGCTATGCACAGCTGGATGGAGCCTATCTCAGAGAGGCACAGCTAGAGGGAGTCAACCTGAGCGGGGCACAGTTAAAGGGAGCCGACCTCAGAAATGTCATTCTAGGTGATAAGCAGCGTATTGGCCCTCGACTTGCCGATCTGCAATGGGGAGATACCAACCTCGCTGCGGTCGATTGGTCGCAAGTGGCTGCGCTTGGCGATGAGCACCAGGCACGACAGAAGAAGACACCCGATGGGAAAAAGAAAGAGCAAGCAGCGCGTCTGTCTGAATACCAGGCAGCCGTCCGAGCAAACCGTCAACTCGCTGTTGCCTTGCAAGCGCAGGGACTCAGTGAGGAGGCGGCACGCTTTGCCTACCGCGCCCAGCGCCTTCAGCGCATCGTCCTACGCCGACAACGCAAATTGGTGGTTTACTTGTTCTCAGGAGTTCTTGATCTGCTTGCTGGGTATGGATACAGGCCCGGACGCAGTGTGATCGCGTATCTCGTCATTATCGTGGGTTTCATGGGTCTCTATCTGCTCAATGCGCACTTCGCTGCTCCTCATCTGAGGTGGGATGAAGCACTTGTCTTAAGTGTCAGTAGCTTTCATGGGCGTGGCTTCTTCTCGCAGGAGATCAGCTTAGGCGATACCTATGCACGGCTTGCGGCTGCCGAAGCGGTGGTAGGGCTGCTCATCGAAATCAGTTTTATCGCCACCTTTACGCAGCGGTTCTTCGGGAAGTGAGCGTCGATCTCGTATGGTACTCCTGTGAAGAGGTATTTGATCGAACTTGCATTCCTCATTAAGGTGTTCTTCTGGCCCATCGCTACGATTCAGGTAGTGAGTATTTGCCAGAAACTGCCATCATCATCGCTATACAATACTTCGCCAGGGAGAAAGAATCCTGCATAGAGGTGAGCAGGATTCTTGGGATCAACCACTAATAGTCTAAGCCTTTAAGTCAATGGCCAAAATTCATACACCCAAGCCTCGACGCTCCACACCTTCCTGAGCTATAATACACGCATATGGAGGAAAAGGTAGATAAACTCGCAGAATTAGAAACGCTACTACAGGTCAAATTTAATGATCGCTCGTTATTGCAACGAGCTGTCACCCATCATTCCTGTTGTCCTGATACTGCCATACGCGACTCCTACGACACGCTGGAGTTTTTGGGTGATGCCATTCTTGGCGCTCACGTTGTCGAATATATCTATCGTAACTTTCCCAATGCCTCAGAAGGTGAAATGACCGCCCTCAAGTCTGAAGTCGTCAGTCGTCGTGTCCTCTCCAAGATTGGACAAGAAATTAGCCTTTTCCCCTTTATTCGCGTTGACATTGCCAATCTGAGAACCTTCAACGAGCGTTCGCGGGATTCGCTGTGTACCGACGTCTTAGAAGCCATTATAGGAGCGATCCAAATTGACCAGGGGCCAGAGGTAGCTCGCGACTTCGTAGCGCGTCTTATTCTGCCAGTCGTACCACAACTGAGCAAGCAAACACTCGATACGAATCCCAAGGGACGGCTGCAAAAAATCGTCTTGCAGCGCTCGAACTCGCTGCCCCGCTATCGTGTATTGGACCAAAGTGGGCATAACAATGATCGTGTCTTTACGGTCGGTGTGTTCGAGCATGAATTTTTACTCGGCTTAGGCAAAGCCTCGAGCATTAAAGAAGCAGGCCGCATGGCTGCTCGTGAAGCGTTAGAAATTCTGCGCGAGCAAGAAGATCTGTAGGTGCGCGATTTTTCGCGCAGGGGTAGTATGCATGGCAAAAGCTGGCGTTCTAATAGATGAGTACCTGGAAAAACAGTTTACCTGGTACGAAGCCAGTCTGCCTTTAATGGAACGGAAAAAACGCGGCCATTTCTCAACTCCCCCATCGTTAGTAGAGCAAATCTTGGATGCCTGTGGTTATACCCCTCGTGCTGATCTTGCGCAGTTACGTGTGCTCGACCCCGCCTGTGGCAGCGGCAATTTTCTCGCAGGAGCCGCACAGCGCCTTCTTGCCTTTGGCGAACGTATGGGGTTGCCCCTCGAAGAGCGTATCGCCCTCGTTCAACGCAATCTATGGGGCTTTGACCCCGATCCAATCTCCTGTTCCCTGGCGGAGATGCAACTGCGAACTACCATAAATGCCATATGTACTTCGCAAGACGACCTTCGCGCTTACCCTCCTTCGCTACACATCCACCAGGCAGATAGCCTGGCGCTACCCTGGGAAGAACCCTGTGTTGATCTGCTAGTTGCCAATCCTCCCTACCTGGCGGCAAAAAATAACGATCTCAGCGGCTATCGATTTACACAGCAGCGGGGCCAGTCTGATAGCTATCTGCTTTTTTTAAGTCTGGCCCTCCAGGTTGTACGTACCACCGGTTGGATAGGCCTGGTGCTTCCCGACCCAATACTGGCGCGTGCAAACGCCGCCAGGGAACGCGCACGCCTGCTCGAAGAATTCACACTGCATCATCTCTGGCACCTTTCGGACGTCTTTGCTGCCGATGTAGGCGCCGTCGTCATCATCGCGCAAAAACGCCCTCCACAGCCTGGGCACCAGGTCATATGGGTACGAGAACGATGGCAATCTGCCTCCTTTGCTTCGCAACAACAGGTGCAACAAGCCCTTTTTAGTCGTCAGCCCGGCGCAGAATTTCGTTATCTTCTAAGTCACGAGCACAGAACTACTCTTGAACGCTTGCGTGTATCCCTTGACGAATATCCTGGGCACGACCGTTCCTTTGCCCCTCTCAGTGAATTTTTATCCATTTCCCGTGGTGAAGAACTCGGTCGCGAGAATCCACACCTCACCCCAATTAACGCATCCGAAACAACAAGGGAAACGTCGTATAGTAGGGGCGACCCTTGCGGTCGCCCTGCATATGTTGACGGTCGCCTTGCTGCTACATACTACCCGGTATTACGCGGTGGAATCGATGTCCATCCCTACATTCCCCCCGTGGCCGATTGGCAGATTGCTCGTGAAGCCATCACTAAACCGCTAGAACGTTACCTCTCTCCCAAATTGTTAATTGTGAAAAGCACCGATAGATTGCAGGCAGCGCTGGATTTACAGGGGCATATAGCATTGCAGACACTCTATTTACTCCATCCACGAAATCAGCGCGAGGATCAACTGTATTTTTTCCTGGCATTGCTCAATTCGCGCCTGTTGCGAGAATACGTCTACGTCTTACACACCGCCTATAAATGGGTGCAGCCGCAAATAGAACAGCGCGTCTTAGCTCGTTTGCCCGTTCCTATAGTCGAGTCAGAATACCGGCAACAGATCATCAAGCAGGCGAAAACGCTGGCGCATGCTTGCAGCAGCCTGGGCTCCGTTGTAGAATGGGATGAACCTATCACCAGCATGTACGAGGAACTGGAGAGCGCTATCTGCTCGCTTTACGATACTGCCTTGCATACATAAAGGAGCCAGAAGATATGGCTGACACTCGCCCAATTCGTGTTTTGGTTGCCAAGCCGGGTTTAGATGGCCATGATCGCGGAGCCAAAGTAATTGCCCGTGCCCTCCGTGATGCCGGCATGGAAGTAATTTATACAGGTATTCGTCAGACCCCAGAAATGATCGTCGAAGCGGCTATCCAGGAAGATGTGGACGCTATCTTAATGAGTATTCTCTCAGGCGCGCACATGGCAATCTTCCCCAAAGTCATGGAACTCTTGAAACAAAATGGCGTGGATGACGTGCTAGTGGCTGCCGGCGGCATATTGCCTGATGAAGACATTCCTGCAATCAAGGCCATGGGCATCAAAGGCTGTTTTGGTCCAGGCACCCCAACAGACGACATCATCGCGTTTGTGCGTGCCAATATCAAGTCTGACCGGCTGACCGCTGATGTGTAGTGTAGGTGTACCTTGCAGAATCTAGCAGAACGTTTGCTTAGTGGAGATCGCCGTGCGCTTGCTCGCATGGTGACACTGATCGAGAACGAATCGCCCCAGGCCCGTCGCTACCTTGCTGAATTGCACCAGCATGCCGGTAATGCTCATATTGTTGGTGTGACCGGCGCGCCAGGCGCTGGCAAGAGTACCTTAGTAACACGCATTGTGCGAGAATTGCGCCGTCGAGACAGGAAGGTCGGAGTCGTCGCTGTTGATCCGACCAGTCCCTTTACTGGTGGGGCGATTTTGGGCGATCGCATACGCATGATGGAACTGGCAGGCGATCCTAATGTCTTTATTCGCAGTATGGCAAGTCGGGGTAGCCTGGGTGGCCTCTCCGCTTCAACTCGTGATGTTGTACGAGCCATGGATGCAGCAGGCTACAATACTATTATCATCGAAACTGTAGGAACCGGGCAGGCGGAAGTCGAGGTGATGCGTGCCGCGCAGACGGTTTTAGTAGTGAGCGCTCCCGGTATGGGCGATGAAGTCCAGGCCATCAAAGCGGGTATCCTTGAAATTGCTGATATTTTTGTAGTCAGTAAAGCCGATAAACCTGGAGCGGACCAGACTGTCGCAGAACTGGCGATGTTACTGAGCCTTGATCCCAACAGGCGCCTGCACGATAAATCGAAACCCTACTGGCGTATTCCTGTTTTGAAAACCTCCGCGATCAAAGACCAGGGCATCACGCAATTGGTAGATGCCATCGAGCAGCACCGTGAGTACCTTGTGGAGAGCGGCATGCTGGCGCATCGAGCGCAGCGCCAGGTACGTAGCGAAGTAGAAGCCCTGGTCGTGCACGCCGTCATGAATGCGCTGAGGGAAGAGCTGACCGAGGATGAGTGGCAGAAATTGTTAGAGGATATCACCACACGCGAACGCGACCCCTACAGTGTTGCCGGTGAACTGCAAGAAAGAATAGGCCTGAGAAAATCGTAGAGGGCGCATGCATTGCGCCCTCCTGATAACAATTTTATCAATTAATCCAGACTTGGCCCTTTTGAATGGGAGAGCGATTCGTAAGCGGTTTTCCAATAGGAGAGAGCATCCTGCTGTTCCCCTAGCATCTCCGCTATCTGGGCTAATCTGCCGTACGCCTCGGCAAGATTCGTACTGGCTTGCGTTAAGCAAAGATGGGTTTTCGCGTTTTCAAACAATGCCTTCGCTTCTTCAAAAAGTCTGTGGCGCTGCTCTCCCTCCGCCGCTTCTCCCTCCGCCTGGCTTACCTTCCCGAGCACGAGATACATCATGCCGCAGAAATGATCATCATTCACCTGCTTAGCTACTTCTTGCGCCCGCTCGCAGTAGCGTTTCGCGTCGTCCAGGCGATTCTCCGCTAGACGCAGATCAGCCATAGCTGTAAAGTTAAGCAGCAACATGCGTGGGTTGTTCTCAAGCGTGGCTATGGAGAGCGCTTCCATATAATAATCGGTCGCCTCATGATATTCGCGCATCTGAAAGCAAATGCGACCGAGCAGGTTATATATACGTCCCTCTTTGCTTCTTGCTCCTCTTTTTTCGTACAATTCGAGCGCCATTTTACCGCAGCTGTACGCTCGTTCAAAATTCCCGGAGAGCCGGCAGGCATCACTCAGTCCGTAATAGATATCTGGCAGATCCTCGTGCTCAGGATCATGCTTGCACAGCCGTAAAGCCTCTTCATAATGCTGCACCGCCAGCGCATAAAAGCCATTCATGATGCATGTCATGCCTAGCGCATAACGGGCTTTAATATTCACTTTTGGAAGATGCACGCGACGAGCACTTAGTATCTTGAGGCACTGCGTATAATGTTGAGCAGCTTCCTCATAGCGAGAAAGATTGACAGCAGCGTTGCCAAGACAGAGGAGGTAGAAGGCACGACGCTCGCGCTCGTTATGATTTGCATCATTCCAGTTGTCTTCTATGCTGCTTGGAGTATACAAGGGCGATAGCAGGCGCAGCGCGTCAGTCCAATGCTCCTGGCGTGTATGGCACCATGCAGATAGGTAAGCGATTTCTCGACGTTCCTCAGGATTGTCGGTTTGAATGTCTTCAAGTGCAGCTAAAGCTAGATCATCGCGCCCTTCCTCCATCAAGAGACGTGCGCGATAGACCAATCGCTCGGTATCATGTTGCTCGATCATCGTAGTAGCAATCCCTCCCTTCAATGAGAACCCATCCGATTATAGCACGTCTCTTTGTTTAATGATAGAGGAATCTCGTTGAATAAGGCAATTGGGGGAGATCAAACTTCTTAAAAATACAACGGGATATCTTACCTCTCCGCCACCGCGCCCACAGAGTGGCGAAGCGATTCCCGTTGCATACAGTATAGCTTACTCACCTGAAGTACACAAGACGACTATTCCTGGGCGGCACCATCACCATAGATCAGCGTATTTAACTCGTTACGAGTACGCTCCATAATACTGCGCAGGCGCGCCAGTTTTTCAGGGTCCTGTATCGATATTCTGCCGGCAATAGCAAACAAACGGGCGGTCTGTTCGACTTCGCTTCTCAATGCCTGCATTTCCGGTCCCCAGCCATGTCCATAGGGGCCATGTCCGCGCATCCAGGGTGGTCCGGCGAATCTCTCTTGGCCGCGCTGTCGCTCGGCAAGTGCCGCACGTCCCGCATCCGTAATAGTGTATACCCTTTTCCCTTTGACCTCGTTGGCAGTCACCAGACTGCTGTCTTCTAACATCTGCAATGTAGGATAGATCGAACCGGGGCTGGGTGTATAAAAACCGCCAGATTTTTCTTCCAACGCCTTGATCATTTCATAGCCATGCATAGGGCGTTCCAGTAAAAGCTCAAGCAAGGCAAATTTCATATCACCGCGCCCAAAAAAGCGGCCTTTCTCTCCACCGAATCCGAAAGGTCCTCTAGAGCCGAATGGTCCCCTACCCCTGTGCATACCGAAGAAATGAGGCCTCCGCCATTCCTCGCTTAACCATGGAGGCGTCCAGCCTCTCCATTCATCTCGAGAGGGGCCATAGGACCCCTGCCCTCGGCGCGCGTCGGGGCGATGTGACCATCTGTGACGTAGCCAGGGCGGCGTTCTCTGCTCTTCCCCATATCCAGCATATTCATAGGCAAATCGTTTACCAAACATGTAAGATGCTCCTTTCAGCCTTGACAAGTTACGATATATCGTTAATTATAACGATATATCGTAACTTGTCAAGGCTGAAAATCTGCTTGCACCATTGCTAAGTGCATGATAGACTGTTCTGTGCAGTAGTATAAAATTCATCTGTCCTTTGTAGGAGAAGGATTCGTATTGTGAACGAAGAACCTGAGATCAGCCATGGGAGAAACAGCGTGCCAGGGTATTATCGCACCGGGGACCAGTTTGCAGGACACCGCGTTGTAACCATTGGTGGTGGCACTGGTACATTTTCCTTACTTTCACACCTGAAAAAATACCAGTTTAATATTAGCGCCGTCGTTACAATGTCGGATAGCGGTGGAAGCTCACGCAAGTTGATGGATGAATTCCATCGTCAATTGCCCCTGGGTGATCTTCGTATGTCGCTGGTCGCATTAGCCCGTAATGGCGCCCTTTGGCGTGAAGTATTCATGCATCGCTTTGAACAACAACCTGAGGATAATGGAAATTCGCAGCGGAGTGGAGGCGTGGGTGGTCATAGCCTGGGAAATCTAATCCTCAAAGGCCTGCAGGATATTAATAATGGCGATCTCTTGCTCGCCATCGAAGATGCTCAAGAACTGCTTAATACAGCCGGTCGCGTATTACCCGTGACACTCACACAGACAATGATTTGCGCTGATCTGGCAAATGGTACCACTATTTGTGATGAGACAGAAATTGACACTCGGGGTAAGAAGAATTTGGGAGAGCTTTCTCCAATAGCACGCCTGCGCCTGCACCCCGAAGATGCTCCCGCTTGCGCTCAAGCCGTTCGCGCTATTCGCAGGGCGGATACCATCATCATTGGTCCTGGGGATCTCTATACCAGCCTGCTGCCCAATCTGCTCGTTTGCGATATTGCGCGTGCGGTGCGCGAATCCGACGCTGAGAAAGTCTATGTCTGTAACCTAATGACCAAACATGGAGAGACAAATGGCTACAAAGCCTCAGATTTTGTGGAAGCGATTCACCGTTATTTAGGAGGGCGTGTAGATCGTGTGATTGTTAATGATGGCCCTTTCATACCAGAAGTGCTCGACATGTATGCACAGGAAAAAAGTGAGCCTGTGATGGTGGACCGCGCACGGCTCACACGTCTTGTTCCCAATGTCCTGATCGAACACCTCAACCTGGAAAACGATAGGCTTGCTCGCCATGACCCTGAGCGGTTAGTGCGAGCAATTTTTCCTACCAGGGGTCTGTAAACTATCGTGTCGGATAAATTGCGCTCTTGCCCCCACTTTTCTAATGTAAACCGCGCGCGATTTGTTCGAACTCTTCACGCGGGAAGGCGCGCATGGTTTGCGTGCGCACACTGCCCTGCGCAATGGTGCCTAGTATAAGGCGAGCAGCTGTCTGATCATCGGGAGCTTCAGTAATCACAACATAATCATACTGGCCCAGGACTAGATAGAAACCAACAAGTCTCCCTCCAGCCTCTCTTGCGGCTTCGTCGAAGGATTTCAGGCGTTCAGGAGCATTCTTTACTTCCTTGATTCCTTGATCGGTGAGATTGACTAGGCTAATATAAGTAGGCATGTGTCTTCCTCCCACTCGGTGGCAAGCACCCAACAGGGTGCTTCTATCTTGGAGAGCTACGCAGATAGGTACCTATTTTCCTACACCATTGTACACGCTCTGTATTTGAGTTACAAGCTCATCAATTTGCAGCTTTATCAACCTCTGCCGCTGAAAGCCCCTGCCTTCAGGCCCCATTTTAATTGTGATGCCATCTGCCTGATTTCTCGTCTTCCTATCTTGCCTTGTTCCGTTATCACTCCTGTCACCAACCTGGAAAGGGTTCTGTCAAAATAGAAGTTGCGAACAGTAACTCCTGGAATATCCTGCTCCAGCACCTCCGTCGCCTCCTTTTCCTCCAATTGAGTCAGGTCACCGGACCAGTCTTGTGCAGAGATTTTCAGCGTCTCGCACAGAACATAAAATGGAATGTTATGTCCATGTGCAGCCCATGCCAGCAAAGCAGTTCCAGCCTTATTCAAAATATCGCCGTTTGCCAGTATGCTATCGGCTCCAACTACTACTGCGTGGCATTGAGGCAGAAAAATGTCGGCTTGTGCATCGGTTATCAACGTAATCGCAGCACCGGCTTTGCTCAACGCAAGTGCCACATCTCGTCCCTCGTAGCGTGGTCGTCCTTCTAGCACGATTACCCGGTCGATCTGAGGAAGACAATTGGTGAGAACTGGTAACACAGTTCCTGAAAGACTATGTGTCATCAACGTTCCAGCAAGCAATGGACGGGCGTACTCTGTAATACGCTCTATTGCTGAATCGTATTCTTTAAGCAGCCGCGCTGCTTCTTGAGCCATACCCTCCAGCCCGCCTCTAGCGCTGAGAATGCGCCCGGCTGCACCCGCTATTGCTGCCATAGCCGGGCGCGCTTTGGCCAGCTCTCTCCCGGCATCCTGTACTCTTCGCAGACCCTCACCCGGCGAAGTGTTTGACTGGGTCGCCAGGTCATAGAGTATCGAGATGGTCTCGTGCACAAGCCAGCGGGACCCATGTTCACGATCATTACGTATCATCGCGATACGCTGTTCCACGTTATCCACGAGCTTCCTCCAGTTTCTATAGCATCTATGACATACAATGTGCTATCTTTCTTTTGATCTTCTCTAGTTGGCCCTCTATACAATCATATCGCAAATTTTCGAGCAGGTACAATTGGCTGGCCATCAAATAGGCCAATTAACACTTGTTACGCGCTAAAAGATCGGTTATACTTGATCAGTATGAACCAATCAGGAGGTAAGCATGCGACAATATACATCTCAAAACCAGCCAAGACCATTGTTTACTGCACCAATCCATTCACTGATTACATTGGATCGTTCCAACGGGATGCCATTGTACCGGCAGATTTGCCAGCAGTTGCGTGAAGCTATCCTCTCCGGTGAGCTGGCTGAAGGTATACGGCTGCCGACAGAGCGTTCCCTGGCAAGTGAACTGGGAGTCAACCGCACAACTGTCATGAACGCCTATAACGAACTCGCCAGCGAAGGCCTGATCGAGGGTCATGTAGGGCGCGGGACCCTGGTGCGGCGCAACCATTTTGGATATGACGGAGATAGCTTTGAGAATGAAACCGCCTCGTGGCTGCTCGGCTTGCCTGCTGGTGAACGTGAAATTCTAGGCCCTGATGCCTTCATGTTAAGCGAACTGACTTCTTCAAGCGAACACAAAGATATCATCTCCCTGGCGCCTGCCGCACCTGATCCAGACCTGCTCCCTGCCGATATGCTCAGCACTATCTTTGCTGATGGTCTGCTCGCTGCCCGTCAGAGCGCACTTGGCTATTCTCCTGTCGAGGGTTTACGCAGTCTCCGCACAGGTATTGCCGCATCAATGCGTAAGCGGGGTGTGGCTGTTGATGCGCAACACATCCTGGTCCTCTCCGGCTCTACACAGGGTATTGGCCTGATAGGGCGCCTCTTACTCAACCCGGGCGATGAAGTGGTCGTTGAGGTACCCACTTACCTGGGAGCCATCCAGGCATTTCGTGCGTTGAACGCTCGTGTGCTCGGCGTTCCTACAGATAGCGAAGGGATGCGGGTCGATCTATTAGAATCAATTTTGGCGCGACACCGTCCCCGCTTGATCTATACCCTTCCCACTTTCCAGAATCCAACAGGGGTGGTAATGTCGCCGGAGCGCCGTCGCCGCCTGTTACTCCTGGCAAAACGCTATCAAACGCCTATCTTGGAGGATGATCCCTACGGGGAAATATACTTTGAAGATAAACAACCCCCGCCTCTCAAAGCCCTCGATAGCAGCGAACAGGTTTTGTACCTCAGCACATACTCAAAAATTCTGGCGCCAGGGTTGCGTGTGGCCTGGCTTGCAGCACCCGAGCCCATGATAGAGCGTCTCTCATTGCATAAGCAGGTATTCGACCTGACCACGAACGCTCTAGGACAGTGGGCGGTTTCAGAAATATTGCGACGTAACCTGCTGGCAGATCACCTGGTAATGCTACGGCACAAATACAGGCAGAAGCGCGACCTGATGCTCCAGGCAATTGCTACATACTGGCCGGAAGAAGTGCGTATCACTCGCCCTGGCGGAGGTTTTCATCTCTGGTGCCGTCTGCCAGCGGATCTTCGTGCTCGCACCCTCTTGCGTGAAGCTGCCAATGAGCAAGTAGCCTTTGTCATTGGCGAACCATTCCACGTCGATGGCGGAGGACAGCAGCACTTTCGCCTCAGTTACGCCTATCCCGAAATGGATCGTATAGAAGAAGGAGTGCGGCGTATAGGCAACACCATCAAACGCCTACTAGCTCGCCGCGCCTCCCGCGAGGAACTTCACAAACAGCATCTAGAGCACCTACCGATGGTATAGGTTTTGTAGAGGCGCGATTTATTTCGCCTGCATGGGTCTATTTGAAGGAGGAGGCACATCGGGAATGCCTCGCTGTTTATACTCTGCTAGGAGTATGCCTATCCGTTGAGCGATATTGTACCTGGCTGCATATATCGAAGCTTTCAATCTGATCTCATCGGCCTCGTTGTCAGGCCATGCGAAGTCCTCAATATTGACCTTATGCCTCTCAAACGCCTCTACTAGCTGGATACGGTTGTCAATCCGTTCTTTCAAAAGACAAATCATCGCGTGTTTCTGCCGTGGAGAAAGATGAGAGATCGCCTGAGCTGCTAGCGCCATCCAACCGTTCAACCCCTCATCAAGTTCGAATTCATATGCCGGATCAGACATTCCTTCCCTTTCGGCAAGCATCGTATTGCCCAGGTGGATTTCTCCGTCTTCGTCGGTCGGCAGTGGCAAGGGTGCCTTACGCTTACGAGGGATATCGTTAAACTCGTTATTCACAATCGTTCGAATGTACGCCCTGGGGTACGCGATGGGTTTTTCCTTCAGCGCTCCCCAAAATTTAATGCGAACGCGCTGGGTGATCTCATCAATCTCAAGATCCACTACCTCTGGGCGAGCAATGTTTGAACTATGACGGGCCATTTTCTCAACTGAAGCAACAATGTAAGGATCCAAACGCACTAGGATTTCCTCAATATCAGGATCACTGTCATAGGCCGATGTTCCAAAAAAATCTTGTGATCCCATAGTTTGCCTCCTTACAGTCCTGGCTCTTAACTTTCACCAGAACATTACTTCGTAAATCTTACATAACATAATAATGCTTACGAAGTCAAGTATAATTTCTTCCTCCCACGCTAAATGGTTATTGTATCTACTACACAAGAACTACTATGTATATCGTTGCACATGTTGCTTTGTTACCAGATACAAAGCTCCAACGTCTTGTAATTATTATGACGATCATGAGAGAAAATTATCCAATGAAAACCAAATAAAAATTGATACTGTAAAAAAATTTGCAAGCCAGCAGAAAAAGAAAATAACTACTTGACAGGCCAATAGCATACATTGTATCCTACAGGCTAGGGTTGAAAACGTAAAAGTATTATCGTTTCAAATAGTGAGAGAAGTAATAATTGTGGCTGAAGTACACCTACAACCTGATCTCACACCCTGGAAACCCACCCCGACACAGGTACCTGGAGAATGGATGGGGTTAGCCAATACACTCGCGCAGGAAGCGAAAGGCTCACAGCATGCATACATACTGACAGCCAGGTATAATGCTCAGCGTCTTGGAGACTTGCTGCGCTCGTGGGGACTGCCGTGGCAAGTGGTGATAGCTGGATATTTATGGGAATACAATAAGGACTGGATACGTCAAGCTAATCTGAATGATGTAGACCAGGTGCTCAGTCATATTACTGAAGCAAACCTATATGCCAGCAACATCGAAGATGAGAACTTACCGCCATTGTTGACCCCTCCCTATCGCGATTTAGGCGCCTTACTCATAGCAGTCGCTATTTATTACCAGGCGCTTGAGATACTCCAGGAACAGAACAATGAACGACCTTATACAGGAACAATGCAGTCCAGCATCGAGAGTGTCGGGCGCACTCTGCTAAACATTACCAAGAGTCTCGGCATGTGGCATTTCAAACGTGAAGTAGAAGACTTGATAGAGCAGCTGCGTAGCCCGCGCAAATTCGCAGAGCTAAAAAAAGAGCATGCCCATATTTTGGAACAAGATGCTTTCATGCTAGAAGATACGCGCCAGTGGCTAATCGAAACTTACCGACGAGCCACTAAGCAGCCCATCGAGATTATCTATAACCCATGTGGAGTTGCAGGGCTGAAGCGTCGTCTGCAGGATGTTCACGCGACGGCTGGTCCATATAAAACACAGCTTAATGGCTTCAATCTGGTGATATTCGATGTCATTGTTCCCACTGTTCAGGAATGCTATGCAGCGTTAGGTGTACTTAGTCAGCTTGGTCATATTCGGGGTAGGATCATAGAACAAATTGCAGCTCCCAAACCCAATGGATATAGTCATATTACTTTCGATTTGATTCTGAAACCACAAGGCCCATACACACAAAGCCTAAAGTGGCCAGAAACCTATACACGAATCTGTAATTTACAGATTGCAACAAATTTCATGCACGCCATTAGATGGTATGGATGCCTAATTCCCGATTATTACCGACTATGTATGAAAGCGTCTCTACAAGAACAAATAGCGCCGCCACCATTAGAATCACTATGGAACAGCCAGGAAGGAAAGGTCTTTCTCGCAATCAACGAGTTGCTTGCAAATCAGCATAACCAACGTGAAGTTAAGGCTCCTATTGTCGTTTATGATAAAGACCGTAATCCTATTGCACTTCCTAAAGGTGCAACAGCATTGGATTTCGCCTATGCGCTCGACAGCATGGTCGGAGAATATGCAGCCGAAGCCTTTATCAATAACCGGCAGGCTCCACTCTATCGCATTCTAGATGCTGGTGATATTGTAGAAATTAGAACAACAAGTGAAATCCAGGTACAGGATTATTGGCTTAATGAAAATTATATCAAAACTACAACAGCTCGAAGAAAAATCGAAGAATCATTGAATCGCCGCTTACTTGATCGCAAGGGGTATAACTTGCTTCATCGAACATTGGAGCGCTTTCATTTCATGCTGACCAAGGAAGACCTGGATTATGAGCTGAGTCTAGTACTAAAACAGCACGACCTCGGATCACTTCAAGCGTACTTGAAGCGACTTGGTAAGCCTGAGAAGCCTCCATATACCCCTGAATGGGCAGCACAGGAAATCATGCAGCAGATTGCAGAGCGTAATGAGCCGCTAGCAGCAGGTAGAGGTAGGTCTAGCTGGATTCCCGTTCTTGATATGCAGCTAACGCCTAACAAGAAACTCTTTCGCCAGCAACTCCTTTGCAACTTTTGTCAACCGACCTATCCACGTGATGTTAAAATAATGGGACGTTTACGGCGGCGGAACGGCGAGCTTATAGTACATAAAGTGGGATGTCCCCATCTCATTGATCGCACCAAGAGCCAGCGATCTGTGCTCTTACCCATGATCTGGCAACTTCAACCTCCCGCATTCATAATAGCATTTATTGCAAAGGCACAGGATCGCAAAGGACTTATCTTCGATCTTACAAAAGAGTTACGTCGGCATCAGTGTGATTTGCTTTCTATGAATGCCGAGGCCGTCGTAAAGTTCGGCGAGGCTCATATTCGTTTTACTCTAGAAGCTTATGCCGAAAATGAGGTACTAGATATTTGGGAGGGCCTATGTAAAATTGAAAATGTGATAGGAGTTACAATCGATGCTAAGGCTACTCCCGTGCGTACCCGTGATCGTTTACTGAAGTTACGCAAACAAAGCGCAAAACTGCCTGAGGAGACAATCATAGAACATGATTGGGGAGAGCAGGTAGCTACATTACAACCCCGTCGCAAGATACTTCAGAATCCTTTTGATATTTCTCGCCCCGCCACTGCAAAAATGTTCTTTGGTCGCTCTGAAGAAACCAAAACAATGCAGAGAGAATTGTGTGATGCTGAGCGGGGCAAAGCCCTCATACTCTATGGTCCACGCAGGTCAGGCAAATCCTCAATCTGCAAGAATTTTCTTGAAGCCCAGGTACACCTTCCATTTTGCAGTGTTTTCTTTTCACTCCAGGGCACTACTCAGCAAACAGAAGAGACTATTCTGATGCATCTGACCGAAGGAGTGGGCAGGGAATTTAGCGAACAACTGCGACAGTCTGCTCCAACTTGGCAGCAGTATAACGATTACGACCCACAACTACGTTTTAAGCGTCTTTTGCAAGAATGCATTGCTCGAGTTCCTAATACCAGGTTAGTGCTCGTTCTAGATGAATTTGGCGGTGCATTGCAGTCTTATGAGAGGTCTATCCTGGAGCAGAGGTTTTTTACCTATTGGAAAAGCCTGATGAGCGAGATACCTCAACTGAGCCTTGTACTGGTTTTACCAACCAGCTCGCATAATCTCTTAAGCTCGAAAGATTTTGGTGACGCCTTCAGCTTTGCAGAGCCTTTACCCGTAATGTTTCTCGACACAAAAAGCGCAGAACAGTTGTTGGTTGATCCACTACGAGATCAGAACATCGGCATTTATCCGAACACTGTGGCACTGGCTGTAAAGCTCACTGGTGGCAACCCCTACTATATGACTCTTATCGGGCAGCAACTCATTCACCAGCTCAATCGCGATACTGATAAACAGCTTGTCACTGATGAAGACCTGCGCCTGGTTGTTGACCAGCTCATTGAAACTGGTTCTAATCAAAACTTCGTATACCTCAGGAAGGAACTTCAGGGTGGTGAAGAAATCCAGGTTCTGGAGGGATTAGTCGAACTTTCCATACGCACAAACCAATCGAAAGTGCAGCTCAAGAGAATTGCATCCTGGCTTAACTTACCTGTCTCCATAACCCGGCAGCATTTAGAGCGCTTGCGCAATGGGCTGATTCTTCAGGAAAATGGCCCATCTTCCAATCCTTATTACTCATTCACTATAGAACTTGTACGACGCTGGTTAACACGCAATCACTGGTTTTTTGCATTAACAACTTCAGATTAGCACAGGAGTACATATAGTATGTCGGAAACACATAATGAAGCTGCATGGCGAACTTTACCCAATCCTTTTAATGTTATGGATAAATCGGAGATTATTACGAGTCATGTCTCAGGTAGAAGCACAGACATCGCCGAGATTATCACAGGTGGACAAAGTGCTATTATTCTGGCAGGTGCACCGCATATGGGTAAAACGGCACTCATTCGATATCTGCAACGCTCATCTGACATCACATGGTCGTGGCGCAAAGAATTGCTAGACTTACATGATCGAATGAACCTGGAAAATATTCACTTTATGCAGATTGATTTAACACCATTAGAAGGCATCGAGAATGTAAATGAACTGCTTCGTTCTTTTTTAAAACAAAGCGCTCTTGCATTACAACAGGTGTATCTGCAAGGCGACCAATCGTCAGTTGAACTAAATGTGAAAGGGCTACGCGAATTACTACGTAGTATGAGCCGCGAGACTCCAGATGCTCGCTACTTCTTGATGCTCGACTCAATAGAAAGACTGGGATGGCCCGATATGCCGTCATTTCCTCAGCAGAGTAAAGCACAAACGCCGCAAGAACGTGGCATCGCACTATTAGATCATTGCGGTGCCGTCCGAGTGCTGGTTGATTTGATCGACGAGTTTCGCACCTTTGGGGTGATCCTATCGATCGAAAGTCTTCCTCGTCCTAAAATTGATGATCAGTTCACACATGTTTCAGCAGATCTGGCACGCTTTACAACAATGACCCTCCAAAATTTTACATGGGACGATACGGCTAAATTCCTGGCACAGGAACCCGAGAACTTTGGGACTGACTGGGCAAAATTCTTTAGTACATTAGGTGGCAATGAAATCTTTTCTAGTTCAGAGCAAGCATGGCTGCGCCAGCAGGCAGGAACGCATCCTTATCTCATTCAGCAATTTTGTCTGTATACATTCCACCTCAAACAACAATATGCCAGTATACATGGAATATGGAGCGAACTCCACGAAAAAGACAAAGATCAACTTATCGAAAGGTTCAGCGAACTCTTGAATACTTTTCTTGCTAGCATCTGGAAACGATTACAAGAAGCCATGAGCAAGGCTAAACCAGAGACAAAGAGCAAGTTCTAT
>Ga0207646_10002214_pt1 | contig 23143 bp, 18 predicted proteins | sample KBSK5502metaG_FD_184343 | JGI IMG/M metagenome (GOLD analysis project Ga0207646, IMG submission 184343) | Corn, switchgrass and miscanthus rhizosphere microbial communities from Kellogg Biological Station, Michigan, USA - KBS K5-50-2 metaG... | ecosystem: Host-associated > Plants > Roots >... | reverse complement strand
AAACGCGACTGGTTTGGTATGCGGGTTATCCACTCGGAACGTGCGCACACCGCGGTCGGCCCAGAAAAGCACGATGCTCACCATTTCCGCCCAAAGTCCGGCCCATTTTTCGCACCGAAAATTAAGTGGAAAAATGTCTTCGTATTTTTTTGGCGGGTTCTCGGCGAATTTGATCGAGCCGTCTGGTCGCTGATAGAACCAATCGGGATGTTCGCGGACGTAGGGATGATCCGGCGAACAATTGATTGCGAAATCGAGCGCAATCTCCATTCCGCGCTTTCGCACTTCGCCCTGGAGCCAGTCGAAATCTTCCAGCGAACCCAGCGCCGGCTCGACTGCCTTGTGGCCACCGGCTTCGCTTCCGATCGCCCACGGCACGCCGGGATCACCGGGTTTGGCGGTGACAGAATTGTTTCGCCCTTTGCGATTCGTGTGTCCGATCGGGTGAACCGGCGGGAAATAAATCACATTGAAGCCCATCGCGCGCGCGTCATCCACTCGCGGCAAGCAGTCGCGAAATGTCGATCCACGATCACCGCGACCTTCGGCCGAGCGCGGAAAAAATTCATACCAGGCGGCGATTTGTGCGGCCTCGCGCTCAACAATCACGCGCGGCGGCGGCACGTATTGCGTTGCCCACGATCGATCGGGATAGGTCGCCATCAAAACCTCGAGTTCTCCGGAATGAACAACGTTATTGATCTGCCCGTTGTCCGCCGTGCGAATGCACTCCGAAAGTTCACGCAGACGCGCTGAGTCGTCGGCGACGTGCGCGCGTTTCGCTGCTGATTCGATCAGGGCCGCGCCTTCAAGCGCTTCGGCCGTAAGATCGGCAATACCGGCTTTGAATTTTTTCGTGAACTCATCGCGCCAGCTCCGAAATGTGTCCGTCCACGCTTCGACCGTGTATTCATGAACGCCGACTTCGTTCAAAGAACAAATTCCTCGCCAGCGATCGTTATCGACAAAAGTCATCGCGGTTTCATGCCAGCGAGGCTGACCGACCAGGCGCCACTTCAAAGCCGCGGCCACGACGTCGTGTCCGTCCTTGAAAACGTCCGCTTCGACGGCGAGATCATCTCCCGCAATGCGCTTGACCGGGTAGCGACCGCCGTTGATCAACGGTCGCAAATTTTCGATAACCGCGCTGGGAAAGGCCCGAGCCATGGGCCTTCAATCAACTGAAATTAGTCGGATGCGAAAGAAGGAAATCGCGCCGCGCTCGCCACAGGACGAGTCCGTCCGACTGGCGGCGGACAAGATCGATCCGCCACAGGACGGATTCGCCGTGGCGAACAATTGATCAGGCGGCGAAATAAAACGCGCACTCGTAGAGTCCGCTCGTGCGCGTTTCCTCGCGCCGGACGCTCGTTCCGAGAACCGCTTCAAACATGTCCTGCTCGAGCCGGCCAATGATCGGATATTTTTCGAGCAAATTAAAAATGGGTGAATGGCATTCGAGGATTTGCGGACCATCCTTTTCGGAAGGGAGAAATTGAGCCATGTAACCTTCGCTGTCGCGCACTTTGGCCCACCATTTTGCGCGTTCGATCACGTTATCCACTTTGACTTTTGCCTTTAGCTCCGCCGTCCGCTTTTCAAACACATTGTAAAGAAGCTTTTCCGGCGCGTTCGTTCCGTAGATGTCGCGAACCGATTTGAGCAATTCGAGAGTAAACTGATTGCTGTCGATCGGAAAAAGATCATGAGTGCGTCGCGTCAGCCGGTAGACCATTTCCGGCCGGCCCATTTTTTGTGGGCGTCGCCAGGTGTCGAGATAGCCGTCGCGCTGGAGGGTGAGGCAGTGCTGCTTGATCCCCATGTAGCTCATCCCCATTTTTTCGACGAGCTCGTTAACCGACATTCCCTTGGTGCGTTTGAGCGAGTTGAGAATTTCGAGCCGCTGGGTGCGGCCGATCTCGGCGAGCAATCGCTGGTTCGTGGGCGATATCACAATATCGCGGCGACTTTACACGCCTCTATCTTCAAAAGGCAACACCTAAAATTACGCAAATTCCGGAGGCAAAAGAGATTATGTCGGCGCGAATGGAAGATCGATAATTTCCGCCGGAGCAGATTTCGCTTCGACCATGGATCCGACAAAATTAAATCCGCGTTTAACGTAAGCGAGCGCGATTTCGCGCTGATCGCTCCGCGCGGCACTGGTGATCCAGCCGATCTCTTTTCCTTCTGGCCCGGTCAAGCGCATGCCAGAAGCCAGGGGAATATTTTTGAGCGAAACCAATCCACATAGTTGCTTATTTCGCTGTCCCGACATTTTCATGCGCGAAATGGTTTCCTGACCGATGTAGCAGCCTTTCTCGTAATCGATGCAGCGCTGCTCAAGATTGGCTTCGACTGGAATAATCTCGCCGGTCAATTCGCGTCCCCACCGTGGAATTCCTTGCTCGATCCGCAAAACTTCCGCGCAATTTTCATCGCAATAAGCAAACTTGTTCGAAAGCTCGGCGGCGAGTTGGTCGCGTTGAGCCGATTCACTCCAAATATCGTGACCCGACAGGCCGAAGCGATTTATCGAGACCACGCGTGTCGCAACCGAAAAATTCGCAGGAGATGCGCCAATCACATGAAAGATCGACAATCGCGCGGTCACATCTTCGATCTGCACATCATCGGCAATGATGTAGCGCTCTAATCGCGACTGAAGTGATAATTGCAGCCCCGGATCCGCATCAAGCAAAAGGGACTCCGCTTGCGTATGGATAAAGAGATGAGCGTCCATCTTGCCTTTCGCGTTTAGGATGCACGCTTCGAGGGCGTTCGTCTCGGTAGCCTTGCGAACGTCGTTCGTTAGTTGTCCGTTGAGAAACCGCAAACAATCCGCCCCGGTGACGCGCAGCTTTACGCGGGTCGAGAGATCGAAAAATTGCCGCTCAGGTGAACGAAGTTGCGCCGTCATTCGCTGGCGCAGTTTCTAAGATTCGTCTGGACGCCCGCGCTCGCCGCGGAGCAATTTCGCAAGCATATCCATTGGTGACTTCGCCTCAGCGGACTGCTCGGATTGCGGTTCGGGCGTTGCTTCGGAAGAAGCGACGTCCGGCGGTGGCGTCTCTGGTTGATTCGTTTCAGTCGCGGCCGGTGCAATCAGTTCGCCGGATGATTCCGCAGGAACAAATTGTTCCATTGCAGGCTCAGGTTGCGGTCCTGGCTCCGCCGGAGGCGGAGCAAGGTCGACATCCTGCACGGCAGCCGCTACTTCGCCCATACTCGAAATTGTCGCCGCCGGTTCGATTGGCGGCGGTCGTTCAAAAAGCTCCAAGTCCTGCTCCACCGCGCGCAGCTGCATTTCCGGAAAATATTTACGAGCGATGACTGAAAAATCTTCCTCGGCGTAGCCGCGTTGTTCTTGCTCGAGGAGTCGATCGCGCGCGGCTATAGCGACCGCGAGCTCGAGATGATACGACAAGCCAAGACGGCCGGCGATCAACATATCTTTGAGCATGTGCTTGAGAGCGAAGTGCGGTTCGAAATTGCCTTCGATCATTTTGGGCACTTTCATCGACAGCGTCTTGGAATTACTGGCGTTGTTTTGTAACGCGGCCACAAATTTCTCGGAAGAAACGCCGGCGCGGTTGATGAGCGCGAGCGCTTCCGCCAAGGCCTGGACACTCGCGCTGGTGACAATGTTTGTGGCGAGTTTGACCACGGTAGCCTGCCCGATCTCACCGATCTCGATAATTTCTTTGGAGCTCGCCTCCAAAATGGGACGGGCTTCCTTCAACGCAACCTCGTCTCCCGCCACATAAAAGACGAGCTCGCCTTTTTCCGCGCCCATTTTACTCCCGGTAAATGGCGCTTCCACAAAACGTGCCCCGCGGCGCTCCACTAAATCGGCGGCAGCTCGCATCGAATGCGGAGCAACTGTCGGGTGGGCAATGACGATGTGACGCGGCGCCAGCGCGGGCGCCAATTGTCGAACGACATCCAAAAGCGCGTCGTCATCCGAAACGAAGATCTGAATGTAGTCGCACATCTCGGCCAGTTCGGCCGGCGCGCCCACGAAATTCGGGACCGGCCGCGGGTTTCGATTCCAAACAAACACATGAAGACCCCGACGACGCAGATTGTCCGCGACCCGGCTTCCGATGATGCCGAGCCCGATCACACCGACATTTTTTCTGGTTCGCGCCATTGAACTTTCCGCGGCTTTTTCGCACCTTTGCCGCCCATTCAGCCTGCGGCGAAAACCGGCATCGTGCAATCCAGAAGTTCGCGCAGACCGAGGCTAGAGCGGCCGCAAATAGTCGGCTGGGGAGCTAAGATCGACAATCAGCTGTTGGATCGCTCTAGCCCGTTTCTGATTGGCCAGCTCGATAGCGATGTCGTTGCGGGCTTCGTCGAATGTTTCTTGCCGGGCCAGCTGGACGTCAATTAATTTGAGGATGTGGAAGCCGAGGCGTGTTCGGATCGGTTCGTTGATCTCACCCGGGTGCAGTTTCAGCGCCGCCTCAACAAAATCAGGCGGCATTCGACTCGCGGAGAAATACCCGAGATCGCCGCCGCGCAGCTTCGTCGCTTCGTCTTCCGAATTTTCCGCCGTCAGCGCGGCGAAATCTTCGCCCCCAACCAAACGAACGGAAAGCGCTTCGATCGCGGTTCGTTTGGCCTCGACAATCTCGGGGGCGGTCTCAGGCGGCGCGGCCAAAAAAAGATGACTAACGCGAATACGCTCGGGAACGAAGAAATTCTCCGGATGCGACTCATAGAACCGGCGACATTCTTCTTCGGTGACATCCATTTGGCGCGCGATCCGATTTGAAATCCATTGCCGAGAAGCCAACTTATTTCTGAGCGTTACCCAAAGCGACCAGGTAAGTAAATCGCTCTCATGCGATGCATGTCCCCACGTTTTGCCGTCGCGAGATTGCGATCGCAGGATATTGAGTTCGTGTTCCACATCCGCTCGCGTAATCCTCTCCCGCTCTGCGCGCGATTGGAGAGCGGCGTTCGCGATTAGATCAGACAGCGCCGATTGTCGTTCGACATTTGTTTGTTTGCCGTGGTCGGCGCCTGCGAGGTAATGCGCTTCGGTCAGCGCTCGATCGACATCGGCTTGATAAACTCCGTGGCCTTGAACGAGTGCCAACAAATGACCGCGGCCGCAAATGGTTCCGAGTTTGTCGCGGAGAACAACTGAACTCGCGGAGAATTCACCGCAAATGATCCCGGTGATTGCGGCAATTCCAACCGAAATCCAAGCTACTGCGGCAATTCGTCTCACTTCAGGGCGAATTCTGAAAGATAGTAAGTCGCCACCGACCCGACAATCTGAAGACTCTCAGCGCTAAGCTTATCCATCGTGTCATCGGCGGTATGCCACGGGGCGTAATGAAAATCGATCATATCCACGACTGGAATCCCGATCGCGTTCAATGGTGTGTGGTCGTCGGTAATGTCCTGATCGAAATAGGTGAAATAATTCCGCAGCTTAAGCGCATCAGCGGAGGCAAAAATGTCGCGAGCGATTTTTGTGGGCGAGTTCGGTGGAAGGGTAATATCCAACGAGCGATCCCCGACCATGTCGAAAAGAATGCCGCCTCGAAATGATTTAGCCGACCCATCTCGTAGAAGCTTGTGCGCAAAATGGCGGCTGCCGTAAATGCCGTCCGTGTCGCTAAAGTTTTCGAAAGCTTCCTCACCATCGAAAAAAACGAGCTCAATCTTTTCTGCCAGGCGCGGCTGCTGGGCTAACACTCTTGCCAATTCCAGAAGCAAGCCGGTACTCGAGCCCCCATCATTCGCACCGACGAAGCGAAAGGTGTCGAAGATTTTCGTGTCGTAATGCGAACAGAGTAAAAACAAATCGTTCCCTTTCCCACTCGCGCCGAATCGCGCGATTAGATTTACGAAGTGAACCTGACCGCGTGGAGTGGCGTCCGTAAACGGTTGCTCCGTTACATTCCAACCGGCAGCTTTGAGTTGTTCCTTAATATAGGCGCGCGATTTTTCAATCGCGTCGGACTCCGGTGGTCGCGGACCGAAATCGACCAGTCGCTGCACGTGGGCCAACGCTTTATCGCCGGAAAATTGCGCCCAAATTTTATCCGGGGACGCTTTGGCGCAGGAAGCGGCGAGAATTAGGCACCCAAACGACAGACTCACTCGCCCAAAAGAAAACGACATCTAAAAATCCGCTCAGCGATCGCTGGAGCTCAAACCAACAATGCTCAAGATGCGCTGGAGATCGTCATCGCCGTAGTACTCGATTTCGATCCGGCCGCGTTTCGGTCCATGACGAATCGCGACGTTGGTGCCCAGATGTTGACGCAATTTGTCCTGCAAATCGGCGATCGTCGCTGACGTAACCGTGATTTCCGCAGTCCGGCGCGCGCGTTTCTTCCAGCCGCCGAGCTGCCGCGCAACGAGACGTTCGGTTTGGCGCACGCTCGCGTTGCGACGCAAAATCGTCTCGGCGAACCGCAATTGTTCCTCCGGCGCTTTGACGCCGAGCAGAACTTTGGCGTGTCCAACCGAAAGCAAATCCTGCGCGACCCAGGTTTGGATCTGCGGATGTAGATCGAGCAATCGAATCGCATTTGCGACGGCGGCGCGGCTGCGGCCGACCTTGAGCGCGATGTCCTCCTGTCGCATTCCGAATTCTTCGGCGAGCCGGGAGTAGCCTTGAGCTTCTTCGATTGGATTCAGGTCGGTTCGCTGGAGGTTCTCGATCAAAGAAAGCTCGAGCACTTCCAAATCGCTCGCTGTCCGCAGGATGACCGGAACTTCGGAGAGGCCGACCTCCTGGGCGGCGCGCCAGCGTCGCTCACCCGCGATCAGTTCGTGGCGCCCGTCGATGCGCCGGACAATGAGCGGCTGAATGATTCCGTGTTGTCGAATTGAATCGACCAATTCCTGCAACGCTTCAGGCGCGAAATTTTTCCGCGGCTGCAACGGACTCGGAACAATCGCGGCCAGCCGCACCTGGTGGACCGACTCGCCAAGATCGACATCTTGCCGAACCGGCGCGGGGCGAGTCCCGATGAGCGCGCCCAGACCCTTGCCGAGACCGGTCTTGGCCATCTTCGCCATGTGGGTGAGGCTATCGGAAGCGCTCGGATAACGCAAATAGCAATCAAAAACCCGCGAGTTGTTGCGTGGCCTTTAGCTGACAGATAGCATGCGGCAATGTGGCGCGCGCCGGAAGTCTTCACTCTCGGACACTCTCCCGATCCGGACGACGCTTTCATGTTTTACGCAATCGCGAAAAATAAGATCGATCTGCGCGGGTATCGTTTCGAGCACCGGCTGGAAGACATTCAAACGCTGAACGAGCGAGCACTTCGGGGCGAACTGCATATTTCCGCGATTTCCATTCACGCCTACGCTTACGTCGCGGAAAAATATGCGCTGCTTCCTTGCGGCGCGAGCATGGGCGACGGTTATGGACCGATTGTGATCGGAAAGGGTTCGACGCCGTCGAATGAAGATGTCGATCCTCGAAAATGGTTGAGGGATCGCGTAATCGCTGTGCCCGGTCGCATGACCAGCGCGTATCTGGCGCTGCAACTTTATCTCGGCGACTTCAAACATGTCGTGGTGCCGTTTGATCAAATTTTCGATGCGGTGAAAACGAGTCGTGCCGATGCAGGATTAATTATTCACGAAGGGCAGTTGACCTATGGACAATCAGGCTTCACGAAGATTGTCGATCTTGGCGAATGGTGGAAGCAAGAAACCGGGCTGCCATTGCCGCTTGGCGGAAACGTTATTCGAAAGGATACCCCCGCGGATGTTCGACGCGATCTCTTGGAAATCGTGCGTGAAAGCATCGACTTCGGTCTGGCACATCGCGAGGAAGCAGTGGAACACGCATTGCCTTACGCACGCGACATGAACGAAAAGCTGGCGAGCAAATTCATCGGCATGTACGTGAACGATTTTACTCGGGATTACGGCGAGACCGGGCGCGCTGCGATCCGCAGATTTCTAGGCGACGCGCGACGCGCGGGCTACATCGACAATCTGGCTGAAATCGAATTCGTCGATTAACGAGCGAGGTTATTTCTTCGGCTTCTCCGCTTTATCGACCTGCTTCATTACAAACATTTTGACGCGACTGAATTCCTTTTGGAAGCCATTAGTGAAGTCGTGCGTGCCGTATTCAAAAAGGACGACGAAGCAAAACGTGAAGAAGATAAACAGAGCGATCCAGAATATCCCGCGCAACAATGACATGGCCGCAAGCCTAACTGAGGCCGAGTTTTAGGTCAATCTAGGCTGCCTGCGGCAAACTTCGGATTGATCGGCCTCGGAGAACTGCCAAGCTAATCGGTCATGCGCGTTCCGCTATTGGACCTGAGCGAGCAATATCGTGCGCTGTCGGAACAGATTCGCGCAGCAACCGACGAGGTATTGGCCAGCCAACGATTTATCCTGGGCCCGAAGCTGGAGGAATTCGAGAAAGCGGCTGCGCATTATTGCGGCGCGCCACACGCCATTGGCGTTTCATCCGGAACAGACGCGCTCCTGGCTGTCTTGATGGCGCTCAAAATCGGACTTGGCGACGCCGTGATTACCACGGCCTACTCTTTTTTTGCGACCGGCGCTTGTATTGCGCGCGTCGGAGCGACTCCGGTTTTCATCGACATCGACCCCGACACTTACAACATTTCGGCAAAGGCGCTGAAGTCGTACATTGCTGAGCGTTGTCATCGAGTTGAGGGAAAATTGATCAACGAAAATCGACAAACAATCTGCGCACTCGTTCCGGTTCACCTTTTCGGTTTGTGCTGCGAGATGAATGAAATGCTCGCGGTCGCGCGCGAGCATAATCTGCTGCTGATCGAAGATGCGGCTCAGGCCATCGGCGCCGATTACCCGCTCGATGGTGGATCAGCCAAAGCTGGCACCATGGGCGACGCCGGCTGCTTCAGCTTTTATCCCTCCAAAAATCTCGGCGCCGCCGGCGACTCCGGATTGGTCGTCTGCCGCAATGAACAATTCGCCGATCGATTGCGCCTTTGCCGGCAGCACGGCATGGAAGCGCGTTATCGACATCAATTTATTGGCGGCAATTTCCGGCTCGACGAACTGCAAGCCGCGATCCTGACAGTAAAATTGCCGTATCTGGACGGTTGGTCAGCCGCGCGACGCGAAGCAGCGAAGTTTTATACGAACGAATTCCAGCGTGTTGGAATAGATGGAAAAATCAAATTGCCGGTCGAGCCTTATGCGAAGAGCGGGCTCAACAACCATCACATTTATCATCAATATGTGATCCGCTCGCCGCGGCGCGATGAGCTGCGGGAGCATCTTACCGAATGCGCAATCGAAACGGCAATTTACTATCCGCTCGCCCTGCACGAGCAACCGTGTTTCGAATATCTTGGCTACAAACCGGGCGATTTCCCGGAAGCGGAACGCGCCGCCCGCGAAAGCCTGGCATTGCCGATCTATCCCGAAATCTCCCGCGAAGCGCAGCAACACGTGGTAAAGTGCGTCGCCAAATTTTTTGAGTAGGCCCGCGTCCGCGACACTTGCCAGCGGCAGAGCGTGAGTTATATCAGAACGCGCGAGGGTAGGTACCGAAGTGGCCAAACGGGGCAGACTGTAAATCTGCTGGCTTTACGCCTTCGCTGGTTCGAATCCAGCCCTGCCCATTTCTTTTTCGCCTTTTAGCGACGACGTCTTCGCGCTTTGCCACGCGAAGATGTCGATCTTCGGCGCGGCTTGGCTTTCGTCCGCTTGGGGGTTGAACGCTTGCGCGATTTTGTTGCTTTCCGCGCAGGTTTTTTCTTCGCGGCTTTCGCCCGCGTAGTTTTTTTCGGTCGCCGTCGCGCTGGTGCGGGTTTAACAATGCGCGCGACCGCTTTTTTTGCGGCCGGACGGAGCCGCCCCTCGCTGGCGGCTTTGCCTGCCATCGCACCGGCAATGCCTCCGATAACGGTGCCGACAGGGCCAATCATGCTGCCAATTACTGCTCCCGTGACGGCTCCGGCGGTTTCTTTCGGTATGGGTGGAATGTCGATGTTTTCTTGGGCATTTGGATCGTCGGGCATAATCGGAACTCCTTCTTTAGAGCGTTGTCCTTTTATTTAGTTCGCTCCTCGTCTCCGATGCAGCCGTGGTGAAAAAAAAGCGGTCGCCGCGGCGACCGCTTTCAGGAAATATCTGGACTAATCGGGCCGATCAACGGCCCCGACGTTGCCCGCCATCGCGGCGTCGATCGCCGCCGCCACCATAGCCGCCGCCACCGCCGCCGGGTGGGCGTGGTTCGCGAGGGCGCGCTTCATTAACGGTCAGCGCTCGGCCCTCGAGAGTCTTGCCGTTTATTTCCGCGATCGCCTTTTGCGCGTCTTGGTCGGAGCCCATGGTCACAAAAGCGAAGCCGCGGGATTTGCCGGTAAATTTGTCCTGCATGAGCATGACTTCCTGCACCGCGCCAGCTTGCGAAAAAAGCTCCTGTAGTTCGTTTTCAGTGGTGTTAAATGGGAGATTTCCCACGTATAATTTAGTTGCCATTGAGTCTAATCTGGAAAACGCCGCCAGGACACTGTTCCCGCTTATCGAGTTTTAAATCGCCGCTTAATGGTCTTCAGGTGACAATCGGCGGACTTCCGAGCTGCTGTTTTCTCCTTTCGGGCACATTGTGTAAGGTCCTTCGGTTTGGAAAGCAACCAAAATCGCGGGCCAAGTGGGCACTGAGATGGTGAGATTTAACGATTTAGACGTAAAAATAGCTTCTACCCGGGTGGCTGTGGTCGCGGCCGGGGTAATTAGCCCACTGGGCTTTGGCTTGGATGAGACCCTGGCGTCGCTACGGGCCAACAACGATTGCGTATCGCCGGTTACCCGGTTCGACGTCGAGAAATGTCGATGTAAGACGGCTGGTCAAATCTCAGACGAACGCCTCCTCAGCGGACGGCGAAATGGGCGAAAAACCGAACGGCTACATCGCGCGACCCGCATGATCATGGCCGTTTTCGAGGAGTTGTTCGGGCAAGATCCTGAATTCAAGCCGGAACTGACGGTTATCGGCACAACGAGCGGCGGAATGTCTTTTGGAGAAGACTATTACCGTGCGCTATATCGACATGCGGCCTTGCGCCATTCAGCGAGATGGATCGCCAATTATCCACCGCAAAAACCGGTGATCGACGCGCAACACGCATTTGGAATTTGTGCGCCTTGCCAAGTTATCGCCAATGCCTGTGCTTCGGGCACGAATGCAATCGGACATGCGTTTGAGTGCGTGCGTTCAGGAAAATATCAGCGGATCCTGACCGGTGGTTACGACGCGCTTTCCGAGCTGGTCTTCGTCGGCTTCGATTCTTTGCAAGCGGCGACGCCGGAAAAGTGTCGACCGTTCGATCGCGACCGCTCGGGTATGGTTCTCGGCGAAGGTGCTGCCGTTCTTGCACTCGAGAATTTGGAAGGTGCGCGGGCGCGAGGCGCCCGTATTTTGGCCGAAATCATTGGTTACGGAATTTCCACGGACAATCATCATTTGACTCAACCCGATCCTTCTGGAAGCGGCCCGCGGCGTGCAATGGAACAGGCATTACAGAGCGCAAATCGTTCCGCGGAAGAAGTGGATTACATCAATGCTCACGGCACAGCAACAACGTTCAACGACGCCGCCGAAGGACGAGCGATTGCAGAGTTATTCGCAAAAGTTCCAGTGAGCTCGACCAAAAGTATGGTTGGTCATTCGTTAGGCGCAGCCGGCGCAATCGAAGCCGTCGTCTGTTTGGCGGCGCTGAAGGCGCAATTCCTGCCACCGAACATTAACTTTCTCAATCTGGATCCGGATCTCGACATTAACATCGTCGCCAACAACGCGCGCGACGCGAAGATAGACATCGTTCTTTCAAACTCGTTTGGATTCGGCGGAACCAACGCTTCCATTTTGATCCAGAAACTTGCCGCATGAACCTGCGGATCGCAGGTATGGGCTGGATTACGCCGCTAGGCCGCGGCATCGATCCGGTCTGGGACCGTCTAATCCGCGGAGACGAAGCAACCGGGCAACAAATCTCAGACGACATTGCTGACAAAACATACCGCGCCTTCCGAATTCCTGCTGGGGCGCTGAAAGATTTGCCACCGCATCCTCGTCTTCGTCGCGCCAGCGCCATCTCACGCTTCGCCGCGGCCGCAGGATTGGACGCCCTCGCGCAGGCAAGATCGACAATCGGCGAGATCGACGTACAACGAATGGCGCTCGTGTTTGCCGTGTCCAACGGGGGAGTCATCTACACAAAGCGTTTTTATCACAACGTGGTCGAGTCCGGCGCGCAATCGGCGAGTCCTTTGCTTTTCCCTGAAACGGTTTTCAACGCGCCCGCCAGTCATTTAGCCGCGATCCTCGGGATTGCGGGCGCGAGTTACACACTTGTCGGAGATGGCGCCGTCGGCCTGCTCGCAATCAAGATGGCGAGTGATCTGCTCGACAATGAAGCGTTCGATTTTTGTCTCGTGGTAGGCGCGGAGGAAGCCGACTGGTTGCTTTGCGACGCCTATCACAAATGGCGGCTTCTCAAAAGCGAAGCGCCGATTGAACCGTTCCATGAGCCACCGCGCGGTATGATTTTGAGCGAGGGAGCCGGCGCAGTGCTACTCGCTCGTCGAGGTACAGTTCAAATCGACGCGATTGATGCCGGTGGAAATTTTTCACAGCGTCGTAAAGTGAACGAGATCGTGCGTCGAATTCTGCACGATCTCACGGATGAACATGCCTGCATCGTCGCGAGCGCAAATGGCACCTTTGTCGACCTTGCCGAACGGGCAGCCATAGAAAAAGAGCTACCTAAAGCGATAGTTTACGGCCCAAAGCCGGCCCTTGGCGAAAGTGTCGGCGCGAGCGCGGTTTGGCAGGTAATCGTGGCTGCGCAAGCGTTACGGACGAAGCGCCTCCCGGAAATGCTGCATTCGGGCCGACAGGTGGGGCTCAGCTTTCCGGCGATTGACGAGACATCCTATACGAAAGCGATCGTCCTAAGCTGCGGCCTCAATCAACAGGTCGCCGGACTCCGGTTGTCGATCTAAATAGGCGCCGCCCTACTGCTTTTACCTTTGCAACTAGAGCCGCCTACGGTACCTTCGGCGTCCGCCATGCGAATGCTGGTCTGGGGGATTTTTTTAATGTTTTTGGCGGCCGGCATGGCGAGCGCGGCGACGAATGTTTCCGACCACGAGCCGGTGGAGATCACTTCGACCGGAGAAACGACTTACGAAAACGGCGTGGCCACGGCCCGAGACAATGTCGCAATTCACGTAGGTGACACCGACATCTACGGAGATTTCGCTCAGTACAATTCACGGACGCACGAAGTCTCGGTGGAAGGACACGTGCGCATCTATCGTGACGTCAGCATTTATGTCGCCGAACGCGGTGTTTACAACATCGACACCAAACAAATCCGCACTAACAAGGTGCGAACTGAGTACCACCCTTACTTTCTCAGCGGACAGGATGTTAATCAACGATCGGCGAACGTTTATCACGTGGAAGATGCGACCTTCACAACCGACGATTCCCCTCGCCCGGATTTTCACCTGCACGCGCGGACGGTGCGGGTTTATGAGGGCGACCATGTGGTCTTTCAAAACGTCACGTTTTATGTCGGCAAGGTCCCAATCTTCTGGTGGCCCTACATGTATCAGTCGCTCAATGACGCTTTCAGTTTTTCAATTGCCCCGGCCGACCTCAGTTCGTGGGGGCCGTCGCTTCTGACCCAAATAACCTTTCCGATTACGGACGACATCAAGGGAAGACTTCGTTTGGATTATCGCGGACGCCGCGGCCCAGCGATCGGATTTGATTCCGACATTGATTACGGGAAAGACAAGTCAAGCAACCTCAAGCTCAAAACCTATTATGCCGACGACCAAAATCCGGACATAAATCCAACCGCGATCAAGCGTCCCGAGCTGGGAAGCGATCGATACCGCGTGACTCTGCAGGACACAACGAATTTCACCAAAGATATCTACGGGATCGTCAATGTGACCAAGCTAAGTGATGCGTTCGTGATGCAGGATTTCTATCAGAGCGAATTTCGAATCGATCCCAATCCAGACAACGTCGTGGCCGTGGCTAAGACCGACCCGTTCTACACGCTCACCGCGATTGCCCGGTTCCAGGCAAACGATTTCTTCGATCAAACTGAACGCCTGCCCGAAATCGTGCTCGACATCAAACGTCATGCCTTATTCGGAGGCCCAATCTATTACGAAGGCGAGACGGGTTTCGCCGACTTGCATCGGAGTTTCGCAGAGGGTTCTGGTTTCGAGGATTACGGAACCACTCGGCTCGATACGTTTCATCAACTGCTTTATCCGAATACCTATTTTGGCTGGCTTTCAATTGTACCGCGAGCGGGCTTCCGAGCGACCTACTATGACAAAACTCGCGACCTCGGAAATACTCTGTTTCCCACCAACGAGGATCCGCTGATTCCAAACTTCATCCCTGAGGACCCCACCCCGACGAATCCCGTTATAAACGCCGGGAGCGGTGTTCGGACCGTCGTCGATGCCGGAGTGGAAGCTTCGTTCAAGCTATCCCGTTCGTGGGACAACGTGTCGGATCGGGCGTTTGGCTTGGATGGATTGCTTCACGTAATCCAACCGTACACGGACTTCTCGTATGTCCATGAGAATGGGATCGATCCTTCTTCAATCTTGCAGTTTGATCGATTCGAACCCTCAACCCAGCTGGCGCCGATCGATTTTCCGCAGTTTACTACCATCGATTCGGTCGCGAGCTGGACGATTTGGCGTAACGGGATCCGCAACCGTTTGGAGACTCGGCGGGACGATGTAACTGTGACCTGGCTGGAGCTGGACACATTTTTCGATGTGAACTTCGACAATCCCTATGACCGCGGGACCTACTCGAACTTCTTCAACAAATTGCGCTTTACTCCGCTACCATGGGCTTCGCTTTCAATTGATTCGCAGGTGCCGGCATTCAGCTCGGGATTTACGGAAATCAATACGACTATTGCCGTGCAACCGACCGCAAATTTACAGCTCAGCGCGGGTCATCGTTATCTCAACGACAACCCCTTCTTCGAACACAGCAGTCTGTTTGTGGTCGGCGGCTACTATCGACTGAACGACAACTGGGGTTTCGGATTTCAAGAACAATACGAAGGCTCAACCGGGATCTTCGAGGAACAGCGCTACGCCGTCTATCGGGATTTGACGAACTGGGTTGCGTCCTTTGGCGCCGTCGTGCGGGACAACACCGGCAATAAAAAGGAGTACGGCATTCTCCTCACCTTCACCCTTAAAGCTTTTCCGAAATTCGGGTTCGATCTCAACTTCGATCCAGGAAGTGCTGGTCAATGATCAAGAATTGCTCAAACAGCTTGCATTCTTCGTGCTCTAACCGGTGTTTATCTCGCCGCGACTAGGTCGCCGCGTCGTTTATCTCCAAAATGGATATTTCAATCATCGGTTCGGGTTACGTAGGACTTGTCACCGGCGCCTGTTTTGCCGACGTCGGACACAACGTCATCTGCGTCGACAACGACGAAGGAAAAATTAAAACGCTTCAGGCTGGACGCATTCCAATCTACGAACCTGGGTTGGAAGAAATCGTTCATCGAAACGTTTCCGCCCGCCGTTTACATTTCAGCAGCAGCATTCGTGAAGGGGTAGACAAGTCTCAAATCATCTTCATCGCGGTGCCAACGCCGCCACAGCCGAACGGAGATGTCGATCTTAGCTTTATCGAAAAAGTTTCGCGCGAAATCGCCGACGTTCTCACCGATTATCGGGTGATCGTCGATAAGAGCACCGTCCCCGTGAAAACTGGCGAGCGCGTCGCGGAGACGATCAAACGCTACAATCGGCACGGAGCGAAGTTTGACGTGGTCAGTAACCCGGAGTTTCTGCGCGAAGGCTGCGCGATTCGCGACTTAATGCATCCAGATCGCATTGTCATTGGCGCCCAGAATCAGCACGCGGTCGATCTGATGAAAAAGGTTTACGAGCCTTTCATGGCGCCCGTTCTGGTCACCGGCATTAAGAGCGCCGAGTTAATCAAGCATGCTGCGAATTCGTTCCTCGCCCTAAAGATTTCCTACATCAACGCCATTTCCGCGATCTGTGAGGCCAGTGGAGCCGACGTGGAGAAAGTTGCGGACGGAATCGGAATGGACCGTCGCATCGGCCGCCAATTTCTCAATGCCGGCATCGGATACGGCGGTTCTTGTTTTCCAAAAGACGTCGCCGCGTTCCTCCATATCAGCGAGCAACTCGGTGTTCCGTTTACTCTTTTGAAAGAAGTACAGCGGATTAACGCCGGGCAAAAAGAGCGCTTTCTGAAACTTATTCGCGACACGCTCTGGGTGTTACGTGAAAAAAAGATCGCGGTGTGGGGCTTGACTTTTAAGCTGGACACCGATGACGTGCGTTCGTCGGTCGCGATCGAATTGGTGGACGCTATGCTGCGCGAAGGCGCGCACGTGAGCGTTTATGATCCGAAAGGAATGGAGAAAGCGCGCGAGCTGAAAGCAATCGCCGACGCAAAATTCGCGGTATCTGCGCTGGAAGCGGCTGACGGCGCCGAAGCGCTCGTCATTGCCACCGAATGGGCGGAGTTTGCCAATGTCGATTTTGCCGCAGTTAAACAGCGGATGACAACGCCGATCGTGTTCGACGGCAGAAACCTGTTGAATCCGGAGACCATGGGCGAGCTCGGTTTCCATTATCATTCCATCGGTCGCGCCAGCGTCATTCCACGCTAAACATTTCGTGGCGCAAATCTCTGCTCGCCGAGTCGCTCTCGCCGCGCTGAGAAGCTGGCGAACAAAAAAGAAGTTTTCCGACGCGGTCATTTCCACCGCGCTCTCTAAGACGGGACTTCGATCCTCCGATCGAGCATTCGCGGTCGAACTTTTTTATGGCGTATTAAGAAACCTGGTGCTGCTCGATTTTTGGATCGGCGCGCTTCGACGCGCACACGTAGATGTCGATCTTCGCGATCTTCTTCGACTCGGTCTTTATCAGCTCTTCATCGCCAAGACGGCTGAACATGCCGCAGTGCATGAAACGGTTGACCTAGCTCCAAAACGCCAGCGCGCAATCGTCAACGCGATATTGCGCTGCGCGACGCGCGATCGGCAAGAAGTGCAAAGAAAAGCGAATTCCCAACCGCTCGAAGTTCGAGCTTCGCACCCTAAGTTTTTAATTGAGCGTTGGGAGAAGCAATTCGGAACCGATGCGACCGAAGCTTTGTGCGCCTGGAACAACCGGCCGCCGCCAATTTACGCGCGAATTAACCAATTGAAAATCGATCGGCAGCTGTTTCTCGATCGCTATTGCAACGCGAGACCACTGCCGAACGTTTCGAACTTTGTCGAACTCTCTTCACCGGCGGATGCGCTCGACCAGGGGGATTGCTACGTTCAGGACCCAAGCACATCGCTCGCATGTGAATTGTTGCAGGCGGAGCCGGACGAAAAGATTCTGGACGCGTGTGCAGCTCCCGGTGGCAAAACTGCGTATGTCGCCGAATTGATGGAGAACCGAGGCTTGATCGTCGGATGTGATCGCGAACCCGCTCGTTTAAATCTCCTCGACGAAAATCTCACGCGACTCGGTGTTCGAATTGCCAAAATCGTTTGTCATAATTGGACGCAATCGGCAGTTCCCCCGGAGATTCTCTCTGAAGCGCCGTTCGATCGAATCTTGATTGACGTTCCCTGCAGCAACACTGGCGTGATGCGACGCCGTGTCGATGTGCGCTGGAGATTGAAGCCGGCGGATTTTACCCGGATGCAGGGAAGACAAATTGAAATTGCCCGCGCCGTCGCGCCGTTGTTGAAGGCCGGTGGCACGCTCGTCTACAGCACGTGCAGCCTTGAACGAGAAGAAAACGAAGACGTTGTTCAACAGCTCGTCCAGACGATGTCGATCTTGCAGCTGGAGCAAGAAAGGCGTTTGCTTCCCTTTCGAGATAATTTCGACGGCGCGTTCGCCGCAAGATTCCGCCGACGGGATTGATCAGATCACTCGCAAGCGGTTGCATCCCGTGGACTCAATGGAATCGTAGCGTCCTATGCATGACGCGCGTTTCGATAAGCTCGCCAAACTTCTGGTGGAATATTCAACCAGGCTCAAACGGAACGAGAATGTCCTGATTGAGGCTTTCGATGTTCCCGATGAAATGACGATCGCTCTCATCCGCGCGGCACGAAAAGCAGGCGCGATTCCATTCGTCCAGGTCCAGCGCGCCCGCATCGGACGCGAGCTTGCATTGGAAGCGTCGGATCGACAATTGACGCTGGCCGCGCGCCATGAGCTGGCACGCATGAAAAAAATGCACGCTTACATCGCGCTTCGCGGAAGCAACAACATCACCGAATTATCCGACGTCCCGGTGACGAAAATGCAGCTCGTCGCCAAAAAAATGCGGCCAGTTCAGGATCAAAGAGTCAAAAAAACCAAATGGGTCGTGCTGCGATGGCCGACTCCGTCAATGGCGCAGCTCGCGGGAATGAGCACGCAAGCTTTTGAAGATTTTTATTTCGAAGTCTGCACCCTCGATTACCGGAAACTGCAGCCCGGAATGAAAGCGCTGAAAGCGTTAATGGAAAAAACGGACCGGGTCGAAATTAAAGGACCCGGGACGGATCTGCGATTTAGCATCAAAGGAATTCCAGCGGTGATTTGTGGAGGCGACCGGAATATTCCGGACGGCGAAGTGTTCACGGCACCGGTGAAGAATTCCGTCGAAGGCCATATCACGTTCAACGCCCCGACAATTTATCAGAGCATTGCCTTCGATGGGATTCGTCTCGTTTTTCGACAGGGTAAGATTGTTGAGGCCAGCAGCAACCAAACTGAAAAGCTCAACAAGATCCTGGATTCCGACGCCGGAGCGCGCTACGTCGGCGAGTTTTCCCTCGGATTTAATCCGTACGTTCTCGAGCCAATGCGAGATATCCTTTTCGATGAGAAGATCGCCGGCTCATTTCATTTCACTCCCGGGCAGGCTTACGAAGAAGCAGACAACACGAACCGCAGCCAGGTGCACTGGGACATGGTGAATATCCAACGGCCGAGCTATGGCGGCGGCGAGATTTATTTCGACGGGAAATTAATCCGCCGGGACGGCGAGTTTCTGCCCAAGCCGCTGCGTCCATTAAACCGGAGCAACTTCGTCAAACGAGGGTAATCAGCGCCCGAGACAGACCGATTCATCGAATCGCTCGAAAGATGTCGATCTTGTGCGCGGATCAGGCCGCGCGCTTGGGGCCGTGACCGATCAGGTTCAGTTGCATCATTCCAATTTCGCCGCTGCCAGTCAGCTGCAAATTCGAAATCTCGAACACAGGAGCGCCCTCCACCGGTGCACCGCCAGCGGTCGGCATTTGTACCGATACCTGCTTCGAATTCGAATTGAGCACAATCGACGAAATTTCAAACGACGGTGAGAATTCGACGGTCGCGATTTGGAATGGAGCGATTACTTGGACCGTGGCTTGTCCTTGTTGAGATGGCGTCAGTTGAAGCGGTGCGGCCGCGAAATCCGAGACTAAGTGCAAACCCCCGACGGTGAACGAAGGCGATCCAACAACGGTTGGACGCTGTTGTTGCGAGGGCGTAAGACGCACGCTTCCGAGTGTTCCTCCCGCAGGCTGAATCCTGGCGATCTCAAAAGTCACCTGGAGGTTCATCGCTGGCTGCGGGGCCGAGCCAGCCAGCCGCATCGTCACGACCTTTGAGGCCGGCCGTAACTGCAACGCACCCATCTTGAATGTTGGAGTCAGCTGCATCGACGCAATCTCGAAAGCGAAACTGAGTTGGACGGAAGTTTGCATCGCTCCGGCTGCTTGAGGTGCGCCACCTCGCATTGCTGGAGCGGTTGGGATTTGGATCGGTTCAGGCATGTTTACTGGTGTGGTTGGTTCGTAAATTCGGGATTCAAAAACCGGTTCCGGAGCAATAGGCTCGCTAGGTCGACGAAGCGCGTCAAATCCGGACGGTTCAGGTTCGGTGACCTCAATGATCGACGGTTCCTCCACAGGCGTCAACTGAGGAATCGGTTGACCCTGACCCACAGGCTCGATTTCAGGCTCGGCAACCGTTGCAGCTTGGTCAAAGACAGGCTCGATTTCCGCTTCGGCAACCGCTTCTACTTGCGCAAAGACCGGTTCGATTTCCGGTTCGGCAACCGTTGCAGCTTGCGCAAAGACCGGTTCGATTTCCGGTTCGGCAACCGCTTCTACTTGCGCAAAGAGCGGTGGCTGAATTTCAGGGACCATAATCTCTTCCGCTTGAGTGACGACCGGCTCCGGAATTTCAATTGCAGGCAATTCAGGCTCAGGTGTGATCCATTCGGGTTGCGCGACCGGTTCGCCAACCGCTTCCATCGGCATCGCGCCCTGTTCAAAAACCGGCCCAACCGCTTCGAATGTTTCGACTGTCGGTTCAAGCTCGAGCTGGCGTTCACCATTTCCTTCAATTGCAGGTTCCAAAACCGTTTCACCGCCAAAAGCACGCCCTGGTTTGCTGAGCGGAACTACTGCGCGGCGGAGCGACGGTTCGGATGCTTTTAACTTAAGCGACACCTGTCGCGGACCGCCAATCAATCGGGGCATAACTTTCATTTCTCTGTGTGCCGGGGCCGCGGCTGCATATTCCATACCTTCCAGCTGCGGACCAGTCGCTGGCGCGGCACGGCGGAAACTTGGGAAATGAATTCCACGGCGACGGATTTCGAACACGATCACCCACCCGATCACCCCGATGCCGGCCAAAACCAAAATGGCAGCAAACAAATTTCCAGTTTCGAATTTTCCGCGGGAAACCTCGCCAACGCGCGCAGGTGCAAGCGCGGTCGCCGGTGTAGTCGATACTGCGGCAACTGCTGACGCTTGCGCGGCGGGAACTGGAGGTCCCGGCTGAACAGGCGCTATAGCAGGCTGCGATTGCGCAACTGCTGGTTGTTCGCGCACAGCCGGAACTGCGGCTGAAGCCGGCGCAGCGGCCGCTGCGACTGGCGTTTCTACGACAGGTGAGAAATTGGGCGCGGGCGACGTCGGAATCTCTTCAGGTCTGGCTGGACTGCCAGCGGCGAGTGATCCCGGCGGGACACCAGAGGATTGCGTAACGGCGGTACTGGCCGCTGGCTCTTCCGGTTTGGGTGCAGTCGCCTCCATTCCGGCGATTAGCGGCGCAGCGGCAGTCTTTGCCTTGGATTCAGATGCCTTACCCTTCGCAACCGCTGCTCCAGGAATTGGGCTCGGTTCTATTGCCGGACTCGATTCGGTCTGCGCTTCAGCCAAAGCAGTTGCGGCTTCCGCGGCTGGCGCCGGCGATGTCGCAAGCGCTGGGGTTTTCATCCAGCCGAGATCGTAAAAAGAATCCGCGAAAACAACATTCAGCGCGGGCGAGTAAATTTTCTTGGCGGAAGTGATCCAATCAGTCGCCTTGGTTGGATTGTTGTGGTTAAATTCCCAAGCGGCCTGCGCATAATAAAGAGCCGGCGTGTCGCCGGTAAACTGGAACTGCTCTATCAACTTCTGCGCACGACTGTCTTTGCCTTCGAGCAACCACGTCATGTAGACGTTGAATTTGATGAGCTGCGCCGCCTCGCTTTTGTCTCCGCCCGGTGTCTTGCTCAAGAGCGCTTCAAATCGATCGCGCGCTGTGGCGTAATCCTTTTTCTTCAACGGCACCAACGCCAGATTGAATTGCGCCTGGCGGAATTTTGAATCGGCTTTCAACGCCTTTTTGAAGTCGGTCTCGGCCTGATCGAATTGCTTTTGCTCGAGCAAAATTTCGCCGCGCAAATTCAGGGTTGCTGCTTGGTTCGGATCGGCCGCGTCCGCGTCATCGATAAATTTACGGGCGGCGACAAAATCGCGTTGCTGATAAGCCTGCCGTGCCTGCTCGACGCGTGAGCGCGCAAACGCCTTGCTCCTGGCCGCGCGCTCAGCTGCTGTGGTCAGCTCGAGGGCCGCACGTGTTTGGCCGGCCTGTTTTTGCAGCCAACCCACTTCATAGAGCGACTCGGCAAAAAGCTTGTTCAACTGCGGCGAAAAATTCTTTTCCGCTTGTGACATCCAATCCTTCGCTTCTTTCGTCTTATTTTGCTGCAGTGCGATAGCAGCGTTTGCGTAGTGGACTGCCGGCGTGTCCGGGGAAAGCTCGAACTTGGCCAGAATCGAATCGACCATGTTCTCTTTGCCCTCGAGCAAATACGTTAACAGGATTTTGTACTCGATGAGTTGGGTCGCTTCGCCCTGCAGCTCGGACGCGTTGCTCGAAAGTAATTCCTGAAAGCGATTGCGTGCCTCAGCCCAATCCTTTTTTAGAAATGGAATCTCGGCCAGATTGAAGCGGGCGTTCCAGAATTTCGGATCGATGCGCAATGCTTCGTGCAACGCGGCTTCCGCCTTGTCATAGATGCCTTGCCTCATCATGATCACGCCGCGTAAATTCTGCGATTCGGCGAGGTCCGGCTGACGCGCGTCGATCGCGTCGAGTTCTTTCAGCGCTTCCGGAAAGTTATTCGCGTCGAATGCTCGAAAAGCTTTGTCGTACATTGCTTCGAGTTCCGCTTTCGAGGGGGCAACGTTGTCCGCTGCCAAGGAACCAAGCACCAACACTGCGACTGCCGCGATTTTGCGAATCTTCATGGCCTCCCCCACATGAAACCCTTCCGTGAGCTCGATGACAAGCCTAAATTTTGACGGCGCTTGAGGAGGATTCTCCCGGAGGCAGGGCAGCAAGAATCGCGCCCCGTTAAAAGTTGAGATTTGCGACAATTCGCAGGCCTTCCAGAGTCAAATTCGGATGCACGGCATCGATCTCGTGCAGACGTGCCGCGATCAAATCCGCGTAACCTCCCGTCGCAATCACATGCACTTTCTTCCGAGGGAAACGCTCGGCAGTGATTTTGGCAATGATCTCCCGCACCAGTCCGCGATAACCGATCACCGCACCGGAGCGCATCGCCTCGATTGTCGATCTTCCAACCGCCGAGCGCGGCTCTTGCAGAGAAAGCTTCGGCAACAGTGCAGTGCGCTGATAAAGAAAATTCGTCATCGATTCCAATCCCGGTGCAATCACTCCGCCGATGTATTTTCGTTGCGCAGAGACGATATCGAAGGTGACCGCCGTCCCGAAATCGACAACGATGGCCGGGCATCCGTAAATC
>Ga0207646_10002213_pt1 | contig 23154 bp, 22 predicted proteins | sample KBSK5502metaG_FD_184343 | JGI IMG/M metagenome (GOLD analysis project Ga0207646, IMG submission 184343) | Corn, switchgrass and miscanthus rhizosphere microbial communities from Kellogg Biological Station, Michigan, USA - KBS K5-50-2 metaG... | ecosystem: Host-associated > Plants > Roots >... | reverse complement strand
AACGCACGGAGGATGCCGGGATCCTCGGCGTGGATCACCAGGGGCAGGCCGAGGTTCGCGATCACCGGAGCCACTCGCGCGAGCGTTCCGTAATCGGGCGGTGGCTCGAGGGCCGGGTCGTCGAGATGCGAGTAGACGACCTGCGTGCGACTGAGGCTGAACGCATAGCCGAGGTAGGCCTTGAAGCCGGTCGCGCCCGCGGCCGCAAGCCCCTCGAGCTCGTCGGGCGTGGTGCCCGAGCGCACCAGGCCCCATAGGCCGAAATCGACCCGCGCCTTCCGACGCGCGAGCGCGGCCTTGCCCTCGAGCATGCCGGCGCCATCGACGGCCGGCACAGTGTTGGGCATGTCGATGACAGTCGTCACGCCACCTGCGGCGGCGGCGGCGGTCAGCGTCCCGAAATCCTCTTTGTCCGGAAAGCCCGGGTCCCGGCTGTGCACGTGTACATCGATCGCGCCCGGCAGCACGTACATGCCGCGAGCATCGACCACCTGCGCGCTCGAGGGAGCTGGTGCGTTGCCGACGCCGATGATGACGCCGTCGGCGACGTGCACATCCACCTCACGCGGACCCTCCGGTGTGTGGACGATGCCGCCCTCGATGACGAAAGCGTTCGTCCGAGCGGAATCAGTCAAGCTCGAGGTCGGAGATTCGGAACAGAGGCGAATAAGGAATGCCGGCCCCGCTGATGTTCTCCTCACCACCCTCGCCGCGGTCGAGCACGACGACCAGGTGGATCACCTCGACGCCCGCGTCGCGGAGCACCTGTGCCGACCGCAGGGAGTCGCCACCGGTGGTGACGACGTCCTCGATCACTGTGACCCGCTCTCCAGCCTCGAACCGTCCCTCGATCTGCTTCGAGGTCCCATATCCCTTGGGCTCTTTGCGGACGAGGACCAGGGGCAGTCCGGTCTCCATCGAAACCGCGCCACCCAGGAGCACCGCGCCCAGCTCGGGAGCCGCGAGGCGCTGCGTCTCCGCGGGCACCAGCTGAGCGAGGTGGCGGCCCAGCCGCCGCAGCAGCCCGGGATCGGTTTCAAAAAGGAACTTGTCGAAGTATCGGTTCGAGCGTTTTCCGGAGCGAAGGACGAAATCGCCTTTGAGGTACGAGGCGGCGACCAGCTCGCGCCCCAGCGCTTCGCGCTCATTTGTTAGGGGTCCCCGCGAACTCACGGCGAAGCCTCCGAGTTCGTGGGGTTTTCTATCACATGGTCAATCTAATGGATAGAAACAGGCCGCCAGGTGCTCGGCCCCAAACCCTTCGAGCGGCGGCTCCTCTTCCGCGCAGTGCGGTTGCGCGCGCGGGCAGCGGGTTCGGAACCGGCAGCCCGACGGTGGATTGACCGGCGAGGCGACGTCGCCCTGGAGGATCATGCGCTCGCGCGCTCGCTCGATGAGTGGATCAGGGATCGGAATCGCCGAAAGCAGTGAACCCGTGTAAGGGTGGCGGGGGCGCCGGTAGAGCTGCTGACCGGGCGCAATCTCCATGATCTTGCCGAGGTACATGACCGCGACCCGATTCGAGATGTGCTTCACGACCGAGAGGTCGTGGGCGATGAAGAGGTACGTGAGGTCGAACTTGCTTTGCAGCTTCTCGAGCAGGTTGATGATCTGCGCCTGGATCGAAACGTCCAGGGCGGAGATCGGCTCGTCACACACGATGAAGGTCGGGTCGACCGCGAGCGCGCGCGCGATTCCGATGCGCTGCCGCTGGCCGCCTGAGAATTCGTGTGGGTAGCGATCGACAAAACCGGGGTTCAGACCGACCACGTCGAGGAGGTCGCGGATCCTCGCTCGCCGGGCGGGGCCACTCGCCAGGTGATGGATGTCGAGAGGCTCGCCCACGATGTCGCCGACCGTTTGCCTTGGATCGAGCGAGGCGTACGGGTCCTGAAAGATCATCGCCATATCGCGGCGATGAGCCCGCAGCGCCGCGCCGTGCTGGTGGGTGATGTCCTCGCCCTTGAACTGAATCGTGCCGGCCGTAGGGTCGAGCAGGCGAATGATGGTGCGGCCCAGTGTCGACTTGCCGCAGCCCGATTCGCCGACCAGGCCCAACGTCTCGCCCTTCTTGATATCGAGGTCGACCCCGTCGACCGCATGCACGTGCGCCGTTGTTCGCTGCAGGACGCCGGAGGCAACCGGGAACCACGTCTTCAGCCCTCGCACCGACACGAGCGGGTCCGAGGTGGTCCACGCCCGCTTCAGCTGCACAGCTTCCGCTTTAGGCACCTTTCAACTCCACGCCGGACTGGGTGACCCAGCACGCGGCGAACTGCGTGTCGCCGACCCGGGTCAGCGCCGGAACGTCGCGAGAGCAGCGCTCCATCTTGAAGGAGCAGCGGGGATGAAACGCGCAGCCGGAAGGGAGGTTGATGAGATCCGGCGGGAGACCCTCGATCGGCTTCAACGGTTCGTGGCGCTCTTCGTCGAGTCGCGGTATGGAACGCAGCAGCGACCACGTGTAAGGATGCTTGGGGTGGGCAAAGACATCCACAGTCGGGCCGGACTCGACGATGCGGCCCGCATACATCACCATCACGCGCTCGCACATCCCGGCCACCACGCCCAGGTTGTGCGTGATCAGGATCGTGGCGGTGCCGAACTCCCTGTTGACCTGGCGCAGCAGGTCGAGGATCTGCGCCTGGATCGTGACGTCGAGCGCGGTCGTCGGCTCGTCGGCAATCAATACCTTGGGCGTGGTGGTCAGGCCCATGGCGATCATCGCGCGCTGACGCATCCCACCCGAGAACTGGTGCGGATAGTCGCGCGCGCGTTTCTCCGGCGCCGGGATGCCGACCTTGTTCAACATTGACACCGCCACACCCAGCGCCCGCGTCTTGTCCCAGCCTTGATGCAGCCGGACCGGCTCTCCCACCTGCCAACCGGTCCGGAAGACCGGATTGAGCGAAGTCATCGGGTCCTGAAAGATCATCGCGATCTCCTGGCCGCGGATCTCGCGCATCTCGACCTCGGATAGCTTGGTCAGGTCGCGGCCCTTGAACCGGACCTCGCCGCCGACTATCTTCCCAGGGCGTTGCAGGCGCATGACGCTCAGCGCCGTCACCGATTTGCCGCTGCCCGATTCCCCGACTATGCCGAGGGTCTCTCCCGCGTGGAGCTCGAGCGACACCCCGTCGACCGCTTTGACGACCCCTTCCGGCGTGAAGAACTGTGTCTTGAGGTCGTGCAGCTCGAGGAGCGGAGCGGCCAACGCCGTCTACCGCAGCCTTGGATCGAATGCGTCGCGGATCGCGTTGCCGAACAGGTTCGCGGCGAGGACTGTGATGAAGATCGTCAGTCCGGGCCAGATGACGAGCCAGCTCGAATGAAAGAAGAACGTCTCCGAGTTGGTCAGCATGTTGCCCCAGCTCGGGGTTGCTGGTGAGATGCCGAGACCCAGGAAGTCGAGGGCCGCCTCGATGAGGACGACCTGCCCGAGATACAGGCTGCCGAAGACGATCAGCACGTGGAGCACGTTGGGCAGCAGGTGTCGGAGGATCAAGCGGAGGTCGCTCGCGCCCAGCGAGCTCGTCGCGACCATGAAGTCGCGCGTGCGCACCGAAAGCACCTCACCGCGGACCAGGCGCGCGATGCTGCCCCAGCCGACCGAAGCGATGATCAGCGCCAGCGTGATGGTGTTGGGCTTGAAGAGGATCGACATCAGGATGAAGAGGAAAATCGCCGGCACCGCCAGGATGATGTCGACAAAGCGCATCAGGAGTCCATCGATCAGCCCGCCGTAGTAGCCGGCGACCAAACCGACGCCGGCTCCGATAGTGAGCGACACGCCCACGGCAAGGAAACCGATTCCCATCGACACCTGGGCGCCGTAGAACATGCGGGTGAGCTCATCGCGACCGAGGTCATCCGTGCCCAGGATGTGGTGAGGGCTAAGTGGGGGTAAGAACGTGTTCAGGAGGTCGATGCTCCTGGGGTCTGTGTGGGTGAAGATCGCGGCCAGCAAAGGCGACGTCAATGCGACCAGGACGAAGAACAGCAGGACGACCCCTGAGGCGACCCCGATCCGGTTGCGGCGAAGGCGAGCCGTCGCCTGCTGCCAGTAGCTTCGCGCGGGCTGGCCCGGAGCCGCCGGTGAAGGAACGGCGGGGACATCGATCGGGAGTGGCGTGATCATGCGTAGCGGATCCTCGGATCGAGCAGCGCGTACAGGACGTCCGCCAACAGGTTGCCGCCGACGACAAGCAGCGCCGCGAAGGTCGTGATTCCCAGCACCGTGGTGTAGTCGGTCTGCAGAGCGCGCTCGTAAAGGAGCTTGCCGATGCCGGGCCAGCTGAAGACGACCTCCACGACCAGGGCGCCGCTGACGAGGGCCGGAAGCTCCAGGCCCACCAGGGTCACGAGCGGGATCACCGCATTGCGCAGCGCGTGGAGGTAGACGACGCGCCGTTCGCTCATGCCCTTGGCGCGGGCGGTGCGCACGTAATCCTGCGAGAGGACCTCGAGCATGCTCGAGCGCGTGAAGCGCGACCAGATCGAGAGGTAGACGAACGACAGTACGGTCGCGGGCATGATGAGGTGAACCAATCGGTCGAGAAGGTCGCCGCCTCCAGTGCCCGGCGTGATCACCCCGCCCGAGGGCAGGAACGGGAGACCCCAGGCCTCGAACTGAACCGAAAACACGAGGATGAGGAGCAGGCCCAACCAGAACGCTGGGATCGCGAACCCGCCGACCGACATGGCTGTGAGCGCGTGGTCGATCTTGCTGCCGCGCCGCAGCGCGCCGGTGATCCCGAGCGGGATCGAGATCAAGATGCCGATGAGGATGGCTGTCACCGTCAGCTCGAGGGTCGCCGGGAGCCGATCGAAAATGTGGCTGGAGACGAGGCTGCCGTCGATCATCGAACGGCCGAAGTCTCCGTGGGTGATACCGGCCAGCCAGGTGATGTACTGGATGTACAGCGGCCGGTCGAGGCCGAGATAGCGCTTGATGGCCTCGACGTCTTCGGGCTTCAGGTTGGGGTTGAGGTCGACGCCGGGGATGTAGCTCCCGGCCGTGACGTGCATGAGCATGAACGTGATCAGCGTCACGCCGATCACCACCGGGATGGTGGCCAGCACCCGTCTGAGCAGGTACTTCGCCAGCATGTGAATTAACCCTAGCCGGGCGGAGCGCCGCCCGGCTAGATTGTTTCCTACCTTCCGCTACTTACCGTCAGAGACGAAAACGTCCTTCATCCACGGCCGGCCCTGATAGGTGTTGTACGGGCCGACGTTGAAGTTTTGCACCCGCTTGTTGATGCCCCAGAGATAGTTGGGGTAGAAGAGGATCGGGGCCGGCAGCTCATCGGCCAGGATGTTCTGGATCTGCGCGTAGATCGGCTTGCGCTTGTTGCGGTCGGTGGTCTGGAGGGCGTCGTTCATTAGCTTGTCGACCTGCGGGTTGCTGTAGGACATCCCGTTGAGGCCCGCCGAACCGATGCCCTTGGTGGTCCACAGGGTGGTCTGGTCGGGGTCGGTGTCGCCGTTGGCGATGCCGATCAGGATGACCTGGAAGGTCTTGGTGCTCCTGATCTGCGTGACCAGGGTCTGGAATGCGATCGCCCGCGGCGAGGCATCCACGCCGACGTCCTTCCACTGCTGTTGCATGACCTGGATCAGGTTCTCGCGCACCTTGTTGCCGGAGTTCGTGTTGACCTCGAACGCCATCCGAACCCCGCCCTTGGCACGAATGCCGTCGCCGCCTTTCGCCCAGCCGGCATCGTCCAGCATCTTCTCGGCCGCGGCCTTGTCGAAGGTGTACTTGGGGCTGACGTTGGGGTTGTAGGCCCAGGTCGTCGGCGGAAGCACGGAGTCGGCCGGGACGGCCTGGCCGAAGTAGACGGCTTTCGCCATCGAGGTCCGGTCCAAGGCGGTGTGCAGCGCCTTGCGGACGTTCTTGTCGCCGAAGATCTTCGACGACGGTTTGTTCGGGTCGAGGTTGAACTGGTAATAGACGAAGCCTGGGTTGATGTGCGCAAAGGCCGTGATCGTGGTCACCGTCTTCAGGTTGTCGAACTGGCTTGCGTCCGGTTGCCCTGTATCGAGCTCACCGGTCTTCAGCTGCTGCGCCAGCACGACCGCGTCGGTGACGACCTTGAGGATGTACTGGTCGAGATGGGACGCGCCCTGCCAGTAGTTGTCATTGCGCTCGAGCACGACCTGCTGCCCCTTGTCCCAGCGGTTGAACTTGAACACGCCGCTCGAGACAGTCGGGCCCTTGGTGAAGAAGTCGTGGGTGTTGAGCGCTTTGGGTGTGACGCTGCCGAGCACGTGCTTGGGCAGGATCCCGTAGCGGCAGTGCGTGTCGACGAAGTTGGCCAGGACCTTGCTGAACTTGAAGACCACCGTCTGCGCATCGGTCGCGGTGACGCTTTGCAGGAAGCCTTCGAGGTTGGCTCGGTACCGCGAGACGTAATCCTTGGTGTCGGGCGAGAAGATCAGGTTGTAGGTGAATACAACGTCGTCGGCTGTGATCGGCTGGCCGTCGGACCACTTGAGGTTCGGCCGCAGCTTGAAGGTGAACGTGAGCTGATCCGACGACACGGTCGGCGCAGCAGAGGCCAGCATCGGGATGTTGTCCCCCTTGGCGGTGATGCTTTGCAGGCCGTCGAACAGCAAGGTGATCATCTGCGTCGACGTGGTGTCGCCCGAGTTCAGGGTGGCGAAGGTGGCCATATCGCTGATCGAGCCCTCGATGAGCTTGCCGCCCTTGACCGGCGTCAGCGACGTGCTGGGGGCTTGGTTGCCGCACGCCTCCAGGAGGTCGACGATGCCGACGCTGAAGGCGGTGTAAGCCGCCGCCGCCCCCATCCGGCGGAGGAAGTCCCGGCGGGACCACTCCTTCAGGAACCGTTCGAACTGATCGAACGCGTGGTCGCCATCACCCTCTTTCTGACTCATGTGTCGAAACCCCCTGGAAAGATGCTGATTGCCTGACCAGCCATCATATTGGCGGACCCTGAAATGGTCAAAAACAAGCTTTGACGGCCTCCACGGTAGCGGTCGGCGTCGCGAGGGTCGTCCTTCACCTTCCCGAGAGTGGCTCGCTGAAGAGCAAGCGTCAGGTTGTCAGCGGCCTGCTGCGCCGCGTCCGCGCTGAGTTCCAGGTGGCGGCTGCCGAGGTCGGCGAGCGCGACCGCTGGCAGCTGGCCGAGCTCGCCATCGCCTGCGTCAGCGCCGACAGCCGGCATACCGACGAGGTGCTGGCCGCCGCCCTCAGATACATCGAGTCGCATTCGGATGGCGCGCGGATCACCGACGTGTCGACCGAGCTGGTCAGACTTTGAAGGCGGTCGAGCCGCAGGTCCACGATTTCGAGGCCACCCTTCCTTTCCACCTCGATCCCTTCCAGCGCGAGGCGATCGACAAGCTGGACACCGGAGTGGGCGGCGTCCTTGTCAGCGCTCCCACGTCCAGCGGCAAAACCGTCGTGGCCGAATACGCGATCTTCCGCGCCCTTCGCGAAGGCACGAAAGTCATCTACACCACCCCCCTGAAGGCCCTGAGCAACCAGAAGTACCACGACTTCGTGCGCGAGTACGGCGAGCAGAGGGTCGGGCTCGTCACGGGCGAGAACACCATCAACGACGAGGCTCCGGTGGTCGTGATGACGACAGAGATCCTACGCAACCTCATCTACGAGGACCCCAAGCGCCTGGATTCGGTCGAGTACGTGGTCCTGGACGAGGTCCACTACATCGACGACTTCCCCCGCGGCTCGGTCTGGGAGGAGATCGTGATCCAGGCGCCTCGGTCGATCAAGCTCGTCGGCCTGTCGGCGACCATCGGCAACTACCGCGAGATCGCGGAGTGGATGGCCGAGAACCGAGGCGGGATGGAGACCGTCTTCCACAACGTCCGGCCGGTCGAGCTGAAGATGTGGCTCTCAATCCACAACCGTTTTCTCACACTGTTCAAAGAAGACGGCGGCATCGACCAGCGCACCTGGAGCAAGGGCGCCGAGGAGGAGGAGGCCTCCTACCGCGTGGGGCGCTTCAGCCGGCTGCCTTCGAACGATCTCCTCAAGGTCATCGAAGAGCTGCGACGCCTGGACATCCTGCCTTCGATCTATTTCATCTTTTCCAGGCGCGGCTGCCGCGAGGCGCTGCAGCGCTGCTCCTATCACGAGCTCGACCTGACGACCGCCGCAGAGAAGGAGGCCATCGACCGCGTCGCGGCCGAGAGGCTGCTCGGCCTCAAGGATATAGACGAGGAATCTCTGTTTCGACGCATGGTCGATTCGCGACTGCTGCGCCGCGGCCTGGCCGAACACCACGCAGGCCTGCTGCCATACCACAAGGAGATGGTCGAAGAACTCTTCCAGCGCGGGCTGATCAAGGTGGTCTTCGCGACCGAGACGCTGTCGCTGGGAATCAACATGCCCGCCCGCGGCGTGGTCGTCTCCTCATTCACCAAGTTCGACGGAGTCAGCTTTTCGAACCTCACGACCGGTGAGCTGACCCAGCTGATGGGACGGGCCGGCCGCCGCGGCATCGACGTCATCGGCCACGGGGTGATCCTCAAAGAGTCGGACGTCGAGATCGGGACGATCTATGAGGTCGCGATGGGTCCGACGCTTGTCGTCGAGTCGAAGTTCCTGCCCAGCTACAACATGGCCCTCAACCTTCTGAGGGTCTACACGCCAGAAGAGGCCGAGGGCCTGATGGAGCGGTCGTTCGGGCAGTTCCAGAAGCGCCTCGCGGTCGACCGCACGCGTGAGCGCCTGGCCAACGTGCGCGCCCGCCTCGAGGACATCCGCCGAATGTGGGACGACTCTGACGTTTCGATCGAGGACGTCGCCCAGTACTACAAGCTCGAGGACCGGCGACGGGCGATCCGGATCGAGCTCAAGCGGCTCCGGCGGGACGCCGGCTCGGAGCGCCGGAATCGTCGTGGCCGCCACACCAGGGCGCAGGGACCGACCAGCCGGGTGGTGCAGAAGCTCGAGGTGGAGGCGAAAGGCCTTCTGGATAGGCAGAAGAAGTTGAAGGTGGTGCGCTCGCCCCGCTTTGGCGAGCACCTGCAGCGCTTCGGCGAAGTCCGTTCGCTGCAGCGGGAGCTCGAGGCCGGCGAGCGTGAGGCGACCGGCCAGATGGACGAGTACGCCCGCAAGCTTCGACGCCTGTGCCGGATCCTCGCCGAGACGGGATTCCTGTCCGTCAACCGGCCGACGGACAAGGGCCTCTTTGCGGCCCGCGTGTATGGCGAGAACACGATCCTGGTCACAGAGGCCGTGTGGGCGGGGTGGCTCGAAGGCCTCACCTCCGAAGAGCTCTGCGCGGTCCTGGTGATGCTGGCGGCCGAGGATCGCGAGAGGGGGCGACGCGGCGGCGCGCCCACCGGGCCACGCCGGTATCCAACGCCGGCGATTGCGCAGACGGCGCGGCTCGTGCGCTCGCTTTATTTCCGTTTCGCCGACATGGAGAAGGATCTCGACGAGCCCAACCTGCGCCAGCCGTCGCATGACTACATCGACTTCGCCTATCGGTGGTCTGCGGGCGAACCGCTGGACCAGATTCCTCTCCCCTCGAACGTCGACATCGGTGACGCGATCAAGGCGATGAAGAGCCTGTACTCGCTGCTGCGCCAGCTGGAGTTCGCCCTTCGCCAGGCGAAGTCGCCCCTCCTCGACGTGGTCTCTCGCGCGGTCGCGCAGATGGAGCGAGACGTCATCAAACGAACATAGGCACACTAGGCGGCGATGGCTAACAAGAAGCGACGCATCCTGGTCACCGGCGTCGCGCGCTGGTGGGGAGCGTTGGTGGTCCAGCGACTGGTCGAGGACCCCGATGTGGCCGAGGTCATCGGCATCGACATCCGCGAACCGCGATACGACCTCGGCCGAGCCGATTACCTGAAGCTGGACATCCGCCACTCGCTCATCGGCAAGCTTGTGCGGTCGGTGGGCATCGACACCGTCGTCCACACGCTCACGCGGATCGACTCCTTCGACCTCGATCCCCGGCGTGCACACGAGATGAACGTGATCGGCACGTTGAACCTACTGGCCGGCTGCGCCGGCAAGGACAGCCCGGTCAAGCGGTTCGTCCTCAAGTCGTCGGGCCACGTGTACGGGTCACGCGTCGACATCCCCATCGGCCTGCGTGAGGACCACCGGCTGGATTCCAACTCGAAGCACCAGTTCGTGCGCGACATCGTGGAGGTGGAGTCGTATGCGAGCGACTTTGCCGAACGGAACGCGGGCATCGACATCCTCACGCTGCGCTTCAGCAACAGCCTCAACCCGGATGAGCCGCAGCCGCTCGCGAGGTACTTCGACCTCGACGTGGTGCCGACCGTGGCCGGATTCGACCCGACCCTGCAATTGATTCATCGCGACGACTGTGTCGAGGCCCTCTACCTCGCCACCAAGCGTGGGCCGGCCGGCGCGTACAACATCGGTGCTCCCGGCGCGGAACCACTGTCGAAGCTGCTGGACACCGCAGGCAAGCTGCACGCGCCGCTGCTCCCACCGTTCGGGCTGGACCTGGCCGCATTTGCCCTGCGGCGCAGCGGATTGGCGTCCCTGTCCCCGCAGCTGCTGGACCTCCTGCGCTGGGGCCGCACCCTCTCCATCGCGAAAGCCGCCCGCCAGCTCCGCTTCCGCGCCGCCCGCGACACGCAGGCGGCGTTGCTTGACTTCATCCAGCAGCGACGGGTGCTCCGATACGAGCCCGACCGCCACGCCTATCAGTACGAGAAGGAGCTCGAGGACTTCATCCACAGCCGCCAGATGGCTTCGGACAACGGGGAAACCGAGAGCCCAGAGCTGTCCGCTAGGGCTCCCCACCGCCCCCGTCGATAACCAGCACCTCGCCGTTCACATAGCTCGCCGCGTCGGAGACCAGGAAGACCACCGCCCCCGCAATCTCCTCCGGAACCCCGATCCGGCCCATCGGGTTGGAGCTGAGCACCCGATCCATGATCGCGTCGTTGCTCCACAGCCCCTCGGCGAAGCGCGTCTTGATGAGGCCCGGGGCGACAGCGTTGACGCGGACCTTGCCGCCAAGCTCGCGAGCGAGCTGGCGAGTAAGCATGATCACGCCGGCCTTGGTGATGTTGTAGATGCCCAACCCGAGGCCCGGCCTGAGCCCGCCGATGCTCGACACGTTGACTATGGCCCCGCCGTGCTTCTCCATGGAGGCCGCGTAGACGAGCTTGGTCAGGATGAACATGCCGCGCAGGTTGACCTCGAACGTCTTGTCCCACGCCGGCAGCTCGGCGCCCAGGATCGGACCGTAGTAGGGGTTGGTGGCTGCGTTGTTGACGAGGATGTCGATGCGGGAGAACCGCTTGATCACCTCGTCGACAAGTTTCTCGAGGTCCTCCGGCCTGCCCGCGTGAGCGGCGATCCCAACAGCACGGTCGGGGAACCGGGTGTTGATGCGCGCGGCTTCGTCGTCGAGGTCGGCTTGCTTGCGGCTCGACAGGACGACCTGCGCGCCCTGCTCAGCGAGAGCTTCCGCGGTGGCGCTGCCGATGCCGCGGCTGGCCCCGGTAACGAGCGCGACTCGACCCTCCAGGCTGAAGCGAGAGGTGTTCGGCACGGCTGATACGATAGGCCACCCATGGCCACGATCTCGGGGAAGGCGGCCGAGGACATCCTCGAGCGCATCTTCCAGCCGGCGACCAAACCGAGCGCCATGGACCAGGCCGAGGAAACCCTGCGGCACCCAAAGCGCCTGGTGTATGTGGCCATGTCGAACAAGGCGTTTTACTGGCGGGCGCACATCCAGAAGTTCGTGCTCGACTCAGGGATGGTGCCCGTGAGCCCGTTCATGCTCTTCGACTACTACCTCATGCACACGGTCTCGAAGGACATCGTGCGCGAGGCGATGAACAACCTGCTCGCGCGCTGCGACGAGGTGTGGGTGTTCGGCCAGCTCTCGCTGGGCGTGAAGGTCCAGGTGGGCATCGCCAAGCGCATGAACAAGGCGGTGCGCTACTTCGACATCTCCGACCTGCCGGTCACCATCATGCCGATCAGCGAGGAAACCGCGCAGGAAGAGCTCCGCGACTAGTTGAGCCGCGCGGCGCGAAGCGCCAGGTAGCGCTGCTCGGGGAGACTTGCCGTCATCCTCGCCGCGCGCAGATAGGACTCGCGCGCCGCCACGGGCTCACCCGCCAGCTCGAGGAGGTGCCCGCGCACAGCGTCGAGCCGGTGGTTGTGGGCCATGCGCTCGTCCTGATCCAAGGTTCCGAGCAGGGCGAGGCCGGCTCGCGGCCCATGGACCATGGCGACCGCAACCGCGCGATTGAGCGTGACCACCGGCCCAGGCGAGACACGTTCGAGCACTTCGTAAAGCGCCAGGATCTGCGGCCAGTCGGTGGCTTGGGCGTTCGGCGCTTCGTCGTGCACCGCGGCGATCGCTGCCTGGAGCTGATAGGGCCCGACCGGCATCTTGCCGAGGGTGCGGGTCAGGAGGGCCACCCCTTCGGAGATCTGAGCCGCGTTCCAGAGATCGCGGCGCTGCTCGTCGAGCGGGATCAGCGATCCATCGGCATCGGTCCGCGCCGCGCGCCGCGCGTCGGTCAGCAGCATGAGGGCGAGGAGCCCGGCCACCTCACCTTCGCCTGGGGCCAAGAGAAGCAGCAGGCGCGTCAGTCGGATCGCCTCCGCGGTCAGGTCGGTTCGGTGTACCGAAGGGCCTGAGCTCGTCGTGTAGCCCTCGTTGAAGATGAGATAGAGCACGTGCAGCACGACGAGGAGGCGCTCGGCCCGCTCCGGCTCCGGCGGGAGGTCGAATCGCATGCCCGCGCTCTTGATGCTTTGCTTGGCCCGGCTGATGCGCTGGGCCATCGTCGCCTCGGGGACCAGGAAAGCGTTCGCGATCTCCGCAGTCGTCAGACCACCCACCGCGCGGAGGGTGAGGGCCAGCTGCGAAGGCACCGACAAGGAGGGATGGCAGCAAAGGAAAAGGAGGGTGAGCGTGTCGTCGTGGGCCGTAATTTCCTGAACCGGCAGCTCCAGGGCGATCGCGGTCTCCTCTCGCCGGCGCCGGGCGCTCTGACTGCGCCACTCGTCGACCAGGCGGCGGGAGGCGACCGCAATCAGCCACGATCGCGGGTTGCCGGGCGCGCCTGTTTTCGGCCATTGGAGCGTCGCCGCGAGCAAGGCTTCCTGGACAGCGTCCTCGCAGGCGTCGAACTGCCCGTGCCGCCGCACCAGGATGGCGAGAACCTGCGGCGCCAGCTCGCGCAGCAGGTCCTCGATCTTGGTGTCCGTCCTCAGAACTCCGGTGGTGCGTCCATCACGCGGCGAACCTCGATTGGAGCCTTGACGAAGGCGACGATACGCGAGGCGATCTCGATGGCGCGTTTCTCGTTTTCGACGTCGACGATCCAGTAGCCCACGAGCGATTCCTTCGCTTCGGCAAACGGTCCATCTGTCGAGACCGCGATGCCGTTCTGGAAGCGGACTGTTTTCGCCTGGCTTCCGTCTGCGAGCCCCTCGTTGCTGACGAGCTCACCGGACTTCGTCAGGTCGTCATCGAGCTTGCGCATGAACTGGATCATCTCGAGCATCCACTCCCTGCCCATGGCCGCCAGCCCGGCCTCGGCGGACCCGAACGTCATGATCATGTACTTCACTTACGGACTCCTTTGGATTCGGCACCCCCACGGGCGCTCTCACCACTCGGTCGGAGCAGTCGCGTCGTTTTCGACATCCGGTCCGGGGCGACTACCGGCGGCGCACCCGCGCCTTCGTCACACGTCGGTACCAGGCTTCGGGATTCGCGAGCTCTTCAATTCGAGGCATCGTCTCGGGGCCCTCCCACGCAAGGTTCAAGGCCTTCATCCCGTGCGCGTCGTATACGGCCTTGGCGAAGGCCTCGCCGCGGCGGTACTGCTGCAGCTTGAGGTCGAGGCCGGAAAGCTTCCAGATCAAGAGCTCGAGGATGCTCTTGCTCTTGCTCCGGGCCCTGTACGCCTCCTCGAGACGTTCGAACCCGGGCAACAGCTTCGCGCCCAGCTCGTTCATGACCAGGTTGCTGTAACCCTCGACGAGCGACATCGTGCCCTGCATCTGTCGCATCACCTTCCATTGGGCGGGGAGGACTCCCGCGAAGGCAGCGATCCGGGCGGCCGGCGCCGCCTTCTTGCTCGTCGATTCGAGCAGCACCCTGAGAGACTGCTCCATGTGGGCCCTCAGCCATGGATGGGCCGCGAACTGCCATGCGTGCGTCATCTCGTGGAGGATCAGCCACCGCCTTAGGTCTTCGCCCGGCAGCTCAGCCTTCTGGGCCCACTCCTCGACGTTGGTCTCCACCAGGTACAGGCCGTCATCAGCGAGCGGCTCGGCACCCAGGAGCTGAGGGTCGAACTGGCCCAGGACCCTTCGACCCAGGAACCCGAGCATGAAGCCGACGTAGCGATCGATCCCGGTACGACCAACCTGAACGATCAGCGAGTTGGGGACGCGGCCCTGTTCGAGAACCGGGTCGATGACCCGGCGCAGGATGTTGAGATTGAGATCGAGCCAGCCTTCACGATCGACGGCTGCGAAGCGAGGCAGCTCGACAGCGGCGGGCAGCCCGCCCACGAAGTCGAGCAACGGCTTCTCGAGCCTGGCCGCCATCGCGCGGTAGCGCTTCTGGGCGGCGGCCAACGATGTGTTGTGAGTCGCCGGTTCTCCCAGGCGCGCTCGAGCCGCGTTCCGGACCTCGGTCCAGTCGACGAGCACGGCCGTGCCGCCACGGGGTCGTACCGCTTCGGCGACGGCCGCAGTGGCAAGGCCGGCGAGCACGCCGTATACCGCCGCCCTACCGACCCGTCGCCTCACATCTCCAGGGTACGGAAACCAGGGAACCTCGCAGGTTCCCTCTTGTAACTAGTAGATGTAGGGCCAGCTCCGGTTGCGCTTGAAGACCACCTTGCACGGCTCGCAGCGAAACACGATCTGGAGCTGCCGCCTCCCGATCGCGGCCGCATCCCGGCCGCACACAGGACACGATGCCGTCTCGTCCATGAACGGACGAGGAAGGGGGTCCACTTTTATCTCTAACCGCCGTCTTTTCTTGGACATTTGCTCAAACCGTTTTCAAAATCCGTTGCCGGCAACCAACCCGGAACGCCGGGTTGCAACTCAAACGTCGAGTAGCGTCACATCCAGGTTCTTTAACCCCTCCGGTGCCTCAACTCCTGCGGTCTGAAGGCGCTTCAGCAGCGCCAGGATGTAGCGGACCCCGGCGAGGTTCACCCGGTGCTCCCTCGTCAGGGTCTGGATCGCCTGCAGCTTCATCACGTCGCGGCGCGAGTAGCGCCGTCGATTGGTGACGGTCCGCTTGGGATGAATCATGTCTAAGTGTTCGTACATCATGAGAGTGCGTGGGTGTGTCTCAAGGATCTCGGACGCCACACTCAGCGTGAATATGGGCTTGTCCAGGTCGATGCCGGCGTCGCGCGGGGACGCCGACGGCGCGACGGAGTCTCGCTGTCTGAGCTTCACGTTCTTCTTGACCGGGCGGATTATATCGTTTGGGCGATTGCTGACCTAACTTTGGGTTACAGGGATGTGTGCAACTTTCCGCGCAATTCTGCGCTCCGATTCTGGCAGGGGCAATGTGTTGTTGTTAAGGATTGCCTACGGAATGTCTGAAAGCGTCCCAGGCCGGTTCGCTCTCACGAGGTACATATAGTTACGAGCCAGCAATGACAGGGCTCCTGGGGCTTTTGCTGGTGAGCGTCTCGGTCGGGCTGAGCAATTTCGCGGGCGCGATCGGCATCGGGTTGACCGGCATCGACGCGGGCACCCGGCTTCGGGTCGGCATCGCCTTCGGGCTGTTCGAAGCGCTGATGCCGATCATCGGCCTTCTCCTCGGCCAGGCCGTGGCCGGGCACCTGGGCCACATCGCCAAGTACGTGGGCAGCGGCATCCTGGTCGTGGTCGGCGCGTACACGATCGTGCAGGGCCGGCGGGTGACCGCAGAACCGAGAGCGCCCGCCCGAATCCGGACGCACCGCCTGCTCGTGACGGCGCTGGCTTTGAGCATCGACAACCTGGCCGTCGGGTTCGCGCTGGCCGTATACCAGATCAACATCGTGCTGGCCGCTGCCATGATGGGTGTGATCAGCGTCGCTCTCTCACTGGTAGGACTCGAGCTGGGCAGCAGGCTCGGGAGCCGGGTCGAGGCCTGGAGCGAGGAGCTCGGCGGCGCCGTGCTGATCCTCGTCGGCCTGGCGCTCGCCATCGGGATTCTCGGTTAAAAGGGCCGCGGCATACGATGGTGCGCAGCTTTGACTGAGATCCCGACGCTCGAAAACGTGTTGGTGGCGTCCATCGGACCGGCGGCCACCATCACGCTCAACCGACCGGAGCAGCGCAACCCCCTGTCGGTGGGCATGCTGCGCGACCTCATCACGGCCCTGAAGTGGTGCCAGGACAACGATGGGGTCCAGGTCGTGGTGCTGACCGGGGCGGGTGACCGGAGCTTTTCCGCCGGCGCCGACCTCAGCAGCTTCGACTCGAGCATTCCCGAGCCCGAGCGGCATCGAGGACGGCACGCATTCGTGGAGCTGTTCCTTTTGATGGCCGAGCTGGGCAAACCGATCGTTGGCCGAATCAACGGACACGCGCTGGCAGGCGGTTTCGGCCTGGCCGCATCCTGCGATCTCCTCGTCGCGGTCGACACCGCCACGTTCGCCACACCCGAGATCAATGTGGGCATCTGGCCGATGATGATCCAGGCCGTCCTGGCTCGAAACCTTCCCCGCAAAGTCCTCCTGGAGATGGCCATGCTCGGCGAGCGCTGGACGGCGATGCAGATGCAGTCGTTCGGGTTTGTGAATCGGGTGGTCCCGCGCGACCAGCTCGACACCGCGGTCGGCGAGATCACCGACAAGCTCGCCAAGAAGTCGGCGGCTGTGATGCGCCTGGGCAGGAACTCCTTTTACCGCTCGCAAGACACCGACTTCGCGCCTGCGCTCGATTACCTGTACGACGAGCTCTTGAAGGTCGCGATGACCGAGGACGCGAAAGAGGGCGTGCTCGCGTTTTTCGAGAAGCGCGAGCCGGACTTCAAGGGGCGGTGAGCAACAAGCGCTACGGGGAGCTCCGGGAGCGGGCGCTCAAGGGCGGCACTCGCTACCTGCCGAAGCTGCGCGAGCAGAAGAAGCTGACGGCGCGCGAGCGGCTCGACCTTCTGCTCGACAAGGACTCGTTTGTCGAGGACGGCCTCTTCGCCAACGTCCTTGCCGACGAGCTGCCGGCCGACGGCGTGGTCACCGGGCTGGGCACGATCGACGGGCGGCAGGTAGCGGTGATGGCGAACGACCCGACCGTCAAGGCCGGGAGCTGGGGTGCGCGGACGGTCGAGAAGATCGTGCGCATTCAGGAAACCGCGCAGAGGATCCGCGTTCCGCTCTTCTACCTCGTCGACTCGGCCGGCGCGCGCATCACCGACCAGATCGACATGTTCCCTGGACGCCGCCACGCGGGACGGATCTTCTTCAACGAGGTCCAGCTTTCCGGCCAGGTGCCGCAGATCTGCCTGCTCCTCGGCCCGTCGGCGGCCGGCGGCGCGTACATACCGGCGTTTTGCGACGTGGTGGTGATGGTCGAGGGCAATGCTTCCATGTACCTGGGCTCGCCGCGAATGGTCGAGGTGGTGGTCGGCGAGAAGGTCAGCCTCGAGGAGCTTGGGGGCGCGCGCATGCACTGCACCGAAAGCGGATGCGGTGACGCGCTGGTCGCGGACGACAAGGAAGCCATCGACTTCGCCCGGGCGTACTTCGCCTACATGCCGCAGCGCGCCGGCGAAAAGCCCGCGACCTGCACGGCAAGGCCGCCCAAAGCGGGCTCGAAGCCCATCGCCGACCTCATTCCGGACGAGGCGAACAAGGGCTATGACATGCGCAAGGTAATCGAGGCGCTGATCGACCAGGACAGCTGGCTGGAGATCAAGAAGCTCTTCGCCAAGGAGCTGCTGACGGGGTTCGCGCGGCTGGACGGGATGGCCGTCGGCATCGTTGCCAACCAGCCGATGCAGAAGGGCGGGGTGCTCTTCAACGATTCGGCCGACAAGGCCGCGCGTTTCATCTGGCTGTGCGACGCGTTCGAGATCCCGCTCCTGTTCCTGGCCGACGTGCCTGGCTTCATGATCGGCACCGACGTCGAACGCCGGGGCATCATCCGGCACGGCGCCAAGATGATCAGCGCGGTGTCGGAGGCAACGGTCCCGAAGATCTCCGTGATCGTGCGCAAGGCCTACGGCGCCGGACTCTACGCGATGGCCGGGCCGGCGTTCGACCCGGATTGCGTCATCGTGCTGCCTTCGGCGCAGATCGCGGTCATGGGTCCTGAGCCTGCGGTCAACGCCGTCTTCTACAACAAGCTGGCGGAGCTGCCCGAAGAGCAGCGAGCCGCGCGCCGAAAGGAGCTGGAGGACGAGTACCGCGAGGACGTCGACCTCTACAAGCTGGCTGCGAACCTCATCGTCGACGACGTCGTCGACCCGGCCGGCCTGCGTGCGAATCTCATCGCACGATTTCGCGCCTACGCGACGAGAAAATCAGCGCGGCCTGAGCGCAAGCACGGCGTCCCGCCGGTCTAGCTGTTGCGGTGGTATGGCACCGCGTAGTAGACGACGATCACGTAGAAAGTGATGCTCGCCGTGATGACGGCCAGGTGGAACACCTCGTGGTACCCGAACACGCGCGGCCAGAGGCGCGGCCGTCGGAACGCGTACGCGGCGGCGCCGAGCGAGTACTGCAGACCGCCGAGGGCCATCAGCAGCGCCGCCGCCCAGCCCAGAGCCGCGCTGAGCGGCACGAGCGCGACCACGGCGATCCAACCCATCGCCAGGTAGAGGCCCGCCAGCGCGGCCCTCGGGATGCGTAGGAACGGCGCGGCTCCCACCACACCCGCCAGGGCGCAGGTCCAGATCGTGATCAGCACCCCGAGGCGCCACCAGCCGTCGAGGACGTTGAAGACGAGCGGCGTGTAGGTGGCCGCGATGAAAACGAAGATGGTGGCGTGGTCCGCGCGTCGCAGCCAGTCTTTGACGCGCGGCGGCCAGTTGAAGATGTGATACGTGGCGCTGACCGCGAAGAGCAGCACCAGGCCCGTCCCGTAGACCGCCATCGAAACGAGCTTGGCCGGGTCGTGGCGAGTGATGACGACCAGGCTCACCAGTCCGGCGATCGCGACGACGGCAGCGACCGCGTGCGACCAGCCCCTGAGCAGAGGCTTGGGCAGAGTCACAGTCGAGAGGTCCATCACACGCCGAATGGTACGTACGTCAGAGAAGCCGGGATGCGATCAACCCCACGGCCATCGCGACCACGCCCCACGAAAATGCGCGCAGCGCCAGCTCCAGCGGCCGGAGCAATGCCGCCTCGTCGATCATCACCTGCGAACCGTCGTTCAGCGTGACCATCCCGAAGACGGACCGGGTGCGCCGGCGCAGCGTCCGAGCCGGCGTGCTCAAGGCCCGCTGGCCGAACGACAGCGCAAACGCGCCCGCCGCGGCCACGGTCGCGCCGATGGAGATGCTGCCCGCCTGGGCGAAGTAGGCGGTCAGCAGGGGGAACGCGCCCCATGTCAGGGCAAACCAGAAATCGCCGTGCAGGCGACCGCGAAGGAGCTCCAGGTTGTACGCGAACACGAACAGCACACCGAGCGCCATCAGCGGGAGCAGCCCCAGGCCCACGATTGGCAGCCCGGCGAATCCAAGGCCGACCGCGCCCGCGAGCCCCACACCAGCGGCGGCCTTCAACACCCAACCCGGAATCGAGGTTCGAAGGGGCCGCCCATTGAGCTCGTCGAGCGCGTGGGCCGAGATACCCACCGCGAGGAAGAAGGCGACCAGCGTGGCGGCGAGCCGGAACGAGCTCACCCTGGGCGCCAGGCCTGCCCCGATGACGACATACGACAGATGCCAGGCGGTGTACGGAGGATGCAAGAGCGCCCAGACGTCCCGGCGCCACCCGCGCCCGGCCGCGGTGTAGTAGGCGGGCGCAAGGGTGTCAGGCACGTTTGGTGCCCCACATGACGATCCCTCCACCGAGGCTCATCACGCGCCACTGGACGTCGGTCATCCCGGCGCCTGCCCAAGCGGCCAGCAACCGTCGGAGCGGCCATCGGCGGTAATGGGCGCTGATATTCGGGCCGAGGAAGCGTCCGACCTCCCACCACGCCCTCCCGCCCAGCAACATGCCGGCGGGCGGCAACACGACGCGCGTATACAGCCACCAGGCCGCGCGCCAGCCCGCGTTGGGTGGCACGTAGAAATCAAGACCGGCCATGACGCCGCCCGGACGAAGAGTGCGCGACAGCTCGGCGATCGTCGCGGCCGGGTCGCCGACGTAACGCAGCACGTATGTGAAGCTGATCGCGTCGAAGCCGCCATCGGCAAAAGGCAGCTCTTCGGCTCGGGCCAGGTCGAGCTCGATGCGCCCGTCGAGCCCGGCCTCGAGTACGCGCCGGCGCCCGATTGCGAGCATGTCCTCGCTGACGTCGACACCAGTGATGCGCGCGTTGCTTTGGCGCGCCATCGCCATCGCGACGCCCGCGGTCCCCGTGGCGACGTCGAGGACCCGTGCGGGATCGCCCGCGATCACGTGCTTGACCAGCTCCGCGCGCCAGCGCCGGTTCTGCCCGAAGGACAGGACCTCTGCCAAAAGGTCGTAGCGCCGGGGCAGCCGGCGAAACAGCTGCATCGCGAACTCGTTTTCAGCCCGGCTCACTCCCATTTCAATAGCCCACACTACGGGTACTGTGACCAGGTACGGGAGCCAGTGACAAAACAGGCCGGGCTGGATGTCGAACGGTTTGCCGCCTGGCAGCGCGACACGCTTGCGGCCAAGGCTGCCGGCTCGGATGTGCTCACGATCGGGCCGTTCCAGGTCGCTCTGTCAAACGAGAAAGCAGGTCCGGCGACGAACCGGGTCATGCTCGTCGATGGCAACGTCACCGAGTCTGAAACCGAGAAGGCGATCCCGAAGCTGAAGGCTGCCCTCAAGAAGCACAAGTCGGTGCTCGAGATCGAGTACAACGAGGCGGCGTTTCCCAAAGTGGGCGCGTGGCTGGAGGGCGGCGGCTTGAAGCTGGCCAGAAAGAATCCGTTGATGGCGCTCCGACCGGAAGGGTTCAAACCGTCGGTCGCGCCCGAGGTCCACCTGACGCAGCTCGGCCCCAGGGCCATCGCCGCCGAGCTGGAGGCCTTCCAGCAGATCCGCTGGACGGACGGCGGCGATGTCAGCCGGCAGGCGCCGCCGGTCGACATGCTGCGCGCCGAGCTCGAGGTTCCGAGCAGCGTGTTCTTGCTGGCCTGGCTCGACTGGGTTGCGGCCGGTACCGGAATCTCGCACTCGCGGAAAGGCGCGGCCGAGCTGGTCGGGATCGTGACCCAGAAGGAGCTCCGGCGCCGCGGAGTCGCCGCGACCGTCACGTCTGAGCTGGTCAGGCGGCATTTCGACCGCGGCGGCGACTTCGTATTCCTCGACGCTGCCAGCGAGGAAGCGGCCAAGGTCTACGAGGGGCTGGGGTTCATGCCTTTCGGGACGATCCTGGTTTATCGCTGAGCTAACGCGGGCCGCGGGACTCCGCTTCTCGAGAGCGGCGCCAGCGCTCTTCGGCCTCGGTCTTGTCGCCGCGCAGCTCGGCCACGCGGGCGAGCGCGCGCCACGTCCAGCCCGGCAGCTGGCGATCGCCGAGCTCCTCGGCGATCCTGATGGCGTACCGCAGGTCCTCTTCCGCCTCGTCGAGCCGGCCCAGCTCGCGTTTCGCGATCCCACGCGCCGCCCGGGCGTCGGCCAGCTCCCACCGGGCGCCCAGGTCGGCAAAGATCGCAATGCCGCGATCGAACCACGGCAGCGCTTCCTCGCGGCGACCGAGCTCGTCTAACACTCGCGCCTTCTGCACGGCGGTGTTGGCGACGCTGAACTGATCGCCGGTCTCCTCCGCGAGCGCAACCGCTTCATCGATCAGCCCGAGCGCTCCGTCGACGTCCTTCATCTCGCTGCGGTTGATCGAGAGAGCAGTCAAGGCGCGCACCCGAGCCCAGTGGTCGTTGGGATCGACCATGGCGAGGGCTCTGCGCCAGATCACCTCGGCCTCGTCGAATTTTTCGCGTGTCCAGGGCACCCAGCCCGCGAACAGGAGCGTGCGCACGACCGCCCAGGGCTCGCCGAGCTGCTCCGCGGCCGCCAGCGAACGGTTCAGGAGCTGCTCAGCCTTGTCGACGTCTGCCTCGTAGTTGATGGCGATGTCGCCGAGGAAGCGCAGCGCGAGCGCCAGCGCGAACAGGTCGTCGTGGGCCTCGGCCAGTGTCTCCGCGCGAGTCAAAGCCTCGGTGGCCAATCGATATTCGCCCAGCCAGTAGCGGGATTCGCCCATGCCCGCGAGAGCCCGGGCCTCGCGCGCCCCCCAGCCCTTCTCGGGGCCGGCCATGACGAGGGCGCGTTCGTAACGATCGATCGCCGAGCGGACCTCCATGCGCCGGCGCGCGCGATCGCCAGCCACCAGCAGGGCATCGGCCGCGCGATTGGGCGCGTCGCGGTCGTTGGGGTCCAGGTCGAGCGAGGCGATGGCCGCGAGCTCCAGGTGGTCTGCCGCCAGCGAGACATGGCCCGAGCTCATGAGGTAGTCGGCGATCTCATGGTGGAGGCGCTGCCGCTCACGCTTCGGAAGGCTCGCGTAGGCGACCTCTTTCAGCGTCGCATGCCGAAGCTTCCAGTTCGGCTCCGCTGACGCCCCCTGTTGTCGCACGATCACCTCCGCATCCTCGAGCGCCTGCAGCTCGGTGACATTGGCGGTTGGATCGACCAGGTGCACCTCCTCGAGATCGAACCCGTACATGAATACCGAGGCGCGCCTGGCGAGCTCGCGCAGTCGCGTCGGCAACGCGTCGAGCCGAGCGCCGACCACGGCCTGCACGGTCGGGGGCAGGGACACACGTCGCGGCGTCTCCCCTCCCTCGCTGTCGGGGATAAACATGCCGGTCGTCTCGATGATGAAAAAAGGATTGCCACCCGCGCGCTCGGCGATCTCGACCGCCTGCGCATCGGCGATGTGGCCGCCGCCCGCATGGCGGACGAGGTGGATCGACTCCTCGGCCGAGAGCGGATCCAACCGGAGGAGCACGGCATTCCCGCTGGTGGATCCCCAATCGGCTCGCATTGCGAGAAGCTCGGGTCGGGCCAGGGCCAGGA
>Ga0207646_10002212_pt1 | contig 23156 bp, 19 predicted proteins | sample KBSK5502metaG_FD_184343 | JGI IMG/M metagenome (GOLD analysis project Ga0207646, IMG submission 184343) | Corn, switchgrass and miscanthus rhizosphere microbial communities from Kellogg Biological Station, Michigan, USA - KBS K5-50-2 metaG... | ecosystem: Host-associated > Plants > Roots >... | reverse complement strand
GGCAATTTGATTCGCGGGCTGGTGCGCAGGAATTGATTGACCGTCGCATCGGCCGCAATGAGATCGCGGCGATCCGCACCGCGCTGGCCTATGTCGACGCGCAAAAGGCCTTTTTTGCCTTCACCGGCCAGAACGGCCAAGCGGAATACGCCCAGCATCTTCTAAGCTCGCCGGGAAAATACGACGGCTTGTATTGGACACCCGGCGAGGGTGAGCCGGACAGCCCCTTGGAGCCGCTGGTGGCTCAGGCGCGCGACGAAGGCTATCCGGTCGATCGCGGCGCTGCCGGCCCGCGTCCCTATCACGGTTACCTCTTCCGCATCCTGACCGCCCAGGGGCCGGACACGCCCGACGGGGCGCGCAATTACATCAAAAACGGCCGCATGACCGAGGGCTTTGCCTTGATTGCCTGGCCGGTTTCGTACGGCGCTTCGGGGATCATGTCCTTCATCGTCAACCAGGACGGCATCGTCTTTCAACAGGATCTGGGTCCGCAGACCGCTGCGATCGCATCGCGGGTGAACGCATTCGAACCGGACATCAGTTGGGCGAAGGTCGAGGTTGTGGATTAGACGGCTTTCACATGTGCGCGTTGCGGCGCTGCACCGTGACGAATGACCGCCGGCAGCGGGATCGCCGCCCCGTCTGATGGAGCCGGTTGGTAGAAGAGAGGAACCGCGATGCGTGTTTCGATCGGCGTTGCCCTCCTGATTTGCGCGCTCGCCGCTCCGAGCCTGGCGCAACAGCCCGCGCCTGCCGCCGTACCGGTCGGAACGGTTGCGGCGGCGCGCAAGCCGATCGCGAAGGCGGTGGATTTCGTCGGGCGCATCCAGGCAATCGAGCGGGTCGAGGTGCAAGCCCGGATCACCGGCTATCTCGAGAACGTGCAGTTTAAGGAGGGCGACACCGTCAAGGACGGCCAGCCTCTCTATCAGATCGAGAAAGATTTGTTTCAGGCCGCCGTCGATCAGGCGCAAGGCGCTCTGGCGGCGAGCCAATCCAAAAAGCTTCTGACGGCAATTCAGTACGAGCGCGCCGAGCAGTTGATGAAAACAAGCGCCGGTACCGTAACGGCGCGGGATCAGGCGCTGACCGCCGATCGCGCCGCCGACGCCCAGATCCTGATCGATCAGGCAAACCTGGACACCGCAAAAACCAATCTGAGTTACACCCAAATCACGTCGCCTATTTCCGGAAAGATCGGGCGCACTGCGATCACGAAGGGAAATGTCGTCAGCCCGCAGAGCGGCACGCTGACGACGATCGTCAGCCAGGATCCGATGTACGTGCTGTTTCCGGTGAGCGAGCGCCAGCTCATGCAGGCGCGGCGGACGGGCCACACCGACGACATCACCGGCATAAAGGTGAAAGTTCGCTTTCCCGATGGCTCGACCTATGGCCAGGTGGGACAGATCAACTTTGTCGATGTGACCGTCGATCGCGCCACGGATACCGTACAGGTGCGCGCCGTTTTCGCGAATCCGTCGGGGACCCTGATCGACGGACAATTGGTGGCGGTCAATCTTGAAACCGGCCAGCCCGAAGAGCAGGTCGTGGTTCCGCAAGCGGCGCTCATTACCGATCAACAAGGCGTGTACGTCTTTATCGTCGAGAACGGCAAGGTCGCGATCCGGCGTGTCAAGACGGGCGGCCCCACCGGCGAAAATGTCGTCGTGACTGAAGGGCTGTCGGGCGGCGAGCAGGTCATCGTCGAAGGCTTGCAGACGATACGGGCGGGAATTCCCGTGCAGGCGAACCCGATGCCGTCAAGTCTGAAACAGGGCTGAAACGATGCTGTCCGCTGTTTTTGTCGACAGGCCGCGGCTCGCCATCGTCATAGCCTTGGTGACGACGATCGCCGGGCTGCTGTCGCTATTCGTGATTCCCCTCGCGCAATATCCCGACATCGTGCCGCCGCAGGTCCAGGTCACGACGATGTATCCGGGCGCGAACGGCGGAGTTGTCGATGCCACGGTTGCCCAGGCGATCGAAGCCCAGGTGGTCGGCGTCGACAAGATGATCTACATGAAAAGTGTCAGCGGTGACGATGGCAGCTACACCCTGATCTGCTCGTTCGAGCTCGGTACCGACCCTGATATCAATGCCGTCAACGTCAACAACCGCGTGCAAATCGCGCTGCCCAGCCTGCCCGATGAGGTGCAGCGTCAGGGCGTCACGGTGAAGAAAAAGTCGTCCGCCTTGCTTGGGGTCGTTGCGGTGTACTCGCCGAACGGCACCTACGACCCGCTGTTTCTGTCCAATTACGTCACGATCAATCTTCTCGACCAGATAAAGAGCACGCCGGGGGTTGGCGATGCAGTGTTGTGGGGCGCCCAGGACTACGCAATGCGCGCCTGGGTCCGGACCGACCGCCTGACGGGCCTCAACCTGACGACGGGCGACGTCATCAAGGCGATCCAGTCGCAAAACGTCCAGGCGGCTGTCGGCCGCATCGGTGCCAGGCCGATTTCCGACGACCAGCAGCTGCAGCTCAATATCCAGACCAAGGGTCGGCTTACCTCGGTCGAGGAATTCTCCAACATCGTGATCCGTACCAATCCGGACGGGTCGATACTGCGGCTCGGCGATGTCGCGCGCCTGGAACTCGGCGCCGCGAACCTCGACCGCGAAACGCGGTTCAACGCCAAGCCGGCGAGTGCGATTGCGATCTACCAGACCCCCGGCGCCAATGCGATCGCAACGTCGAACGCCGTAAAGGGCCGGCTCAATGAGTTGCAGAAGCGCTTTCCTGACGATCTGACGTGGAAAGTGACGTATGACCCCACATTGTTTGTCACCGACACGATCCACGAGGTGCAGAAAACCCTGATCGAAGCGTTCGTCCTGGTGGTTCTGGTCGTCTATCTGTTCCTCGGCAGCTTGCGCGCGACGCTGATCCCGACCTTGGCGGTGCCGGTCAGCCTCATCGGCACCTTTATCGTCCTCGTTGCGATCGGGTACTCGGGGAACACGGTTTCCCTCCTGGCGGTCGTTCTCGCGATCGGCATCGTCGTCGATGACGCGATCGTCGTCGTCGAGAATGTCGAACACGTTATGGAGAGGCACCCCGAGCTGTCGCCGGGCGATGCCACCAAGCTCGCGATGACCGAGATCACGGCCCCGATCATCGCGATTACTCTCGTGCTCCTGTCGGTGTTTGTGCCGGTGGCTTTCATTCCCGGCATTTCGGGCGAATTGTTTCGCCAATTCGCGATCACTGTTGCGGTTTCGATGTTCCTGTCGGCGATCAACGCGCTGACCCTGTCGCCGGCGCTGTGTGGCGTCCTGCTGCGGCCGCGCCACGGACCCCGGCGAGGACCGATTGGCCTGGTGATGCGGTCGATTGATCGGGTACGGGACGCCTATGGGGCGGCCGTGGCGCGCATCGTCCGTTTGTCGGTGATCGGAATTGTCATGGTTGCGGTGGCCGGGTTCGGCACCGTCAGCCTGCTGAAGGTCACGCCGACCGGATTCCTGCCCGAAGACGACCAGGGCGCGTTTTTCGTCGTCATTCAATTGCCGGGCGGCGCCTCGGTGGGGCGCACCGTGGAGGTGGTTCGCCAAACCGAGGATATTCTGAAGCACGAGGAGGGGGTGGCCGATTACACCTCGGTTATCGGCTTGAATTTCATCGACAACTACTCGCAATCGAATTCCGCTTTCATCGTGGTCACCCTCAAGTCGTTCGAGGAGCGCCAGGCCGCCGAGCGAAGCGCAGGTGCGATGATCTCACGGCTCGGCACGGAGTTCCGGCAGAAGATTGGCGGTGGCCTCGTACTTCCGCTCGCGCCGCCGCCGATCATCGGCCTCGGGACGGGTGGCGGCTTTACTTATGTGTTGGAGGATTTGCGGGGCGGTGACCCGAAAGCGCTGGCGCAGGTCGTGCGCGGACTGACCGTCGCGGCCAACCAGGACCCGCAGCTGTCCCGTGTTTTCAGCACCTATTCCGCGACCAACCCATCGATCTATCTCGATATCGATCGCGACAAAGCGCAGGTGCTCGGCGTGCCGCTCAACAGCGTGTTCCAGGCGCTGCAGGCCTCGCTTGGCGGCTATTTCGTCAATAACGTCAATTTGTTCGGACGGACCTGGCAGGTTCAGGTCCAGGCGGAATCGCAGGATCGTTCCGGGATCGACGACATCTACCGCATCAACGTCCGCAGCGAAGACGGCAAGATGATCCCGTTGCGCAGCCTGGTGGAGCCGCGCGTCGTTGTCGGTCCGCCGGCGCAGATCCGTTACAACAACCTGAAGGCGGTGACGATTCAGGGCGTGCCGGCGCCGGGTGTCTCAACCGGCCAGGCCCTGCAGGCGATGGATGCGGTTGCGGCGCGGACGCTGCCGCAAGGCTATGCCGGCGAATGGACCGACACCGCATTCCAGGAGAAGCGGGCGGAAGGGAAGACCGCCATCATTCTCGGCTTTGCGGTCCTCTTCGCGTATCTCTTCCTGGTGGCGTTGTACGAGAGCTGGACGATCCCGGTGCCGGTTCTTTTGTCGGTGGTGATCGGGATCCTGGGCTCTGTCGGGTCTATCGTCCTCGCCGGGTTGACGCTCGATCTTTATGCGCAGATCGGCATGGTTGTGCTGATCGGCCTGGCGGCCAAGAACGGCATCTTGATCGTCGAATTCTCGAAGGAACGGCGCGAGCACGGCGTTCCTTTGCTTCAGGCGGCAATCGAGGGAGCTCGCGACCGGTTCCGCCCCGTCATGATGACCTCGTTTGCGTTCATTCTCGGCCTTTACCCGCTGGTCGTCGCAACCGGCGCGGCGCAATTGGCGCGGCGGGATGTCGGCACACCGGTGTTCGGCGGCATGATCTTCGCCTCCTTCATCGGGATCTTCGTCATTCCGCCGCTCTATGTGTCCTTTCAGGCCATTCGCGAGCGGCTGCGCCCCGGGGCTCGCCCGCGGGAGCAGCAGGCCGGCGACGGACTGGCCGATAAGACCCCGCACGCCGCGGAGTGACCGTCCTCTTGGACGGCGGCCCCTTCCAAGAATCGAGAGCTCCAGCCGCGCGGCCATCGTTTGACTTGAGTCAATGATCGAGGGTGATGGCTCCTCGACGTTTTGGCGTCGAGGAGCCGGCGCAGTACATCGCCGCTGATCCCGTGGAACAGCTGCGAAGCTTACATGGCGGTCACATTGGGGGTGCCGACGCTGAGCGAGGCGGCCTTTGCGTTCTTCAGTCTGCTCAACCCGCCGGCGGCGATCGCGATCGCGCTCCTCGGATTTAGGATGCGTCGCCCGGAAACAGCCGAGCCCGTCGCCAAACCTGACCGCGGCCCTAGCGGAGGCCGATGAGGCCGTCCTCCTTGACGACTCTGCGACAGCGATTGAGAGCGCGCAGCCGCCGGGTTGCTTCGACCGCCCGCTCGTGCTGGCCCAGACTTTTCTGAAGAGCTTCGCTGAGACGCTGCGGTCCGGGCAACGGGCCGCTGATCGCGAGTTTATTGGCCGAAGCGAGATAATTGCCGAGCGCCGTGAGCGCCTCGGTCAGCTCACTGACGAGTGTCGCCGCCGGAGCTACCTCGCTTGCGAGGGGGGCGCTATTCGCGCCAACGTTTCCGTCTGCCACAACTCAGAGACTCCCCGTGCTACGCTGTCGCCTCCCCCCTTGTCCTTCCCCCTTCGTCCTGGCGCTCCCCGGTAACGCTCAGTTAATTTACCTTAACATGCCTTCGGCGAAAAAGGCGAGGGTGATTTCAGCCGAACATTGATCAGGATCAAAAAACGGGGCCCCTGATCGCCGCGAAATCGGGTGTGCACGGCCAAGAAACCGGAGAGTATAGGGATCAGAATAGAAATACACGAAGCGTCCCGTTCTCAACCCGTCGATTTGTCATTTATTCAAAAAGGGAGAACCTTGCCAGCTACTAATTGCGGTAGATCAATGGACGCTACTCGGGCTTTATGCAAAATACGGCGCGCTACCGAGGCACTCGTCGTATACCTCATGATGGACGCTCGCACGTGCTGTCCCAGGGCCCAGCGTTGCTGCGGGCCATCTGTCTGAACTCGGGCCGAATAGGGCCATGAACCGCTGCGGCGACCCGCGCTTTATCTGGGCCGTGTCGTGATCGCACACGGTGCGGCGAGCACTGGCGACCCCGGTCATCTCTCGATATCGCGGGGCCGCGCGGAATTCTCGCTGCCGTCTTCGTTTGTGCGGCTTCGCAGAGGGGAGCGGCTATACCAGGAAGGGGAACGCGTCGAAGCTCTCTTTCACATCGTCACCGGCGTGGTGAAGTTGTACACGACCTTTCTTGACGGCAAGCAGCACATCATGAGCTTTTCGTTTCCGGATGACCTGATCGGACTGGCACCGAACGGCACCCATGTGCATTCGGCGGAGGCGCTTACCCCGGTGACCGCATACCGAATGTCAATGGCCGCCATCAACACTCGCCTGCGCAGCGATCCCGAACTCGAATTTCACATGATATGCCAGCTGTCCCATGAACTTCACCAGGCTCGATGCCATGCTGCTCTCCTCAGCAGGCATCGTGCAACAGCCAGGATTGGTCTGTTCCTGCAGATGCTCGAAGCCAACCAGACCGCGCGCGGGGTAAGCTCACAGGAAATATATCTGCCGATGAAACGTTCCGATATCGCCGCCTATGTAGGCATATCGCTGGAAGCCGTCGGCCGGTCGTTTCGAAGGTTGACAAATCGCGGGGCAATCACGATCCGCAATCGTCGGTACGTCGAGATCACAAATCGCGCCGAATTCGAGGCGGCCATTCTAGATGAGAATGGTCGCAACTGAGCACGCAATACGGTTGATTGGATGACGTTCCAAAGGAGAGGGGTATTTGTCTTACCGAATACGGGCACCCCAGCTCCCGATATTTTCGGGAGCGGTGGGTGACAATATATAAATAAGAACACGCGGAGCGTTTCGACAAAGACCGTTAACATGGGAGTAAGGTCCTGTGCGCCAGTGTCGGGGAGAACATCCCCATTCTCGCGCGGACTTCCCCAGACGTGGAGCCAGTTTGTCGTGTCGAGACCGATCGTATATGTCATTGACGACGACGCGGCGGTTAGAGACTCGTTCCATGTGCTGTTCGAGTCTCACGGCATCGAAATCCGCTGCTACGCATCGGGCGAAGCGTTTTTAGCCGCTGCGCCGCCGCTTGAAAATAGCTGCCTTCTCATCGATGTGAACATGCCTGAACTCAACGGTGTTGATCTTATTAGCCGGCTTCTCAGGGACGGCTTTATGACGCCAACCTTCCTGATGACGGGGGGTGGAGTCATGGCGAGTCTGCTATCCACGGTCGATCGGAACGATGTGGTCCTCTTGGAAAAGCCGATGGTGGCACGCGAGCTCGTTGCGGAAGTCAGAAAAGCGCTCGGCGACGGTCGGACGGAGCACCGCTCCGTTGTCTCCACCCAAACCTAAAAGGCTCGCAGTCCAGCTCGTCTCCGAACGAAAGACGACCCCGAAGTCGGTGACCGATTGCCACAGTACTGGCAGATTTTACCAGCGTATGCGTGACTGACACTGGTGAAAAACGCCGATTTGGCTCAACCGCTCCAGTCCGGAATGCGCCTAAACTGAAGTCAGCGGCGAGCAATCGCATGCGTGCGCCGCGCCAGATGGTGAAACGCCGCATCGACTGCACAGGTACGATCCCAAAATGGAGCTGCCGCCGACGAGCCCCGGTTTGCGGGATGAAGCGCTACCTGTCGAACGACTGCTCGGTCTCGCGTTATTGGGGCTGCTCGCCATTGGCACGTTCATCATTTTGCGGCCGTTTATTTCCGCATGCTTTGGGCGGTGATCATAGCCTATTCGACCTCGGGCCTGAACCGTAGGCTGCAGGTTTGGCTGCGCGGCCGGCGCTCTCTGGCGGCGATACTGGCGACACTGCTCGTCGGAATGGTAATCGTGCTTCCGTTGGCCCTCGGTGTCGGTCGGTAATCGAGGTCAAAGCAGATTGAGGATCTGAGAAGGGGTTCCCCCACCGCTGTGATGTTTCGACGATCCGCCTCGCCGGGTTTCTGGCGATTGTCCCTACATCGGCTCGCGGGGGCAGGTGCGTTTTCGATTTTTTTTGAGAGATTCGCGGGCAGCGGACGTCCGCATGACGCCTGCCGAACTATCGGATTCGATGGCGACCAGTCACCGAAAACGTTCGCTTCGTGTTCTGACCGCTACCGCAAGTAGACAACCTTGCAATCTGAACCTTGCTGGGGGTCTCTGGCGTTTGCCTCCGCATGATAGGCTCAATGGCTGCGATACTGGGCTGGGTATTGACGGTTGCCATCGTTGTGGCCCCCGTAGCGGGAAGCAAAACCTGCCGGAACTTTGACGCGGCATATCGAGCCGATCTCGATGTCACGGCGGATGCCGTGCGCCATTATCAAAGCTGCCTATCCGGGGCGACGACAGAGGACGCCTGTTCGAGCGAGCTTTCGGATCTCCGGGCAGCGCAAGAGACCCTACAGGCGGCGTTCTCCACTTACGCTAGGACGTGTGCATCCACCTTGGTTCGATCGGACGAACGCGATCCGATATCGCTCGCGCTCAGCAGCCCTGTAGGCCTGGGTCACGGGATCGATTAGCTACTCTGGTTGGCGCCGACGCACGTCCTTCGGCCCGCTTCTAAATGGATCGGTCCGCCTTTCCGGGCGCCACGGCAAGCGGTCGATCGTCCACAGACACAGAAGGATGATCCATTCCAATACCAATCGTGCCGCCGAATGTTCGCGAATGGATTGTGAAGACGGCAGCATCGCATCATACCGCCGACGCGCGGTGACGCTCGCCGCGAGCGCGTCTCCTTCATCGCCCTGTCGGTCATGCGGCATCGCGGGGAGAACCTGAACCACACCGAACCGTGCTCAGAATTCGGAAGAGCGGCATTGCGTTGGATCAATTCGGCAGGTCACGAACTTGGCTCTGATGGGAGCGTACCCGATGATCCGCTTGCGATTGACCTGCCGCATTTCTGCTGATCTCGCCTTGATTGCTGGCCGCGAACGAGTCAGCAGAGCCGGTTTTAGAGGCGTACCGTCATGTCCCGTATACCCTTCCCCAGCCGCGGTCTGTAATGCAGGCTCAGCATTTGCTGGTCAGGGTGGTCGACTGCTGCCGACGGCACGCCGGCGCCGTGATTATGGTGGGACTGGCTCTCCCGGTTTTCGCGGGCTTTTATGCGGCGGAGTTCCGGCGCTTCTGGACCGCCTGCAAAAAAAGACCGCCGACATGTCGGGCGGACAGTTGCACTAGCCTCGGAAGATCCTTTCCGGAGAAGCTCCCTTGTCAGCTGTCTCGCAGTTGGTGCGCTATGGACTGGCGATCATCGGCCTCGGCATCGCTCTTGCCGTCGGCTGGAACGCGCTGCGCGGCGCCGATCTTCCGCCCCTCTCCGGTAGCTGGTCCATTCCCGCCGTAGCCCTGTTGCAGATCGTGCAGCAGTTCGGGTGTGGCTGCGCATGGTGGAACCTCGTTGAGGCGCCGCGGCCATCATGCTGGAGCTTCTTCCGCACGCGATGGGTGCGTGCGTCATTTGCCACCCTCGTTCCGGTCGGGGGCGCTGGAGCGGCGCTGGTGGCCGTCCGGCTTGCGATACGGGCGGGGCTCAGTCTGGACATCGCCGTCGCCAGTCTGATGCTGGATGCCACCATTGAGATGATCAGCCAGATCGTCTTCATGGCGCTGGGACTGGCACTTCTGCTTGCTGCGGCGCCGCAGCTGCCGGTGGTGGAATGGGCTGCGGCCACGCTGTTGCTCGCGGTTCTGGCGGCAGCCGCCTTCATAGCCCTACAGCGCAGTGGTGGCATGAAGCTGATTGAGTTCGTGATTGCGAAACTGGCCAGCCGATGGCCACGATTTTTGCCGCTGACCGAAGCGAGATTGCATGATCGGCTGATGCGCCTCCACCAGCATCGACGGGCGGCGTCTGTATCAGGCCTGATGCATTTTGGTGCGTGGATGCTCGGCGCCGCCGAGATTTGGCTCATCCTCTTTGCATTTGGGCAGCCTATTAGCTTCGCGACATGCGTTGTCGTCGAAAGCTTAGCCATGGTGGGCCGAAGCGCCGGTTTCTTTATCCCGGGTGCCCTCGGCACCCAGGAGGTTGCTTTGGTTCTGGTAGGAAAACTAGTCGGTCTAACTCCTGAGACCGCCATACTCATCGCCATCGTCAAACGGATGCGCGATGTGCTGGTCGGAGTGCCTGGTCTCCTTGTCTGGGTCGGGCTGGAGGGTTTTCGAGCGAAGTTGCCGCGGTTTCTGGGAGGGGATCTCGAACCAGCGGTGGTGCCACAGTTCTCGACAACGACTAGCTATCGGGAAGGAGATCCGATTTAAAAACGCACCGATCGAAAGGGGGCTTCAGTCAGCGGGATCCGGGAGCAGGCGTTCAGAATACCGGTTCGGGACGGAGGCATGCGCGCGTGATGCCGATTTGAATTCCGGCGAAATTCCAAACCGTTCGGCGTAATGCGCAAATCGTGCGCGAGTGGCGGTGGGGTCAAGCTGATACGTACTGAATTCATACCGGTTGACGCCGTAGCCTCCGTTGGCGTTTGTCACCGACGTTCGGTCTAGGCAAGCAAACACTTCCGGATCAACCGGCAAACCGAAATGGCGGTAAATCTCTTGCATCGTCCTTACGGGATCACCGACCAGCTCGCGGTAATGTATATGGCAAATCGGTTCGGCAAAGGGTTCTGTATCGGCGGCACGTATCATCAATTCGGCGCCTTTAGACCACCTTTCGACCTCGTTCCGGCCGAGTGCCCCTCGATCAATATGCTTTGTGAACGGCCGGCGCAGAACCTCGGTCAGGTGAGCGACCGAAACGATGACCTGGACCGGGTCGCGATGGACAAACACGAACCGGGCATCCGGGTAAACCGCCTGGATTTGGCTGAGCGCAAAAACATGGTCGGGGCACTTCAGCGCCCAACGGCCCGAACTGCCGGCACTGTATTGAAGGTGCTGCAGGAAGCGCTTGTGAAACCGAAAAGCGTCAAGCCCCCGATTGGCATCGAGCCAGCGCCGGTAACTCGGCACGGAATAGGTCGTATCGAAACGCGGGCTGCTGAAGATATGCGCGGTTATCTCAGAACATTCTTGCGGCGATTCGGCTCCGATGGGATGCATCTTCGCGAATTGCGGGGACAGAAACCGGAACATGCGGAGCTGACGGGCGACGCGCTGACGCCGACGATCGCTCCTGCCCGGTGTCGGATAGGGATGAATCAGTCGCCAGACCCGGGGCACTTGATTCGCTGGATCGGCTGCCATCAATTGGTGAAGAAACGTGGTGCCGGACCGAGGCAAGCCGGTGATGAAGATCGGCCGCTCGATGCGCTCGTCGAGGATCTCCGGTACCCGCTCTTCCTCCGCCCGCATCCGGAGCAGATTGCCTAGGAGGCGACTGACGTCCCAGCGTGTCCCGAGATGACCGAAGAGGCTCAACTCCGCCTCCTCGAGGCAGGCTCGCAAAAAAACCTGCAATCCTTCGTGGAATGGCCAATCGCCGAAATCTTCGAGCTTGCTGCGGCGCCGCGATCGCTCGATCAGATCGTGTGGGTGCAATCTCTGGTGCAAAAGCATGAAATACGCGACCTATCATTTCCAGCGCCGGCCAGACCCTGTCGGCCCGGCGTCATTGTCTTCGCCCGGCATTCCTTCTGAGAGCACAAGCATATTGCCGAGCGCGCTCCGTCAGCTTGGGCATTGGCTTCGGGGAGAAACGGCCCGATGAGGGACATAACGGGCCGTATACTTTGTCGCGCTCGGCAGCCAAAGGTTAAAAACCGCTTGGTAGCGGATGCATTGAGATACATCAACGGCTGTGATTTGATAATGGCCCGACGCCCTACAGGACGAAGTCCGCGTTTCTCGATGCTCTGGGCGCACTCTGCCATGAGCGGAGGCGCCGTGTAAGCGGATTTGCAATATCCGGGGCGCCAGGGAACGTCCTTCGCTTGTTGTCGTCCAGCAAGAAAGCGCTTAACGCGCCTTGGATAGAGCGATGGCCGAGACCGACGATACCGACCAGACCACCGCGGCGCCGCCGGTCCCCAAGGATGCGAGTCTCGACGAACTGCGCGAGGCCGCGGCGGAATGCACCGCCTGCCCGCTGTTCCGCAATGCGACGCAGACCGTGTTCGGCGAGGGGCCGAAGCGGGCCGAGATCATGTTTGTCGGCGAGCAGCCCGGCGATTCCGAGGATCTCGCCGGCCATCCCTTCGTCGGGCCGGCCGGCAAATTGCTCGACAGCTGCATGAGGGCTGCGGGTGTTGACCGCGGCCGGGCCTACGTGACCAATGCCGTCAAGCACTTCAAATGGGTGCCGCGCGGCACCCGGCGGATCCACAGCAAACCGAATTCGATGGAGATCGCCGCCTGCTTTCCGTGGCTGGAGGCCGAGATCGCAGCGGTCAAACCGCGGATCGTCGTCGCGCTCGGTGCGACCGCGGCGCAGGCGCTGTTCGGCAGGGCCTTCCGGGTCACCCGCGATCGCGGCAAGCCGATCCCGTCGAAATGGGCGCCGTACGCGATGGCGATGGTTCACCCGTCCTCCCTGCTGCGCGCGCCGGACGAGGAGACGCGGCATCGCGAGATGGCCTTGTTCGTCGCGGATCTGAGGAAGATCGCGGAAGTATTGCGCTCGGCAAAGCGCGATTAGCCGGCCGGTTGCGATAATTTTTCCGTCGTCCCGGTGAGGGCCGGGACCCATCTATCCGATACCGAGAGTTTGGAAACGTGGGTCCCGGCTTTTGCCGGGATAACGGTTTTGGCGATGACATGAGCCGCAAATCCAACTGGATCGCCGTCGCGACGGCGATTGCCGTCGTGATCGTCGTCGTCGTGGCGATGGCGAGCGTCTGGACCGGGCTCGGCGACACCGGCATCAGCGCGGCCGGTTGGGTCGCGCTGGTGCTCGGCGCCGTCTTTACGCTGGCCCTCGGCGTCGGGCTGATGGCGCTGGTCTTCATCAGCAGCCGGCGCGGCTTTGACGAGCCGGACGGCGGCGGACGTTGATGACCGCGGCGTCCTGCACCACTTAGGCGAGAAGACGCGCCGCCTCGATCCGCTGATCGATCGCGGCGCTGGTCTCGCCGCTCTGCGCCGCTGCTCTCGGGGATGAGCCGATGCCGATCAAGAAAGAGACGCGGCTACGGCCGGCCCGGCGGCCGGGTGCCGAAGGGGTGTTGCCGGTCGGCCCGCCGGGAACCGGCAAGGCGTTGCTGGCGCGTGGTTCGCGTCATGCCGATAGGCGGATGACCGCCGGGCGAAAGGGACGAGACGAGCGCCGCGCGCAGGTTGCCTTGTTGGCGGTTGTAAATCCCGGCCGTTTGGCAGGGGACTGCGGCGCCAATTCGGCTTCGGCTGGCTCGTAGACCTGCCGGCCGTATCCGGCGTGGCGGCCGGCAACCCGCTCGCGTTCGCCGCTTTCGCCGAGCTTTTCGAGGAGGTATGCCCGGGTCGCCCCGAGTAGTCGGTACTGCCCGCCGCAGCCTGTTCCCGACGCAATCAGCGATTTCGACACGAGATCGGCAAGGCCGACGATGATCTTCGCGACGGGGATGTCGCCTTCGGCAACGACGGTCATCGCCGCCTCCAACGTGAAGGCACCGTAGAACACCGCCAGACGACGCAGAACGATGCGTTCGGATTCGGAAAGCAGCCCGTAGCTCCATTCGAGCGCCCCGCGCAGGCTTTGATGGCGGTGCGGCGCGGTCCGCCGCCCGCCGGCGAGGAGCGCGAAAAGATCGTCGGCCCCGGCGAGAGGTCCGACGCCGAGTGCGGCGGTGCGCGCCGCCGCCAATTCGATCGCTAGCGGGACACCGTCGAGCCGGCGACAGATCGCCGCGATCATCGCCATCAGGCGCGGGTGCGGCGCGAAGTGCGGATCCGCTGCCCGCGCCCGCTCGACGAACAGCCGGACGGCGTCGTATCGCAAGACGTCGTCCGCGCCGTCGCTCTCTTCCGCGGGCACAGCGAGCGGCGCTACCGGATAGGTCCACTCCCCGTCGACCTTGAGCGGCTCGCGGGTTGTCACGATAAGCCGCGCCATCGGATTGGCGCGCAGCAATGCCTCGGCCATTCTCGCGGCGTCGTCGATTACGTGCTCGCAATTGTCGAGCACCAGCAGCAGCTGCTTTCCGCTGAGCGCATCAATGACCCGGTCGGGTGATGCCGCGCCGGCAGGGAACTCCAGTCTGGCCGCTGCGGCGACGGTCGAGGGAACCAGCTCCGGATCTGAGAGCGGCGCCAGCTCGGCGAACCAGACGCCGTCAGCGAATTGCGGCGCCAATGCACGCGCTACAGCGATGGCTAGGCGAGTCTTGCCGACGCCCCCCGGACCGGTCAGCGTAACCAGGCGATGCGCTGCGGCGAGGCCAAAGACTTCCCGCACGTCGCCATCCCGGCCGATCAGTTCGGAAATCGGCTCCGGCAAGTTTGTGGCCGGCACGACCGAAGGGCTCTGCACCGTAGCCCGCTCGCCGCCGGGGCGCACCTCCAGGCCGCCCGACACGGCGAGCACCTCGCCGACAAACTGGTACCCGCGCCCGCTAACGGTGCGGACCAAGACGCGGTCCGGCCCGAAGGCGGCACGCAAGGCCATAATCTGGGATTGTAGGGCGTTTTCCTCGACAATCCGGTCGGGCCACACGCGCGTCATCAGCGCATCCTTGCCGAGGACGGCTCCCGTCGCGTCGATCAGCGCCAGCAGCACGTCGAACGCGCGCCCGCCGAGCTTGACCGGCACGCCGCCGGCAAGCAGCTCTCGACGATGCGGCGACACCTGGAATCGCCTGAACGTGAAGGTGACCGGTTGCTCGGTGGCGCACCGTACCGGTTTATCGCCAACCGGCGCCGGCGCGCTGCCATGGGAATATGCGTATGCCTCAACAAGCGAAACGTTGCTTCTCAGCGTGTCCGCTCCCATGAGTCTGCCCCGTCTAAAGCCGCAGGACCTTACCGTGATAACTATCGCCGGCGACCGGGGCGCGCCAATTGGCGCGGAGCATAAGGACCATGAAGCTGAGGCACAGCGCGGCTCAACCTTGGTTCATAGGTCCAGGCACCGGCGTATAGGCAGACAAAAACGGTCGACGCCGCTGGATTGGCTGCGCACGGGGCGAGTGCAGGCCACCGATACCTTGGTTTAGGCGAGCACCAAAGCCGCCCCTGAGGGGATGCCGCCCCGGGAAAATCCGAGCGGCTTGCTTGCTTTAGCCGCCTTGCAGCTTCCTGTCGGCAAGGTTCAGCCGGTCCGCCATGCGGGCAAGATCGGGCAGCGAGGACGCCTTCATCTTGCGTATGACGTGGCTACGATGGACTTTGACGGTGATCTCGCTGATGCCCATGTCGGCGGCAATCTGCTTGTTGAGGCGACCGGTCACGACATGTGTCATGACCTCGCGCTCGCGCTCGCTCAAACTCTCGAACCGCACCCGCAAAGCTGCGATCGCCTTCTCGTCTTCGAGCAAGGCGCGGTCGCGCGCCAAACCTTGCTGGATCGCGTCCAGGATTTCCTGATCGCGGAACGGCTTCGTCAAGAACTCGATCGCGCCGCCCTTCATCGCCTGAACCGTCATCGGCACGTCGGCGTGGCCCGTGATGAAAATAATCGGTATGCGAATGTCCGATTCGATCAGCTCGCGCTGCAGTTCGAGGCCGCTGCGCCCGGGCAATCTGACGTCGAGAACGAGGCAAGCGGGTCCGGCCGGCCGGCCGTGCTGCAGGAATTCGGGGACCGAACCCACCGCGCTGACCTACAGCCCCACCGAGCGAAGCAGGCCCACGAGCGACTCCCGAACTCCGGGGTCGTCATCGACGACGATAACCGTCGGCTCCTCGTTCATTTTGCCTGCGGAGACCTGGACCAGGAGGATCCTTTGGGATGCGCAGGCATCTTAAAAGCCCCGCCGCGCAGGCGGAAGCGGCTTTTCAATCCGCGCGTCAGAAGGCGTTGTTCTCGGACCGCAATATGGCGGTCGGCTGCAGTTAGACGATCGTATAATCGACAGGAAGACCGGACGCGGAAATATTTCGGTCACACGAGCCTGCCGCGGGAACATTTGGATCGCGTTGCATTGAAGGCTCCGGGAGGACGAGTGGCAATATCCCGGCCGGTCATCTCTATCGTCGTCGACGACGAGTCAATCCGCGAGGCGGCAAAGGGTCTGATGAAGTCGCTGGGCTACAATGCCGTGGCCTTTCCGTCGGCGGAGGATTTCCTCGATTCGCGGCAGTTGCCGCAAACCGCGTGCTTGATCGCCGACATCAACATGCCCGGGATGAGTGGGCTCGATCTGCATCGCCGCTTGTCTGGCTCGGGGGAGGCGCATTCCGACCATCCTGATCACCGCATACCCCGACGACCGGGTTCGCGACCGCGCGCTGCATGACGGGGTTCTCTGCTATCTGATCAAGCCGTTCGAGGAGAACGAACTGCTCACTTGCATCGAGACGGCGCTGTCGCCCGACATCCGCTGATACGGCCGGCGGGCAGGCGCCGGTTCCCGAGTGGCCCGGCAAGCGCCTGGCTTTCGCGGCCGAATGCATTTGGGCAAAGCCCGGCGCTGCGTGCCAGAATAACCTATGTTGTCCGTCTGCGGCCGGTCGGGCCAGGCATCGCCAACGTGAAGCCTCTCGATACCGCCAAGATTTATCGCGCGACGGCCGGGCTTCTGCTCGGCTGTGCCGTGCTCGCCGTGGTGACGGCGGTCGCTTTCGCGCTCCATTCCACCCTGGAAGTGGCCTTGCTCCTTTACATCGTCGTGATCCTATTGGTCTCGATGACGGGCGAGGTCGTGCCGTCGATTGTCCTCGCATTGGTTGCGGCCGCATCCCTTACCTACTTCTTTACTCCGCCGATCTTCAGCTTCGGCGTGGATTCCCCCGAGGACGTCGCCGCAATTGTCGTGTTTGTTGCGACCAGTGTGCTCGTCGCCGGTGTGGTAAAGCGCGCGCGGCGGCTCGGGGAAGCTGCGGTGCTGCAGGAAGCCCGGTTGCGCGAGGCGCAGGCGCGGGCCGAACTGGCGCATGCCAATCGCGTGACCACCACCGGGCAGCTGGCCGCTTCGATCAGCCATGAGGTGGCGCGGCCGGTTTCCGCTTCGATCACCAATGCCAACACGGCGTTGCGCTGGCTTGCCGCCGAACCGCCAAACCTGGAGGAAGCTCGCGAGGCCCTCAATCGCATCCTGCGGGACGGCCGGCGGGCCAGCGACATCATCGGCCGGATCCGCGCTTTTGTTAGAAAGGAGGCGCCGCGAACGGATCGGTTCGACCTCAACGAAATGGTTTCGGAGATTGTTGCCCTGTCCGGAACCGAATTGCGCCGAAACGGCATTTCACCGCGAACCCGGTTGGCGGACGGCTTGCCGCCGGTCACCGGTGATCGGGTGCAACTGCAACAAGTGGTACTGAACCTGATCCTGAACGCGATCGACGCGATGGGCGAGGCGCGAGAGGAATCGCCGGAGCTGTTGATCACGACCGTACGGGACGAGGCGGGGGTGTGCGGGTGGCGGTGCGCGACACCGGCCCGGGGCTCGCCCCGGACAGCCTGCCCCGATTGTTCGATGCCTTCTACACGACCAAGCCGGCCGGGATGGGGATGGGGATGGGCCTCTCGATCTGGCGATCGATCGTCGAGGCGCATGACGGGCGGATCACAGCCGCAGGAAACGAGCCCCGCGGTGCCGTCTTCGAATTCACCTTGCCAGGCGAAAGAGAGAAAGCGTCTGCCGGACCGCCCCCTGTATAATCTTCGCGAACGGCGCGGCCAATTCGTCAGCTCATGCATACCTGCGATCGCCTTGTCGGCGTCTTTCCGGGGAACACGTGCTGGTGGACGCAGTTTATAAGGGGCCACGCGCGGGTTAGGGACTCGCCTCGGCCTTCCAGGAGCGCGTCATGGCCAGGATCAACAACATCGTTTTGGTTCACGGCGCCTTCGTCGACGGCTCGAGTTGGGCTGGCGTCTACGACATCCTCAAGGAGGACGGTTTCACCGTCAGCGTCGTCCAGAATCCGACCATCTCGCTGGAGGGCGACGTGGCCGCGACCAATCTGATCCTCGATGAGCAGGATGGTCCGGCGGTCCTGGTCGGTCACTCTTACGGCGGCGTGGTGATCACTGAGGCGGGCATGCATCCCAAAGTAGCGGCCCTCGTCTACATCGCCGCCTTCGCTCCGGACAAAGGCGAGTCCGTCAACACCATCGTCGGCCACCCGCCGTCCTTTACGCCGCCGAAGGAGGGATATCTCTTCCAAGACAAGGCGAAGATGGCGGCCGCGTTCGGCGCTGATGTGGATCCCGAGACCGCTGCCTTCTGGGCCGACAGCCAGGTGCCGTTTGGCCTGGACGCGAACGATGGCGCGGTCACCGAGCCCGCGTGGAGGGAGAAGCGGAGCTGGTATCTCGTGGCCACGGACGACAAGATGATCCCGCCGCCAGCACAACGGCAGATGTCGAAGCGCGCAGGTTCGACCGTCGTCGAGGTCCCGGGAAGTCACGCGATCTACGTCTCCAATCCCCGTGCGGTGACGGCGCTGATTGAGCAGGCGGCGGACCGTCAATTCGGCCGCTTAGTAGGAGCTGCCAAAAAACGGGCGGGGCCGGATCGTCCTCCTGGCCCCAAGCCGGGGCCGACCCTTCAGCAGGACCGACCCTGCAGTTTGAGGGGCGGGCACTCCTCGCCGTTATGAGTACGCAGCCGTAGCCCGGATGGCGGCGGACGTTGATGACCGCGGCGTCCTGCACCACTTAGGCGAGAAGACGCGCCGCCTCGATCCGCTGATCGATCGCGGCGCTGGTCTCGCCGCTCTGCGCCGCTGCTCTCGGGGATGAGCCGATGCCGATCAAGAAAGAGACGCAGTATCACACCTGGTACTGGATCGCCGCGATCGCCGCGGTGATGGTGATCCAGGGGATCTTCGCCTCCCTCACCCAGATCCAGACGATCCCCTACAGCGAATTTCAGGACGATCTGAAGGCCGGCAAGATCGCCGAGGTGCGGGTCAGCGGCAATTACATCCAGGGCAAGTTCAAGGAGCCGGACCCGAAGGGCTACACCGAATTCATCACCACGCGCGTCGATGCCCCGACGGCCGACGAACTCTCGAAATACAACGTCAAATTCGCCGGCGCGATCGAAAGCACCTTCCTGCGCGATCTGTTGTCGTGGCTGATCCCGATCGGGCTGTTTTTCGGCGTTTGGTGGTTCATGTATCGCCGCTTCGCCGGCCAGCAAGGGTTTGGCGGGCTGATGTCGGTGGGCCGCAGCAAGGCCAAGGTTTATGTCGAGACCGACACCAAGACGACCTTTGCCGATGTCGCCGGGGTCGACGAGGCCAAGGCCGAATTGCAGGAGATCGTCGCGTTTCTGAAAGATCCGGTGCGCTATGGCCGGCTCGGCGGCCGGGTGCCGAAAGGGGTGCTGCTGGTCGGGCCGCCCGGTACCGGGAAGACCCTGTTGGCGCGGGCCGTCGCCGGCGAAGCCAATGTGCCGTTCTTCTCGATCAACGGCTCGGAATTCGTCGAGATGTTTGTCGGGGTCGGCGCCGCCCGCGTCCGCGACCTGTTCGAGCAGGCGAAGCAGAAGGCGCCCTGCATCATCTTTATCGACGAGCTCGACGCGCTCGGCCGCGCCCGCGGCTCCTATCCCTGGGGCGGCGGCCACGACGAGAAGGAGCAGACCCTGAACCAGCTGCTCTCCGAGCTCGACGGCTTTGATTCGCGCACCGGCATGGTGTTGCTGGCGGCGACCAACCGCCCCGAGATCCTCGACCCGGCGCTGCTGCGCGCCGGCCGCTTCGACCGCCAGGTCCTGGTCGACCGGCCCGACAAGGCCGGCCGGGTGCAGATCCTGCAGGTGCACAGCCGCAAGATCCGCATGTCGCCCGGGGTCGATCTCGAGACGGTCGCAGCGCTGACCCCCGGCTTCACCGGCGCCGATCTGGCCAATCTGGTCAACGAGGCGGCCTTGCTCGCGACCCGCCGCGGCGCCGAAGAGGTGACGCTGGCCGATTTCACCGCGGCGATCGAGCGCATCGTCGCCGGTCTCGAAAAGAGAAACCGCCTGTTGAACCCGCACGAACGCGCGGTGGTCGCGCATCACGAGATGGGGCATACGCTGGTCGCCCTGTCGCTGCCCGGCAGCGACAAGGTTCACAAGGTCTCGATCATCCCGCGCGGCATCGGCTCGCTCGGCTATACGATCCAGCGGCCGACCGAAGACCGCTTCCTGATGACCCGGCAGGAGCTGGAAAACAAGATGGCTGTGCTGCTCGGCGGCCGGGCGGCCGAACAGATCATCTTCGGCGAGCTGTCGACCGGCGCCGCCGACGATCTCGTCAAGGTGACCGACATCGCGCGCAGCATCGTCACGCGCTACGGCATGACCGCCGAGCTCGGTCAGGTGGTCTACGAAAAGAGCCAGCGCAACTTCCTCGGCGGGCCGGAGCCGCAGATGCCGGTCACCGAGCGGGGCTACAGCGAGGAAACCGCGCGGGAGATCGACACCGCGGTCAAGTCGATCGTCGACTCGGCGTTTCGCCGGACGGTCAATCTGCTGCGGGCACAGCGCGAGGTGCTCGAACGCGGCGCGCGCCTGCTGCTGGAAAAGGAAACCCTGGACGAAGCCGACCTGCTGGCGTTGCACGCGGCGGAACCGGTGGTCGGCGCCGAACCGGCGGGTTAACCCTGGCAAATGTTGCGCCTCGCGGTCGCGTGGCCCAATGATGCAGGCCGCGACATCATTGCAGGAAAGCACCTTGGCCAAGTCAGTGAAACCGCAGCAGCCTCGAGAATACGGCCGCGGCACCGGCATCCCGGATCCGATCGACGTCTATGTCGGCGGCCAGATCCGGACCCGGCGCCTGCTGCTCGGCATGAACCAGGAGGAGCTCGCGCAAAGCCTCGGGCTCACCTTTCAGCAGGTGCAGAAATACGAGAGCGGCGCCAACCGGGTCAGCGCCTCGCGGCTGTGGGAGATTGCCGCAATCCTCAAGATGCCGATCGGCTACTTTTTTCCCGCGGATCAGCGCCGGGACCGGGACCGGCCGCGCGAGGATCTGCAGCGTCCGGAGAGCATCGAGTTGATCCGCTTCTACTACGCGATCCCGAACCCCCGGATACGACAGCAATTCTTCGACATGGTGAAGACCGTGTCGGCGTCGCCGGATCGCGCGCCGCGCTGAGCCGGGCACAACCGACCGCCGATCATGGATGACGGGCACGAACCCCGCGGCGCCGGCCAGGCGGCCGATGTCGATGCGTTGGCCGCGCGGTTTCGCGACCGTTCGGCAAAAATCGGTGTGATCGGCCTCGGTTATGTTGGATTGCCGCTGGCGCGGACGATCGCCGAGCGCGGTTTCACGGTGCTCGGCTTCGATCTCGACCCGGTCAAGGTCGCGCGGCTGAAGGCCGGCGAATCCTACATCCGTCACATCAGCAGCGAGAGCATTGCCGTGCTGCGCGAAGCCGGGCGTCTGGCGGCGACGGGCGACGTCTCGCGGCTCGGCGAGGCCGATGCGATCCTGTTATGCGTCCCGACGCCGCTGACCCGCCAGCGCGAGCCCGACCTCAGTTTTGTTCTGCGCACCACCGAGTCGCTGGCGCCGCATCTGCGGCCCGGCCAGCTGATCGTACTCGAATCGACGACCTATCCCGGCACCACCCGGGAGATCATGCAGCCGATCCTGGAGGGTTCGGGCTTGCGCTCGGAGCGCGACTTCTTTCTCGCCTACTCTCCCGAGCGCGAAGATCCCGGCAATCCCGAATTCGGCGCCGGCAACATTCCCAAGGTGGTCGGCGGCGACGGCCCGAACGCGCTGCGCCTCGCCTGCGCTTTCTACGATGCGGTGGCGGGAGAGACGGTGCCCGTCTCCTCGCTGGAAACCGCCGAAGCGGTGAAGCTGACCGAGAACATCTTCCGCGCCGTCAACATCGCGCTCGTCAACGAGCTCAAAATCGTGTTCGAGGCCATGGGGATCGATGTCTGGGAAGTCATAGAAGCCGCGAAAACCAAGCCGTTTGGCTATATGCCGTTTTGCCCCGGCCCGGGATTGGGCGGCCACTGCATCCCGATCGATCCGTTCTATCTGACCTGGAAGGCGCGCGAGTTCGGCGTCTCGACGCGTTTTGTCGAGCTGGCCGGCGAGGTCAACACGGCGATGCCGCAGCGGGTCGTCGACAAGACGGTCGCCGTGTTGAGCGAGCGCGCCGGGCTCGCGATCCGAGGCGCGCGGGTGCTGGTCATCGGCGTCGGCTACAAGAAGAACGTCGAGGATCCGCGCGAGAGCCCGGCGCTGTCGATCATGGAAAGCCTCGAACGGCGCGGCGCGCAGGTCGCATTTCACGACCCGTTGCTGGCCGAGTTGCCGCAAACCCGCGAACATCCGGCGCTGGCGGGCCGCCGCTCGACGCCGTTGACCGCGGCAGAGCTGCCGACCTTCGACATCGCGATCATCTGCACCGATCACGATGCCATCGATTACCGCCTGCTCGTCGAGTCCTGCCGGCTGATCGTGGATACCCGCAATGTCTGCGCCCGGCTCGGACTCGCCGGCGAGCGCGTGATCAAGGCGTGACACGAGGGGTCGGCTCGTTGATCCCGTGATATTCCCGGTACCAGGCGACAAAACGCGGCAATCCCACCGCGATCGGGACGCGCGGTTCGAAACCGAGCTCGCGCCGCGCCGGGCCGATATCGGCATAGGTCGTCGGCACATCGCCGGGCTGCATCGGCATCATCTGCTTGACCGCGCTGCGGCCGAGCGCGGTTTCGAGGACGGCGATAAAGTCGAGCAGCGCCTCCGGGTGGTTGTTGCCGAGATTGTAGAGGCGATGTTCCCCGGGCTGCGCCGGCGCCAGCTCGGCCGCCGCGACGATCGCCGGCACGATGTCGTCGATATAAGTGAAATCGCGCTTCATCTGGCCGTTATTGAACACCTGGATCGGGCGGCCGGCGAGAATCGCATCGGTGAACAGATAGGCGGCCATGTCCGGACGGCCCCACGGGCCGTACACGGTAAAAAAGCGCAGTCCGGTGCAGGGCAGGGCGTAAAGCCGGCAGTAGCTCTCGGTAATCAGCTCGCCGGCCCGCTTTGTCGCGGCGTAGAGCGACACCGGATGATCGGCCCGGTCGTCGATGCTGAACGGCTG
>Ga0207646_10002211_pt1 | contig 23158 bp, 16 predicted proteins | sample KBSK5502metaG_FD_184343 | JGI IMG/M metagenome (GOLD analysis project Ga0207646, IMG submission 184343) | Corn, switchgrass and miscanthus rhizosphere microbial communities from Kellogg Biological Station, Michigan, USA - KBS K5-50-2 metaG... | ecosystem: Host-associated > Plants > Roots >... | reverse complement strand
CCGGTCGTCGCGTTCATCGTTCTCGGGGTGGCGATCAGCCTGGAGGCCTTCTCGTTTCGCACCGCCATCAGCCAGTCGAACCAGTCCCGCGGCCGGGCCAATTGGGGTGCTTTCATCAGGCATGCCGAGGCCCCCGAGCTCCCCGTGGTGCTGCTTGAGGATTTCGCCGCGCTGATCGGCCTCGGCTTCGCGTTGTGCGCCGTGTTCTTGGCTACGGTCACGGGTGATGGCCGGTGGGACGGCGCCGGGTCCATCGCGATCGGGCTGCTGCTCGGCTGCGTGGCTGCTGTGCTCGCCGTCGAGATGAAGAGCCTGCTGATCGGGGAGTCAGCCAGCCCGGATGTGCAGCGAGCCATTGTGGCGGCCATCGAGGAGGGCTCGCATCTCGAGCAGGTGATACACCTGCGGACACTGCACGTCGGGCCGGATTCATTGCTTGTGGCCGCCAAGGTGGCGGTCCGGCCCGGTGAGCTGGCGGAGACCATCACGGCCGAGATCAATACTGCAGAGCGCAGGATCAGGGCGAAGGTCCCGATCGCCGAGCTGATCTACCTGGAACCCGACCTATACGAGGCGTCGCGGCAGGACTCGACCGACCCTGCCGTGCGGGCTGCCCGCGCGGCGCGCGGCCGGCGCACCCGCGGGCGGGGCAGCACCGTCTCCGACACCCGCGAGAAGGCGGACGCCGACCGCGGGGCCGCAGACGTAGCCAAGAAGAGCGACGATCCTGCCGTGTGATCCTCGGCACGCCGGTGCGGGCGCTGCTTGCCGCAGATCACTAGCTACGGATGGTCTCGACGCTCGCCGGACGCGGCGGCGCGCTGTGTTCGGGCGTTGCCGCGATAGCCTGCCCGACCTGGAACGCCCGTGTGACACCCCAGCCGAACAGGGCGAGGAGACCGGCGGCACCGGCGATGAAGTAAATATTGCCCGCGATCAGCTCGTTGCCGTGCCAGCTGAACGGCTGCCTCATCGGCACGTCGGTTACCAGGTTCATGCCGTGCTTAGTTCCGGTCAGCACTGGCAGGCTCGGCCAGTTGACGAAGGCGAGCGCGATCAGCCCGGCGATGAACAGCCAGATCCGCCCGGAGGTGACGCCAGCTAGCAATGCCATCCCGCCGAGCGCCGCGAGCCACGGCGCGACCCAGACCCAGTGATGCAGCCAGCTGATTGGCGAGATCAGCAGGGCGGTCAGCGCACACGTCAGCAGACCGAGCATCGGGTAGCCGTCCCGGTACAGCCACGCCGCGCACAGCAGCCCGGTCACCACCGTCAGCGCGGCCGCGATCAGCCACAGGACCACGGTGAGCTGGTCATGCTGCAGGAGCCTGCCCAGGTAACCGCGCAGCGACTGGTTCCACGCCGACGCGAAGAAGAACTTCATGTGCGCCCGCGGCGTGCCGGTCACCCGGTCAAACAGGGCGCTCTGCCAGTACGTCACCGACGCCCCAGGCACGACGGCAAAGCCGATCCCTACCGTCGTGGCGAAAGCGGCTGCTGCGACCACGGCCTGCCTGAACCTGCGCGTCACCAGGAGGTAAGGGATGAAGATCAGCGGTGTCAGCTTGATTCCTGCGGCGATCCCGGTCGCTATCCCGGTCCACCAGCGGCCGCAGCCGTGGCCTTGAGTTCCGGTACCGGGGCGTTCAGTTTGCCGTGGGCCGGTTGGGCGCAGGTCCCAGATGATCGCCGCCATCAGCAGCAGGTTGATCTGGCCGCGGCCAAATTCAGACTGCACCGGTTGGGTCCACAGGGCCACGGCCAACGCCGCCAAGGCGCACCCGGTACGCGCGCGTCCCTCCGGGACCCCGATGCTGGCCAGCGTCATCCAGATCGCGACAGCGAGCGCTGCGAAGCTCGCTGCCGTCAGCCCCCAGTGCAGCACCACCGGGCTCAGGTACGACAGGGCGGCAAAGCTTGCTGCGGCGAACGGCGGGTAGCTGAAGGGGTTGATGCCGTGCGGAGACACCCAGTCGTACAGCTGCGTTGGGTGGCCCGAGCGGAAGTGGTAGGCGTCCCGCACGATCAGCCCCGCGTCGCGGTAGATGCCGAGGTCGAACATCCTGGCGAGAAACGGCGGCTCGGCCACCCGCAGGCCGAACCTGATCAGAGCCACCGCCAACGCCCCAGCGCCGATCAGCAGAAGCGGCGTGCCGATTCGCTCGAGCCTGGCGCTGACCTGCCGGTCGACGGTCGCGCCGGGGTTTTGTTGCGACCCGATGCCGCAGACGGTGCGCCGCTCGGGTCGCCCTGCTATCCGGGCCCGTGCCCACCTTGCGCCTGCCGGGCCGGCCCGCACCTGAGGGCTGACGGCCGGCGCAGGCCGTGCATGCCTGGCGCGGTATGTCATTCGTGGGTCGCCCTTAGTTCATCCCCGCAGGTCAGCGGCTTGTCTGGCTGCGGCGTACCCCGACTCTAAAATCGGCAAGCGCCCATTAGGGTCAAATAACGTCAGGCTCAGAGGCAGGACCCGTTTCAGTCGGCGCAGCCCCGCTCCCCCGCCAGGCCCCGCTTCATGATCTAAAGGACGAGAGTCGCACGTGAGGCCGCTCACGAAGGGGCAGTGCCGCGGCCGGCCGGCGGATTGCCGAGCAGCCGGAGCGCGCGTTCCTTCTCGAAGTCCATGGCCATGGCGGGTAGCGGCCTGATCCTGCCGATCTTGCGTCCGAGCTCGGCGACCTGGGCGCGCGCGGCCGGATCGGTCAGCACCCGCAAGCCGAAGGCCAGTGCCGCCGGGCTGACGTCGTAACGCTGCTCGATTGCCAAGGCGAACGCGACAGCCTCCAGGTCTGCCGCACTGAACTGACGATGCCGCGCGGCGTGATCGACGGCAGGCACGCGGCGGTGCGCTGGCCTGCGTTCAACGGCAGCATGGCCAGCGGCTGGCACGTCCGGGTGCGCCCGCCCGCGGCGAGCAGGCCTGACCCGGACCACGGGAAGCAAGCCCAGCGATTCCCGGTAGCGGAGCATCCGCGGCGAGATTCCGAGCCGCCGCGAAGCCTCGGTGATGCGCACGATCCTGATTCTAACAACTTCTTGTCAAATATCGGCCGGAGAGGATGCGGGAAGGGGTTCGGCTCCCGTACCGTCGGATATACCGATGCCGGAGCATGCCCGACGACGAGGAGCACAGATGGCCGCCGAGCCCGTACCGTACAAGGTCGCAGATCTTTCGCTAGCCGAGTTCGGCCGCAACGAGATCAGGCTGGCCCAGCATGAGATGCCGGGACTGATGGCGCTGCGGGAGGAGTTCGCGGGCTCCAGGCCGCTGGCCAACGCGCGGATCACCGGATCGCTGCACATGACGATCCAGACGGCTGTGCTGATCGAGACGCTGGCAGCGCTTGGCGCCCAGGTCCGCTGGGCAAGCTGCAACATCTTTTCCACCCAGGACCATGCCGCCGCGGCCGTCGTTGTCGGACCCGACGGCACGCCCGATGACCCGCGCGGTGTCCCGGTGTTCGCCTGGAAGGGCGAGACGCCCGAAGAGTACTGGTGGTGCACCGAGCAGGCTCTGACCTGGCCGGACGAGCTCGGCCCCAACATGCTGCTCGACGACGGCGGTGACGCGACCCTGCTCGTGCACAAGGGAGCCGAGGTCGAGGCGGCCGGACTGGTGCCGGAGGGCTCGGACGATGACCCTGAGGAGTGGCGTGTCATCCTCGGCGTGCTGCGGGACAGCCTGGCGGCTGACCCGCTCAAGTGGACGAAGATCGCCGGGCAGATTCTCGGCGTGACCGAAGAGACCACCACCGGCGTGCATCGGCTGTACGAGATGGCGAAGGAGGGCACGCTGCGGTTCCCCGCCATCAACGTCAACGACTCGGTGACAAAATCCAAGTTCGACAACAAGTACGGCTGCCGCCACTCGCTCATCGACGGCATCAACCGGGCGACGGACACGCTCATCGGCGGCAAGATGGCGGTCATCTGCGGCTACGGCGACGTCGGCAAGGGCTGCGCGGAGTCGCTGCGCGGGCAGCGGGCCCGCGTCATCATCACCGAGATCGACCCGATCTGCGCACTCCAGGCCGCGATGGACGGGTACCAGGTCAGCAGGCTCGAAGACGTCATCGATGAGGCTGACATCTTCGTGACGGCCACCGGGAACCGGCACATCATCACCGCCGAGCACATGAGCCGGATGAAGCACCAGGCCATCGTCGGCAACATCGGGCACTTCGACAATGAGATCGACATCTCCGGGCTTGGCAGGCTGCCCGGCATCCGGCGGAACACCATCAAGCCGCAGGTCGATGAGTGGATCTTCCCCGACGGGCACTCGATCATCGTGCTGTCCGAGGGCAGGCTGCTGAACCTGGGGAACGCGACCGGGCACCCGAGCTTCGTGATGTCGTCCAGTTTCACGAACCAGGTTCTGGCCCAAATCGAGCTGTTCACCAGGACCGATCAGTACCCGCTCGGCGTGCACGTGCTGCCCAAGCAGCTGGACGAGCGGGTCGCCCGGCTGCACCTGGATGCCCTCGGCGTCCGGCTGACCGAGCTGAGCAAGGAGCAGGCCGCCTACATCGGCGTCCCGGTCGAAGGCCCCTACAAGCCCGACCACTACCGCTACTGAGGGAGACCGGATGATCGCGCCGGAGGGCAGGTTCGGGTCGGATATCGCCGATCCGGAGCTGGCCGAGGCCGGGCTGGCCAGGATCGCGTGGGCGGAGCGCGCGATGCCGGTGCTCGGGCTACTGCGGGAGGAGTGCGCCAGCAAGCAGCCATTCGCCGGGCGTTCGATCGCGGCGTGTCTGCATATCACGGCGGAGACCGCCATCCTGGCCGGCGTGCTGACCGCAGGCGGCGGCCGGGTCCATCTCGCCGCGTCGAACCCGCTATCGACCCAGGACGACATCGCGGCGGCGCTGGCGAGCCAGCCCGGAGTCTTCGTCAACGCCAGAACGGGCGTCGACAGGGACACCTACTACGCGCATCTGCACCGGACGCTGGACGGCGCGCCCGACCTCGTCGTGGACGATGGCGGCGACCTGGTGAACACGCTGCACGCGGAGCGCCCCGAACTGCTGCCAGCCGTCGTCGGCGGCTGCGAGTCCACCTCGACCGGGGTCGCGCGGCTGCGCCGGATGGCGGCGGCCGGGTCGCTGGCCTTCCCGGTCGTGGCCGCCGACGTCTCGGTGACCAGGCGCATGTTCGACAACGGCTACGGCACCAGCCAGTCGGTCATCGACGGGCTGCTGCGGGCCACGAATATCCTGCTGGCCGGCAAGACCGTCGTGGTCGCTGGTTACGGCTCGAGCGGGAGCGCGATCGCCGAGCGGGCCGCTGGGCTCGGGGCGCAGGTAATCATTACCGAGGTCGACCCAGTCCGCGCGCTCGACGCGATCATGCGCGGCCACCGGGTCCTGCCGATGGCCGAGGCCGCCCCCGCTGGCGATGTGTTCATCACCGCGACCGGGTCGCGCGACGTGATAACTGGCGAGCACTTGGCGGCCATGCGCGACGGCGCCGTGCTGGCCAACGCCGGTCATTTCGATGTCGAGATCGACGTCCGGGCGCTAGCGGATCTGGCTGTTCAGGTCAATCGCGGGATCAGGCCGCACGCGGACGAGTACGTGCTAGCCAGCGGGAGCCGGCTGATCCTGCTTGCCGATGGCCGGGTGGTCAACCTGATCGCGGCCGAGGGTAACCCTGCCGCCGTGATGGACTTGTCCTTCGCGGCGCAGGCGCTGGCGCTGATGTGGCTGATCAGCGGGGAGGCCGCGCTGCCGGCCGGCGTGCACCCGATGCCGACCGCCATTGACACCGAGGTCGCGAGGCTCACGCTCGCGGCGCACGGAACCCGGATCGACGAGCTGACGGCCGCGCAGCGAGAGTACCTCGCCTCGTGGCGTGACGGCAGTTAAGGGCAGCCGCGATCGCGAATGGTTAATTCGTGACCGACGATTTAATATGCAGATTGCCGCCGTCACATTCCGGAAGCTACGGCGTGGCGACCCACGATCCGGGCCGGCCCAGAAAGGCCAGCGAAGCCGGTAAGGGTGATCGTTTTCAATGCTCTGCCCTGCTGATGGCACCCTAGGTACATGACGACCGACAGCATCGCCGCTGATCCGCTGCTGCCTGGGCTGCGCGCGCCAGGAAACCGGGTCAGCCGCCGGGCGATCAGCTACTGGACGGCGAGGGCTGCGGCCAGCGGTGCCGTCGTGGTACTAGCGGAGGTCGCGCTTGCCGCTGTCAGCGGCTTCCCTGCGGCGTGGCGGGCCGCTATCGTCACGACAGCCGTCCTGGTGGGGCTGCACGCGATCGTGATGCCGCGATGGCGGTACAACGTGCACCGCTGGGAGGTGACCGACCAGGCCGTGTACACGAGGTCCGGCTGGTTTTCCGTGCACTGGCGGATCGCGCCGATCAGCCGGATCCAGACCATCGACAGCCACCGGTCGGTCGGCGAGAGGATCTTCGGCCTGGCCAACGTGACGGCGACAACGGCCTCGGCGGCAGGCCCGGTGCGGATCCACGGGCTTGATCGCGGGCTTGCCGACCGGCTGCTCGACCAGCTGGCCGTAGCGACCGGGCAAACACGGGGCGACGCGACATGACAGCCCACGACGTGACGGGCGGTTCCGACGAGGCCGGGCCTCCCCAGGTTCCCGGCGCGGGGCCTGCCAGGCCCGATCGCACCGATTCTGAGGCGGGATGGCGGCGGCTGAGCCGCCGGAGCATGGTCGTGCGGCCGCTGACCGACCTGGTCAGGTTGCTGCCCTTGCTGGCCGGCCTGCTGATCCTGCACGCGCAGACCGGCGCCGGCTTGGCCTGGGGCGTGGTCGCGTCGGTCTTCGCGGTGGTCACCGGCCTCGTGCACTGGGGGACCACCCGGTACCTGATCACTGCCGAGCGGGTTTACCTGCGGCGCGGCCTGCTGAATCAGAAGACGCTGTCGGTGGCCAGGGACAGGATCCGTACCGTCGACGTGACCGCCCACCTGCTGCACCGGCTGCTCGGCGTCTGCCGGGTCAGCATCGGAACCGGCCGCAACGACCTGCGATCGGGGGAGAGCTTCCACCTGGATGGCATCACCCGGTCCGAGGCCGAGTCCTTGCGGATCGTGCTGCTGGCAGCCGGAGCCGGCGTGCCCCCCGTGGCCGACGTCGCCCGGGTGGCTGACGTCGTCCGGCTGCGGCTCAGCTGGCTGCGGTTCGCCCCGCTGACGATGACTGGCCTGGTCGTGCTCGGCGTGCTGTTCGGAGGTGTCATCCAGATCACTAACGCCACCGACATCAACCTCGCGGCGACAGGCCCGGTCCGGCAAATCGTCGCCGACTTCACGGCACTGTCGGTCGTGCAGCGGATTCTCGCCGCGGGAGCGGTGGCCCTGCCCGCTTACATGCTGATCGCGATGGCCGGCTACGTCGCCGTGTTCTGGAACTTCCGGCTGACAGGCCTCGGCACGGACACGCTCAGGGTTACCCGCGGCCTGCTCTCCATCCGCGCGACGACGATCGCGGTCAGCCGACTGCGCGGCGTCGAGATCAGCGAGCCGTTGCTGCTGCGGGCGGCTCGCGGTGCGCGCTGCGTCGCCATTGCGACCGGCCTGCGCATCGGCCGGGGCGCCGAGCGCGAGGGCTCGGTACTGTCTCCGCCTGCGCCACGCGCCGTCGCCCAGCATGTCGCCAGCACCGTGCTTGGCCTGCCGGCCGACCTTTGCTCCGGCCCGCTCGAGCCGCACGGCCCGGCAGCTCGCCGTCGCCGGTACATCCGGGCGCTCGCCGGGGCCATCTTGGTCATCGCCGCGATCTACGTCACGACCCGGGTACAGGACGGACCCGCCTGGGTCTGGATCACCTCGTTCGTGCTGGTGCCAGCCGGTGCGGCGGTTGCGGCGGACCGGTATCGGAGCCTGGGTCACCGGCTCGCCGGCGGGTGGCTAGTGACAAGGTTCGGATGTCTCGCCCGGCGGCGCAACATCATCTCTGCCGACGCCATCATCGGCTGGCGGATCCATCAGACATGGTTCCAGCGCCGGCAGGGGCTGATGACGCTGACGGCCACGACGGCGGCCGGCCAGCAGCATTACTCGGTGCGGGACGTTCCTGTCGCCGAGGGGCTGGCGCTGGCGGTGGCGGCAACCGGCGACCTACTGGTCCCGTTCCTGCGGGCGCCATCGGTCCAGGACTTATCGCCGCTTTTCTCCGCGCTAACAGGGCGCTCGGTGCGGCTGTCCCAGGCAGCCGCGACCGGCTCAGAACGGAGCGGCGAAGCCCTGGTCTTCTGGCTGGTCCGGCTTGCCGACCGTGATGACGTCGTCCGGGCCGAGCCGGAGCGTTCCATGCGGCGGCTGCGGCGGTTGCGCGCCACCAGATTCCTGTGCCGCCACCTGGCGGGCCCGGAGCCTAGCCTGCTCGCGTTCCCTGCGCACGGCCAGGACAGCGGCCAGGAACGAGGCAGCATCGGTTCCCGGCGGGGGCAGCGGGCTCACCTGGGCGGCGACGGCCGACGCGAGCTGCACGCCGAGCTGCTCTCGAGCCGCGGGCCGGAGCTCGTAGTACCGGCGGAGGAAGCCGTTCGCCGCCGCGGCGGTCTGGTCGGAGAGCCGGGAGAGCTCCAGATGCTGCGCCCAGCCGAGCAACGGGGGCGGGATGATGGTGAAGACCGGGGCGAGGTCGGGCCGAGCGGCCACCCGTTCCTGGATCACGAAGGTGCCGGCGAACATGTCGCCAAGCCGCTTGCCCTTGGCCGACACCATCGAGGTGATCAGCCCTGCCGGGATCCCGATCAGGTTTACCGGGAACAGCCAGACCTCGATAAACGCCGCCGACAGGGCGCGGATGAGTGCCTGCCTGAATCGCTCGGGGCTGCCATCATCGCCGACGACCCTGATGCCGAGCGCCATCTTGCCGAGCGTCTTGCCCCGGCTGAGCGTCTCGAAGATGACCGGGTAGCCGATCACCACGAACAGAAAGCCGGTCAGGTACACCGCCGCGGCCGAGGCTCTGTTCAGGTGACTGGCGCCCGAAGCCGAGACGACGACGGCGACGAAGATCAGGGCCGGTAGCTGCACGAGGATGTCGAGGAGCAGCGCCAGCATCCGGCTCGGGAAACGGGCGACGGTCAGATCGAGCACGACCGCCTCGCCCGTCACCACCTCGGTCACGGCTTCCTCCGCATCTGACCGCATCGCCAGTATTGACGGCCAGGGCAAGACTATCCAGTAACGGGGTTCTGGTAACCGGGCTATATTCTCCAGCCGTGGACCTGGAGGCCTTCGTCGCCGAGCACCGGGCTGACTGGGCCAGGCTGGACACGCTGACCAAGCGGCACCGCCTGCTGACCGGCGAGGAGATTGACGAGTTCGTCCGGCTTTACCGGCGGACGGCGACCCAGTTGTCCGCGCTGCAGGCAGCCGGGCTCGACCCGGCGCTGGCGGGCAGGCTGTCCAGCCAGCTCGCCAGGTCCCGCGCTGCCATCAGCGGGGCACCGTCGTCGGGGTGGCAGGCGGTCGGCCGGTTCGCCACTATCTCGTTTCCTGCCGCGGCCTACCGGGCGCGCTGGTGGTGGCTGGGCTGTGCTGCGGCCTCCGTCCTGGTCGCCGTGCTGATCGGCTGGCGGGTTGCTGGCTCGCCCGCGCTCCAGTCCAGCCTGCTGCCGAGGTCGGCCGCAGCGAAGCTCGTTCAGCATGAATTCCGGCATTACTACTCGGCCTATGACGCTCAGTCCTTCGCCGCGCGCATTTGGACGAACAACGCGCTCGTCGCCGCCGAGACGGTCGTATTCGGCGTGCTGCTCGGCATTCCCGTCCTTCTGGTCCTGTTCCAGAACGCGCTGAACGTGGGCGTGGTAGGCGGCCTGATGGCGGCGAATGGCAAGTCGGCGGAATTCTGGGGACTGATCCTGCCGCATGGAATCCTGGAGCTCAGCGCCGTGTTCCTCGCCGCCGGAGCGGGCCTGCGGCTGGGCTGGGCAGTCATCGATCCCGGACACCGCCCACGGGTCCGGGCCCTGGCCGAGGAGGGCAGGGCCCTGATCACCGTCGCCATCGGCCTGGCGTTCGTGTTGTTCCTATCTGGTCTGATCGAAGCTTTCGTGACGCCATCCCCGCTGCCTACCTGGGCCAGGATCGGGATCGGGGTGATCGCCGAGACCGCCTTCCTGGCCTATGTCGCCGTTCTCGGCCGCCGCGCGGTGGCCGCCGGGGAGAGCGGCGACGCCGCCGAGGTGCCTGACCAGCTGCCGGTCGCGGGGTAGGCCTTGTCCGGCAGATCTCCGGCGGGAGACGGCCTAGCCGGTCACAGGCGGCCGGCCGCCTTCAGGCTCAGATAGGCGTCGGCGAGCGCGGGCGGCAGCCGATCCGGCGGCGCATCGACGACCTCAACGCCATGCCTGCGCAGCAGGGCCGATATGCGGCTCCGTTCGGCCTGCGCCGCGATCGCTGCGGCGGCCGCATAGATCGCCGTGGGATCGCCGCGTCCGGCGGCCATCTCCGCAACCCGCGGGTCCGCGACGGCCGCGAGCAGCACCTGGTGCCTGGCCGACAGCAGCTGGATGTGCGGCAGCAGGCCTTCTTCGATCGCAGCCGGGTTGAGGTCGGTGAGCAACACGACCAGGCAGCGCTGCCGTGCGATACCGAGGACGCTAGCCGTCATCAGCCCGATGTCCGGCTCGATCAGGTCGGGTTCGAGCAGCGCCATCTCGCTGGTGAACGCCGCCAGCACAGCACCCCGCCCCGCGCCGACGACCCTGGCGCGCACTCGCCGGTCGGCGGCGATCAGGTCGACCCGGTCGCCAGCCCGGACGGCAAGCGCGGTGAGCAGCAGCGCCGCGTCCATCGAGGCGTCGAGCCGCGGAATGCCGCCAACCCGCCCGGCGGAGCTGCGGCCTGTGTCGAGCACGATGACGATCCGCCGGTCACGCTCGGGACGCCAGGTCCGCACCACGACGTCGGCCCGTCGCGCCGACGAGCGCCAGTCGATCGACCGCACGTCGTCGCCTAGCACGTACGCACGGAGCGAATCGAACTCTGATCCTTGCCCGCGGATCATCGACTTGTGCTGGCCATCGAGTTCGCGGAGCCGGGCCAGCTTGGCCGGCAGGTGCTTGCGGGACAAGAACGATGGCAGCACGCGGACCGCGAACGGGGCAGCGAGGCTCCGCTGGCGCCCGGCGAGGCCGAGCGGGCCGAACGAGCGGATCGTGACCAGTCCCGCCGCGACGTCGCCGCGCCGACTGGGGCTCAGCGTCGTGGTCACGGTCACGCGGCGCCCGGCAGGAAGGTCGATCCGTGACCGGCCTGGCTGCGCCGCGGCGCTCGGCCGCCAGCCGTCCCTGACCTCCCCGCGCAGCCGGCGACGGCCTGAGTTGATCACGGTCAGGGCGGTCGTACCCGTCTCGCCCAGACCGATCTTGGCGTCGCCGGACCTGCTTACCTGCAGCCCCGCGATGCTGGCGGCAGAGAGCAGGTCGGCGGCCAGCGCGACCAGGATCGCCGCGTTGACGATCAGCGATGCGACCCCCGTGCCGAATACGGCGATGACGAGCCCGCCAGCCAGTGCCAGCAGGCCTGCCCGGCCGGTCAGCGTCATCGGGGAACGGGCACGGCCGCGAGCAGGCCCTGTAGCACGCCGTCCGGGGTCGCACCGTCCAGCTCGACCTCCGGCCTGAGCTGGATCCTGTGCCGCAGCGTCGGGCCGGCCAAGGCCTTCACGTCGTCGGGCGTGACGTAGTCACGACCGGACAGCCAGGCCCAGGCCCGGCTGGTAGCCAGCAGCGCAGTCGCGCCGCGCGGCGAGACGCCAAGCCGCAGCGACGGTGATGTCCTGGTCGCCCGGCAGATATCCACGATGTAACCGGTAACCTCCGCGGCCAGGTGCACCTTGCGGGCCTCATCTTTGGCCTGTGCGAGGTCGGCCGATCCTGCGACCCGGCCGATCCCGGCCGCTGCCAGGTCGCGCGGGTCGAACCCGGCGGCATGCCGCTCGAGGATCGAGATCTCGTCGGCCCGCTCGGGCAGCGGCACTGTCAGCTTGAGCATGAACCTGTCGAGCTCGGCTTCGGGAAGCGGATAGGTGCCCTCGTATTCAACCGGGTTCTGGGTCGCAGCCACGAGGAACGGCGCGGGCAGCGGGCGGGGGTCGCCCTCGACCGAAACCTGCCGCTCCTGCATCGCTTCGAGCAGCGCGGCCTGCGTCTTCGGGGGCGTCCTGTTGATCTCGTCGGCGAGCAGCAAGTTGGTGAAGACAGGCCCGGAGCGGAACTCGAACCGCGCCGTCCGCGCGTCATAGACCAGCGAGCCGGTCACGTCGCCCGGCATCAGGTCCGGTGTGAACTGCAGCCGCTTGCCCTCTAGCGACAGCGCGCTGGCGAGGGTTCTGATCAGCAGCGTCTTGGCTACGCCGGGAACGCCTTCGAGCAGCACATGGCCTTCGCAGATCAAGGCGATGAGCAGCCCGCTGACTACTGAGTCCTGGCCGACCACTGCCTTGGCCACTTCGGCCCTGACCCTCGCCAGGGCCGCCCGGGGGCCATCCAGCTCGGCAGCTGACGGCCCGATTCCGGCCGCCGCCGGCTCGTCGGCGATCACTGCGCACGTACCTCTCTCTCGAGTTGGTCAAGACTACGGGCCAGGCTCACCAGCTCGGCATCGGTGGTCGGCGCGGGTCCGTAGACAATCCTGGTGATCTCTTGCTGGCCCAGCCGTGACCTGTCCGCGAGCGCGGCGGTGACGACATCCTCTGGCGCCGCCGGGACCAGGCCGAGCGCGGGGATCACCCGCGCGAGCATTGCCCAGCGCAACGCGGCGGCAGCGCGGCCCCTAGCCCGCCGGGACTGATAGAGCCTGCCGTGTCCCTCGACGGTCTCGGACGCGCGAACCACGACCGGGAGGCGTTCGGCAATCAGGGGGCCCAGCCGGCGTGCGCGCCATGCCGCGACGAGCGCGGTGGCGATGGCGAGCTGGATCACGATCAGCCAGGCGGCCCAGGGGATCAGGGCGGGGCCCGCCCGGCCCGGCTGCCCTGGATGGCTGGCCGCCGCTGGCCGGGTTGGCTCGGGTGTCAGCCAGACGATGCGCCAGTGCGCGCTGAGCAGGTTGAGCGTCAGCGCGGCGTTGCCGTTATCGGCGAGCTCGATGTTGGTCAGCGGTGCGCCGCTGCCCAGGATGGTGATGGTCCGTTGCGGCGTCGCGTACCGGACCATCGAGGGGGAGCCGTCAACCGGATAGCAGCCGGCGGTTGCCGCGGGCGCCCGGTAGCCATGGCCGCCGACATTGGCGGATCCGGCCAGCCGGGCCGCGGCAAGGTCGCAGCGGGGCATCACAAGCCTGCCGTAGCCGGTCGCCGAGTTGTGCACAGCAACCACTCCGCGGGCTAGGGCCGCAAGGGCGGCCGGTCCCGGCTCGACAAGGAACAGGTCCGCCCTCGCGTGCCCGAGCCGGAGGCGCTCCGCGCTGGTGAGCAAGGACGGGCTCGTGACGACCAGAGTCGCCGCTCCCCGGCCGTTGCTAGCTGAGCCTGTTCCCGCGCCGAGGGCGGCCAGTGCGCTGGCGGCGCTGTCGGCCGGGACAACGGTGAAGCCGCGCTCGCCGAGCATGTCGCTGAGTGCGCGGCTGCCGTCTGGCGCATTGCTCGCCGGGTCGAGGTAGGTGTTGGGCGGAGGCGGCGGCACCAGCCGGCTGATCAGCGCGCTCGCGACGCCGCCGAGCACGATGAGCGCGATCAGCGCGAGCGGCATCCGCCATTGCCGCCAGCCCGATGGTCCCCTGCGCCCGGTTGACCGCGGGCGGGCGCCGGCTCCGCCCGGCCGGCGCGCTGAATCGGACCCGCTGGCCGCTCCCGCACCGCGACTCGCCTGCAGCGGCGGCGCGGTCACCGCGGCAGGCCGAATCCGGCGAGGGTCGGCTCGCGTGCCGCAGCGGCAGGACGCCCCGTGCGCGCGTTCTCGGCCAACCGGCTGACCAGCTGGTACCCGGCCAGACTGCCCTCCTTGTCGCCGTACCTGATGTCATCGAACAGCCGGGCGGCCGTCCGCAGGTCCCCCGCCAGGCCGGGCAGCTCTCGGCCCGCTTCCGCCGCCAGTTCGGCTGCGGTGCGGCCAGGCCTCGGGGGCAGTACGCCGCGCTCATCGAAGTCCGCGGCGATCGCGCGGACGGTCTCGACGATCGCGTTCGCATAGTCGCCGGCGGCTGCCAGTCGCTCGGCTGCCCGCCTGTAGTCCCGCGCCGTCATCGGCTCGCCGCCCAGCACCGATTCGGCTCGAGCTCGCCTGGACGTGGCCGGCCTGACCCAGTAGATGACGGCGGTTACAACCAGTACGGTGAGGATCGCCAGCGCGATCAGCCCGAACCAGCCACCCGGCACCGCGGTCCCCGCACTGCTGACCAGCCTGGCGAGCCAAGCCAGGATTCGCTGCCAGGTGCTCATCTCGGCAAGTTCGTGCCGGGCCAGTCGCTGGCCTGCGTGCCGCCCGATCAGCCCCCGGCCCGAGGGCAGGAAACCGCCGGGCATGCCAGCGACAGCGGTGACCCGACCGGCGAGCCCGATGCCGCAGCCGGGCCGCTGCCCGGTAGGTCGCATCAGGTCGCCTCCGTCAGCCGGGCGGTGGCTCGTGGCCGCTACCAGCCGCCCCGCCTGGCCACTGGCCTGGAAGGCCGTCCTGGCCCGCGCTGCCGCCCGGCCCGGCGCCGGCTGCGCCCGGCCAAGGGCCGGCTGCCCCCGGCCGGGGCCCGGCCGCGCCCGGCCAGGCGCCGCCGCCCGCATCCTGATAGCCGCCGACGTACTGGCCGGCCCCGTGCATTCCGGGCCGCCACAAGCGCATGAACTCATCCCCGGTCAGTCCCCGCGCCTGGCTGGTCTGGTGCAGGGCGAGGTCAAGCCCTTCCTTGCGGATCCGCATATCGGTGTAGAGGAGCACGCTCACGCCAGCTGTAATCGGCCGGGTGCAGGTAGCAGCGATGATGCTCCCGATCGCCCCGATGGCGAGGCCGAGCACGCTGGGCGCGGCCACCGCCGCCGTCGTGCCGGGACTGTAGACCGTCGTGAACCCGCTGCCGCCGCCGACCACCGACCTGACGATGATGAACGGGACCTGGAGGACGACGCTGATGAGGGCGACGACAAGCCAGGCGAGCAGCGAGATGCCGAAGATGCGCCACCAGCTGCCCTGAACGAGCTGCCAGGACCGCCGCAAGGCCATGACTGGGCCAGCTCCCTCCAGCACGACGGCCGGCACGGCCAGAGATAGCCGGACCCAAATCCAGATCGTCAGGACCAGGGCCGCAATCGAGCCGAGGACGCCGACCAGGATGGCCGCTGCGGTGATCTTCGCCGCGGCGAGGGCGATGGTAATGACGGCGACCGGGATCCACAAGGCGAGCAGGATCAACGGCACGAGCAGGCTGACGCCGATCACGGCTGGCAACCTGGCTATCTGCCACGCCTCACCGATTGTGATCTTGCTACCGAGCAGTCCGCGGCCAAGCACCCCGGTCAGCATGCCCGTCAGCATCGCCTGGAACACGAAGACCAGCGCGACCTGCAGCAGCACCAACGGAATGTATGTCGCGAAGAACTGCCCGAGGGCGTGAGCAAGCTGCGCCGAGGTCGGCTGAGGCGGCAGGCTGGTCAGCGTGTGCGCCGAGTTGAGTAGTCGCCATGTGATGAGCGCGCTGACGATGCCGTAGATCGTCTCAATGATGGCTGCGAGGCCGAGTGTGGCTACCGGGTTGCGGCGGATCAGCGTGAACGCGCCGTTCAGGATGTCGCCGACTGTCAGCGGCCGCAGCGGCACGCCGCCAGGGGCGGGAGCGGCGGGCTGCCCGTAGCCGGGCTGACCGTAGGGAGGCGGCCCGTACTGCGGCGGCTGCCCGTACGGCGGAGGCTGACCGTAGAGAGGCTGCCCGTACTGCGGCGGCTGCCCGTACGGCGGAGGCTGGTCGGGCTGGCCGCCCCAGCCAGCGTTGTCGCTCATCGGCTCATCGCTTCCTCCCGCCCGACGCCGAGCCCGATCCAGTGACGGCACGACCAGCCGGGGCTGCCGAGAAGGCAGCATCCCCATAGTGGCATGCGAACCCGCATGAAGGCAGTTCACGAAGGGTTACGAAATTGCATATTGGCCCCGAACCGCCCCGGCCCAGCCCGGCCCGGCCAGGCCCGCGCCGCCCCGGGCGTGACCATGATCCTGGACTCGTCTCAGCACATGCGCCGACAGACGTCCAGATTCTGACTGGCGTCCACGATCACGGCTTTGCTAAGGCATGACCTGGCGATCGGCACGGGAACGGGATGGGCTTGACGCCAACCTGCACACCCTCGCAGTGCGGGCGGCGGTCGTCCTCGGCGATGACCCCGGATGGGATCCACCGCACCGCCGACAAGGACGGCGCCAGCTACGTCCTGCAGGTGTCTGTGCCTCTAGATGTATCGCGCGAGCTGGTATGCGACTGGCGTCCTGGCTCCCTCCGGTAACTGAGCGCCTTCGGTTTAGTGACTCGACTGGGGGGCGCGGCGACCAAACTCGAGGTCGCGAGCGCCGCCGAGTGCGCGCAGACTCTAAGGGTGAGCGTTCCTGCGCTGCGCTGGCTGGACCCGCCCGCCGGGCCGGCTATCGAGCTGCTCGACCAGACCAGGCTGCCTGCCCTGGAGACGGTCGTGACCTGCGATGACGTCCCCACCCTGATCGACGCGATCCGCCGCCTCGTCGTCCGCGGCGCGCCGCTGCTTGGCATCGCCGGCGCGTATGGAGTCGCCCTCGCGGCCGCCCGCGAGCAGGATGTCGCCGTGGCCGCCGAGGCTATCGCGCAGGCCAGGCCGACCGCCGTCAACCTGGGGTGGGGTGCCAGGCGGGCGCTTGCCGCGTACCAGCGGGCCGCGGCGGCTGATGATCCGCAGGTTCAACGGGACGCACCGGCTGCTGCACTGCGCGAGGCCCGGTCGATCGCCGCAGCGGATGAGCAGGCGTGCGCGCGGATGGCGGACCTTGGCCTGGGCCTTGTGCCCGCCGGGGCAAGGATCCTGACACACTGCAACACCGGCTCGTTGGTCACGGCTGGCGAGGGAACCGCGTTCGGCCTGGTCCTTGCCGCTCACCGGGCAGGCTTGCTCAAGATGCTGTGGATCGACGAGACCAGGCCGCTGCTGCAGGGATCGAGACTGACTGCATACGAGGCCGGCCGGGCCGGGATGCCGCACGCAGTGCTGGCCGATGCAGCAGCGGCCGCGCTGATGGCGGCTGGCCAGGTCGACCTTGTCGTGGTCGGCGCCGATCGGATCGCCGCCGACGGCAGCGTGGCCAACAAGGTCGGTACCTACGGCCTCGCCGTTCTCGCTCGTCATCACGGGGTACCGTTCGTGGTCGTCGCACCGGTCTCGACCATCGACTTCGGCACCGCCAATGGCGCCTCGATCGTGATCGAGCAGCGTCCACCTGAAGAGGTGACGCACGCCGCCGGCCGCCTGGTCGCGCCGGTCGGCACCGATGCTCACAACCCTGCCTTCGATGTCACCCCGCCCGATCTGATCAGCGCGATCGTGACGGAATCCATGGTCATCCAGCCCGTGACTGCGGGTAATCTGCGTGTGCTGGACCCGGGCGCGTAGCCTTGCGGGCTTCCGTGCTGCCGTTTCCGTGGAACGATGGGAATTATGAAAGGTCGTGTACTGGTCGTCGATGACGACGCTGCCCTCGCTGAAATGCTCGGCATCGTCCTGCGCGGCGAGGGTTTCGAGCCGACGTTTGTCGCGGACGGAGACCGGGCTCTCGATGCCTTCAGGGAGACCCGGCCAGACCTGATCCTGCTCGACCTGATGCTTCCTGGCATGGACGGAATCGATGTCTGCCGTCAGATCAGGGCTGAATCTGGCGTGCCGATCGTGATGCTCACCGCCAAGAGCGACACGGTCGACGTGGTGCTCGGGCTTGAGTCGGGCGCCGACGACTACATCGTCAAGCCCTTCCAGGCCAAGGTCCTGATCGCACGCGTCCGCGCCAGGCTGCGGCGGACCGACGATCCTGCCCCCGAGATGTTGTCGATTGGCGACGTATCTATCGATGTGGCTGGTCATTCGGTGCGGCGCGACGGCGAGGTCATCAGCCTGACCCCGCTGGAATTCGATCTGCTAGTCGCCCTGGCCCGCAAGCCGCGCCAGGTGTTCACCAGGGAGGTTCTCCTCGAGCAGGTCTGGGGCTACCGGCACGCCGCCGACACCAGGCTGGTCAACGTGCACGTGCAGCGGCTCCGGGCGAAGATCGAGCGGGACCCTGAGCGCCCCGAGATAGTTGTGACGGTCCGCGGCGTCGGCTATAAGGCAGGACCGGGCTGAGCGCCGCAGGCCAGTCCAAGTCGCGGCTGGCCTGGCTGGCCGATGGCGATCGGCCAGGCCGGCGGCTAAACCTGCGCGGAAGACGGTCGGGTGCCGGTGCTGATGGCGCAGAGCGCCTAGCCGAAGTCGGGGGACCGGCCATGCACACGCCCACCGCACCGCTCTCGGGCTGGCCCGGCCCTCCAGCATCGGCGTCGGCCGAGCCTGGGTTTGCGACTGCCGTTTCCGCCGCTTCAGGATCCGCCGCAGCTGCCTCGGCGGGGCCAAACCCGGCAGCCGTCCCTGCCGTACCCGGATCCGCCGCAGCGGTTACTGCCAGGCCGGGGTCTGCCGCATACGCGCCGCCGAAGCGAAAAGCCCGCAGAGCCGTCGGCCCGCGCGGCCTGGCGCTTAGGATGCCGCCACCGCCGACTCCAGCGAAGATCCGCAAAGGCACGATAGGTCTGCTGAAAGGGCTTCAGAGTCGCTGGCGCAGCTCGCTGCAGCTGCGCGTGGTCTCCACCACGCTGGTGGTTTCAGTCGTGGTCGTGTCGTTGCTCGGATTCTTCCTGATGCAGCAGATCGCCTCCAACCTGCTACACAACGCAGAGGTGTCGGCGTACACGCAGGCATCGGACGGACTGGTGTTCGCTCAGGCCGAGCCGGGCGTTCTCAAGCCGCCAGGAGTCGATTCCGAGGAATTGGCCAGCAATATCGTCAGCAGCCTGCAGTCGAGCGGCGAGAATCCGGGGTCCGACTACGGCGTGGCGGTCACCATCCTACCCAACCTGAGCCCGCCAGCAGTGTGGGCAGCCGTCCAGAGCAAGCTCGATTACCAGAGTCTTCCCGGAGTCAAACAGCAAGCGCAGGGCCAGCCGAAGAAGCCACCGATGATCTTCGCGAAAATGCCCTATCCGACGGCTACCAGCCCGGAGACATCTGGGCTGCTTTATGCGGCTCCCTTCGGTTACGGAAACGCTTACGAGCTGTACTACTTCTTCCCGCTGACCCAGCTTCAGAATGAGCTCTCCCTCATCCAGCGCACGCTGGCTCTGGTGGGACTCGCTCTTGTCTTCCTGCTGGCGGGGATCGCCTGGCTGGTCACCCGTTGGGTGGTGCTGCCCGTGGCCAGGGCGGCGCAGGGCGCTCAGCTGCTGTCGACCGGAAAGCTGGACGAGCGCCTGGAGGTTCGTGGTGACGACGAGGTAGCCGCGCTCGCCACCTCATTCAACGAAATGGCGGCGAGCCTGCAGCAGAAGATGCGCGAGCTCGAGGAACTGTCCCATGTCCAGCGCCAGTTCGTTTCCGATGTGTCGCACGAGCTTCGTACCCCGCTCACCACGGTCAGAATGGCCGCCGATCTTCTCTACGAGGCACGGGATCAGCTGGAGACCTCAGCGTCCCGATCGGCCGAGCTGCTCCAGAGCCAACTCGGCAGGTTCGAGTCTTTGCTTGCTGACCTGCTGGAAATCAGCCGCCACGACGCAAACGTGGCCACGTTGGAAGCCGAGTTGACAGACGTCTGCGACGTGGTGCGCGAGTCGGCTGACGTGGCCCAGCAACTTGCGGAGCGGCGCGGTTCGCGGATCGAGTTCAGGCTGCCGGCCGAACCGTGCCTCGCCGAGATGGACCCGCGGCGGGTGGAGCGGATCCTGCGGAATCTGCTCTGCAACGCCGTCGAGCACGGTGAGGGCCGGGACGTCATCGTCACCTCGGCAGCGGACCGCGACGCCGTGGCCGTTGCGGTCCGCGACTATGGCGTCGGGCTCGCACCCGGTGAGGAGCACCTCGTCTTCGACCGGTTCTGGCGGGCGGATCCGGCACGGGCCAGGAACACCGGCGGGACCGGGCTGGGCCTGGCGATCGCCCTGGAGGACGCCAAGCTGCACGGCGGCTGGCTCGAGGCCTGGGGAGAGCCCGGCCGTGGCTCGGTCTTCAGGCTCACGCTGCCCAGGCGGGCCGGAGCCGAGCTTCTCGGCTCGCCGCTTCCCCTCGGGCCCGATCGGGCCGATCTCGGATCCCTTGCCGCCCAACGACCTGCGGAACCGTCTGCTTCGGATGCCCGCATGTACGAGGGCCAGGCGCCAGCCAAGGGACGGACATGATCCGCCGTCGATGGCTCGCCGCTGCGGGTGCGCTCCTTCTCGCCGTGGAGGCGACCGCCTGCGCCACCTTGCCCACAAGCGGCAGCGCGCAGCCCGGCACGCAGGAAGGATCGGGTGGCCAGTCCCAGCGAGGTGTCGAGATCGTCCCTGTCCCACCCGGCCGTGGCTGGAGCCCTATCGACATCGTAAATGGCTTCCTTGCCGCGAGCGCCGCGTTCGATAAGCACCATCATGCTGTCGCGCACGAGTATTTGACGAAGAAGTTCAGCCTGCGATGGCGGCCTGGCTGGGCAGCCACGATCATTGACTCCCCCAACGTCTCACCAGCGGGGACCCGCGGCATTCTCAATCCGAGCGGAGGCAGGCCTTCCGCTCGGGTCGACCTGACTGGGCGGCATTTCGCGACGCTTCAGACCGCCGGACAAGACCAGGCGGGAAGCGTCGTGGTATCGCCAGGGTCGAGCACGTACCAGTTCTACCTGGTCCAGACTTCCGGCGGATGGCGGATTGACTCCATCTGGCTGAAGCAGAAGCAGGTCAGTCCGACCGTCTTGCTCCTAACAAGCACCGACTTCGAGCGCGACTATCAGCCGCGCAATCTCTACTTCTACCCTTCGGGTTTGCCAACCCACACACTCGTTCCTGACCCCGTCTACATCCAGCAGACTGGCCCTGACCAGGAACTAAGCGGCCTGGTCAAGGCGCTAATTCATCCCCCGCCTGACTCAAGCTGGCTGTGGCACGCGACAACCACAGCATTTCCAACCGGAACCACGCTTCTCGGGCTACACGTCGTGGGCGGTGTCAAGGCAGTCGTGGAGCTTGGCGGCAGAGCCGCGAAGGCCAGCCCGGGCCAGCGGAAGCGGATGGCTGCCCAACTGACACAGTCGCTGACCCAATCGCCCTACCCCACCCAGTACCCAAGCCAGATCCGGTCGGTTCTTCTGGAGATCAACAATCGTCCGCTGCGGCCGGTCACGCCGAACTACTCAGGCTGGGTGCCGCGCGGAGCGACAAGCCCGCTGTACTACCAGGTCCCGGGGGTCCAGGAGCCTGCGGTAAGCGCGCTACCCGCAAGCTCATCGACGCCAGTTCCGCTACCCGTTCCGGGCGGGCTAGGGAACCAGCCGTTCACGGCCATGGCCGTGTCTACAGCACCGCCGGGTCCGCCGGTTATCGCCGGATGCCTCGGGCGGAGCCTGTACCTCATCAAGCTGACCGCATCCGTCCAGCAGGCGAAGAAGCTATCCGGTGCGAAGCTGGCTACGGCGACGAAGCGGCTGCCGGCCGCCTGCACGTCGCTCAGCTGGGACGATCGAGGGAATCTGTGGGTAACGGCCCAATCGCACACACTCGTGCTTCCGGCAGCCGGGACGGTCGCGCTGGCGAAAGTGTCGCTCGTCGGCGTGCAAGTTCTTCCGTGGTTGCAGTACCCGGCGATCACGTCACTGCGCGTCGCACCGGACGGTGTTCGGGTCGCCATGATCGTCGGCACCGGTGTCGCGAGGAGAATCCTCGTCGCCGCCATCAGCAGGAACGCCTCGGTCACCTACGTAGGCCAGACGCAGCAGACGCTGCGGGTTGGCTCCGATATCGCGAATCCTGTCGCGCTGGCCTGGCTGGACCCTGATGATCTGCTCGCGCTCAGCACGTCTAGCACGGGCCGAACTCAGATGTTCGAGGTGCCGCTCAACGGCGGGGAGTCGACCGAGGTCGCGATCCCCGGGGGCGTGACGTCCGTCGCCGCGAGTTGGCCGAGCCCGCCGCCGGCCACTCCGCATGTGGTCATCGGCATTGCGCCCACGCCTACGTCGCCAGGAAGTATCGAGATATCGAAGACCGTGCTGCCGAACGCCGACTGGCAGCCGCTCGCCAAGGGCACCACTCCAGTCTTTCCTGGCTGACGGCCTCCAGGAAGCTCACCTTGCCGCTGCGCGCGGTTACGAGCGGCTGAACAGGGGGCGACCCTGGTCCTGACATCGAGGCCGCATGCGACTACCGTCAATGTGTGGCACCCGTCCGGGTCCGTGGTTGCGCCGGGCAGGCTGCTCCGATCGCGGAGCGGCAGCTCCGGCAAGCCGATGCCAGCCGCAGGCGAAACGGCCCACGTAAGGCGACTTATCGTCGACTGATCACGGTGCGGTTTAGATGTAAGTCCTGCCTCGTCGCGGGGACCGGATGTCCCCAGGTACGGGAGAAGGCCGGTAGTGGCACAAGCTGGCCGCGAAATCCTCAGCAGGCGGATGTGGGGTCGAAGACCAGGTCGGCCGGACGGGTGCTGCTTCCACACTCCGGATGTAAGGGGGTTCGGGCATGGAAATCATCTTCAAGGGTCGGCAGACGGACGTGCCTGCGCGCTTCAAGGAGTACGCGACGGCCAAGCTCAACAAGCTGGAGAAACTGGACCAGAAGGCCCTCAGCGTGGATGTCGAACTGTCGGTCGAGCGCAACCCCCGCCAGTCCAGTCACAAGGAGCGTGTGGAACTGACAATCTGGTCGCGCGGCCCGGCTATCAGGGCCGAAGCGGCGGCTGAGGATCGTATGGCCGCGCTCGACCTGGCACTCGCCAAACTTGACTCGCGGCTGAGACGCGCCCTCGATCGAAGAAAGAACCACCACGGAACGGGAATCGGAGCTATCACGGGAGCGAGCGGTGGGATCGCTGGAGGCGCCGGACCGGGTGACCGGCCAGGGGGACTGACTGCGGCGTCCTCCCCGGCCGAGCGGCAAGCTCAGTATGACGGATCCGAATCCCAGGGCGGGGAGCATCTGGTGCGGCCTCAGCCAGATGATGACGCC